>MKWU01001911.1_pt1 | contig 33670 bp, 37 predicted proteins | sample 809101 | NCBI WGS metagenome assembly MKWU01 (sample SAMN05860141, study PRJNA318959) | sponge metagenome | host: Aplysina aerophoba | place: Slovenia: Piran, Adriatic Sea, Gulf of Piran | collected 2013-05-07
GCCCGCCGTCGAGGAGGCCTCGCCCGCCGTGCGCACGGCGGAGGCGCTGCCCGCGCCCGAGGTGGGCGCGAAGGTCTGGCTCCGCGGCGTCTCCGTGCCGGGTGAGGCGCTGAGCGTGCCGGGGGAGGCCGGCGGGGTCGAGGGAACGCGCGGGGGGCGCCGGGCGAGACCGGCGAGTTCGAGGTACAGCTCGGCGCGCTGCGCACGCGCGTGCGGCTCCCGCAGGTCGAGCGCATGGAGACCGCCGACGGCGAGATCGCGCTCCCGATCGCCACGCCGCCGGTGCCGGAGGCGCCCGAGGAGGTCGAGGTGCGCGGCCGGCGCATCGAGGAGGGACTGGTCACCGTCGAAGGATTCATCGACGACGCCTCGCGCGCCGGCCGCGAGCGTGTGCGCATCATCCACGGCCGGGGCACCGGCGCGATGCGCCAGGCCATCCGCGGCCTCCTCGATGACCACCCGCTGGTCACGAAGTACGAGGGCGGGGGCCCGCGCGAAGGCGGCGAGGGAGTCACCATCGCCTACCTCGCCGGCGCACCATAGGACCCCGTAGCGTTCAGTCCTCGCTGGCCTGTCCCGGGTTGGCGCGGCCGAGGAACACGTCGGTGAGGATGGTGCTGTCGCGGACGGACTGCGGCGTGCCCTCGTGGGCGATGTTGCCCTTGTCGAGCACGTAGGCGCGGTCGGCGATGTCGAGCACGCCCTTGATGTTGTGCTCCACCACCATGATCGTCGTGCTGAGCCGCTCGCTGATCTCGTGCACCTTCTCGAACACCTCGGTCACGATGATCGGCGCGAGGCCGAGCGTGGGCTCGTCGAGGAGCAGCAGGTCGGGGGCGGCCATGAGGCCGCGACCGAGCGCGAGCATCTGCTGCTGGCCGCCGGACATGGCGCTCGCGGGGTCGTTGCGCTTCGGGTAGAGGATGGGGAACAGCTCCATGACCGCCTCGAGGCGGCGCGCCTGCTCCGCCTCGTCGTGCAGGTAGAGGCACCCCATCTCCAGGTTTTCGGCGATGCTGAGGTGCGTGAAGACGCGCCGTCCCTGCGGGACGAACGCGATGCCCTCCTGCACGATCTCATGCGTCGCCGCCGACAGCCGCGCGCCGCGCCAGTGCACCTCGCCGGCCACGACCGGCGCGAGGCCCATGATCGCCTTGAGTACCGTGGACTTCCCGGCGCCGTTCGGCCCCATCAGCGCGACGACCTCGCCGCGCTGCACGTCGAGCGAGACGCCGTTGAGCGCCACCACCGCGCCGTAGTGCACGGCGATGTCGGTCAGCCCGAGCAGGGCGCCGTTCGGCGGCTGGTCCGAGGGCTCCACCATGCGCTCCCTTACGTCCCGAGGTACGCCTCGATCACCTCGGCGCGGCTCAACACGTCCTGCACGTCCCCCTCGGTGAGCAGCTTGCCGCTGTCGAGCACGATGAGGTGGTCCGGCAACTCGCGGACGATGTCCATGTTGTGCGAGATGAAGATGATCGTGCGGCCGCGGTCACGGAGGTCGCGCACGAGGTCCTTCACCGGCTCGATCATCTGTGGGAAGAGCCCCGCGAACGGCTCGTCGAACATGTAGATCTGCACGTCGAGGGCAAGCGCGCGCCCGATCTCGAGGAGCTTGCGCTGGCCGTACGAGAGTTCCATGGCGAGGGAGTCCCGCTTCTCCCACATCCCGACCAGCTTGAGGATGCGCTCGGCCTCCTCGCGATGCTCCTGCTTCGTCCGCTCGAGCAGCGCGGGGACCAGCTTCCGGCTGGTCAGCACGACCATGATGTTGTCCCACACGCTGACCTGGTCGAAGAGCCGCACCTCCTGGAAGGTGCGTGTGGCGCCGTGGCCCGGCACCTCGTGCGCGTGTACGACCCGCAGCGCGGCGCCGTCGAGGATCACCATGCCGCCATCGAGCGGCAACACGCCGCTGAGCAGGTTCACGAACGTCGACTTCCCGGAGCCGTTCGGCCCGACGATGCTCGTGATGCCGCGGCGCGGGATCGAGACGGTCAGCTCGTGTACCGCCCGCACGGCGCCGAAGTGCTTCGAGATGTCGACCGTCTCGACGGCGTAGTCCTCGCCGGAGTCGGGTCGGTCGGCGTGTTCGGTGGTCATAGCCGGTACTTCCCCACCAGGCCCTGTGGCCTGAACAGCATGAGCAGCACGAGGAGCACGCCGAGCACGATCTGCCGGGCCTGCCCCACGTACTCGGGCGGGATGAACGGCAGGAACCGCATCCCTTCCTCCATCAGGACGAACGTCATCGCCCCGAGCAGTGACCCCCATATCGTCGCGAGCCCCCCGAGGATCACGATCGAGACGAGCAGCATCGACTCCAGCAGGATGAACGAGTTGGGGTCGATGAAGCTCGTCCAGCTCGCGAACAGCCCGCCCGCCAGGCCCGCCATCATCGCGGAGATGACCCAGATCGCCAGCTTGTAGTGCGTCACCTGGTAGCCGAAGACCGCGATCGCCTCCTCGTCCTCCCGGATCGCGGTCAGCCCCCGCCCGAACGAGGAGGTGACGACCAGCCACGAGACGAGCACAACGAAGGCGAGCACGGCGAGCGAGAAGAGCAGGAACTCCAGCTCCCCGTCGATCACCCACCCGCCGATGGCCGGTCGCTCGATCTCGTGGATGCCGAAGGCGCCGCGGGTGAGTTCGCGCAGGTTGAGGAAGGTGTTGAACGCGATGATCGCGAAGCCGAACGAGACGAGCACGAAGATGTCGTCGCGGAACCGGTTGAACGCGACACCCACGACGATCGCCACCAGCCCGGCCACGACGACGCTGACCGGCAGCGCGGCGAAGAACGGCCAGCCGTACGTCGGGATCGCGTCGGTGCGGGCAGCCTCGTACGAGGCGTTCGAGGTGAGGATCGCCATCGTGTACGCGCCGATGCCGAAGAACCCGATGTGCCCGACCGACAGCAAGCCCGTGAAGCCGACGACGAGGTTGAGGCTGACGGCGAGGATCGCCCAGATCGCGAACACGGTGCCGACGGTGATCGCAAAGCCAGCACCCTGCCACAGCATGAACGCGATCGCCCACGTGATGACGAGCAGGTTCGCCCACAGCTCGACGTTGCCGCGCGCGAGGGCGGTGACGGCGGCGGCGTTGCGCGGGAGCATCGACATCGCTAGCTCCTCGGCAGCAGGCCCTTGGGCCAGAACGACAGGAACAGGATGAGCACGACGAACGACACCACATCGCGCCACTCACCGGCGAGGTCCCAGATCCCGAACTGCTCGATCATGCCGAGCACGAACCCGCCCACGATCGCCCCGTAGAGGTTGCCGATGCCCCCCACCACCGAGGCGATCCAGCCCTTGAGCAGGAGCAACAGGCCCATCCTCGGCTGAATCGCCGTGTCGTGTCCGCTCAGGATCCCCGCGAAGGCGGCGTAGACCGCGCCGATGAAGAAGACGGCTGCGATGATCACCGTGGTGTTGATGCCGACGACCTTCGAGACCTCCTCGTCGTCGCCGACGGCGCGCACGGCCTTGCCGAACGCGGTGCGGCGGAGCAGCAGCCAGAGGCCGGCGAACCCCACGAAGGCCATCGCGATGGCGAAGACGTTGAAGCCCTTGATGGTCGCGCCGCCGATGGTCCACGGCTCGGTCCCGAACGCGTCGGGCAGCGGCCGCGGTGCAGCCTCGAACGCGATGGTCGTCGCGGCCGTCAGCGCCAGCAGCACGCCGAGTGTGGCGACGAGCATGATGAGCGGCGACCGCGCCCGCTCCAGCATGTACATGTAGAGCCCTCGATAGAGCGCCAGCCCGACCGCGCCCGCGAGCAGGCAGGAGACGCCCCAGCTCAGATAGAGCCGCGCGCCCGCCGCGTCGGCCACGACGAGCGCGACGTACCCGCCGGCCCCCGCGCCGATGAGGGCGGCGACGGCGACCACGGGGACAGGCGCGATCGTGCCGAGGGTTCCGCGGTAGCCCCGGCGGACTGCCCAGACCACCACGAGGGCGACCGCCACACCGAGCACGGGGCTGAGCAGCACCTCGAGTTCCGTCGGGAAGGTCAGCAGCGCGGCCGTGTAGACGCCGGCCGCAGCGGAGAGTGCGCCCGTCGCGACGGTCACGGCGCGGTCGCCGTAGCGACGGCTCAGTTCCCGGTGGTACCTCGTGTGGAGCGCCCACCACAGCACCCCCGCGGCCACGACGCCGAAGGCGACGTTAAGGGACGGGTGGTTGACCTCGTACTGTCCACCGAGCGCCTCCTGTGAGCGCAGGTAGAACACGCCGTAGGCCCCGATGGCGGCCGCCGCGCCGTAGTAGAGGTCGAAGAACCACACGGTGCTGTAGACGAGCGTGAAGCCCATCGCCAGCAGCGCGTAGACGGCGCCCACGGACGCGCCGTTGAACGCGAACTGCAGCGCCTGCTCGGGTGACTCGCTGACCTTCCAGCCGAGGTAGGCGACCGTCGCCACGGCCAACGCGATCGCCAACAGCGTGCTGTGGCGATCGCGGTATTCGAGCACTGAGCCACCTCCGAGCCGCCACGGAGTGGGCGCGCCCACTGCGTTCGCGAGCGGTCCGTCCCGGCCGGTCGGCCGGGACGGACACGGTGGTTACTACTCGGTCGGCGCGGCTCCGAGGACGCTGTAGCCGTGGTTCTCCTCGGTCCGCTCCGCCGCCGCGAGCACCTGGATGACGACGTTCGCGAGGCCGACGACTTCGCCGTTCTCGTCGAAGCTGTAGTTGTCGCCGATGGCGCCGCTCCACGTGATGCCGTACAGGCAGTCGCGGAAGCCGTCCGCATCCTGGTCGTCACCCGTCTGCCCGAGGCATTCGGCGGTGATGTACACGTCGTCGTAGGCCGAGCCGAGGTACCACGGCAGCGTGACGTAGCCATAAGCCGCCCGGAACCGCTCGAGGACGTCGTTGCCCAGCTGGTTCGCCGGGTCGAGGTCGGTAATGATCGCCTTCACGCCCGTCGCGGCATCGCCCGCGATCTCAAGCGCCGTCGTACCGACGACGACGATCTCACCGTAGATAGGCCCGTCGTAGCCGAGCTCGCGCGCCTGCTTCACGATCGTGCCGCCCGCGAACTCGGACTGCGCCGCGATGTGCAGGGCGTCCGGGTTCGCCTCGAACAGCTTGGTCAGCTGCGTGCGGAAGTCGGTCACGTCCGACGGGTAGCGCTCCTCGCCGACCACCGAGCCGCCGCGCTTCTCGAACTGCGCGACCGATGTCCGGCGCACGCCTTCGGCGTAGTCGGTCGCCTCGGTGATGGTGGCGAGGGTGCGGATCCCGTCCGCCCACAGCACGTTGCCGGTGTCGATGCCGAGCTGCGCGTCGCTCAGCGAGGTGCGGAAGATGTAGTCGCCCGCGTCGGCGATGTCCGGGTTCGTGGCGAGCCCGGAGAACAGCACGACACCATCGCGCTCGGCCAGCGGCGCTGCGCCCAGCATCGCTCCGCTGCACGACGTGCCGAGGATGATCTTCACGCCATCGACGTCCGTGAGCTTGTTGTAGGCCGTGATCGAGTCCTGGGCGTTGCACTTCGAGTCCTCGACGATGAGTTCGAGCATGCGCCCGTTGATGCCGCCAGCGGCGTTGATCTCGTCGACAGCCATCTGCTTGGCCTGGATCGCGACGCGGCCGTAGGTCTCACCGGGCCCGGTCGCTGACTCCATCACGCCAATCCGGAACGGCGCCTCGGCCGCATCGTCTGCAGCCGGTTCCTCGTCGCTGGGACAGGCAGCGGCCAGAGGCACGAGGAGCGCCGCCAGTCCGAAGAACACCGCCCGCTTCCACCAGGACACTCGCATGACGCCCCCCCAATCCGCCCCTTGCAAGTGGGGCCGATCGCGTACTGTGTCTCACTGCGGAAGCATGTTAGCTCATAGCGGGAGCGCCCGCGCCTCAGACTTCATCCCTTGACGCCCGACGTGACCGCACGCCCACGGCCTTGAGGACGACCGACGTGTGTGCCGTGGTGCGTAGGGAGCTGGATCTGTGACCCGTGGGCCCCTCACTACTCGCGTGCGAGCCAGGGCTCCTTCGCGATCTCGCCGAGTGCGCGCAGGTGACAGACGTCGTTGAGACCGACGACGGCGGTGTTGGCGTCCATACCCTGGCTGAGGGTCGTGATACCGCAGTTCGCCCCGTAGATCTGCGAGTACTCGCTATCGGCGAGGCCCATCAGCCGCGACACGTACGCGCCGAGCACGCCTCCGTGGATGACGGCGATCGCGACGTCCGAGGCGTGACGTTGCGCCAGCTCATCGATCTGCCGCTGCACGCGGTCGCGGAACGCGGGCGTGCCCTCCTCGCCGGGGATCCCGCCGGCGCCCCAGTCACGACCGACGAGCCCGAAGCGCTCCTCGGCTTCGGACCAACGCATGCCCTGCGCCTCGCCGAAGCGGTACTCGCGCAGGTCCGGCAGGTCGACGATGTCGAGGCCGGTGCGCTCGGCGACGATCACCGCCGTGTCGCGCGCGCGACGCAGCGGGCTGCTGTAGAGCGCGACAGCGCCGGCGTCGGCGAGGTGGCGGGCCGCGGCCTCTGCCTGCTGCCGGCCCAACTCCGTCAGGCCGAAGTCGGCCCAGCCCTGGATGCGCCCCGTCGCGTTGCCGTCGGATTCGGCGTGGCGGAGCAGCAGCAGCGTCACCTTCCGGGCCACGCATCCCCAGTCGGGAGCGGCTCGGCTCCCACGGCCGGGCCGATGATCCGCACGAAGCTATCGATGACCCGCGCGGTCGCGCCGAAGATCAGGTGCTCGCCGTGGCGGAACGCGGGCATCCGCATCCCGGGGCGTGGTTCGGTCCACTCGAGCGCCTCACCCGAGAGCAGGCGACTCAGCGGCACCTCGAGCAGCTCGGCGACCTCGATCTCGGCGAACTCGAACGGGTACGGGCCGGGCGCGGTGATCGCGCCGACGAACGGGCTCATGACGAAGTTCGACCGTGTCGGCGTGTCGTCGAGCTGGCCGTAGATCTCGATGTGGTCGGTGGAGACGCCGATCTCCTCCTCGGTCTCGCGCAGCGCCGTGACGAGCAGGGTGCCGTCCTCGGGGTCCTGCGCGCCGCCGGGAAGGCTGATCTCGCCCTTGTGATGCTCGACGTGGTGCGTGCGGACCTGGAAGAGCAAGTGCTCCTCGCCGTCGCGCTCGTAGAGCAGCACCATCACGGCGGCGGGGACGAGGTCGTCGCCCTCCAGGCGCTGGGCCTCATACCCCTCGACCGCCTCGCGAACGCTCTCACGCATGGGACACCGCCTCTGGTCGGATTCAGGTCGTCGCGAAGCCTACCGTAAACACGGGTACGCGCCGCCAGCCGCGGTGCGATGGGGTCCGATCGGCGCGAGGATCGTGGACAGAGTGCACAACCTGCGGACAACGATGTGCGCAACTGACCCACACGCCCGTCGGGAGTCCCTAGAGTCTAAATCAGCCGAGCGGGGGTGCCCCAGAAGCCAAGTCCGGTCCGCTGGACGGCTTCGCGGGGTGAGCGGAAACCTGAGCGAGGCGAGAGACCGCGCAGTTCCGGGCAACCGGGAATGCGCGGTTTCGTTTTGCCCGGCATATCAAGGCCACGCATGGGCGGATCTTGCACGATCTGGCAGGCTCAGCCCCGATGGCCTATCCTGCATCCCATGAGAGTGCGAACGGATATTTCGCTCAAGCGCTACTACCCAGCGGGCCGCCGCAGCGCGCTATGGATCCCGCTGAGTCGCCACAGAATGCCCGGACCCGAGGCGGACCTCAAGGCGCTGCAGGAGGATCTCGAGTGCATCGCCGGCGACTTCCGGGAGGCCATGCGCACGCTGGATGACGAGATAGCAGCCGGTGACAGACAGCCCAGAAAACGCTGAGTCCACCGAACCGGAGATTATTGATGCTGCCGAGGCGGACGACCGCGTAACCCGGATCGAGCAGCGCTCCTTCGAGGCGACATTCGCGTCGCCGCTTCCTCCGCCGCAGTTCCTCGACGCCTACGAGTCCACCCTACCGGGCGCGGCCGACCGCATCCTGTCCCTCACGGAGCGTGAGGCTCGGCACCGTCATGAGATGGTCTCACAACTTGTCAGCGCCGAGGCGCACCAGACGAAGTGGATACCCCGGTACATCCTCGCGCTGGCCTTGGTGACGATGGCCTTCGCGGTGGTCGCGGTGCTCGCTGGCTACCCGGTCGCAGGGACGCTCATTGCCGTGCTGGATCTCGGCGGCGTCGCGGGCTCGTACCTCTACGGCATATGGAAGAGTACGCGCGAGGACGACGGCCCAAGCAGCCCCTGATTGCTTCTCTAGTCCGGCTCAACGCCCCTCAATCGGCTCGTAGTCGCGGTCCAGGGGGCCGACGTAGTGGAGCAGCGGGCGGAGGAGGATGTTGTTCTCCATCTGCTCCAGCACCTGCACGGTCCACCCCGGCACCCGCCCGACGGCGAAGATCGGCACGAAGAGGTCCTGCGGGATGCCGTGGAGGTAGTAGATCACGCCCGCGAAGAAGTCGACGTTCACGTTCACGCCGAGACGGCCGTACGGCCGCATCGCCTCCTGCACTGCCTCGAGGATGGCGTACCACTTCGGCTCGCCCTTCTCGGCGCTGAGCCGCTGCACACCCTCGCGGAGGTGGCGCGCACGCGGGTCCTCGGCGCGGTAGACACGGTGGCCGAAGCCCATGACGGGGCGGCCCTGTGCGCGCAGCTCCTTCACGTAGCCGGCCGCGCGCTGCGGTTCCTCGATCTCGCGCGCCATCTGCATCACGTTCTCCGCCGCCCCGCCGTGCGAGGGGCCGGACAGCGCCGCGATCGCGGCGGTGATCGAGCTATGCAGGTCGGCCTGCGTCCCGGTCACGACGCGGGCCGTGAACGACGAGGCGTTCGAGCCGTGCTCGGCGTGGAGGATGAAGTCCTTGTCCATCAACGCCGCCGCGTCGTCGCTCGGGTCGCTGCCGTCGAGCATGTAGAGGAAGTTCGCGGCGTGCGAGAGTGTCGAGCTTGGCTCGACGGGGTCACGCCCCTCGCGGATCGCGTGGTGCGCCATGACGATGGTCGGCACCTGCGAGGTGAGCCGCATGCCCTTGCGCAGCGTCGCGTCGTGGGACTTGTCGGCCGTCTCGGGGTCGGTGGCCGCGAGGGCCGAGACGGCGGTGCGCAGCACGACCATCGGGTGGGCGTCCTTCACCAGCCGGATCACGTCGCTGAGCTCGCCGGGGGGCGGGTGGCGGGGAGGGCCGGGGCGGCGGTGCGCAGCACGTCCGTCGGGTGGGCGTCCTTCACCAGCCGGATCACGTCGATGAGCTCGCCGGGGAGCGTGCGGGCGGACTTGAGCTCGGCGTCGAACCGATCGAGCTCGGCCTGCGACGGCAGCTCGCCGTGGAGGAGGAGGTACGCGGTCTCCTCGAAGGTGGAGCGCGTCGCGAGGTCATCGATCGAATAGCCGCGATACTGGAGCTTGCCGGCGCGGCCGTCGATGAAGCAGGTCTCGCTGCGGTCGAAGTAGACCTCCTTGAGCCCTCGGTGGATCGCGATCTCGGCGGTGTCAGTGGTCATCGGGCTTCTCCTCGATGCGGGCAGCCACGGCGAGCGCCGCGCGTGGATCGAGGCCGCCCGTGAGGGCGGCCCCGGTGTATCTCCAACCTCGTTCCGGTGCGGGGCGCCGCCGGCGCAGCGCCGCGCGCTAGTCGTCCTCGAGCGTCGAGGTGTCCCCTTCGGGTAGCCCAAGCTCGCGCGCCTTCAGCAGACGGCGCATGATCTTGCCCGATCGCGTCTTCGGCAGCGAGTCGAGGAAGTCGATCTCGCGCGGCGCGACGCCAGGCCCGAGCCGCTGGCGCGCGTGGCCCATCAGCTCGCGGCGCAGCTGCGGCGTCTGCTCGTAGCCCTCCTTGAGCGACACGAACGCCTTCACGATCTCCATCGCGACCGCGTCCGGCTTGCCGATCACGCCCGCCTCGGCGACCGCCTCGTGCTCGATCAGCACACTCTCGACCTCGAAGGGACCGACGAGGTGGCCCGCGGTGTTGATCACGTCGTCGTCGCGGCCGACGAACCAGTAGTAGCCGTCGGCGTCGCGCTTCGCACGGTCGCCGGTGAGGTACCAGCCGCCCTGGAAGCGCGAGTCGTAGCGCTCCTGGTCGTTCCAGTAGGTGCGGAACATCGAGGGCCAGCCCGGCTTGAGGGCGAGCTGCCCCTCCTGGTCCGGCTCGGTGATCTCGTTGAACTGGTCGTCGATGATGGCCGGCTCGATGCCGGGGAAGGGGCGGCCCATCGAGCCGGGGCGGATCGGCATCGAGGGGTAGTTCGCGATCATGATCGCGCCGGTCTCGGTCTGCCACCAGTTGTCGTGGATCGGCAGGTCGAACGCGTCCTGGCCCCACAGCACGCCCTCGGGGTTGAGCGGTTCGCCGACCGACATGACGTAGCGCAGCGAGGAGAGGTCGCGCGAGCGCGCGGAGTCCACGCCCGCCTTCATGAGCATGCGGATCGCGGTCGGCGCGGTGTACCAGACGGTGACCTTGTGGCGCTGGATCGCCTCGTACCAGCGGCCGGCGCCGAAGCCGCCCTCGTAGACGAGGTTCGTCACGCCGTTCGTCCAGGGGGCGAACATGTGATAGCTCGTGCCCGTCACCCAGCCGGGGTCGGCCGTGCACCAGTAGATGTCGTCGGGGTGCAGGTCGATGACGTGCTTGCCGGTGGCGTAGTGCCCGATCACCGCGTTGTGGACGTGGGCCGCGCCCTTGGGCAGGCCGGTGGTGCCCGAGGTGAAGTGCATCACCGACCAGTCCTCGGGGCCGGTCTGCTCGTTCTCGAACTCCTCCGAGGCGCCCTGCGTCATCTCCATGTAGTCGAGGTTGCCCTCGCCGGCCTCGACGCCCTGACGGTGGCCGATGACCACGACGTGCTCGAGCGAGGGCAGGTCGTCGCGGATGGCGTCGATCTTGGACAGCAGGTTCGGGGTGGTGACCACCATCACGCCCTCGGCGCGGCGGATGCGCTCCATGACGGCCTCGGGGCCGAACGCCGAGAACAGCGGGGCGATGATCGCGCCGCGCTTGAGCGTGCCGAAGATGGCGAAGTAGAGCTCCGGGATGCGGTCGGTGAAGAAGAAGACGCGGTCGGCCTTCTGGATGCCGAGGTCGGTGATGGCGTTGGCCCACTTGTTGGCCTCGCGCTGCATGTCCTTGAACGTGTAGTTCGTGACCTCGCCATCGGTGGACTCGTAGATCATCGCGATCTTGTCGCCGAGTGCGCCGTTGGCGTGACGGTCGATGCACTCGTGCGCGAGGTTGTAGGAGCCGCCGGGCAGGTCGAGCTCGGTGACGATGTCGTCCCAGTTCCAGTTCGCCCGCAGGTCGTCGTAGTCGGCCAGGTTCGGCGGCGCGCCATGTGCCGCGGCGTCCTTCGCGATCTCGGCGTAGTCCGTGACCATAACGGGTCTCCCTCCGCTGACCGACGCTCCGGAAACAGGTGCGCCGAGTATATCGCAGCCCCGAGCACGTCGAGACGCCGCGAAAACCGAGGGGCGCGCTTCGCACCGGAATCGGCTACCCTAAGCGCCACAACGGGGACTCACCATGACGTACGAATCAGACATCGAAGAGCGCGGTCCCGAGGTCTCCATGACGGAGCCCGCCATCGATCGCCTCAAGAACCTCATCACCAACGCCGGCGACCCGCCCGTCTCGGGCATCCGCCTCCAGATCACCAAGCGCAGCGCCCACGGCTTCGAGCACCTGCTCTCGATGGTCGACGCGGGCCGCGAGCCCGAGGAGGACTACGAGCTCGACTTCGACGGGCTCGCCCTCTTCGTCGAGGGCGCGAACGCAGACTACCTCGACGGCATCGCGGTGCACTGGGAGTACAAGGGCGAGGGCGTCAACGGCTTCGAGTTCGACAACCCGAACCCACCGTGGCGTGACCCGCTGGCGATGCAGATCCAGCACCTCTTCGACACGAGCATCAACCCCGGCATCGCCTCCCACGGGGGCTTCGTCGACCTGCTCGGCGTCGAGGGCAAGGTCGCCTACATCCAGCTCGGCGGCGGCTGCCAGGGCTGCGGCCTCGCCGACGTGACGCTCAAGCAGGGCATCGCCGTCGCCATCAAGGAAGCCGTCCCGGAGATCGAGGAGGTCGCCGACGCGACCGACCACGAGGCCGGCACCAACCCCTACTTCCAGCCCTCGAAGAAGTAGTGACGGACCGTTCCACAGCATCCCCGCACGCCCCGGTGGCGCGCGTCCTGCTGCTCTCGACGTATGAGATGGGGCACCAGCCGCTGAGCCTCGCCGCGCCCGCCGCCGCGCTGCGCGCGCGAGGCTACAGCGTCGACGTGCTCGACCTCGCCGTCGACCCGCTCGACGAGGCGCGCGTGCGAGCGGCCGACCTGATCGCCTTGTCGATCCCGATGCACACCGCCTCGCGGCTCGCGCTCCAGCTCGTGCCGCAGCTGCGGGCACTGCGGCCGGACGCCACGATCGTGCTCTATGGCCTCTACGCCGGGCTGCTCGGCGACCTCCGCGCGAGCGGCGTCGTTGATGCGGTCGCCGGTGGCGAGTACGAGCCCGCCCTCTGCGACCTCGCCGACCGCGTCGCGGCCGGCGACGGTGCCGGTGGCCCGCTCCTCCCCGACGCCGCGTTCGCGCGGCAGGACCACCCTGTCCCCGACCGCGCCGGCCTGCCCGCCCTCGACCGCTACGCGCAGCTCCAGACCGAGGACGGCTTCGCGGTCGCCGGCTACGTCGAGGCGACCCGCGGCTGCGCGCACCAGTGCCTGCACTGTCCCGTCACTGCCGCCTACGACGGGCGGCTACGCCTCGTCGCCCCCGAGACGGTGCTCGCCGACATCGAGCAGCAGGTGGCGGGCGGGGCGCAGCACATCACGTTCGGCGATCCGGACTTCCTGAACGCCGTGCCGCACTCGCTCGCGATCGCCGAGGGGCTGCACGAGCGTCACCCATCGCTGAGCTTCGACATCACAACGAAGGTCGAGCACCTCCTCGAACACGCGGACGTGCTCCCGCGGCTACGCGACCTCGGCTGCCTGTTCGTGACCTCGGCGTTCGAGGCGACCAGTGACGAGGTGCTGCGCGAGCTCGACAAGGGCCACACCGCTGCCGACCTCGTGCCTGCCATCGAGGCGTGCGAGGCCGCCGGCCTCGCCCTGCGCCCGACGTGGATGACGTTCACGCCGTGGACCACGGCGGAGGACCTCGCCGACATGCTCGCGTTCATCGAAGCGCACGGGCTCGTCGAGCGCGTGCCGCCGGTGCAGTACGGGCTCAGGCTGCTGCTGCCGCCGGGCTCGCCGCTGATTGCGCCGATCCACACGCAGGGCCTCCTCGACGACTACAACGCCGAGGCGCTGACCTACGAGTGGCGCCCGCGCGACGAGCGAGTCGACCCACTACAACGCACCATCGCGAGCCTCGTGGCCGAGCAGCACGCCGACATCCACGCGGGCCACGCCCGCACGTTCGGCCTCGTGCGCGACGCGGTCCTCGAGGCAACGGGGCGGCCCGCGCCCGCGACGGCCGCGCCGCCGCGGGTCCTCCCGGCGACGCCGGGGCTCACCGAGAGCTGGTTCTGCTGAGCGGAGCCCACCGCGGAGCAGTCTGCTTCGCTCGACCTCATCACTCTCTAGCGACGCAGCACGACCGGCCGCTCGCTATTCCTCGGGCGGCGTCTCCTCATGGACGATGCCGACGACGTTGCCTGCGGGGTCGGCGAACAGCGCCATCGTCACCATGCCGGGGATCGTCGTGATCTCCTGCACGACCTGGCCACCGAGCGCCGTGACGCGGTCGAGGTATGCCTGCAGGTCGTCGACCTCGATGTAGATCGTGACGCCGGCCTGTTCGGCGGCCGTGATGCCGCCGCCGATGCTGGTCTCCGTCTGCGGTTCGACGAGGCCGTACTGCATCGGGTTCTCGGCGTTGACCTCCCAGTCGAAGGCCTGGGCATAGAACTGCTGGAGCGCGCCGCCGTCGGCGCCCCCGATCTCGAAGTGCACGATGGGATTGGGCATGGGTGGATCCTCTCGTTCATGACTGGGTGTAGCGCTCGCGGCGTTCCACGCCGCTTGATCACCGTAGCACGCGACCCGGCCTGAGGAGATCGCGCGACCCGCTGCGTCGGGGCCCTTACAACAATCGTGCTGTGGCACACAATTGTCTCTGGACAGAGGATAGCATAGAGTAGCCACACTGCAGGATCGGGGAAGCCCGGTGGCCGCAGGGGATATGGTCGAAGTAGCTGACTATGCAGCGCAGGCACGCGAGTTCCTCACGAGGAGCCGGGAGTACCTCGCCGCAGGTGACCTGCACCAGGCCTCCGAGAAGGGCTGGGGCGCGGCCGCGCATATGGCCAAGGCTGTCGCAGCGGCGCAGGGCTAGGAGTATGAGACCCACTCCGACTTCAGCCTCATCCTGAACCAGGCTCGCCGAGTGACCGGGAATGATCGCCTTCCCGGCCTGCGGGGGATCGCCAACGACCTGCACGGCAACTACTACAAGCGCAAGCGGCACATCGAGGCCGACAGCGTCGCGGAGGACATCGAGAGCGTCGCCGAGTTAGTGGAGATCCTCGCGCCGCTCACCGACTCGCCCGCGGACGATTAGGCACGGCCGCTCGAACGTCTCGACCGCTACGAGAGCGCGCGCGGCCCGGCGGTAGCCTGCTCGAGCGCGAGTGCCGCAGGCTCGTCGACGATGTCGATCCGCAGCAGTGCGTGCGCCTCGCGCAGCACGGCCTCGACCTCCTCGGGCCGTTCGCCGCGAGCGAAGATGAAGCCGAGGTACTCGCTGCCTTCGGGGAGCGGCGTCACCGCGTGACCCAGCGGGATCGTGATGGCGATCCCGGCGACGCCCGTGACGGCGCGCGCCGTGGCGAGTCCCTCGACGCGCCTCAGGCGGCCGGCGCGCGGGATCGGGATCATCATCACGCCCGACGCCGCACTCGTCCGCTCGATGCTGGCTGCGGGGGCGCCCACCGCATGACTCAGCAGCAGCGCTTCGAGGCTGACTCCGGCGCCGAACTGCAGCGTGCGCGAGCACAGGCCGCCGATGCTGCGGGCGGCGATGTCGACCGGCCAGACGCCCTCGTCGTTGATGCGCACCTCGGCGTGGAGTGGCCCGTCGCCCAGCCCGAGCGCGCGGGCTGCGTCGGCGGCGGTGCGGCGGACCTCCTCCTGCCGCTCGGGCGAGAGCCGCGAGGGCGTCACGTAGATCGTCTCCTCGAAGTACGGGCCCACGAGTGGGTCGGGCTTGTCGAAGATGGCGAGCACTTCGAGTTCACCGTCCGTGAGCAGGCCCTCGACGGAGACCTCCTCGCCGGGGATGTAGCCCTCGATGAGCATGCGGTCGTCGGTGCCCATGCACTCGTCCGCGACCGCGGGGTCGCTGAGCAGCGCGCGCAGCCGCTCGAACGCCACGACGAACTCGGCCTCGTCATCGGCGCGGATCACGCCTCGGCTGGCAGAGAGGGAGAGCGGCTTCACCACGCACGGCAGTGGCGCCTCGGCCGCCACGGCGCCCGGGTCGGCGTCGACCGGCGCGACCATCCATGGCGGCGAGAGCACCCCGCCGGCCTCGAGGCGCTCACGCAGCAGTGACTTGTCGCGGATCCCCGCGACGGCGTCGACCGTGTTGTGTGGCAGGCCGAGGCGCTCGGACGCGCGCGCCGCGGCGAGCGTCCCCGCGTCGTCGACCGCGACGATGGCGGCGAGGGGTCGCTCGGTCGCGAACGCCTCGATGGCGTCGGCTGCGGCGTCTGCATTGCCGAGGGGCAGCGCGAGCGTGGCCCCGGGCAGGAACGACTCGACCGCGGAGCGCTGGTCCGAGCCGACGACCACGTCCACGTCGAGCTCGGCGGCGGCCGCCATGAAGTCGGGCGCGCGGTAGCTGGCGCTGGGGATCAGCAGGAGCACGCGCGGCATCGGGCCTCCGTGGTGGTTGTCGGCCTCGGTAGCATCGATTGTAGCCGGACGGTCGAGGGAGCGCCGCGATGCTGCAGGCCCGCACAGACATCGGGCTCGTGCGCGCGACGAACCAGGACGTCGCGCTCGCCGAGCGGCTGCCCGACGGCCGCAGCCTGCTCGTGGCCGCCGACGGCGTCGGTGGCATACCGGGCGGCGAGGTCGCCTCGCGCACCGCCGTCGCCGCGCTCGCCGGGGCGCTGCACGCGGCCGGCGACGAACCACCCGCCGCGGCGCTGCACCGGGCGTTCGCCACGGCGAACGACGCCGTGCGCGTCGGGCAGCACGGCGACCTCGCGCGCATGAGCACGACGCTCGTGGCAGCGATCGTCCGCGACGGCATGGCGTGGGTCGCGAACCTCGGCGACAGCCGCGCGTACCTCGTAGCCGACGGCGAGGCGCGCCAGCTGACGCTCGACCACTCGTGGGTGGAGGAGGGGATCCGCTCGGGGGAGCTCGCTCCGGACGACCCGCTGGTCGCGCTCAACCGCCACGTGATTACACGCGCCATCGGCCTTGACGCCAGCGCGGCGGTCGACGTCTTCGGCCCGATCGACGTGGCTCCCGACAGCGTGCTGCTGCTGTGCACCGACGGTCTCCACGGCGTCCTCGATGACCGGGCGATCGCCGATGTGATCGCCGCGTCCGGGGGCGACTACGCGAGCGACCTGATCGACGGAGTGCTGGCGGCGGGCGCACCGGACAACATCGGAGTTGCAGTCCTGGCAACGCAGCCGGGTACACGACCGTGATACACGGCCTCATGTAGTACAGTGCGGCGAATCGATCCCAATCAGAAACCAGCATGAGGAGACGACGAGATGCCCAAGTACCTGGTCAAGGCTTCGTACAACCCCGCTGGAGCGCAGGGACTGCTCGCGGAAGGCGGTTCAGCGCGCCGCGACGCGCTCACCGCCTCGATCGAGTCGGTCGGCGGATCGGTCGACACGTTCCTGTACGCGTTCGGCGGCGACGACCTCTACATCGTCATGGACGCGCCGGACAACGTGTCGGCCGCCGCGCTCGGCCTCGCCATCGGTGCGGCGGGCGCCATTACGTGGAACACCACGGTGATGCTGACGCCCGAGGAGATCGACGAAGCTGCCGGCAAGTCCGTCAGCTACCGCGCGCCCGGCGCGTAGGCGGCGCTGCCCATCGCGGGCAGCGCGTAGCGCGGGCGCGCCGAAGGCGGCAGCAGCAGCACCGGCGGGCATCGCAGCGCTCGTGGCAGCCGGGGCCAGACCGCGCGGCTGAGTGCGCCGAGGCCCTCGAAGAGCGCGGCGCGGGCGGGGTCCCACGGCATCCCGTACGCCTCGCGCAGTCGCGGCGGTAGCAACGCCGCCGTGATCTCGCGCCATGGCACGATCAGCGGGCCGAACGGCGGCGTCGGCCGGCAGAGGTCGCGCGCGATGGGCCGGGCCGGCTCACTCACCCCCAGGGTTTCGCTGGGGGCGGCGGGGTCGGCCGGCAGAGTTGGCGCGCGATGGCCCGAGCCGTCTCACTCACCTCGAGGATTTCGATGGTGGCGTCGAGATACGCGTTGAACGCGTCGAGGTCGGGCGGCAGGAGTGACGGCGGCACCCCGAGCAGCCGTCCGACGAGCTTCGTCTCCTCGTAGTACCGCGCCTCGCGCTCGGGCGAGACTGCACGCACGAACCGCCGATGGCACACGAGCGCGGTGTCGACGAGCGTGGCATGTACCCACAGCAGCAGCTCCGGGTCGCGCGCCTCGTAGCCCGCGCCGGTGACGCCTCGGTGCACCGCGTTGACCCCGCGGGCGGCAGCGCGCACTTCGTCTGCGTTGCCGAAGACGATGGCGAACATCGGGCGGAGCGTACGCAGCAGCCTCCCGAAGCGGTCGCCGCGCCACTCGCTGTGCTCGGCCACACCTCGCGCGACGAGCGGGTGCGCGATCTGCATGAGCAGCGCTCGCCCGCCGCCGGCGAGGATCACCGCCTCGCCGTCGACCTCGCGGATCGCCGCGTCCGGAGCGAACGGGAGGCCGTCCACGACGCCTCGACCGCTAGAAGATCACGAGGGGGTTGACCGGGCTGCCGGTGCCCCCCGGCACGCGCAGCGGCGCGACGACGAGCAGGAACTCGTAGCGGCCCTCCTCGGCGCACGCCTCGGCGAGCGGCTGCAGCAGCGCGTTGTCGACGAGCGCGACGCCGAAGGCGTAGATGACCGGGTGGACGGCCCAGCCAAGCTCATACTCGTTCGGGCGCGCGTCCATCATGTCCCACACGAGCATCGAGACGTCGCGGTCGCGGATGTAGCCCATGCAGCTCGCGTGCAGGCCCGGCGCGGGCTCCTCGCGGTTGCCGAAGAAGAAGGCCGGGTTCGCGTCCTGGAACGCCTCGCGGCCACTGTACACGACGAGGGCGTCACCGGGTCCCACCTCGACACCCTGCGCCTCGGCGATCTCCGCGAGCTCCGAGCCGTGCACCGGCCGGTCGACGGTCACGTGCGGCTCGCCACGGTGTCGAGGCACGTCGAGCAGGACGCCGCGCGTGATGATGCCCGTCTCCCATGCCGTGACGTCGCCGAACGTGACGCCCTCGCCGGTGACGAAGTCGTCGGGGTTGCGGCCCTGCCAGCCGCCCCGGTGGTCCCAGACGTGGCTCAGGGCGTCGAGGTGGGTGTGGTTGTGGCCGTGGTAGATGAAGCCGTAGTAGTCGACCACCGCGCCGCTCCGGTACGGGCGGTCGCCGCGGCGGATGAAGTGCTGCGCGGGTGTCGGGTTCGTGGGGCCGGGCTCCTTCGGGTACGGCCGGCTAATCGAGACGACACGCCCCGTGCGCGCCATCCCGAGCGCCTCGACGCGCTTCCGTGCATCGATGAGGTTGACCGCGCCGACCTGGTCGTCGTCGCCCCAGCGGCCCCAGTTGTTGCGGTTGTCGAGCCAGCCGTGCACCTCGTCCATCGAGGGCGTTGCGCGCCCGTCCTGCTCGTCGGCCATCGTGCCCCCTCGTCGCGTATCCGGCTTGCCGGGCGCGATGGTAGCGCGCGCCACGCGCTACCCCCACCGCGGCGGTACGATGGGCCGGACGACCACGCCACGCAGCCAAGGCCCGCCCATGCCCGAGCAGTACGCCGCCACCGACACGCGCACCGGCCTCGAGGTGGTCGTGACGGGCGACTTCCCCGAGGACCCCGACGACCGCGTCCGCATCGCCCGCACGACGACGCTGTTCACGCGCCTGATGTCGACCATCCTCGCGATGGACAACAAGACGGAGCAGCGCGAGGGCTTCCGGGCGATCGAGACGCAGCTCGAGGTCGCCGAGGCGCTGCTGCGCCGGGACCTCGAGGAGGTGCAGCGCCTGATCCGCACAACCCTCGAGACGATGGGGATCACGGAGGAGCGGCTTGAGGAGATCGAGGCGGAGCTCCGTCGCCATCTGGAGGAGTTCGGCGGCTTCGACCTGCCACCGTCCGAGCCTCGGCCGTAGGCGGTATGGGGGCGCTGCCGATCGGCCGTCACCGTTCCCCGCTACACTTATTCCGTGCGAAACGTGACGATCACCCTGGATGACGAAACCGCGCGCTGGGCCAGCGTCGAGGCAGGCCGACGAGGTACGAGCGTGTCACGACTCGTGACCGATCTCATCAGCGAGCGGATCGCCATGGATAGCCGCTACGAGCAGGCTCGGCGCGCGTACCTGGCCGAGCCGCCAAGGGATCTGAGTTCCGGTTCGGGTGCTTACCTGTCCCGCGGCGATCTGTACCCGCAGTGAGCACTTTTGTCGAGGCAGCGTCGGGCCGATGCGGCCACTGGCAGAGCCCGCCTGCCCCGGCTACGATGATCCCGAACGCCCATTCGACCGTCGCGGACTCCCCCTCGCCGCAATCGAGGTGATCCCCTGCCCACCGACCGTATCGCCGTCACCGGCGCCCGCGAGCACAACCTCAAGAACATCTCGGTCGAGATTCCGCGCGACCGCCTCGTCGTCATCACGGGGCTGAGCGGCTCCGGCAAGTCCTCGCTCGCCTTCGACACCATCTACGCCGAGGGGCAGCGACGTTACGTCGAGTCGCTCTCCGCCTACGCCCGCCAGTTCCTCGGCCTCATGGAGAAGCCAGACGTCGACTACATCGACGGCCTCTCTCCGGCGATCTCGATTGATCAAAAGGGCGTCTCGAAGAACCCTCGCTCCACTGTCGCCACGGTGACCGAGATCTACGACTACCTGCGCCTGCTCTACGCGCGCGCCGGCGTCCCGCACTGCCTGCACTGCGGGCAGGTGATCCGCAGCCAGACCGTCCAGCAGATCGTCGACGCGGTCCTCGCGGAGCCGCCGGGCACGCGCGCGATGCTGCTCTCGCCCGTCGTCCGGCACCGCCGAGGCGAGCACAAGCAGGTCTTCGAGGCAGTCCAGCGCCTCGGCTTCGTGCGCGTCCGCGTCGACGGCGCCATCCGCGATGTCGACGAGGAGTTCGACCTGGACCGCTACGAGTGGCACGACATCGATGTCGTGGTCGATCGCCTCATCATCCCCGAGTTGTCCGACGAGACGACAGGCGAGGACTACGACGCGACCCGCCAGCGCATCGCCGACTCTGTGGAGCAGGCGCTGCGCCTCGGCGAGGGCATGCTGGTCTTCGCCCCGCAGGCCGGCGAGGGCGAGGCGGAGCGTCCCGAGGAGACCTTCAGCGAGCACTTCGCGTGCCCGAACCCGGACCACCCGCCCTACTCGGTGGGCGAGATCGAGCCCCGCAACTTCTCGTTCAACAGCCCGCACGGCGCGTGCCCGACGTGCACCGGCCTCGGCGTGCAGATGGAGCTCGACCCCGGCCTCGTCGTGCCGAACCGCAAGCTCTCCATCGCCGAGGGCGCGATCATCCCCTACCAGCGGATGAGCACGAGCATCACCTGGTACCGGCGCCGCCTCGACGCGCTCGGGCAGGCCTACGGCTTCGACCTCGACACCCCGCTGGAGCAGCTCACCGAGCAGCAGTGGCACGCCGTCATGCACGGCACCGGCGAGGAGTCGATCACCCTCGAGTACCGCACGAAGCGAGGGCGCGAGCGCCACTTCGACGTGTCGTGGGAGGGCGTGCTGCCCTCGCTCGAACGACGCTACAAGGAGACCGAGTCGGACTGGGTGCGCAACGACATCGAGCGCTACATGGTGTCGGTGCCGTGCCCGGACTGCGAGGGCGCGCGGCTCAAGCCGGAGATGCTCGCCGTCACGGTCGACGGGCGATCAATCGCTGAGGTGGCCAGCGCCGCGGTCGCCGACGGCGTCGCGTGGATCGAGCGCCTGCGCAGCGAGGCCTCACCGCTGGGTGCGCGGGAGCGCCAGATCGCGCGCCAGATCCTGCAGGAGATCGGCAACCGCCTGACGTTCCTGTCCGATGTCGGGCTCGACTACCTGACGCTCGACCGCGCCTCGGCGACGCTGTCGGGAGGCGAGGGGCAGCGCATCCGGCTGGCGACGCAGATCGGCTCGGCGCTGATGGGCGTGCTGTATGTCTGCGATGAGCCGTCGGTCGGCCTCCACGCCGTCGACAACGAGCGTCTGATCCGCACGCTCACGCGCCTTCGCGACCTCGGTAACACCGTGCTCGTCGTCGAGCACGACGAGGCGATGATGCGCGCCGCCGACCACCTCATCGACCTGGGCCCCGGGGCCGGCGAGCACGGCGGCCACGTCGTCGCAACCGGCACGCCGAAGCAAGTCATGCGCAACCGCGAGTCGCTCACCGGCCGGTACCTCGCCGGCAAGCACACCATCGCGATGCCCGAGACGCGCCGCGAGGGCAGCGGCGAGGCGCTCGTGGTGCGAGGCGCGGCGGAGCACAACCTCAAGCAGATCGACGTCGCGTTCCCCCTCGGGCGCTTCATCTGCGTGACCGGCGTCTCGGGCTCCGGCAAGTCCACGCTCGTCAACGAGATCCTCGCCAAGCGGCTCGCGCACGACCTGCAGCGCGCTCGCGAGCGCCCCGGCGCTCACGATGACCTCGAGGGCATCGAGCACGTCGACAAGGCGGTGGTCATCGACCAGTCGCCGATCGGGCGCACGCCGCGCTCGAACCCCGCGACGTACACGGGACTGTTCACCATCGTCCGCGAGCTGTTCGCGACGGTGCCAGAGGCGCGAGCGCGCGGCTACAAGCCGGGGCGCTTCTCGTTCAACGTGAAGGGCGGCCGCTGCGAGGCGTGCAAAGGCGACGGCTACAACCAGATTGAGATGCAGTTCCTCCCCGACGTGACCGTCCCGTGCGAGGTCTGTCGCGGCGCGCGCTACAACCGCGAGGCGCTCGAGATCCAGTTCCGCGGCAAGCACATCGCCGAGGTCCTCGACATGACCGTGACCGAGGCGCTCGAGTTCTTCGACGCGTTCCCGCGCGCGAAGCGCAAGCTGGAGACGCTGCACGACGTCGGCCTCGGCTACATCCGCCTCGGCCAGCCCGCGACCACACTCTCGGGCGGCGAGGCGCAGCGCGTGAAGCTCGCCACCGAGCTGTCACGCCGCGCGACCGGCCGCACCGTCTACATCCTCGACGAACCGACGACGGGCCTCGCCTTCGCGGACATCGAGGCGCTGCTCGGCGTGCTGCAGCGGCTGGTCGGCCAGGGCAACACGGTCATCGTCATCGAGCACCAGCTCGACGTGATCAAGAACGCGGACTGGATCGTGGACCTCGGGCCGCACGGGGGTGAGCGCGGCGGGCTCGTCATCGCCGAGGGCACGCCGGAGCACGTCGCCACCGTCGAGACCTCGGCGACGGGCCAGTTCCTGCGCGAGACGCTCGGCCTCGGCGTGCCGGGGGCGAATGGCGCAGCGCCTTCGAGCAACGGCACGAAGCGCCCTCGCCGCAAGCGCGCGACGAGGGCGAAGCGGGCGGCCAAGGCGTAGGTCGCGCCCGCCCGGACGTCCCGGCAACCACTGGGATCACCGCCGACCAGTTCGAGTCACGGGCCGCGCACGCGGCCCCGCTCAAACTGGTCGGGAGATAGGGCGAGGGGATCAGCGAAGGCGCGCCGCGCCCCGCAACCTCTCTACCAGAACTTCCACCACGGCTTTCTCACCGCCGCCCCCACCCCCCCAACCAACCCCCCCCCCCCGGCTCGCCGCCGCCCGCCGACCCCATGCCCGCCGTCAGGCGCGCCGTGCCGACGGAGTGCTCCACGGCTTCCTGGCTGGCCCGGGGCACGTTCTCGACGTGCCGCGGGATGAGCTCGTACAGCACGTCCATGTCTTCGGGGGTGAAGCGGTCGCGTGCGACGGTCTGGACGAGCGCTGCGTGGTGCATCGCCATCCCGCCGGGTACGCGCTCGAACGCCTTGTCGTAGGCGTTCGCCACGTCCTGCGCCCGGCTCAGGTTGGCGCCGGCCATGCCCATCCACGACCGCAGGCGGGCCTCCGTGAAGTCGGCCAGCGGCTCGTCGTCGAGGGTGTACTCGGCGCGGATCATCGATTCGGCCTGCTGCTCGCGAGCGGCCTGGTCGAGCCCGGCCAGCGCCTCGAAGCGCTGTTGCATCTCAGTGACTTGAGCGTCGCCCTCCGTGTCGTTGAGCTCCGACCACGTCATGTCCGGTTGCGGTTCGTTCGTCATGGCCTTCTTCCTTCCCGCGCGGGCAGAACACGGTACGCTCCACGGGAGCGCGAGCCAACCCTGCTGCGGGAAGGTATCAAATGGCGACCTTCCATCTCCACCTCCCGGAGGCCCGCATCGTCTCGCTTGCCATCACCTACCACCTCGGCCGACCCGGATCGGAGACCGACGCGGCCACGCTGCAGCGCCACTCGCTCGGCCTCGGGCCTGTCCTCGAAGCGCTCGGGCCGCAGCTCGACCGCGACGCCGGGGGCTCCGAGGTCATCGAGCTGGAGCTGTCCGCCTACCAGGTCACGCGCCTCGGAGCGGCGCTGCATGGGACGGTCAACGAGCTCAAGCAGTTCGGCATGGCCGACGGACGCTCGGCCGTGCCGGGATTCGCCGAGGCGTTCGGACGCCTCTTCCCCGATGCGACCGACGACGAACGCGGAGCCGACGCTCTGGACCTGGTGCCGCACGCCGTGGGCCTGCGTCGCCGCCTCGCGGCGGCCGTCCGCGAGGCCGAAGCCGAGGTCGAGGCAACTCGTGAGGCCGAGCGCGTCGAGGCGGAACGGCAGCAGCGAGGCCCTCTGGCGCGGCTCCGGAGTCGCGTCGCGGGATGGTTCGGGTCGCGCGGGCCTTAACGTGGCATCGGTGCTTGTTCGCCAGTCCGCCCGTACCTAGACTGGCAGCGCGCGGATTTGCGCTGCGGATCGTGGATGAGAAGGGACGCCCAGCCGGATGACCTACTACATCACCCAGCCGTGCATTGACGTGATGGACCAGTCGTGCGTGGACGTCTGTCCCGTCGACTGCATCCACTTCGAGGAGGGGGTCGACCGCATGCTCTATATCGACCCCGACGAGTGCATCGACTGCGGCGCGTGCGAGCCGGCCTGCCCGGTGAACGCGATCTACGCCGAGGACGACCTCCCCGACGACCAGAACGCCTTCGCGGAGATCAACGTCGTCTGGTTCCAGGACCGCAACGACGCACGCTCCAAGGTGCCTGCGTAGGCACTGACCTCCTGGTTACACCAGTGCAGAAGCGCCGCATAAGCGGCGCTTCTTGCTGTCCCCCGTGGTTCGCCGCGCGGGCGAACGCGTCGGGTCAGGGCGACGGCTGGCCGTCCAGGAGGGGCAGGTCGTCGTGGTGCATGAAGTCGCGGTGCTCCTGCACCGGGTGCGACTCCAGCCGCACGCCGCCGTGTGGCTCGAGGTACACGAGCAGCACCGCGCCGCCCGTCTTGCCCGCGAGGCCGTCCGGCGCGCCGGAGTAGGCCGCGACCGTGTTGTCCCCCGCAGAGACGCGCGTCTGCTGCTCCCAGTGCCCGAGCGCGATGTAGTCGTGGTCGAGCACCGCGAGGTGCTCCTCGTAGATGTGATAGGAGCTGTGCGACCCGGCCTGCGGATGCAGGAAGTGGCCGTGGCCGATGCCGATATGCCAGTCGGCGTCGCCTCGCAGCGGGGCATCGCCGAATGGACTGAAGTCCGCGTCGAGGTGGCTGCGGCCCCACAGCTCGACGCTGAGTTCGGGCAGCGTGACGGTCTCCCCCTCGGCCTCGCGCATCAGGATCAGGTTGGGCGCCGCGTGCGTGAGGTCCAGCCGGTCGTACACCGAGCCGGGTCCGACGTGGTCATGGTTGCCGGGCAGCAACACCACCGGGCCGGGTACACGGCGGAGTTGCTCGGCTGCGAACTCCATGGTGTCCGGGCGCACGCGCGCGTTGTCGAAGAAGTCGCCCGCGATGATCATGAAGTCGACTTCGAACTGGAGCGTCAGGTCGACCACCGCCGTGAAGGTGTCGTGCATCTCCTGGCGGCGTCGCACGGAGCGTTCCTGCTGGCTGTGGTCGTATGCACCGAGGTGTACGTCCGAGGTGTGCAGGAATCGCAGTGCGCGTCGTTCTCCGCTGCTGTTCACGCGACACCCCCTTCCGGTTGCAGCTCGTCGATGCGCTGTTGCAGCGCCTCCACGAGCCCGCTGATGGGTACCCGAATCTGCGACATAGTATCGCGATCACGGATGGTAGCGGCATCGTCGTCGAGACTGTCGAAGTCGACGGTCACGCACAGCGGTGTGCCGACCTCGTCCTGCCGCCGGTAGCGGCGGCCGATCGACTGCGCATCGTCGAACTGCGTGCGGAAGTGCGGCCGCAGCGCGTCCCACACCCGCCGTGCCGTAGGCGCGAGGCGCTCGTTGCGCGACAGCGGCAGCACGGCGACCGTGATGGGCGCCACGTGCGGCGCGAGCCGCAGCAGCACGCGCGTCTCGCCGCGGTCGTCGGTCTCCTCGTCGTAGGCGTCCACGAGCAGCGTCAGCAGGATGCGGTCGACGCCCGCCGCCGGCTCGACGACGTGCGGGACGATGTGCTCCTCGCGCTGCGGGTCGAAGTAGGACAGCGTCTTGCCGGACGCCTCGGTGTGCGCGCTGAGGTCGAAGTCGCCGCGGTGAGCGATGCCTTCGAGCTCGCCCCAGCCCCACGGGTACAGGTACTCGACATCCGAGGTCGCGCTCGAGTAGTGCGAGAGCTCCTCGGGATCGTGGTCGCGCAGCCGCAGCCGGTCCGGCCGCACGCCGAGCGAGCGATACCAGGCGAGGCGCTCCTGCTTCCAGTACTCGTGCTGCGCAATCGAGTCCGCGGGGTCGCAGAAGTACTCCATCTCCATCTGCTCGAACTCGAGCATCCGGAACGTGAAGTGACCCGTCGTGATCTCGTTGCGGAACGACTTACCGACCTGCGCGATGCCGAACGGCAGCCGACGCCGCGTGCTCTGCAGCACGTTGTCGAAGTTCACGAACATGCCCTGCGCCGTCTCGGGCCGCAGGTACGCCACGGATGCGTCGTCCTGCACCGCGCCGACGAAGGTGCGGAACAGCAGGTTGAACTGGCGCTCCTCCGTGAACCGCCCGACCGCGCCACAGACCGGACACGTGTCGCCCTCGATGTGGTCGGCGCGCACGCGCGAGCGGCACTCGAGGCAGTCGACGAGGGGGTCGGAGAAGCCATCGACGTGGCCCGACGCCTTCCAGACCGCCGGGTTGGTGATCATCGCCGCCTCGATGCCGACGACATCGCTGCGCTCCTGCACCATCCGACGCCACCACAGCTCGCGGATGTTGCGCTTCATCTCGACGCCGAGCGGGCCGTAGTCGTAGGTGGAGGCGAAACCGCCGTAGATCTCGGCCGAGGGGAAGACGAAGCCGCGCCGTTTGGCGAGCGAAATCAACGTCTCCAACTCGACATCGGCTGCCACAGCCTCCACGGGAGCCTCAGTCACCAGTCACCTCGCGCTATCACCGCGATGCCGGTCCACTGCCCGGGGCGGGCTCGCGGCATCGATCGTCGTGGTTCGCCTGAGCCGCAGCGGCTCCGCGTGATCATACGAGGCGCGGAGCGTAGCCGCCGGGTGCTAGCATTGATCGGGAACCACACTCCCCGTCACCGGAGTCGGACCCATGATGCGCCTGATGATGTTCCTGGTGCTCGGTATCGCCGTCGGCCTCGCCGCCGCGCTCTACATCTCCGCCCGCGACGAACTCGAGGCGGAGGGAGCAAGCGAGGCGGGCGACTAACCCGCCTCGCTCGTCTGTTGCTTCGCTACCGGCACGGTCCCCGCACCAGGCGGGGCAGCCGGTCCGGTTCGCCGGACGCCCCGCGCTAGATGAAGAGCGGTCCGAACACCACCGCCACGATCGCCATCAGCTTCAGCAGGATGTTCAGCGACGGCCCCGACGTGTCCTTGAACGGGTCGCCCACGGTGTCGCCGATGACGGCTGCCGCGTGCGCCTCGGAGCCCTTGCCGCCGTGCGCGCCGGCCTCGATGTACTTCTTCGCGTTGTCCCAGGCGCCGCCTGCGTTCGCCATCATCAGCGCCAGCAGCGCGCCCGCGGCGATCGAGCCGGCCAGCAGCCCGCCGAGCGCCTCGGGGCCAATGAAGACACCGACCACGACCGGCACCACCACGGCGATCGTGCCGGGGATGACCATCTCGCGGAGCGCACCCCGGGTCGCGATGTCGACCGCGCCCGCCGAGTCCGGATCCTCGGTGCCGTCCATGATGCCGGGGTGCTCGCGGAACTGCCGCCGCACCTCGTTGACCATCGCCATCGCCGCGCGGCCCACCGCCGCCATCGTCAGGGCGGCGAACAGGAACGGCATCAGCGCGCCGATCAGCGTGCCGATCAGCACGCTCACGTCGAGCAGGTCGAAGACGAGCGTCTCGCCGTCGCTGATCACCTGCTGGTAGGTGAACATCAGCGCCATCGCCGTCAGCACGGCCGAGCCGATCGCGAAGCCCTTGCCCGTCGCCGCCGTCGTGTTGCCGAGGCTGTCGAGCGCGTCGGTGCGTTCGCGCACCTCGGGCGGCAGCGCGGCCTGCTCGGCGATACCGCCCGCGTTGTCGGCTACCGGCCCGTACGCGTCGCTGGCGAGCGTCACGCCGAGGGTGGAGAGCATGCCGACCGCGGCGAGCGCGATGCCGTAGAGCCCGGCCAGTTCGTGGGTGATGGCGATCGCGACCACGATGGTGATCAGCGGGATCGCCGTCGACAGCATGCCGAGGCCGAGGCCGCCGATGATCACGGTGCCCGCGCCGGTCTCGGCCTGCTCGGCGAGCTTCTGCGTGGGTGAGAACTCGAATGCCGTGTAGTACTCCGTCGCGGTGCCGATGATCTGGCCCGCGACGAGCCCGACGAGCACGACCCAGAACAGGTCGTACTTGAGCTCCATCATGGTCACCGCGATGGCCGTGCCGATGAGCACGAGGCCGCCCGCCGAGAAGATGCCCGTGCGCAGCGCCCAGAGCAGCCGCCCCATCGTCGCGTCCTCGCTCGTGCGCACGAGGAACGTGCCGATGATCGAGGAGGCGATACCGATCGCCATGACGAGGAACGGCAGCACGAACGCGTCGCCGTCGAAGTCGGCGGTCGCGCCGTCGGCGAAGACGATGGCGACCGTCGCCAGCGACATCGTCGCCACGATCGAGCCGGTGTAGGACTCGAACAGGTCGGCGCCCATGCCGGCCACGTCGCCGACGTTGTCGCCGACGTTGTCGGCGATGGTCGCCGGGTTGCGCGGGTCGTCCTCGGGGATGCCCGCCTCGACCTTGCCGACGAGGTCGGCGCCGACGTCTGCGGCCTTGGTGTAGATGCCGCCGCCGACGCGCGCGAAGAGGGCGATGGACGAGGCGCCGAACGCGAAGCCGGTGAGCGGCCCCACGTCCTGGAAGATGAGATACAGCACGGCGAGGCAGCCGAGGCTGATGCCCACGACCGTCATGCCCATGACCGAGCCGGACGAGAACGCCACGCGCAGCGCCGGGTTCAGACCGTCGCGCGCCTTGGCCGTCGTGCGCACGTTCGCGCGCACCGCCACGTACATCCCGATGTACCCCGCGGTCGCCGACGCGATGGCGCCGACCACGTAGGCGATAGCGAAGCGTGGCAGGTCGGTCAGGTTCCCGCTGCCGCCATCGAGCTTGTCGAGCACGTCGAGGTCACGGAACAGCAGCAGCACCACCGCCACGACCACCACGAAGACGGCGATGAAGGTGTATTCGCGGCGCAGGAACGCGGCAGCTCCGATCTGGATCTGCTCGGCGATCGAGCGCATCGTCTCGTCGCCCTCGTCTTCGCCCAGGAGCCGTTGCGTCGTCACTACGGCGAACACCAGCGCGATGAGCGCAGCTACGATCGCGACCCAGAGGATCTCCATGATTCGTTCCCCCCGTGCACAGGATTCCCGCGGAAATCTGCGAGCAACACTGACGCCGCGATACTAAACGCGCCCGCCCGCGTGCGCGAGCGCACAAGCCCCTGCAAGCGCCCGTATCAGGCAGGCTTGCGTGGATCGTGCATACCTGGCTGCGTCAGCGCTCAGTCGGACACGGAGTCCGGGAGTTCCCCGTCCCGCGCGGCGTCGATCATCTCGCGCGTGTCGTCGGGGATGTCGAGGCCGTACTCCTCGAAGCGTTGCTCCACCCACTGGCCGATCTGGCGCGGGTCGCGGTACCCGCCGCCGTCGGCCGGCGACCCGTACTCGTCGACCACGTCCTGCGTGGTCTTGAGTCGCGCGACCTGCGACACCACGCGGCTGATCTCCGCCGAGCCGCAGTGCTCGCAGCGCTGGTCGGGCGAGACTTCCTGGCGGATCGAGCGCAGGAACACGCTCGTCACCTGCTCGCAGTCGGCGCAGCGGTACTCGTAGATCGGCATCGGCTGGTGCGAGGCGCGGCCGGCGCGGCCTACGCCCCCTCCTTCGACTGGCGCTCACGCTCGGCCCGCATGCGGCCGTGCTGCAGGTTGTGCTCGAAGGAGTGCCCGGCGCCGAAGCGGTCCACGGGGTCCTCGCCGGCCTCGGTCTGCTCGGCGAGCTCGCGGTAGTTGGTGCCGAGGGCTTCGTCGTACTCGGCGCCGGCGCGGCGCGCCCAGCGCGCGAAGCTCCGCTCGTCGCCGTCCTGCAGCGCCGCCTGCTGCGCCTCGACGTCGACCTCCTCGAGTCGCTGCGCGCCGGTGCGCGCCCGCGCGAACATCGACATTACACGCGTGAGCTCGGCGCTGCCGCACTGCGGGCACGACGCGTTGTCCATGCTCGCCGCCGAGCGGTGGAGCACCTCGACGCGGTCGCGGCAGCCGGCGCAGTCGTACTGGTAGATCGGCATGGTCGGAGTGTAGCCCCGCGCCCCACGTCTTGCAGCCCCACAGGTCAACCCTCGACTGCGTTCACCACGTGCTCGAACGACGCCACCGAGCCGTCGTCCCCGAGGTCGATTGCGACCACGTCGATGCGCTGCTGCTCGGGCAACTCGGGGTGTTCGGCTGCGTACGCGAGGGCGAGGTTGCGGAGGCGGCGCTGCTTCGCAGTGCTCAGCGCCTCGATCGCCCGCCCCGCCTGCCGTGGCCGCCGCAGCTTCACCTCGACGAACACGAGCGTGCCGGCCTCGAGGGTCCCGTCCAGCGCGATGAGGTCGACTTCGCCCTCGCGACGCCGCACGTTGCGCGCGATCAGCTCGTAGCCGTGCCGCTGCAGGTAGTCGGCGGCCAGCCGCTCACCGGAGCGTCCGAGGCGGTCCGTTGGCCGTGTCACGGCCGAGTCAGGCTGCGCGCCCTGCGGCGCTGCCCGTGATCCGGGCTGACCGGGCGCGCAGCGCGTCGAGCACGGGGGCAAAGAGCATCCGGTGCACGTTCGAGGGCCCGATCTCGCGGAGTGCCCGCCGGTGGTCCGGGGTAGCGTAGCCCTTGTTGCTCGCGAAGCCGTAGCCCGCGAAGCGCGCGTCGAGGCGATCCATCATCGCGTCGCGCGCGACCTTCGCCACAATGCTCGCCGCGGCCACCGAGGGGCAGAGCGCGTCGCCGTCGATGACTGCGCGCTGGGGCGCCTCGCACTCCACGACCTCGCGCCCATCGACGATCAGCGCGTCGGGCGGCACGGGCAGCGCGAGCACGGCACGCCGCATCGCGAGGCGCGTCGCGCGGGTCATGCCGAGCTGGTCGATGACCTGTGGCGAGACGACGCCGATGCCCCAGTCGCAGTGCGCACGCACCTCGGCGGCGAGTTCCTCGCGCGTGGGCGCGTCGAGGAGCTTCGAGTCGCGCAGCCGCCCCACCCAGCGCGCGCGCGAGTACGGCAGCACGACCGCGCCCGCGACGACGGGCCCGGCGAGCGGCCCGCGCCCCACCTCGTCGACGCCCGCGACGCGCGTGAACCCCTCGCGCCAGATCGCGTTCTCGACCTGCCACGTGGGTTTGGCGGTGCGTCGGGGCTTGAGTTGGGGTAGCAGCTTCGTCGTGGTGGCCACGCGGCATCCTAGGCGCGGCTATACCGATCGGGCAAGTGAGCCGTTATGCGAGCGCTTCGATCGACTCACGGAGACCGTCCGGCACAAACGTGCCCGGTGCTACACTTGTGACGAACCCAGCGGGGGTATGCCACGGCGGACCCGGGGACGGCCCCGCCGCCGCGTGGGAACGACGGAGCGCGATGAACTCACGCTGGATGCGTAACTCCTTCATCTACCTGATCATCCTCGTCGCCGTCGTGCTCGTGGTGGTCATGTTCTTCCGTCCATCCTCGACCGCTCGCGACATCTCCATCACCGAGGTCGTCCATGCCGCCCAGCAGGGCGAGGTCGAACGCATCGTGGCCCGCGGGACCAGTCTCACCGTCCATCTGCGCACACAGCAGGAACCCCTCTCGTCGCGCATCGAGGAGAGCGCGACCGTCGAGGAGATCCTGCGCGAGAACGGCGTGCCCATCGGCGCCGCCGAGGGTGCGGTCGAGGTCGTCGTGGAGGGCCCGAGCCAGTTCGGCAACATCTTCGGGCTGCTCTTCAACTTCCTCCCGCTGATCATCTTCGGCGCGATCCTGATCTTCATGATGCGACAGGCGCAGGGCTCCAACTCGCAGGCCATGTCGTTCGGACGCAGCAAAGCGCGCATGTTCACGGGCCAGAAGCCGACCGTCACGTTCCTCGACGTGGCCGGCCAGGAAGAGGCCAAGCAGGAGCTCGCCGAGATCGTCGAGTTCCTCAAGTTCCCCGAGAAGTTCGCCGCCCTCGGCGCGCGCATCCCGCACGGTGTGCTGCTGGTCGGCAACCCGGGCACGGGCAAGACGCTGCTCGCGCGCGCCGTCTCCGGCGAGGCGGGCGTGCCGTTCTTCTCCATCTCGGGCTCCGAGTTCGTCGAGATGTTCGTCGGCGTCGGCGCCAGCCGCGTCCGCGACCTGTTCGAGCAGGCCAAGCGCAACTCGCCCGCCATCGTCTTCGTCGACGAGATCGACGCCGTCGGCCGGCAGCGCGGGGCGGGCCTGGGCGGCTCGCACGACGAGCGCGAGCAGACCCTGAACCAGATCCTTGTCGAGATGGACGGCTTCGACTCCAACTCCAACGTTATCGTGGTTGCCGCCACGAACCGCCCCGACATCCTCGACCCGGCGCTGCTGCGGCCCGGCCGCTTCGACCGCCAGGTCACGCTCGACCTGCCCGACGTGAAGGGCCGCCGCGCGGTGCTCGACGTGCACGTGAAGGGCAAGCCGCTCGACACCGACGTCAACCTTGAGGACGTTGCGAGGCAGACGCCGGGCTTCTCGGGCGCGGACCTCGCCAACCTCGTCAACGAGGGCGCGATCCTCGCGGCCCGACGCAACAAGAAGCGCATCAGCATGCCCGAGTTGAACGAGGCGGTGGACCGCGTGATCGCCGGTCCGGAACGCAAGTCGCGCGTCATCACGCCGATCGAGAAGCAGATCATCGCCTACCACGAGGGCGGGCACGCAGTCGCCGGGCACTTCCTGCCCAAGGCCGACCCGGTCTTCAAGGTCACCATCGTCGCGCGCGGGATGGCCGGTGGCTTCACACGCTCCCTGCCCGCCGACGACCGCCGCCTGCAGGACCGCTCCTACTACGAGGCGATGATGGCGCAGGCCCTCGGCGGCCACGTCGCCGAGGAGATGATCTTCGGCGAGCCGACCACTGGCGCCCACGACGACATCGGCAAGGTCACGCACATCGCCCGCGAGATGGTCACGCAGTGGGGCATGAGCGAACGGCTCGGCCCGCGCACCTTCGGCCGACGCGACTCGATGGTGTTCCTCGGCCGCGACATCGCCGAGCAGCGCGACTACTCGGAGCGCACCGCCGAGGAGATCGATGACGAGGTACGCCGCATCGTCGAGGAAGCCCACGAGGTCTGCCGGGAGGTGCTCGGCAAGCACCGCGAGAAGCTGAACGAGCTTGCCGACGCCCTGGTGGAACTCGAGACGATCGAAGGCGACGACCTCACCCGCCTCCTCGGCCCCGCCGAGGGCCGCGAGATGCCGCCCGAACCCACCGAGGTCACGCCCCCGCCGGCGGAGCCTCCCGCCGCCACCGCCGGCGAGGACGAGCCACGCGATGAGCCGCGCGGTCGCCCCGGCCTTGCGTGGGGCCAGTCCTCGGCGGCGCCCCCCGCCGACGGCTCCTGACCGACGCCACTCGCCATCTGGCCCCCTCGCCCCCATGTCAAGGGAGAGGGCTGCGGTGAGGGGGTCCGGTTCCCGATGCGAGGATAGCCCGCAGGGGCGGCGAGGGAACCGATCCGGCTCCCTCGCCCGCGAAGCGGGAGAGGGCGGGGGGTGAGGGTCCGAGGGCTCCTCGTCCACTGGTCGCACCCCGCAGACCCCCTCACCCTCGCCCTCTCCCCCGCGGACGGGGGCGAGGGGATCAGAGGGCTACGCGC
>MKWU01001912.1_pt1 | contig 33648 bp, 30 predicted proteins | sample 809101 | NCBI WGS metagenome assembly MKWU01 (sample SAMN05860141, study PRJNA318959) | sponge metagenome | host: Aplysina aerophoba | place: Slovenia: Piran, Adriatic Sea, Gulf of Piran | collected 2013-05-07
ATCCATCACTCCGAGCATCCCTCTCTCCCGACCGGTGTCGGCGCCCGCCGATCACAGGTTCGGGCTTGGCCACCAAGTGGTCTGGTTTTAGACCGATCACTGGCCGAGTTTTAGAGCGATCAATACAGCGCCACGGGGCATGGACTTCCTGTACAGCTTGAACCGACTGAACGTCGCCACATCGCGGGCGCAAGCAATGTGCGTCCTGGTGGGCTCGCCAGCATTGTTCTCTCCTGATTGCAGTACGGAACGGCAGATGCGCCTCGCGAACCCATTTTGTCGGTATCTGGAACTAGCGCTGAGTTTCGAGTTGTGAGTAACCCACCAATCCCAATGTAGCTAAGAGCTTTCGAGTAAACAGTCTCAGTAGACCAGTGAGACACTGTTACATTTTCCGCACCCCAGTGCGGCGGTGTTCGGTTGATCACGGAGAGTTCCTGTTTCCTCCGTGGCGAGTCCGAGTCTGAGAGCTATCGAATCGGGGCAACGATGCTGATCCCCGGACTCTCCGACAATCGTTGCCACATGGAACGTGGAGCCGAGTTTAGGCTTTTGCCCCGTCTCTACGTCTGATCAGTTCGGCACATGGAGAACTCCCAGGAAACACGAAGGCACCGAATGTCCACGATCCTGATGTGCCACCAATGACTAGCAGGACGGGCTCTGGACACGCGTACTGATCACATTGAGCAATCTCCTGCATTTGTGCACAGTCGCGGGGACTAGACGTCGGCCTCCCACTCGGGTGAAAATGCCACTCTCCCAGGTAGTACAGTCGCTTCCGTTTCCAGTAGCGATTGAGCAGCCGGTTCAGCCCCGCGACGCCCCGAAAGAACCAGATACGTCCCGCCTTGGAATCCGGTGTTGCTGGCAGCGCCTCAACGACCTCCGCGACCGTGTGCCGACGCGTATAGCTCCCAACTAAAATACCCCCGGTCTCGCAGTTCTTAGCCTCTTGACACCATCCAGAGATCTGGACCAATACTTCAGCAGGGATTCGAATCCCAAATGTCCCGTCTTCGGTCTCACCGAAAAAGTCCGATGTGCCATCAGGCGGCATTGGTCGTACGCAGTCCAGTGAACTGGCCACATACGTAGACCTGCTCAATCACAGAGAAATCACTCACTGTCGGTTTCCGGCTGATTGCGTTTTCAATCGCTTTGATCCCGGCTCCTGCCATCATCCATAGGTCGTCGACCCTAGCTGGAAAGAGGGGGTGCCAACAGCCAGTACCTTCCCAGGGCATATCGACTCCCCGATTCTCTTCGACTTCCTTGTGCAGCCATGGGCTGACGTCGTCCCAGTACTGCTCGAACGCAAACTTGGGACCCGTTGAAGCGAAGATGAACATCCTGCGAGCGAACATACCGAGAGACATGGAGACAACAACCGTGTTGTCAGTGAACTCCAACTCCGAGAGGCTGGCCAAGGCCTCGTCACTCCCAGTGCAGTCAATCACGAGGTCAATACCTGTGGCCCAACGCGCCGACTCCACTTCGTCAGCTCGTATGTGCTCTGGATATGCGGAGGCTCGGATATGGGGTGATGCGGAGTTGAGTCGCTTTGCTAACTCAACAGCTTTGTTCGCTCCCACAGAATTGAGGGTCAAGCTGTGACGCACCATGTTGCCTGCGTTGAAGGTGTCCCCGTCGCAAACGACGATATCGGTTACACCCCCTCGAACGAGCAGTTCACCTACTGCGCTTCCTAGCGCACCGGCACCAACCAATGCCACTCTGCAGCCTGCAAGAGTCTGAGCCAAGCGACCTCGCACAGCGAGTTCGTCGGTGCTCCAGTTCTCAGTGGGTAGCCAGGCGATTGGTCGAGAGTCTTCGAAAGCCTCCTTTCGATCCTGGTACCACAATCCTGTCTCGCTGTCGGGCCGAAATCCCTTCGGGCCTCGACGCGTCAATACTGGAAGCTCGGCCGCGAGCCAGTGCATCTGCATTGAGTCTCCACCAACCGTCGCCGGCATTGGGAATCCAATCAGGAGCACATGCTGCTGACTGTCGCGGATCCTTCGGACACCCTTGCGTAACAGCTCGTCGAGGACAATGTCCTGACTGGCAGTAGCGGCCCGCAGCTCTGACCAGGTCATTGGAGCCTGCCAGGGATCGAGTACGGGCACCGAAGAGACACGAATCCAGAGAGCTGGCGACGAGGTATCTGGACTGCTGCTGAGCAATGAACCCCATTGGACATTCCGCAACGGCTTCCTCTTAAGTGTCCTAAACGCCCGAACGACCCTAGTACCGTTTCCAGTTGGAGCCGTTGCAAGGTCAGCTAGGCCTACGCGCTCTGTGATTCCGGCCCATGCGTCTAGGTCGTCACTCGACTCGCCAAAAGCGATCGGTCCATTTCTGACGGAGCGGAAGTCGGGCAACTCGAACGGTTCACCGGGCCTAGCGAGATCGTGGGCCGCCGCACGCCGCAGCCACTCGATCGCGCGTCGAACGTGCCACTCAAGTCGCTTATTGGGATCGAATGGTTCGCTGTCGTAGGCGATCTTCCCAAGTGCCCGCAGGCCAGTGTCTACGCATAAGCGGCCATTCCGCCAATCCGAGTCGCTAGGCTCATCGCCGTTGTAGTTCTGATGCCAGAATGTGTGTGCTATACCGCCGACTCTTGCGGGATAGAACGCTATCTCGCCCCACGGGTAGCGTGGGGAGGCCTTGACATACCAGTCGGTGATCTTAGGGACGTATTCGTTCGGCTCGGTGTCGAGAGTGATCCGAGCATGCATCCACCAGTTCTGTGTGGTCTGCTCCCATTTCCAATCACCTCGGATCGCAAACCCATCAACTCTGTCGAGCGCGTCACGACCGGCCCTAAGGGATTCCGAGGGTCCGTCATCATTCTTATGCAAATCGGCCTCCTCCAATGCGCGATGGCCTGTTCCTCGGCGTGTAGCCCTGTGCGCCGCCGCCCGTTGCAGTTGAACCCTTCTCCACAGTGGTTCCGGAATCGTCGATCGTGACGATAAGTGGCACTGGAGACGAGGCAGATTCATGCTCCATCGTCACGTGGAGTTCGCCGCCATGAATCCGACAGACCCTCCGGTAGTAAGCGGCCGCCTGCCTGTGCGGTGGCTGGTCGGTGTCCTCGTCCGGAATCGGTTCGCTGGATGAGATCGCGATGCCTCCCGGCTGGCCTTGATCCTCGAGCAGCCAGGCAACGTCCTTCACAGGAGCCGTCTCCTCCTTGCCCTTCTCCGGCCCAAGAGAGAGGTAAGAGCAGTGGTGGGGTACCTTAAAGACGTCCCATTTCAATCTATCGTCATTCCCATGCGACCGAGTCACCTGGACAATCTGCTCCAGAATCTCATGTGGAGCGTCGCTGTTGAATAGCACCTGGGTTTCACTGGCTCCGGCGTCGAAGGTAGCTTGGAGGACAATCGCCTTAGAGTTCCGGTCCACGACCTTTCCGTCTTCCTTGTCGGCAAAAGGCGAGTGAACGAAGAACTCGACGCCGTCTCGGTGTTTGTCGTAGCTCGGAACTAGCTCACCAGCGTCCGTGATTAGATGCCGCCGAGAATCGACTGTGAGATCGTGTTCCTCGAGCCAATCCTTTAGTGCTTCTGGACGGGAGAAGACCCGAATCCCGGAGCCTTCCTTCAATCGATACCGCGCCTCTGCTTGGACGATACGACCCTCCTCGCTGAGACTATCCTTGCTCTCCGTAATCGCCGCCGCTGGAACCCAAAGGTCCTCGATTTTCACGCGTTCGCCACCTTGGTACTTGGTGGCGTGTTCGAGGTAGAAGAATTCCGCCGTACCCTGGATATGGTCTTGATCCAGGTGCGTGAGCGCCAACACGTCCACGCCTTCTCGATCGAGTTCATCCAGCCGTTCGCGAACCGCTTTGGACAAGTCGATCCTCTTATCATCGTCATCATCGGGGTTTCTTGTGTCAGCGAAGTCAATGAGCAAGAAAGACCTAGAATCCACCTCCATCTGACATGAATCGGCGTTGCCCAGCGGGTAAAACGTGAGCATGTGCATCCGGTCCTCCTAGCTGCTTCGGCTACTGCCGCGTGAGCGGATACAGCAGCATCATGGCTGGACATAATGGTAGCAGCTTTCTTCAGGCTTAGAGTGCTGGCATTTGCCAGTCACAGCTTCAGCCTAAGAGTGAAGAAGAAGCAAGACAGGCCTTCAGGCGGACCTCTATCATCAGTACGAGCGCTCTCAAAGCGCCCCACTGAGAGCGAGGACGTACTTTGATCGTCGACTCGCGAACTCCCACCGCGTGGCAGCCATTCGCCCCTTCGAGATTGTCCAAACCGGTCTCCCTTTCTCTGGCGCCCACTTTGCCTCATTCTTCACCCTGCGCCCAGCTTGAGGAGACCGGACGAATCGCGAATCTGAGTGACCGCGCTCTGCTGCTGGGCGAGGCCTCTTCGACACAGCGGAGTCGGTGAGGCATGGCGAATCCACAAAAGCGTCCCTCAGTAGGGGAGACAATGGCGCCCGGCGCCCTGCTTCGCGCCGAGCTTAGTAAGCGCCATATGAGCCAATCCGAGTTGGCCCGGAGGATGGGCCGGCCGGCTCAGTCAATCAACGAAATCATCAATGACAAGAAGGCAATAACCGAGGAGACTGCTTTGGAGTTGGAGCGGGTGTTGGGAACGCCTGCTTACGACTGGGTCGCACGGCAGGGGGCCTATCGGCTTGCGCTAGCTCGCCAAGTGGAACTTGAAGCTTTTGAAAGACAATCGGCCTGGCTCGAGCGTTTTCCTGTAAGAGAGATGGAGCGGCGGCAGTGGATTCCGCTCCAGCGTGAACCTTCTGATCAGGTACGGTCGCTGCTGCAGTACTTCGGCCTCGCAACCTTCTCCGCTCTGGATGTCCACCAAGCTGCAGTCGGATTCCGCCTGAAGGGTAGCCATCGTCTGGACTACGGCGCGCTCTTGGCCTGGATGAGGAAGGGCGAACTTGAAGGCGCGAAGTTGAAGACAGCTGACTTCAACAGAGGCCGATTCCAGCAGGCATTAGTCCTAGCACGAAACCTGACGAATCATCCTCCGCATCTTGCGTGGCCTGAGGTGCAACGAAGCTGCGCGCGCGCCGGCGTTGCCGCTGTCGTCGTCAAGGAGTTTGACAGAATGGGCGCCAACGGAGTCGCACGATGGCTAACCCCACGGAAAGCGCTGATTCAGCTCAACCTGCGTTATCGATGGGCGGATGTTTTCTGGTTCACGTTCTTCCACGAAGCGGCGCACATTCTGATGCATGAGTCTCGGCGAGTAATTGTCGAACTTGATGGCAACCCTCATCACGACGCACGCGAGGCAGAGGCCAATCACATGGCTGAGGAGCTATTGATTCCGGCAGACGACTGGGAACGATTCGTCCTGCATTCAGAGTTCGATCAGCAGTCAATCGTCGAATCCGCTATTGCTATTGGGGTCCACCCTGGAATCGTGGTCGGTCGACTTCAGCATCTGGGCCTAGTGCCTTGGCGTTCGAACCTCAACTCGCTTCGAGGTCGCTTGAGTTGGGTTTGATGGCAGCACTCAGGCAGCCTAGATCTCCATCGCGCCAATCCGTAGCCAGCGCACCTTGTGTCCCGGCTAGAAGACACCCATCGAATCGTCAACTCCGACTGTTCCTCGTAGACACGGTGACCTGGCAAGGATGGCGGCCTTGCAACCAGTGATTTCGAGATCGAGTTGGAAGCGGAAACTGTCGGTGTTGCACTTCCCGAGCTGCACGCGGACGATCCCGTGTACGCCGATTCGCCAACCGAGCGCCTAGACGAAGAGTGTGATGGCCGTTACGGAGGGAGTTGATGATGCTCGTTGCTAAAGAAAGGCCTCTTGATCGAAATGAAAATCAGGAAACGGCAAATCCGGCGGTTCGGTGGCGCCGTCTTCGTAGTATGACCTAATCGCCAAATCACACTGCAAGTAACCCCAATTGATGAGCATGGCCTTTTCCTCGACGCTGAAAGGATTCAAACGTGTTCGTATCGCACCAATGCGGGAAATCCACCCTTCTCCGATCGTAAAGGGTGACTCCAGTGGATATCGCACCGGAGATGTGCGAATGGTCCACATCGCGCCTCGCTTATCGCCATTTTCCAATTGGCCGACTAGGTCTTGGCGGCGTAGAGCTCTGCTTTGTTCAACCGCAATGTCGATCGGCCGCTTCGTTCGCTGCAAGAGCCTGCCGATCAGGCCGACTTGTCGTTCGGCATCGAGCGGAGCGCTTGCATCTGACACGAAAAGCGTCCCAAAAGATCGAATAGCATGGGTACCGAGGTTGTCGTACAAACCACCATCGGCGAGCGAGATCGACTTCTTGAGGTCGACTCGATCAAACAGGTCTGCGAATTGCGTGCGGCGAAAGTCGTTCGGATCCAGTGCAATCACGACAGGGGCGAAGAACAGTGGGAACGATGACGAGGCAGCGATGACATCCGACATCCGAACTTCTGGGCGCTCTACGGAGCCGAGTCTGTAGGTCCTCATCCGGGACTTGGAGAAGGTCCAGTTGCGACCAGTTTCCATGTGGGCCGCATTGAAGACGAACTCCGGCGAGTCTGGCAGGTCCTGCAAGGTCTGTCTTCCCACCAGTCCTCGCTCATACTGCAGGGAGAGCAAGTTTACGCGCGGCAGAAAATTGCTGACGGCAGCACAATAGTCGACATGCCGATTGCAGAACTTCCATATCGGCTCAACCACGACTTCGTGGAAGTTCGTTGCGACCTCTTCGTTGAACGATAGGCTCGACCAATGAACTGCCATCAGCCCCGACAGGATTGAGCCGCCGGAAACGGACGAGATTGTGTCCAATCGTGGAAGCAGTCCCAACTCGTTCAATCTCCAAGTGGCACCAAGGTGGAACAGGGTCGCACGGAAGCCCCCGCCTGAAAGAGCCAAGCCAATCCGGCCAGCATCGTCAGCAATAGGTCGGTCAGCCGGGCGCAGATCGATCAAGTGCTTTCCCCAATTCCTCCACGCCCCATAGCTGCGCTTGAGCTTACCTTTGGCATGCACCAGCGCCTAATCATGCTGGCCAATAAGACTCCGTTTCTACGCTCGAGTGCTTTCCCCGATCGCACCGATCTAGCCCGATGTTGAACATGAGGCCTACGCGACCACATCGCTTCCCCTTTGCTGCCCCACTCGACCCATCCTTGACTCTGCCGAGAGAGACCCCCCGCCTGTCAGACCAGCTGCGCCTATATCGCCACCTCCCAAACGAAAGTTCGCAGTACAGTCCCTCTTGGCCTACCACTCTTATTTTTCTTATGTTGAGCAAATCTTTGTGTTCAGTTTGATGGAGTCGGTAGCGGGGCTGGTCTGGGTTTCCTGGCCTACTGTGTTTGACCGGGTTGTTGTTCGGATGACCACCTACTGAATCTGCTCGGGCACGTGTCTCGCTGCCAACTGATTTCGCGTGTCTTTGACACGATCGCAACGAAGCCAGGTCTTGGCGGCGATTGGCGGAGGTCACCTGGGAAGTCCTGAACTGAACGTCTCTGACTCCGGTCAGCTTGCGCTGGTTGAGCTCCAACGAGAAACGGGACCTAGTACCCGACCGAGCCGGTGGTCTACCGTCATGCGTGCGACCCCAGCACTCCACTGACCGCCGAGTCTCACACCCAGATTGCGCCAACCAGATGATTCCGGCGATCTATTCCGAGTGGTGGGCCAATCTGGCGGTCGATGTTGGTGTGATTCTTCTGGCCGTCTTGCTGGATCGGTTCTTGCCCGAGCCTCCGGCGCGTTTTCACCCAGTGGTCTGGATGGGACGGATGATCAGCGCGCTCGAGCGATTCGCACCAGGGCGGCCGACCGGAGCTCTCATCTACGGCGCAGTAAGCGTCTTTGTAGTCATCGGAGCATGGGGAGCGCTGGCCTGGCTGGCCATGCTCGGTCTGTCTGAGCTGGGCCTCGTTGCATACCTGCTCGGCGGCGCGATCCTGCTGCGCACCAGCTTCACGGTCAGGGGACTCATCACCGCCGGCGAATCGACCCGCCAGGCACTCGAACATGAGGACCTGGAAGATGCTCGAGCCAAGCTGGTGAGCCTGGTCAGTCGCGACCGCGGCGAGCTCAACGCTCCGCTTGTCGCCGCGTCCGCGATTGAGTCGGTCGCGGAGAACACTACCGACAGCTACATCGCGCCATGGCTGGCATTCGCCGTGCTCGGCGTGCCGTTCGCGGTCGCCTACCGGGCGACCAATACGCTGGATAGCATGTGGGGCAAACGCGGCTGCTACGAGTACCTGGGCAAGTGCGCTGCTCGATTGGACGATTTGGTCAATCTCCTTCCTGCCAGGCTGAGTGCGCTCCTGATGCTGCTCAGTGGAACGCTGCTCGGACTGCCAGCTCATCAAGGCTGGCGAGTCATGCTGCGCGACCAACGGATTACCGAGAGCCCCAACGCGGGTTGGACGATGTCGGCGATGGCCGGCCTGCTCGGTCGGCGATTAGAGAAGAAGGACCATTACGACCTCGGCGCTGAGTTTCCCCGTCCTGAGGCTGCAGACATCGGTCGGTGCAATCAACTTGCCGCAGGAACCGCGCTGCTTGGCGTGATCGTGGCGCTCGGACTGCTCACCATTCGGCATTTGGTCACCGCATGAGCACGGTTCACGGAGGTATCAGTACCACAGATCTCCGCATGGTCGGTCTCACCGCCGAAGAAGTGCTTGATTTCAGTTCGAACATCAATCCGCAGGGAACATCCGAGCGTGTGCGGCAAGCTGCAGTCGCGGCCGACCTGGCCGCCTACCCCGATCGCGACTCTCTCTTGCTGCGAGAAGCGCTCGCCGGGAGACTGCAGGTAGATGTCGGACAACTGCTGATCGGCAATGGTTCGACCGAGCTGATTCATCTGTTGGCTCGAGCCAGACTGCGGCCCGGTGGTCGCTGTCTGATCTTTCTGCCAACCTTCGGCGAGTACGAAGCCGCTGCTGCGCTTGCTGGTGCACAGATCCATCGCTTGTATGCCGCCGAATCTCAGTCGTTCCGCTGGTCGATGGAATCAGCGCTGGACACCATCAAAGAAGTTCGGCCCGAGCTGGTATTCCTCTGCAATCCCAACAACCCGACAGGTGTCTACCTCAAGCATGAAGATGTGGCCCGGATTCTCGACGCCATCGGGCAGGACGGTCTGTTGCTGCTGGACGAAGCGTATGCGTCGCTGGCGGACCGGCGATGCGATTCTGGCTCCCTGCCGCTCTCCATGCTCCCGAGCGACAACCTGGCCATCCTGCGCTCAATGACCAAGGATCACGCAATTGCCGGCGTTCGGCTGGGCTACCTGCTGGCGACGCCTGGGCTGATCGACGCAGTGCGCAGCCTGCAGCATGCCTGGAGCGTCAACGCTGTCGCGCAGGCCGCCGGACTGGCGGCGCTGGATGACGAGGAACACATTGAGGAGGCCCGCGATGTGATCGCGGCGTCGAAGGAGTTCATCTACGAGCGACTCGGTTCAATGGGTATCGCGTTCACGCCTTCGTCGGCGAACTTCCTACTCGTCAACGTCGGTGACGCGGTCCAGGTGCGGACGGAGCTGCTCCGCCGAGGCATCGCCGTGCGTGACTGTACATCGTTCGGCTTGCCCCGGCACATCCGCATTGCGGTTCGCCAACGCGAGGAATGCGAGCACCTGCTTCGTGAGCTTCAGGAAGTAGTTGACCAATGAGCGAGCTTGCCAAGGTTGTCATGGTCCAGGGGACATCGTCCCATGCCGGCAAGTCGATCCTGGCGACCGCGCTCTGCCGCATCTTTGCGCAGGAGGGCTACCAGGTCGCGCCGTTCAAGGCGCAGAACATGTCGCTCAATTCGTACGTGACGCCCGACGGTGGCGAGATCGGCCGATCTCAGGCCGTGCAGGCCGCCGCGGCAATGGTCGAGCCCCGCGTCGAAATGAATCCGGTCCTGCTCAAGCCGGAAGCGGAGGCGCGCTCGCAGGTTGTCGTCATGGGCAGACCTCAGGCAAGGAAGTCGGCGCGCGAGTACTACCAACTGAAACAGCGGCTCTGGCCAACCATCACCTCCGCGCTGGACACGCTGCGCCGCGAGTTCGACGTAGTCGTGATCGAAGGGGCAGGCAGTCCGGCCGAGATCAACTTGAAGCAACACGACATCGTCAACATGCGGGTCGCTCGCTACGCGAAGTCGCCGGTGCTCCTGGTCGGAGACATCGATCGCGGCGGCGTCTTCGCCCAGATCGTCGGCACGATGATGCTGCTCGAACCGGAAGAGCGAGCCCTGGTCACGGGGCACGTAATCAACAAGTTCCGCGGCGACCCGTCACTGCTTACATCCGGGCTGCACTTGCTTGAAGATCACACGGGAACACCCGCGATTGGCGTGTTGCCCTACTTCTTCGACATACACGTCCCGGAAGAGGATTCGCTCGGCCTCCAGGACGTGTCGCCAGATGACATCCAGCAGCCGTTAGATGTCGCCGTGATGCGGCTGCCTCACATCGCCAACTTCGACGACTTTGATCCACTTCGGCACGAACGCGGCGTTCGCCTTCGATACGTCCGTAACGCGAGTGAGTTTGGCAAACCTGACCTCGTCTTGATCCCGGGCAGCAAGACGACCGTCGACGACCTCGAATGGCTTCGGACGCAGGGATTGGCTGACCTGATTGTTGGCGCCCGCGTTGCCGGAACTCCTGTGATTGGCATCTGCGCTGGATTCCAGATGTTGGGACGAGAGCTTCTGGATCCCGATGGTGTGGAGTCGAGCCAGCCGGTGACCTCCGGACTGTGCCTGCTGCCCACGTCGACCACGTTTCGGGGCGAGAAAGTGACGCATCAGGTCACAGCCCGCGTGGTATCGGGACGGGGATTGCTTGAGGGCGGTAGCGGCGCTGCGTTGACCGGCTACGAAATTCACATGGGAGTGCCGTCGACGAACGCAACGACCAACCCATTTGTGATTGAATCGCGTTCCGGAGTGGCCGCCGGCTCATCCGACGGCGCACTCGATGACGAAGGACTCACCCTTGGTACTTACATGCACGGCCTGTTTCACAATCGCGCCATCCGGCGTTCGGTGCTCGAGTTTGCAGCACAGCGCAAGGGCGTGACACTGCCCCAGGTCAGGGACGAGATCGATCAGGACGCCGAATACGACAAGCTGGCCGCACTCGTCCGTGAGCACCTGGACATGGCGCACATTCGCCGAGCGATGGGGTTTACTCGGCCAGGCTGAACGTCTCAGCTGGCGGGGCGGAGAAGTCGTCGGGCCAGAGGATTCGAGCCAGGTCTTCCGCGCCGCGAATGTTCCAGTAGGAGAGTGTCGTGAAGTGCTTGCTCTCGACGATATACACGGCGCCGTTCTTGATCGCCGGTACTTCAGCCAGCGCTTCATTGGTTAACAGGCTCTGTTGGAACTCCTCGGCGCCAAACGCCAGCGGCTGAGCGATGATGATGATCTCGGGCGCCATCGCTATCACACCTTCGAGGCTGGTCGTCTGGTTGCCCTGCACGCCGGAGACCTCCGCCGCGTTGATCCCCCCGGCGGCGACGATGACTCCACCCTCGGTCGAATTCCCGCCGGCCACCCAGAGGGTGTCCGAGTATTGGGTCAGAGCCAACACGCTCGGCTGAGGTGACTTTGCGCCGGTGATCGCGATCAATGACTCGTAGCGGGCCTGGACTTCGTCGGCGAACTCGAAGGCGCGTTGCTCCTCGCCGAAGATGTAGCCCATCAGCAGAATGCTGTTGATCCGCTCCTCAGGTCCCTGGATCAGATCGGTCTGGATTACCGGAATGCCGGCCCGCTGTAGTGCGTCGATGGCCTCGACCGGGAAGAACGGACTGGTCACGACGACATCAGGGGACTGGGCGATGATCACTTCTGGATCGCGCGAGATTTCAGCCTTGTCCTGAACCAGGTCGGCGACATTCGAGTAGGTGTGATTCTTTGTCGCCGATCCGACCGCAACCAGTCGGTCGTTCGGCACGAGGGCGAGTGTCATCTCATCGTGTCCGACCGAGGCGGTGATGATCCGCATCGGCTTGGCCGGAATCGAGACGATGCCGTTTAGACCCTCAACCTCGCGCGGCCAACCCGTATTGCTGGGGTCAACAATGCCACGCACACCTTCGAGCGTTCTCGTAGCCGCTTGCGATGGTTGCGACTGCTGCTCGGCACCCTCTTGCTCGGCCTGAGTCTCGGATTCAGTCTGTTGCTCCTGTTCGGCCCCAGACGTCTCCGCCTGACTCTGCGGCTCATCGGCTTGCTGCACCTGAGCTACTGCGGCGTCTGTCTCCTGCTGTTGCTCAGCCTCGGCTTCAGGTTGCTCGGCGGTCACAAGCTCTTGCTGAGCCTGAGCTTGAGCCTGCTGCTCTTCAGTCTGGACGGCAGCGCTCTGTGCCTCCGGCTGCGCCTGAGGCGGCTCTTCCGATGAACAGGCGACCACGACCAGTCCGACGACCAGTACCGCAAACCACCCGATCCAGCGCCAATTCGATCCCCACATGGCATCACCCTTCAATGGCCACGCCAACCTGATCCCAGGCGTGCATGGCAACCGTTGATCGCTGGCGGGCAAAGAAAAACCCTCCAGCGGCTCCGCTGGAGGGTTGGTGATCGACCTGACCGGACGAACGAGCCCGGAGATCGAGGGACCTCTCTGAAGCGGAGAGTTGTCACCTCTCGTCCAGGCAGGTCTCCTGGCTCGCGGGCGGATGTTACTGCTGGACCCTTCCCATCGACGTTTGGTTGGTCGACAGTGGGTGTCAGCTCTCCGTGTGGCTCACTCAATCGAGTGAGCCCCGCTTACAGTGGCGCTACCGCGTCGGATTCTCACCGACTTCCCTATTCTCCCGGGATGGGCACCTGGACGAAGAACGCTCGCGCAAGCCTAGCACGCGTCTGTGGGTACCAGCTCGCCAACAAGCGTCGCCGCTCCCCCACCAATCAGCCGCTGCCGATGGACAGCGACCAGATCTGGTAGCCGCCTCCGTGCATGAGATGAAACCGCATCGAGATGTTTCCCGTCCTGGGCGAACAGCAAACCGATCACTGTCCCGCTGTGTGCAACATTCACTCCGACGGCTCCACAGGCCTCGGCGATCGAAAGAACCTCCGGCAGTTGAGGCTTGGGCAGCACGGCCTGATAGGCCATCGCGCTCAGCGTCGCTCCGCGACCGACGAGTTCAGAATCGGCTGTTGCGATACCGGCTTCAATCAGGGCCAGTGCCCGACAGAATGACTCCCTGTGCGACCGCAACGTCGCGCGTCGGTCGGTTGCATTGAAAGCTTCTGTGTCGAGCGTTGGCTCGAACTCCAGGACCAGGACATTCAACGGAGGTGGTTGCCCAAGGCTCCGCCTGACGCTGCCGCCGAGATGATCGAATAGTGCGATCCCCGGAACCATGATTCCATCGCTCGGCTCGACAGCCAATGCAAGTTCCGCAAGAGTGTTCTCATCGATTGATCTTCCCAGCGCTGATGCGGTGGCGACCATCGATGCGACGATGTCGGCCGTGCTGCTGGCCATCCCTTTCTTGCGCGGGATTGGACTGTCGATGGTCAGCGTGGCGTCAAGGTCGGCGCGATCCAGGTGCTCGAGCACGAGTGCGACTGCGTGGACCGCCTTTGAGCATTCTGTCGGGCCGTCAATCTGTCCCTGGCCGGCTCGCAGCGTCACCGATGCGGTGGAATAGAGGTCAATCGGACAGGTCACCATCACGAGCGAGTCCTCGAGCATGCCCTGGGCCAGTTCACCGCAGGTCCCGGGAGCCCGAGCGACACCTCGCATTGCCCTAGTCACGAGAGCAGCCTAGCCGCCGCTCACCCATGCTCGGAGACTCAAACGCCGGAGAGCCAGCGAATGGCAGATCCTCGACCACCTATTGTTTCGCGGCTCTGCTAACTATCGATCCCGAGTGATTGCGCTAGTGAGGCAACGGGGGCAACGGCCTGCTCCACCGCGTGCTCGATTGCCCGCTGCCAATACTGCGCAACGGGCGCCAACTCCTCTTCGTTGAAGCGACGCTCTCTCATGGTGAACGAGTTGGCCGGGTAGACCAATGCGTCCATCGGTGGACCGACATCAGCCGAACTCGCTTCCGTGGAGTTGAACGAGAGCATGCCTAGTCGCAACGCCCGTTCCAACGAGGCCTCGTAACGCAGCGTGCGGTCGAGAACGGGTTTCCCGAACCGAGTGTCGCCGATGATCAGGTACGGCGTGCCCTGCGAGACCTCGACCCAGTTGCCCTGAGGATAAAGCAGGTAGAGGTGAGGTGAGTCATCCTCGGTCAACTGGCTGCCCACGATGCAATGCAGATCGAAGTGCAGTCCGGCCTTGATCAACCACTCATTGTCCTCGTTGTAGACCCGCCGCATCTCCTCGGCCAGGGCGTTGACAGCCTCGTACGAGCGTAAGAGCTGGTCGCCGCTCTCTCGCAGCCGCTCCTCGAAGTAGGTGATGGCCTTGTCGCGCACCGAGCGCAGGCCGCTGGACATCACGAACATCGCCCGCCCTTCGCCCTCGTGCACGGCGATCTTCTTGGCCGTCGAGACCTCGGAGCCGCTGGTGATCCGCGTGTCGGCGATCGCGATGAGGCCATCCTGGCACTTGATACCCAGGCAGAACGTCATTTCAACCCTGCTCGATCGTTAGTTGGCGCTGGTGTTGGCTGGCTTCGGGCTCTGCGCCGAAGATATCGTCCGTGATGGCCCGATCGATGTCGATCAGCCGCTGCTGGAAGCCGTCGAGAAACTCGTGCAGGCCGTCGTCGATGAGTTGCTCCATCTCCATAGCGCCGACATCCAGATGCAGCAGGGCAATGCCTCGCTCTGCTGCGGCCCGACGTCGCTTCGGGGTTTGCGCCGTTGCCTGTTGGCAGTGACGTTGAAGCGCCTGCACGCAGAAAGCGAGACTGCGCGGAAACTCCTGTGAAAAAATCAGCAACTGCGCCACCTGGATTCCGTCGACTTCGTTGTTTCCCATCCGACGGTACGCCTCACGAGCCGAGGCCGAGCGCAGCACCGCCATCCAATGAAAGCGGTCGAACGCTCCGCCCACAGCATCTCCGCGCGGAAGCAAGATGTGATACTTCGCGTCGATGATCCGGCTGGTCATGTCGGCCCGCTCGAGATACATCCCGCAGCGGAACCACTCTCGACCTTCATCCCTGAGCACGGTGTTGTCATAGAGGCCAAGGATCGTCTGCGTCCGCCGCTGAGTCTCACTACAGAACTCGTGAATGTCGTTGGAGATGAACTGCTTGCGCAGCGCGAGGGACAGATAGATCGCGTTGATCTCTTCCCAGACCTCGCGTGAAATGTGTTCTCGCAACCCGCGGGCCAGCTCCCGCGCCCGGACGAGGGTCGAACGCAGGGAGGCCGGGTTTTGCATCGAGTAAATCAGGAATTCCGAATGGGTGAGCTCGGGCGACTCAACCATCGTGTCCCAATAGAGCTGATTAGAAGCCGTCGTGCTGACCAGGCTGTGCCAGATCTCCTGACCGCTCTCCAGCAATACCTCGTGTTCCACCCGCGCCATGCGGGCGATGTTCTCGGCGCGCTCCAGGTAACGCCCAAGCCAGTACAGGTTCTCGGCCACGCGGCTCAGCATCAGCCCGGCTCCTCATTCAATACCCAGGTGTCCTTACTGCCGCCTCCCTGCGATGAGTTAACGACGTACGAACCCTCGCGCAACGCGACGCGTGTCAGACCTCCGGGAATCACCCAGGTCTCCTGGCCCGAGAGCACAAACGGACGCAGATCGGCGCGGCGTGGCTTAAGCCGGTCGCCGTCGAACGTGGGAATCGTGCTGAAGTGGAGCAGCGGTTGAGCGATCCAGTTGCGCGGCTCCGCTTCGACCTGGGCCAGTGTCTCCTCGAGTTCAGCGCTCGATGCCTGCTCACCGATAAGCACCCCATATCCACCGGATGCGTTGGCCGGCTTGATCACCAATTCACGCGCATGAGTGCGAATGTGGTCCAGCTCGTTGGGGACCAGTGGCGAGTAGGTCTCGACGTTCGGCAGAATCGGGTCCTCGTCCAGATAGAAGCGGATGATCTCTGGTACCCACCGATACACGACTTTGTCATCGGCGACGCCGGCGCCGGGTGCATTGACCAGGCTCACGTGCCCTCTGAAATAGGAGCGCATGAGTCCCGGCACGCCCAACATTGAGTCGGCCCGGTAGACCTCGGGGTCCAGGAAGTCATCGTCGATGCGTCGGTAGATGACGTCGATCCGCTCCAGTCCGGTGGTCGAGCGCAGGTAGACGAAATCGTCATCTCCAACCGTCAAGTCTGAACCCTCGACCAGCGGAATGCCCATCTGGTTGCTCAGAAATGAGTGCTCGAAGTAGGCCGAGTTGTAGATGCCTGGAGTGAGCAGCACTGCTCGGGGCTGATCGCCGCTGTCTGCCGGTCGCACGGAGAGCAACATGGCCATGAGTTGGTTGGGATAATCGGCGACGGCGCGCACGCCCCCGCGAGGAAACAGATCGGGCACGACCCGCAGCATCACGGTGCGGTTCTCAAGGACGTAGGACACGCCGGAAGGCGTCCTGAGATTGTCCTCCAGCACGACCATCCCTTGTTGCTGGTCACGCACCAGATCGCAACCGGCGATGTGCGCGTAGATATCCAGAGGAGGCCGAAACCCGGCCATCTCCGGCTGGAACCCCGGGGAACTGAGCACAATATCTTCCGGAATCACACGTTCCTTGAGTATCCGCTGCGACCCATAGATGTCCAGCAGAAACAGGTTGAGCGCCTGTAGTCGCTGTTTCAGCCCGGCTTCGACGTCCGACCATTCTTGCGCGCCGATGATCCGGGGAATCAAGGAGAACGGAAAGATCCGCTCTGTGCCTTCTTCCTCCGAGTAGACGTTGAACGTGATGCCTGCGCTGAGCAACGTGAGGTCCGCGCGTTCCTCACGTAGGAGGTGGTCTTCCAGCGACCAGCCTTGCAAGATCGCGCCTAGATCGCGGTACTCATCGCGGAACGCCCCTGCGTCATCAAACATCTCGTCGTCCGACGAACCAACAGACTGATAGCCCTGAAAGAGATCCTTCGTCATAGCTTGAGCCTATCGGTGACGGTGCTATGTGCAGCAGGCGTTTCCCAGCACGACGAACCGAGGTTGCGCAACGTTGTCAGCGCCCTTCACCAGCACACACCGGCGGCTGGTCGACGGACCGACAATCATGGCCGTCACGTGGAGTGCTTGGCTGCCGTTAGTGAGACGGCGACGCGAGGAAACTGGAGCGGAACTTGACACCCCAATGTCCGTCCTGGTTAGTGATGATCCAGAGCGTGTCGAACTTGTGATAGACCGTTCCGTCGGCGTGGGTACGGTGATTCTGGAGTGCGCAGTGGGCCTTGTCGGACCCTTGCTGCACGACTTCCATGACGGCCGTGTCGGTGTGATGCCAACCTTCCGCCTCGAGTCGCGACTGCCCTCGACGGCTGATTTCGGCGAACTCCTCGGGCGTATCAATCTGCGTGAAGACACCGTTCCAGAGGCGTACGTGTGGATAGTTGAGCGCTGACGCCAGCCGCTCATGATCCTGCGCGTTGAACGCATCCTGAAAAGCATCGACCGCTGCTCTCGCGTGCTGCGTGATGTCGGACATTTCGGCTTCCTCCCCAACGTTCGAAGCGATCAGCCGCGGCTTTGTTACCATCGGCCAACCTGTGAAATGTAACCGGCCGGAGGCTGCTCAAATGGCCATTCCCACGATCGACATCGAGGCATACCTGGACGCCGACCACCTCGCGGCGATTCGGGCGTTGCCTGTGCGTGAAGATCCAGGCGATTTCGCGGCCCGGCGTGCATCAATCGCCGAGCTGCGCGCGGCAATGCCGGAAGTTCAGCTTCCTGAAAACGTTGTGCTCGAAGACCACATGGCGCCAGGCCCCGAAGGCGCGCCCGATGTCATGGTGCGCACGTACCGTCCCGCGTCGTTGCCAGCGACCGCTCCAGCGCTCTACTGGATCCATGGAGGCGGGATGGTCGTTGGCGACGTTCAGATGAACGATCCGTACTGTGCCGGCATCGCCTCGAAGCTGAACGTGCTCGTCGCCTCCGTCGAGTATCGCCTGGCGCCTGAGTATCCATTCCCGGCACCGATCGAGGACTGCTACGCGGGGCTGCGTTGGCTCGCGTCGTCGGCCGACGCATTGGGTATTGATCGCGCACGTGTGGCGATCGGTGGCGGCAGCGCCGGCGGTGGACTGGCGGCCGGATTGGCACAGGTCGCTCGCGACCGCGGCGAGGTTGAAGTCTGCTTCCAACTGCTCGTCTATCCGATGCTCGATGATCGAAACAAGACCCGCAGCAGTAACGCGATCGTCGATTCCCGTGTCTGGAACCGCACCTCCAACCTCGCCGGATGGGACGCCTATCTCGCGGGCAATGCGGGAGGCAAGGACGTCTCTCCCTACGCGGCACCGGCTCGAGCCACGGATCTGGCGGGGTTGCCGCCTGCGTACATCAACGTCGGCACGATGGATCTGTTCATCGACGAAGACATCGCCTACGCCCAGGCGCTGCTGGACGCCAATGTGCCGACCGAGCTGCACGTCTACCCGGGAGCCTTCCACGGCTCAGCCAACATGGCGCCAAACGCCGAGATCTCAAAGCGCTGGCGCCGAGACGAACTCTCAGCCCTCGACCGCGCGCTCAATGGACCGCGATAGCCTGACTCAACCGAAGATTTCCCAACACACCAACACGGAAGCGGACCTTATGGATTGCGGAACTTTTCTGCTGCTGCAGTCGCCGGGCGGACAGGACCATACTGAGGTGTTCTCCCGAGCGACGGAGATGGCCCAGGCTGCGGACCGGCTGGGCTTCGACAGTATCTGGTGCGCCGAGCATCACTTCTCGACCTATGGCTACCTCTCTCGGCCCTTGATGTTCGCACAACACCTTGCGGCCCACACCGAGCGGATCCGCGTCGGCTCGGCTGTCGTCGTGCTGCCACTGCATCATCCATTGGTCGTGGCCGAGGAGATCGCCACCGCCGATGTCCTCAGCGGTGGCCGCCTCGATGTGGGTCTGGGCCGCGGCTACCAGCGCTATGAGTTCGACCGGCTCGGCCACACACTCGACGAGAGCCGGGAACGCTTCGATGAGTCCGTCGACATCCTGCTCAAGGCATTCGCCGGAGAGCCGTTCTCACACGAAGGCAAGTACTACTGCTTCGACGAGACCAGCATCTTTCCGATGCCGCTGCAGCAGCCGCACCCGCCAATCTGGGTGGTCGGCCAGAGTCACGAGTCAATCGCGGCAATCGGAGAACGTGGCTTCAACCTGGTCTCGGGCGGCTTCGGCATCCCGATCGAGCGGCTGGCGGACTTCCGCGAGACGTTTGACCGGGCGATCCCGGATCCAGCGAAACGGAAATCGGTTCGAGTCAGCACACAACGACCCGTGTACGTCACCCACGACGAATCAGAGCTGCCGGAGATCGTCGAGCAGGCACGCTGGAACATGCGCGTGACCCTGAGTCTGCGGCAAGGTCTCGCGCGCGTCGAACACGGCCAGGCCGTCGCAATGCCCCTGGACTCGGAACCGACCGCCGAGGACCTGCTCGACCGCTACTTCGTGATGGGCACGCCTGATACGTGCATCGCCAAGATCAAGCAGCTACGAGAGGTCATGGGGACCGACCACTTCAACGCCAACTTCTGGTTCGGCGACCTGTCACAAGAGCAGGTGCTGGGCTCCATGCAACTCTTCGCCGAAGAAGTCCTGCCGGTGATGAGGTCGGGCGAGATTTAAACCTTCAACAGTGCACAACTTCCCTTCTCCCCCCTTGCGAGGGAGATGCCGAAGGCAGAGGGGGGGCTGCCCGTTGGCCCTATCTGGTCATCGCCAGCCGACCCCCCTCTGTCACTCTGTGACATCTCCCCTCGCAAGGGGGGAGAGGGGAATCGGAGGATATGCATCAGTCTCTTGCAGGGGGAGCTGCCGAAGGCTGAGGGGGTCCCACTCCCCATCGACAATGCCGTAAACCACCCATACGGTTGGTCGCTCCCCCATGTGAACGAAAACCTAGGCCCCGCCAGTCACATCAATCGTGACACCCGTGACGAAGTCGGCGTGTGATGACGCGAGGAAACAGACGACGTTGGCCTGGTCGACCGGTTCGGCGAGCCGGCCCAGGGGGGTTCCAGCGGCGGCACGTTCTTGCAGCTCCGCCGACCGGCCCTCCCAGTGCCGACGAATACGTTCGGTGAGCGTCGCTGAGGGTGCAATCGCATTGACATTGATCCCTGAGGGGCCAACCTCCAGCGCCAGCTTGGTCGTGAAGGCGATGATGCCGCCCTTGGCCGCCGCATAGGCTGAGGAGCTGCTGGCGCTCTTGCCTCGTCCGGCGATCGAGGCGAAGTTGACGATTTTGCCGCCGCCCTGCTTCGTCATCTGCGGAATCACCGCGTGACAGAAGAGGAAGGTGCCGCTGAGGTTGAAGTCGAGCACCTGCTGCCACTCCTCCATCGTCAGTTCATCGGCTCTCGCGGCCGAGTTGTCGATGATCGTCGATCCACCGACGCCGTTGATCAGGATGTCAATCTTGCCGTAACGATCGATCACATCGGCGACGACGGCATCGACTTCGTCCTGCCTGAGCGCATTAGCGGGATAGGCATGATGCGGCCCGCTGCCAGCCTCCGCGAACGCCTGCATCGCGTCGTCGAGTGTTTCGCGGTCGTAGTCAACGGCGGCGACTATGCCGCCTTCGGCCGCAATGATCTCCGCGCTGACGCGGCAGATGCCGTTCGCGGCTCCACTGATCAGCGCGACCTTGTCTTCAAATCGGGCGAATGAGTTTTGAGCCATATCACCGTTCCTTGTCAACGCGTCGCGGACTTTGCCTTGTTTCCCTCTCCCTCTGGGAGAGGGCTGGGGTGAGGGTCCCTGCTTTGGCATTTTCGTGGCGTTCGGCTGTTGCCTGCGGCCCGGCCCTCACCCTAACCCTCTCCCTCGGGGAGAGGGGATCAGAAGGCAACGTCGGCTGTTCGCACCCCCAGGCACTTAGCGACCCTTAAATTCCGGCGCCCGACGCTCGCGGAGGGCTGCCCTGGCTTCGTCAGCATCTGCTGAAGTGGCGAGAATTGGTGAGGCGTTGGAAGTAAGCACTGCCGTCGTTTCAAGCGTGCTGTCCATAGCCGCCCGGATGACTCGCTTGTTAATCCAGCTCACCATTGGCGGATTACGCATGATCCGGTCGCACAAGGCCCGGACCTCTGCTTCCAGGTCATCCGAAGGGACGAGCCGGTTCAGTACTCCCCACTCCGCCGCGGTTGGGCCGTCGAGATGGCCGGTGAATGCGAACTCGAGCGCTCGCCCAAGGCCGGCCAGCCTGGTCAGGTAGTAGGCGCCGCCGTTCTCGATAATCTGACCGACCTGCTGGTAGGCGATGAATCGCGTCTTCTCGCTGCCGTAACGGATATCGCACTGCAGCGCCATGTCCATGCCGAAGCCGGCGGCGACGCCATTGATCATCGCAATGGTTGGCTTGCGGATGTACGAAAGATCCTTCATCAACTTCGTGATCCCGTAGTAGAAGCGCTGCCGCGTCGCGTCCAGACCACCGGCCTCGTACGGAGCGTTGCCGAGCGAGTTGTCGTCCGGTTCAAACTCGCCAAGGTCCGATCCACGCACATCCACACCGGCGCAGAAGCCGCGCCCGACACCGGTCAGCACAATCACCTTGACATCCGGATCGTCGTCCCCGGCTCTCATGTATTCGCCGACCTTGGCCAACGTGCTGGTCCGTTCAGTACTGCCGACGGCGGCGTTGAGCTTCTCCGGTCGATTGAACTTGATCCACAGGATCCCGTTGTCTTCCTTCTCGTAGACCAGGTACGGGACAACCTCGAGTTCCTGCATTTGACCCCCTCCAAACGGCTCGGCGGCTCAGATTGGAATCGAGCCTAACGCCTCAGGTACTCCAGGATGTCCTGCTGCTCACGGGATTTGGCGTGCTCACGTATGAAATCCTTAGACTGCCCAACTGAACCATGTGCCGAGTGAGGACAACTGCGATGACTACAATCTCCGCTCCGTTCGCTTATGTGGACACGACCTGGCCGGTGCTTGAGCGCATGGCCGAGGCGCATCGCCGTAGCTGGGAGATGCTCGCCGCGCTAGGTGAGTGGTGGACGGGCGCTGAGCGCATTTCGATCGCCGCTGAGAGCCGGCGTGCGTCGGCATTGGTCGATGGCCTGCCCGATCCCGGTCCAGGCCCGGCGGAGCTGCCCGAGGCTGCCACCTTCGCAGTCCACAAGCTGATCGCCGATCTGCCCAACGTGACGAAGGACTGGTACGACGAAGTCACCACGGCCGACGGGATGACAGACGCTCACTACATTGAGCTCCTCGGCGTCGTCGTTAACGTCTGGTCGGTCGACGAGTTTCATCGAGCGCTTTCGCTGCCGCTGGAACCGCTGCCGGACCCAATCGCTGGGACGCCTGGCGGGATCCGTCCGTCCGGGGCGAAACCGCATGGCAGTTGGCCGCCGACCGTCTGGCCTGATGATCTGGACGAGCGTGACCTGGACATCTACGACGGAGAAGAGCGCGCCGCGAACGTGCGTGCCGCGATGAGCCTGCACCCTGACAGCGTCCGCTGGCTGGGCGATCTGTTCGACGCGCACTATCTCAGTTGGATCGAGATTGGTGGGGAACAGGAACCGTTCCGTGTGCTGACACGTCCCCAGCGCGAGCTAGTCGCGGCGAGAGTATCCGCGCTGAACGAGTGCTTCTATTGAACGATTTCACACGTAATGCTGCTCGGTCGGAGCAGCGAAGGTGACGACTCGGTCAATCTCAACGGGACGGTGCGAAACGAAGTCGACAGCGGCGTCGAGCACGGCGAAGTCCTGCTGCGCTACTCGGACGCAGCCGTGGGACGCACCGCGAACCTCGCCGAGGCTCGTGAGGTAGTCAACACGGCCATGGGGCCAGACGCTGTCGTCGATTGCGCCGCAACCATCGCCAACTTCCAGCGCATGGTCAGAATCGCCGACGGTTGCGGCATTCCCCTCGATTCCATCTCACGTCGTGAGTCGGAAAAATGGCGAGAAGGTCTGCAGATCGACGGGTTCCGCAGTCGCCTGAATACGTTTGCCTGAGAACGGGTGATGTAGCGACTTTCAATCTTCCCCTGGGAGGGTTGAGCCTTGACCCAATCCCCTTCTCCCCCCTTGCGGGGGAGATGCCGAAGGCAGAGGGGGGTCTCTGTTGATCAGCCCTATCTGGTGATCACCGGCCGCCCCCCCTCTGTCACTCCGTGACATCTCCCCCCGCAAGGGGGGGAGAGGGGATAGCGCGGCTCGGGCGGTAACAGTCATCTCTTGACATTCCCAGCCATCATTTCAACAAACTTCATTCAACAACGACAGCCGCGACCGCCTCCAATAGCCACCGAGCAATCGACGTCATCTCAGCATCCTGATTTGGCTGACCAAAGACCTGCACTCCCACAGGCATTCCCTCGACGCTCACCAGCGGCATCGTCACGGCCGGAGCGAAGAGCATCGAACTGGGGAAGTTGAAGACTGGATCGCCGGTCGGTAGCGGGGCAAGCGGCTCGCCGGGCTGATCGCCTTGCCAAATGTGAGCGGGTCCGGGACACGACAGCGTGATGATCGCATCGGCCGATCCGGCCAGCGCTGCGTGCGCGGCCTGCGCAACTTCCCGCGACAGCATGGCCACGCGATAGTCGTCAACAGACATCGATTCGGCGTGCTCCAGCGCGGCCTTTGCTCGCTCACTGACGCCTTCCGGATGCTGTTTGACCAGATTGCGCGTGGCCCACTGATTCTCCCAGTTGGTGATCGAGTTGCAAACCGCGGCGGCATCGCTAATCGCGCACTCCAGCTCTTCAACCAGCCGATGATCACTTCGTCGCAGCAGTTGGATATCGAGGTCGGCCAGTTGATCCAGTACGGCAGCGAACCCCTGTTTGCTCGATGCATCAAGCCCGGCCCAGCCCTGCGTTTCCAGGACGATCAGCCGCTCCGGCTTGCGGGCTGCCGGCGTGGTCGAGGGGCCATTGAGTCCGGGCCAGCCGCGATCTCCGCCCGCTCTGCGGGCAATCTCGATAGCGACCTGCCACATATCCTCGATGCAGCCGGCGTGGACGCCGTGGGTACTCATGCTGGTCGCTTGTCGCTCTCCTCGATTGATGCCTCCCTGGCTCGGCTTCAATGCGACATTGCCGCAATATCCGGCCGGTCTGATGATCGATCCGCCGACCTGCGACCCGATTGCTGCGGGGATCATGCGCGCTGCGACCGCCGCCGCCGATCCCGACGATGAACCGCCGGGCGAGCGCTGAGAGTCGAACGGATTGGTCGTTGGACCGGGATGCGATCCGCCAAGCTCGGCCGTGACCGTCTTACCCAGGATCACTGCGCCGGCCTGGCGCAGCGCCCACACGGCCGCGTTGTCCCGCTGCGGGAAGTTGCCTCGGAACGCCTCGCAGCCGAACTCGGTCGGCATGTCCTTTGTCTCCAGCAAGTCCTTGATCCCGATCGGCATGCCGTCAATCGGAGACAGAGGCTCACCAGCCGCCCAGCGCTGCGCGCTCGCCTCGGCCGAAGCGCGTGCCAGTTCAGGATTGAGATGGGCGAACGCCTGCACCACCGGCTCTCGCTCCTCGATCGTGGCCAGGCAGCGCTCGAGGAAGTCCTGTGGACTGTCTTCGCCGGTCTTGAAGCGTTGCGCCGCGTCATGAAACGTCAGCGCTTCGTAGGTTGTTGGGTCGTATCTGGTTGAGGTGGACTTCGTCATCATCGAGCCTCCAGATCTTCACTGACAGCACGGTACAGACACGTCTGCTCATGCACTTCGATGCAGGTGAACATGGCAGCTGGCAGCCACTCAAGCGGCAAGAGGCGTCTTCGAGCGGAACTCGGCGGCGACATCTTCCATCGTGCGGAAGCTCACGCCCTCATGGCTCATCATGTGCTCGATCAGCCGCTCCAGCATGAGCATCCGGCTGCCTTTGCCGATGCACTGCGGATGCATCGTCAGCACCAGCACTCCCGAACCGACCTTGCGGTAGAGATAGTCAAACTCGGCCGCCCAGATGTCGTAGACCTCGTCAGGCGAGCGCATCCCCTCGAGCCCGGTCCGCAGATCATGAGTGAAGTAGGGCCAGTCGTCCAGATTCCAATCGAACGGCAACTGCACCAGATCGACCTCGCGACCAAACTCGTGCGGCGCATCTGTCCTGACAACATCGCCAAGCCGGCAATACGTCGGCTGGTAGTCATTCGGCGCCATCGAGCTGTCGTACGAGAATCCATACTCCAGCAGCAGCTCGAGCCATCGTGTCCCGAGGTTGCCGCCGGGTAGTCGCTGGCCGACGGGTGGTCGACCAGAGATTCGCTCGATGCACTCAATCGAGCGCTCAAGAATGGCGCGTTCGTCCGCTTCGGCCCGTCCCGATGACGGCGCTTCGTGGCAATATCCGTGGTAACCGATCTCGTGGCCGGCCTCGGCGATGCGCTGGCAAATGCCGGGAAATGTGTCGATCGTGTGGCCCGGCATGAACCAGGTTGTCGGAATCTGCTGCTCGTCGAAGAGTTTGAGCAGGCGCTCCGCCCCAACTTCGCCAAACTCGCCACGGGCGATGAGGTTCGGCGACTTCGACTGTCGCGGACCAGTCCAGATAGAGATCGCGTCGAAGTCGAATGAGAGGCAGACGTTGACACCGTCAAGCATGGGCGCAGTCTACAAGCGCTCCCGGCGGTAGCTCGCTCCGATGCGATGTGCCCGTTCTCGCTGTGCTAGCTTGATTTTCCGCACCACCCGCTGAGGATTCTTCCATGATCCTCGAAGGCGCAGAGCGCAGGATTTCATCCTGCTGCAAGGCCCGTATCGACAGCACAGCAGGGCCAGGAGACGCACCATGACTACAGACCAAGCGACAGTCGAAGCCGGATCAATTGCCTTCGCCATGCGCTACCGCGATGACATCGCTGGCGACGAAGGACTGTGCATCGAAGTCCGTGCCGATGTCGAGGGACATGACACGGAGTTACTGCGCTTCGACTGCTTCCAGGTCGCGCCGCACTATCACTACGGTCCCGAAGCCGACGACGAACGCCTAATGCTCGACCTGACCGCCGCCGGCGATTCCCTCGACTGGACTCTGAGTTGCTTCGAGCGGGGGCGCCTGCGCTCAATGATCGAGCGTGCCGGATATCCGTCGGTGGCAAGCGGGCTGGATGAGGATGTCGTCGCGGGCGCAATACCTAAGGTCGTCAGCAAGGCACACGAAATCGTGGATTCCCGGGCGAGCTAGGGTCGGTTTCCGTCGTAGAATTCATCACAAATGCTTCGTCATACCCGCGCTTGACGCGGGTATCTCGCAGTGGCCAGAACACTGACCGATCAATCGAGACTGCTTGCTACTAGATGCTGCCCTGAGGCCAATGCTATTGATGAGAAGTGCTCAGCGATATTCCCGCGTCAAGCGCGGGAATGACGAAGAAGTTGTTGGCGGTTGTCGCCCAATTGAACAGGCCGAGGGTCATTGAACTTACTCGTCCGGCTGCTCAGCCTGCAGCGCGTCCAGCACCACACGACCTCTCGGCGACAACTCGTATCCGACCTCAAGACTGATCGTCAGACCAAGCGCCTTGAGCTTGCGTATGTCGGCCTTGAACTTCGCCGTCTCGCGACCTTGATCGGCCGCCAACTCAGCGGCCCGGCGACCCGGAGTTGACGCGATCGCCTCTAGTGCTGCTTGCGTCCACGGTCCGTGTTGGGAGCGTGCGTCCATCTGTCCGAGGCGCTTCGTGACTGCGACCAGTTCTTCAGAATCGAGACCAGCCTCGGCCGCGAGAATCTTGCGCGGATCATCCTGCTCACCCAGGCAGTGGAATGCGACGCGATAGAGCGGTGCGCTTGCATCTCCTGACTTGCGCTGGTTGCGTTCAATCGCCATCAGCACAGCGTCAGCAGAGTCATGACCAGCCGCCCACGCGTCCTCCACCGAAATCTGCGACGGCTCGATCTGATCCACCGAGGTCACTTCGATCACATATTCGCCAACACGGTATCGGCCACCCGGCCGAGCCTGGGCTCGGCGCCAGTGGCGAAACGTCAGCGTCAACTCACCACGCGCAATGGCATCCTTATCGCCTTGTCGAAACTGCATCTGCGGACCACTTCTACTTTTGCCGAACCCCTTGATTCTCGCGGATCGGCACGGGATCGTCGTGTTCCCTCCCCAGCTAGCCTGACAGCAGTTTGCGCTCTGTCGCCATTGCGCATAGGTTCGCGTACGGGTTTCGAAGGAGTTAGCTATGACTTGGCAGCAGGAGATTGACGAACTGGCGCGACGACATGCGCTGAAGGAGGCCATGGGTGGTCCCGAGGGCATCGAACGCCAGCATCGACAGGGCAAACTGACTGTGCGTGAGCGGTTGGATTTGCTGGTCGATCCGGGCACGTTCGACGAGATGGGCAAGCTCCAGGGTCGCGCGAACTACGACGATCGCGGTGAAATGACCAACTTCACCCCGGTTAGCAGCGTGCGCGGTCTGGGCAAGGTCAACGGTCGGCGCGTCTATGTCCGTGGTCAGGACTTCACTGTTCGCGGCGGATCGGCGCGCACAGACGACGGCGGCGTCGATATTGGTCATGGCCACCCCGACCCGACCGAGTTGATGTTGCCCTCAGTCAACTTGATCGACGGCGCCGGCGGTAGCGTGACCGAGTTCTCCGACCTGGGTCGCACATACATCCCCGATGGCGGACAGTTCGAGCGCTACTGCAAGGTGCTCAACATCGCGCCGGTCGCATCAGCCGTGCTCGGGCCGGCTGCTGGCGGACTCGCGCCCATACCGTGTCTCAGTCATTTCAGTGTGATCGCCAAAGGCACCGGTCAGGTCTTCCCCGGTGGACCGCCGGTCGTGAAAGCGGCGCTGGGACTCGACATCGACAAGGAAGAACTCGGTGGCCACAAGGTTCACACGAGGATCAGCGGCGTCGTCGACAACGTCGCCGAAGACGAGCCGGCAGCCATTGAGCAGGTCAAGCAGTTTCTCAGCTACTTACCCGACAACGTCTACGAGATGCCGCCGCGAGGCGACACCAGCGATGATCCCAATCGCCGCGACGAACGCCTACTCTCGCTGATCCCTCGAAACAAGCGACGACCCTACAACCCACGGGTGATCCTTGAGGGCGTGCTGGACGAGGGCTCGTTCTTCGAGATTGCGCCGGATTACGGGTCTTCGCGGATCATCGGCCTGGCCCGCGCCCACGGCTATCCCGTGGGAGTGATGACCAACAACCCGAACCAGCGCGGCGGCTCGATGGATGTCGCCGCCGCCGAGAAGTCTTCGCGACTCGTGCAACTCTGCGACACCTTCCACATCCCCATGGTCGTGCTGATGGACGATCCCGGATTCCTGGTCGGACCAATGTCGGAGGAGCAGGGCATCGAACGAGCAGGCTCACGGCTGGTCTACTCGATCGTCAACAGCAAGATGCCCTGGATTTCGTTCATCTGCCGACAGTCGTTTGGGCTGGCCGGGAGTCTCCAGTTTCGTCCCGGACCGCACCTGTTCCGCCGCTACGCCTGGGTCTCGGGACACTGGGGATCGATGCACATCGAGGGCGGTACCAGCGCCGCGTTCCGCCGAGTGATTGAATCCGCGCCCGATCCGGAAGCGAAGCGGCTGGAGCTCGAAGAGACCTTCCAGCGAATCTCCTCGCCCTTCCGAACGGCGGAAGCGAGCGGTCTCGATCTGATCGACCCTCGAGACACACGTGCGCGCCTCTGCGACTTCGTCGAAATGGCGCAGGGAGTGATCAAGACCCAGCTCGGTCCCGGCTCCGGCCCAACCTTCCGTCCGTAGACGGGCTGTTGATGGTTGGTTTCGAACACATGAGGCGGTGCGTACAAATCACTACCTCGCCGATACGGAGCGGGACCCCTCAGCCTTCGGCAGGCGGCAGGTCCCCCTGCGAGAGATTCTCCCCTTCTCCCCCCTTGCGGGGGAGATGCCGAAGGCAGAGGGGGGGTTCCCTGCCTGGTGGCCCTATCTGGTCGTCGCCAGCCAACCCCCCCTCTGTCACTCTGTGACATCTCCCCCCGCAAGGGGGGGAGAGGGGAATCGGAGGTTGTGCATCGGTCTCTGCAAGGGGGAGCGGAAAAGGCCGATCGGCTCACTCCCCTATTCCGTCATTCCCGCGCTTGACGCGGGAATCTCGCTGAGTGGTGCTTAACCGTGGCGTGCCTCAGCCGACAATCGGCAAGCCCTCGTCGCGCCGGACTTCGTTGATCGTCTCCAGCACGCGCTGCTCGAAGGGGGCGTACTGGACTTCGAACTCCTCAACCAGCCGAGAGTTGTCCATCAGGTAGAGGCCCGAGGCGTCGTGCCCGCCCTCGTCCGCGCCGAACGTGATTTCTGCATTGGGCAGGTACTGCCTCACCGCGTCGGCAAGGTCGCCCATGCTCGTCGAGTGTCCGCCCGAGTTGTAGATGGCGTGAGCGGTCTCTTCTGCAAGCGTCACGCGCACGAAGACCTCAGCAATGTCCTCGACGTGCAGCGGCAGCGTCATGGTGTCGCGATAGGGGAAGCTGACGGCCTCCTCTCGCGCAGGCAGCACCTGGCACTGGACGTGATTCATCGAGCCGCGCACCTTGTCGGGTCCGGTGATGTTGGCCGGCCTGATGCCCGTGATTGCCATGTCATAGGCGCGGTTGTACCAGTCAGCCTGGTGTTCGTTGAAGGTCTTTGAAACCGCGTAGATTCCGGTGCCGAGGCGAAGATCGTCCTCCGTCACCATACGCTCGCCGTGCAGGCGCTGAGGCCCGTAAACAGCGAGCGAGCTGGCGTAGATCACACGGCGAATGTCGAGAATCCGAGCCGCCTCGAAGCAGTTATCCATGCCCAGGATGTTGATTCGCACTTGCGGATGCGGGTCGCGCTCGGATGCCCCGAGAACATAGGCGAGGTTAATCACTCGGTCCGGTTTCGCCGCGACCAGCGCCTCGACCACATCGTCCATCACCGTGATATCGCCGTGCGTGATCTCGATCTTGTCTCGCAGAGGATCAAGGACCGGCGCGCCCGGATTGATGTCCATGCAGTGGACCTCATGTCCATGCTCGACCAGCCGTCGCATGACCCGTGGTCCGATGAATCCACTGCCGCCTAGCACTGCAATGCGCATGTTGGGTTCACTTTCTACAGGAGATCAGTATCAGTTGGCGGCAATCTAGCACCGGCACAGTCCTCGAAGAGGGGACACATAGATCCTGCGCCAATTGCGTGAGGTAACGACCGAAACTAGCTCTCTCGTTGTACCCCCTTGTGAGACCGCCGCATGAGTCCCCTTCTCCCCCCGCAAGAGCCTGATGCATATCCTCCGATTCCCCTCTCCCCCCCTTGCGGGGGGAGATGTCACGGAGTGACAGAGGGGGGTCGGTCGGTGAGTACCAGATAGAAGTTGCGGACAGCCCCCCTCTGCCTTCGGCATCTCCCCCGCAAGGGGGGAGAAGGGGAGTCATGCATCAATCTCCACAAGGGGCAGAGGGGGAATCGGAATGTCGCTTCGCGCACTCAGGTCCCGTTCGCCGACTCCTGCGCTATTGCCTCAGCGGCGGCGTCTTCGACGATCGTTCCCTTGAAGAAGTCGTGGTTGTTGTGCGCATAGAGGCGGAGCTGATTGGTGAAGGCGAAGTCTCGGAAGTCCTCCGGGCTGATGACCCCGTTCTCGACCGGTTCGTAGGCTTCGGCGACCGCCGCCGACATGTCGGGCACGTCCCAGTGACCAAGGTCGGTGCTCATGAATGCGCGAATCTTGGCGCCGAACGGGTTGACCTGATCATTGAAGGCCCAGGCCGTGATCGGGTCATCGGCCTCGCAGCCGAAGTAGAACGACGGGATGAAGCGGTCGTAGAAGTCTTCGGCACGCTCGATGTTCATCGCGGCGAAGTTGTCCTTCAGCTCCGGTTCGACGTCGGGCGCGGTCATGCCCAGCGTCCGCGGCAGGTTGTCCAGCCTGCCCTCGGTCAGCTCGCCGCCGTAGCGACTGAATAGGTCTTGAGCCAACTCGACGTCGAGGTTGGCCGGGTCGAGGTTGTTCAGTTTGTCAATGCCGCGCTTCTCCCAGCGCGCGATGATGTCGGCATACACGCGAGCACCGTGCGCCACGCCGCCCTCGAGCAGCGCCACGCGCAGCTCGGGGAAACGGGTCGTCACGCCGCCCATCAGCATCGACTTGCAGAGCACCTCACCGGCCGCCGCGAAGTGACCGATGTGGTTGTACATGTAGTTCGTGATCGAGGAGCGGTCGGTGAAGCCCATCCCGCCCGAGTGCGAGGCGACCGCGAAGCCCAGGTCCAGGCAGCGCTGCCAGAACGGGTCGTAGTCGTAGTCGCTGTCGATCCCGAACGAGTCGATCCAAGTGACTCGATTGGCCAGCTCCGGATACTTCTCGGCCACGGCGGCGACGGGGCGCCTGACAAAGGCCGGCATCTGGGCCACTTTGAGACCCAGGGAGTGCGCGTGCTCGAGCTCGGCCAGTCCCTCTTCAGGGGTGTTCAGCGGGATCACGGCGGCCACGGTCATCCGATCGGAAAACTCGGTGTATTGATCCGCGGTGAACTCGTTGAAGGCGCGGCAGACGGCTTGACGTATCTCATCATCCTGCATGTGCGGAAAGCCGAGACCGATCGTTGGATAGAGCACCACGTAGTCCATGCCGACCTCATCCATCCGCTCGTGCAGCAGACGTGGCATCATCGCCGTCGCGCGGTCCAACGTGTTCTCGGTCGGCAAGGCCCACCAGGGCGGGATCGTCACCCGCTCCGCGCGGCGCTCGTCCCAACTCATCGCCGCCCAGCGACGGCTGACGCTGGAGTCGCGATAGCGCTTGACGATGTCGGAGCCGCCAACGTCCTTGAGATAGTCAAAGAACGTCGGCATGAACTCGACGATGTGGGAGTCGCCATCAATGATCGGATGGTCGAGATGGGCACGGACGGCGGCAGAGGCTGATTCGGTGTTAGTGGTCATGGTGGGGTCTCCAACTCAGCTAGTGGTGTCGCTGAGGATAGTGAGTTGGCCAACCTGGCGTATCTGGGACGGGTCCACTTCTCCCCCTTGCGGAGACCTTCAAAAGCTCCCGAATCCCATCTCCCCCCTTGCGGGGGGAGATGGGATGGAGTGACAGAGGGGGGTCGGCTGACAATGACCAGATGAGGAATCCGAACATCGGACCCCCCTCTGCCTTCGGCATCTCCCCCGCAAGGGGGGAGAAGGGGAGTTTTCAAGGGTCTCTTTGCGGGGGGAGAAGAAAGCACGGCATCCTGCAATCATCTAGTAGATCCCAGGCACGATTCGATAGGGGACGCGCTCCTGGTACTCGGCCCATTTCTCCGGACCGTACTTTTCCGCGCAGGCCCGATCGTCTTCGATCTGACGCCAGATGAACATCGCGAGAGCGAACGCCAGATAAGTCCAGGCCCAGGGATTGCCAAAGTGGCCGAAGGTCAGCGCGACGGCAAGGCCGAAGAAGATCTCGCCCATGTAGTTGAAGTGGCGAGCCTTGCCCCACAGTCCACTGCAGAGAATCTTGCGCTCGCCCGCTTCGATGTATTCCTGCTCGATGATGCCCAGGAACTTGCGCTCGGGGAATCGCTTGAACATGTACTTCTGCAAGTTGGCGCCACGTGAAATGCCCCATCCGATCAGGAACAGCAGGGGAGCGCTGACCAGCCAGAAGTACGTCCAGGCGGTCGAGAACTCGGGAGCAGGGTGCGCCGCCATGCCCCATAGCGGCAGGATGAACAGCCAGCCGTAGACCACGAGTCCGCCCCAGAACAGCTTGAACCCCGTGTTCTCCTCGATCAGGTCGTAGGTGTAGAGCTGCACCCGCTCAAAGATGAAGTAATCGAACACGTAGAACGTGAAGATTGCTGCGTACATGTAGACGCCGAGATTGACCTGGCCGGTGAACTGATCGTGGTGCCACACCGCACCCGACAGGGAGTTGAGTGCCAGCATCGTCCCGCCGACGACGTAGAACCACATCTTCACATTGATACGTTCGCTGAACAGCGATACTTCCTTCACTCGGCCGAGATAGAAGGCGATAATAGGATTCTTGACTTCACCCTGGGGCTGACTGAGGAACGCAATCAGCGAGAACACGGCGGCAAACGCCGTGCCGCCTGCCACCGACCAGATCGAAGCTCGATAGAACCAATCGCGCGGCATCCCGGTGACCTCTGTCGCCCAGACGATCACTGCGATCACAAAGACCAGCATCCCGTTGAGCTTGTAGTTGCGAGGCTGTCCGGTTTCAGGATTTATGACGTAGCCCGGAACGCGACGGCCGGGCAGGATCAGTTGCACAACGAAGAACGCGGCAAAGATTACTAGCGGCGTGAAAAAGGCCAGGATTTTCTCAGTTGCAGTGAGATCGAACAGGTGCTCCAGACCAAGAGCGTCGATCATGGCTGAGTACCCCTTCTATCCGCCAGCAGGCGAGTCGAGTGCCGGTACTGCCGCTCAGGCTGTATTGCTAATCTAGGGCCTGTTCACATTGCTAGCAGCATGTCGTAGATGAGGACCAGGTGGACGGCGGCGAGGTAGATTTGGTCCAGTTTGTCGCTGCGGAAGGCAATGCGATGGAAGCGCTTGAGGCGGCAGAAGAA
>MKWU01001914.1_pt1 | contig 33627 bp, 28 predicted proteins | sample 809101 | NCBI WGS metagenome assembly MKWU01 (sample SAMN05860141, study PRJNA318959) | sponge metagenome | host: Aplysina aerophoba | place: Slovenia: Piran, Adriatic Sea, Gulf of Piran | collected 2013-05-07
TCGCCTCAGAGATCCCCTCCTCCCGCGACAATTGTCGAAGAGGCAGATTGTTCGGCGGAAGCATGCGCTCGAGCACAGCCCCCTTGCGTTCCGGTGAGCATGCCACCTCACTGTCCTATCCCACCCACCTGAAAAGTAGAGTGAAGTTTGCGGCGCCGGACAACTTCCCTGACACAGAGGGGGCTGATGCGAGTAAGCGATCAACCCAGCCAGCAGATTCACCGCGAAATTCAGACCCGAAGAGTCCGACCTTGCACTACGATGCCGAGAATGCTCGATCTGAGAGCTGTTCTTCAACTGATTGTTGATCGTCTCAATTCAGAAACCGCTTCCGTAACAATAACCGATCCGACAAGCAGATCTAGTTCCCCTTTCATGTTCCTCCGAACCCCGGTGATCAGCTCCACTCCCCGCTCAAACAGCTTCTCAAACAACGCTTTCGAAATGTGGCCCTTGTCCCCAAACAGTTTGCCGAACAGCGCTCTGCTCAACAAGACCGGACTCTTCGGGTCCGGTACGGGCCTCCGGTCGTCGCTATTGCCCGGGGTTAGACAGGCTGCGATCAACTCGCCATGCTCATTAACGATCAGGTGCAGCTTGAACCCGAAGAACCAAGCCCATCCATGGTGGCCCTCGCTGCTAGTCCGCGGAAGACTCAGTGGAAGGTGGTAGCTCTTATGCGGTATCCCCCTTGGTGGAAGTGAATGATAAGGGTGATGCGACCAAGGTGGGTGCCGGGCCGCGCTTGCGACCTCCAGGCAACTGCCTGGGGCTAGTGGTGGTCTGGAAGTACCGGCAGAAGTCGTCGACAGCACAGAGCAGTTTGAGTAGACTCTTGATCGGTGTCTCCTAGCTGGTGGGGGTTTGTAGATTAAACCCATTGTAGGAGATACCTCTGGCTCGTTGGAACCTCCGAGCTCAAGTAAATTAGGATGCCAAGCCATTCGGTACCTCAGAGTCTGTTCCATAAGTCGAGTGGCCGCCCAAGGTGCGGTACTCCAGATGGTTCCACATACCAGATTTGGGGGGGCGGGGGGTCTGTTGACGTGCTGGAACTCTCGGGGGTGGTATTCCAAGTAGCTGTACCCACCAGATTTGGAGGGCCACACATCTCGGCAAAGGACCACTCGAGACTTATGGAACAGGCTCTCAGGAATCACTCCTCATTTTTTAAGGTATATTGCCGCTGAAGTTCAAAGGGAGGCTGACGGCCCCATGGCTCACACGCACCTGATCGTTCGCGGCGCCAAACATCATAATCTCAAAAGTCTCGACGTATCTATCCCTCGGGGGACCTTTACCGTGATCACGGGGGTGTCCGGTTCCGGGAAGTCTAGTCTCGCCTTCGATACTATCTACGCTGAGGGGCAGCGGCGCTATGTGGAAAGCCTGTCAGCCTACGCAAGGCAGTTCCTAGATCAGATGGAGAAACCCAAGGTCGACCACATAGCCGGTCTCTCCCCTGCTATCGCCATCGAACAGAAGGCCATCAGCAAGAACCCGCGCTCTACAGTTTCCACGGTCACCGAGGTGATGGATTACCTGCGAGTGTTATACGCCAACGTGGGCCACCCCCACTGTCCCGAGTGCGGACGTGATGTGGCTCCTCAGAGTGCCCAGCAAATTAGTCGGCAACTCGCTGACCTCGAACCCGGCAGCCGAATCCAACTCCTCGCACCGATAGTGAGAAGTCGCAGGGGAACACATGCCGATGTCCTTTCGGCTGCCCGCGCAAATGGCTTCACCCGCGTGCGGGTCGATGGCACAACGGTCCGCCTCGACGAGGCGCCCACACTAAACAAGAAGAAGAAGCACAATATCGAGATCGTGGTTGACAGGCTCGAAATTCCAACCGAGGCGAGCAGCGCGTTCCTGTCCCGACTGGTCGACTCGGTGGAGACGACTCTGAGAACCGCTGAGGGGCTGCTGCTCGCCGAGGTCGGCGACTGCAGGTGGCTCCTCTCCGAGCACAACGCTTGCCCCCACTGTAACCGCTCATTCCCGGAACTCTCCACCCAAATGTTCAGCTTCAACAGCCCACTCGGAATGTGTGAGCACTGCCAGGGTCTAGGCACGGAGATGGATGTCGCTCCCGAACTGATCATCGACAACCCTTCACTGTCGATCAACGAGGGGGCACTCCGCTACTACGGAAAGGTAGGCAAGAAGAAGGGTTGGACGGTCTCTGCGCTTACGTCGATCGGACAGCACTACGGCTTCGATCTCAACACCGCCTGGAACGAGCTTCCCGAACGGGCTCGGAACGCACTCTTTTACGGATCGAGGGGCGAGAAGATCGCATTCACACACCGCACTGCCAAAGGGTATACCCGTCGCAGCCGCCGCCCACTGTATGGCATCGTCTATAACGTGAAGCGCCGCTACCGGCAGACCAACTCGGACGCGGCGCGGCGTTGGTATGCGAGCTTCATGTGCGAACTACCCTGCCCCGAGTGCAACGGCGACCGCCTCCGACCCGAGGCGCGGGCAGTAACTGTGGGCGGCAAGAGCCTCCCTGCGATGAGTCGCTACTCGATCCGCGAGGCCCACGAATGGATCTCGCGGCTAGCCACTCAACTCGACCCAGTCGAGCGTAAGATTGCTGGGGAGGTGCTCAAGGAAATCCAGGAGCGACTCTTGTTCATGCTGAATGTAGGGCTCCACTACCTCACCCTGGACCGTCGGGCAGGCACACTCTCGGGCGGCGAGGGCCAGCGCATCCGCTTGGCAAGCCAGCTCGGCAGCGGCCTGATAGGGGTGCTCTATATCCTTGACGAACCCTCCATCGGCCTCCATGCCCGAGACAATCAGGCACTGATTGAGACCCTGTTGCGCTTGAGGGATATGGGCAACACCGTTCTAGTTATCGAGCACGACGAGGGGACCATACGCGCCGCTGACTGGATCGTCGACCTGGGGCCCGGTGCGGGGATCAAGGGCGGGGAGCTTGTAGCTGAGGGACCCGTGGAATCACTAGCTGCTTCCGAATCGTTGACCGGCCTCTTCCTGAGTGGCCGGAGGAGAATTGTCTTGCCAGTACCGAGCCGTCGTGAGAGCAGTAGTTGGTTGTATCTTCGGGGAGCTCAGCTACACAACCTCCGCGACCTCGACGCCGCCTTCCCGATGAGGACCCTGACCTGCGTCACTGGAGTCTCGGGGAGCGGAAAGTCAAGCCTGATCACAGGCACCCTGTACCCGGCTTTAGCCCGTCGCCTCATGGGGAGTAGAGCCAACCCCGGCCCACACAGAGCTATAGAGGGGTCAGACGCTATCGACAAGGTCATCCACATCACTCAAGCCCCAATCGGGCGCACTCCTCGCTCCAACCCGGCAACCTATGCCGGTGTGTTCGACGAGATTCGCCGGGTCTTCACCTTGACCCCGGAAGCCAGAAAATGGGGTTACAGTGCGGGCCGATTCAGCTTCAACGTCAAGGGGGGTCGCTGCGAAACATGCGGCGGCCACGGTCTCAACCGGATCGAGATGCACTTTCTGGCGGACGTGTGGATCGAGTGCCAAGAGTGCAGAGGTGAGCGCTACAACCAGGAGACGCTCAGGGTAACCTACCGTGGTAGGAGCATCGCCGATGTACTCGACATGGACGTGCAGGAGGCGCTCGAGTTCTTCGAGAACCACCCCAAGATTCAGAGAATCCTTGGCACCCTTCACGACGTGGGACTCGACTACATCAAGCTGGGACAGAGCGCGACCACTCTCTCCGGGGGCGAGGCACAGCGCATCAAGCTAGCAAAGGAGTTAGGGAAGCGCTCAACAGGGAACACGCTCTATATCCTGGACGAGCCGACTACAGGGCTCCACTTCGCCGATATCCAGCAACTCTTAGATGTGCTTCATCGCCTTGTTAACCAAGGCAACACGGTGATAGTGATCGAGCATAACCTCGACGTCATCAAGACTGCAGACTGGATCCTCGACCTCGGTCCCGAGGGGGGAGAAGGTGGCGGCTTAATCGTGGCCGAGGGAACCCCCGAGATCCTGGCTGCAGCCGCCGACCGAAGCCACACCGGCCGATTTCTTCGACAGACACTGCTGCAAGAGTGCACTGACGGCGCTCGATCAAGCGCAAAGGTTGCTTGAAAAAGCCCCCCTGCTATCACCGCATGACGCGCCCAGGCACGCAATCCTGCCTCAATTCGGATCGACACAGCCTGGACGAATCCGAGAGCCTATTCGATAAATCATTGCAATCAAAACTTGAGGGCTTAATAACTTGGCCCAATAGTGCTACCCTGCTCCCCGGAAGCAAAGCCGGGAGCCCGTGAGTCGGGCCTCCACCTAATACAAGAGCCAATATACCTGCTCTCCGATCCGCATAGCCTTCTCTTTCTCGGTCATAACGCGTCCTAACCGAAGGAAATTATACGGTAAACTTGACAAACTTCCCCAACCCAGTGCCCCAGTTGCAACTTGGTCATAAGACCCAAACCGGAGCGTCCCGAGGACATTCCGTTGACCCACGCCATTAGCGAACGAGCATTCAGACAGCTCGACGAAGCGGTGCTGGTCGATGCCGTGAGCGCGCGCGGCGAACGGATCATCCCCCTGGTTGCTGTCGATGGCGAGAGGCTAGTGGGACACATTCTCTCTTCACCCCGGTGACGATCCACGCGCCGGATCGCGTGCGCGAGGCGACCGGGCTCGCACCGCTGGCTGTCGACCCCGCCTATCAGCATTGTGGCATCGGCAGCCATCTCGTTGTGCAAGGCCTTGATCCGTGTCGTGAATCGGGATACCGCATCATCGTCGTGCTCGGCCATCCGACCTACTATGCCCGGTTCGGCTTTGTTCCGGCGAGGTTACACGGTATCAGCCTCGAGCTCGATGTGCCGAACGATGCCTTCATGGTCATCGAGCTCGAGGCGGGAGCGCTCAATGGCTGCACTGGCGTAACGCGCTATGTGGCGGAGTTCATGTCGCTGTGACTCCGCCCCATCTCTTCGTAACTTTCGGAGTCAGTTATGGTTTCACCTCATCACCAATGACGGTTGAGTGAGCGCATTTGCGGATTGTCAAGTTTCCCGTATAATTCCCCTATTTGTGAGATGACTTCTGGTATCATCGGTCTCCGATTCCAAAGAGGCCCAGCCTCACACCGAACAATCGCGCACCCGCACATCTACCTCGAGCCAACTCTCCCCGCCCCCCAGGAAGATACCCCCGGTCGGAGATACATCCTGGTAGTCACGACCCACCGCAACCCGCACGTGCCGTCGGTCGGCTACACTCTGGTTGGTTGGATCGAAGCCGACCCAGCCCAACCCCGGCAGCAGGCATTCAACCCAGGCGTGGCTAGCGTTCCCTTGCACCTGCTCGCCAGCTTGGCCAGTGACACTCAGATAGCCCGAAACGTAGCGGGCGGGGACTCCCCAGGAGCGGGCGATGGCGATCATGACGTGGGCGTAGTCCTGACAGACTCCCTGGCCGGATTCGAGGATGTGTTCAGCAGGGGAGGTCGCCGAGGTACTCCCTGGGAGGTAGTGGAAGCTGTGATGGAGAGCGTCGGAGAGCTGCAACAGCCCCTCAAGGGGATCGTCACCACGCTCGATGCCGTTTCGCTCCACAAAATCAGCGAGCAGGGGTGATGGCCCAGCCAACGCGCTCGGATGGGCAAAGTCCCAATAGTGGAAAGACCCTTTCCAGGAGTCGATCTCCTGCCAAGCAGCGACACCGAGGCTGTCGGGTAAGGGAGGTGAGGGCACCGTTTCGACTGTGGAACGAGCCGTCAGTTCCAGGGTCTGATGTTCCTGGTGGAGATTGAGGACATGCCGGGTATTACCGAAGTAATCTGTTTCGCCGTTCAGGGAAGCCGATGGTTTCACCTCGATGCTGAAATCGAGGAGTCGCTGACCCTGATCACTACGTGGCTTCAGGTAAAGCAGCATCACACACCGCCGCGCCCGGAAAGCGTAGCGGTAGCGGGAACTGTGCTCAATCTCATATCGGACAATATCGGTCATGACGTTTCAGCGTAGCAGGGAGTCCTCGACTGGATAGTCGATGTAGGCGGCGATTACGAATTCGTGGAGCTTCCGACAGTCCTCCCTAACCCACCGGAGGAGAACCTCGCGCCCCTCTCTGTCCGGCCAATCGTAGCGGATCAGCGCGCAGAGACGGCCAGCCAATCTCCGGGCCACCGCACTCGAGTGGGCACTCGGGCCGGGACCGATGGCATCGAGTTCCTCAGCCGTGGCATCGAGGGATTGCCAGAGCGAGCCGGGCAGTAGTGGGTCGGTAACGAGCAGGTCTAGGACTTGGTCCGGCTGGACATCGACGCTATAGCTGCGGTTGTAGGCGTCAACCGCTTGGCGAAGGTGCAAAAGGCTAATCCAGTCCTCGTCCAAAAACTCTTCCATCTGCCGACCGGCTGCGAGGTGGGCCAGCAACAATGCGACCACGCACTGGACCCGTTCGATGAAACGTCCTAGTTGCCAGAAGTGCCAGCCCTCGTCCCGATACATAGTCGCCGCTGCCACACCGACGAAGGTGTGGAGTTCACTCGCCGTCTCGGTATAGAAATTCTCCGGGGAGACCCTCCATATCTCCTGGATGCTTAACGTCTGGAGCCGCAGATAGGCCAGGTTCAGGCAGGTCCACATCTCAGCACTAATACAGTGGCGCATCTGGCGAGCGTTCTCGCGACCGAGGGCGAAACAACTCCAGACCGAATTAGGATTGAAGCGCTCGAAGGTTAGGTCGTCGGCTAGAGTGTAGGAATCGGCTAGCGTGTAGTTGTCACCGCCGAACAACTCGATACTACCTCCGGGAGGCTGCCGGTCCAAGCTAAGGTAGATCCGGTTCCAGCCGAAATGAATCTCCCGGACCGGCCGGTCCACCAGAGCCTCCACCTGCAATCGCAGCAGACGACAGAGATGCTCCGCCCGCTCGAGGTAGCGACCCATCCAATAGAGACCCTGGGCGCTTCGTGAAAGCAAGCTCAGCCTCTCAATATTCCCCCACTACTCCTCGTCCTCTTCCTCCGGCATGAGCACAAACTCGGGGTAGGCCTCGATCCCCAGCTCCCCGGCATCTTGGCCCAGCCGCTCCACCTGGGCCGAAACCCGGACGCCCAGCGTCATAGACAGCACCCGCCAGAGCAGCCACGAACTCCCGAATACAAACGCCCCAACCGTCACTACACCAAGCAGCTGGACACCGAAATTGCCTCCAGCGGCGATACAGACCGCCAGGGTTCCCCAGATGCCAGCGACTAGGTGGGCGGGAACCGCCCCGACAACGTCATCAATCTTGAGCCTTTCTAAGAGCCTGATCCCAGCAGTGCACACGAGACCACCGATAGCGCCGATGATGACCGCCCAGTGGTGATCGACGAGATCGGGGGCGGCTGTAATGGAGACCAGTCCTGCAATAGCCCCGTTCAGGGTAGCGAAGAGATCCATGCGCCCCAGGATGGGCCGGGAGAGCAAGAGGGCGGCTAAGACGCCAGCTGCTGCCGCTAAGTTGGTGTTGACCAGCACATGGCTCATGGCCACCACATCGAGGGCGCTCCCCAGCGCCAACTGCGAGCCACCGTTAAAGCCGAACCAGCCAAACCAGAGGATAAAAACACCCAGAGTCACTATCAGGACGTTGGAAGGGGGGGTAGGCTTGACCTTCCCATCCCTACGGAACTTGCCAAGGCGCGGACCCACGACCAGTGCACCTGCCAGCGCCGCCCAGCCACCGGTACTATGGACGATGGTCGAGCCAGCGAAGTCCTTGAATCCCAACCCAGCCAGCCAGCCTCCGCCCCAAGTCCAGGCACCGACGACAGGGTAGATGAAGGCGGCCAGCACCAGGGTAAAGGCGAAGAATGACCACATCCTGACCCGTTCGGCCAGGGTCCCGGAGACGATGGAGGCGGTGGTCGCCACGAAAACCATTTGGAAGAACCAGTCCGACATGGTGGAGTAGTCGCCCGCAAGCACAGCGGACTTCGCCTCCTCCTGCCCCGCCACCAAGGCAAGCTCGGCGGCCGATGGCCCGTAGAGGAACTTGAACGAGCCGATCACACTGCCCACGTCGACGTACATAAGGTTATAACCGAGAAAGAAGAAGGCCAGGCCAGCTATGGAATAGAGGCCTATGTTCTTCATGCAGATCATGGAGGTGTTCTTGGTGCGCACCGAACCGGACTCCAGCATGGTGAACCCCGCACACATCCACATCACCAGCACACCCCAGATCAGGAATGAGAAGGTGTTGAAGATGAATGGGATCTCCTCCGCCGCCAAAGCGGCGGTCGTCCCAAACAACAGGCAGGCGAGCACCAACATCAGCTTCGGCGCCAAGCTAGCACCGAGACGCCTGAGCAGCGGGGTTTTAGCAAATCCTCCCATTAAGCCACCTCCCAAGAGTTGCAAGGGCCACACAAGTGGAATTTGGCCGCCATCATGTATCGTACCTGAAACAGGAAGGCTTCATGGGTTCCAAGGGTGTGGCAGAAGCCCTGGCCTGCTTGGCCGTAGTTGGGGCACTCATGATTGATGCAGACTAAACTAGCTATTGGAGGTCTGTCTCTACTTTTTTCACATGGTGCAGGATGTACCACGACTGGCCCCTCCCCTTCGGGGGCAGAGACGATACTCACACCACGACCCTGAGGAGAGGTGCGAAATGGGAATCATCATCGAGTGGGAGCGGAGAGACGGGATCTTGGTCGCGACGCTCACCGGTCGTATAGACGGTAGCAACGCCAGTGAATTCCAGAAAACCTTGGAAGCTGGAATCGATCCCGGAGACTATGCCCTGATCCTGGACTTTGAGCAAGTGTCTTTCATCAGCAGCGCGGGTCTGCGCGTCGTTCTGATACTTGCCAAGAAGTTTAACGAGCCGGGTAAGGATTTTAGAATTTGTACACTCTCTGATCCAGCCCGCGGGGTTATCACCATGAGCGGTTTTGATCGGATTATCTCGGTCCATGAATCTCAAACTGCGGCAGTCGATGCAGTCGAGAAAATTCGAGCAACTCGTTCATGATTCGGTTTACTCGAATCTATCAAGGCAATCCGCCAGCAGCTTCGGCCGTATGCAACTCGGCGGCAATAATCATGCCGTTGCCACGGCACAGCATTCGCCGCCATGCCCTAAATGGTCACACCGATACGGAATTAACCAGAATTAGCGCCCCCCCTGTTAGTCTCTCAGCACCCACAGGTCTTTGCCACCTCCACCCTGACTGGAGTTCACCACCAAGCTGCCTCGACGCAGGGCGACGCGACAGAATGCGCCGGGTACAATCCGGACCTGGCGGCCATGGAGCACGAATGGACGCAGGTCGACGTGGCGCGGCTCGGCGCGGCCTTCGATCATACAGGGCGCGCGCGAAAGCGGCAGCACCGGCTGTGAAATAAAGTCGGCCGGATTGGCCCTCACCTGCTTGGCGTAAGCCTCGCGTGCCTCGGGCGTCGCATGGGGACCAATCAGCATGCCGTAACCCCCAGACTCCCCCACGCGCTTCACCACCAAGCTCTCCAAGTTATCGAGAGTGTATTCGAGATCCTCCGGCCGACGACAGAGGTAGGTCTCTACGTTGTCTAGAAGCGGCTCTTCACCTAGGTAATAGCGAATCATGTCCGGCACGTAAGCATATACGCTCTTGTCGTCGGCCACACCCGTCCCGGGTGCGTTCACCAAGGCAACATTGCCACGCTTATAGGCATGAAGCAGCCCAGGAACACCGAGCAAAGAGTCTGAACGGAAGACCAGCGGATCGAGGAAATCGTCATCCACACGCCGGTAGATTACATCGACGCGCCGCAAGCCCGCGGTGGTACGCATATAGACGAAGCCGTCGTCGACCAAGAGGTCGCGGCCTTCAACCAACTCAGCGCCAATCTCGTGGGCCAGGAAGATGTGCTCGTAGAAGGCAGAGTTGTAGACTCCGGGCGTCAGCAGCACTATACAGGGGTCGGACCTCCCATATGGAGCCAACTCTTGCAGGGTCTGGAGCAACACACGCCCGTAGTGCTCCACCTCTCGCACGCGGGAACTCCGGTACAGACGGCGGAGACTGGTCTTCACTGCCTTGCGGTTGGCGATCATGTAGGAAACACCCGAGGGGACTCGCAGATTGTCCTCCAGCACCCGGAAGCCGTCGTTGGTGCGCACTAGGTCGGTGCCACAGATGCCGACCCAGGTTCCGTGGGGTACAGAGGCACCACGCATCTCGAGGCGGTACTGGGGACAGCCGCGCACCACATCCACTGGGATGACACCGTCCTCAATGATACCAGCCTCGTTATAAACATCATCCAGAAAACGGTTCAGGGCACGGAGTCGTTGGGTCAGGCCGGTTTCGAGCTGCCGCCACTCGCCATCCGAGAGAATCCGGGGTACGCAGTCGATGGGGATGACGCGCTCCTCAGCCTCGTCGTCACCGTAGACGGTAAAGGTGATGCCCTCATTGGAAAAAGAGCGCGTTACCCGTTCTTGAATGCTGCCAACTTCCTCGGCAGAGAGTTGGCTCAGCGTCTCGTACAGCGATCGGTAGTGTTGCCGGGGCGTACCGTCTGGCAGGAACATCTCATCGTAGATATCGGCTTCCAAGTCATAAGTACCGAAGTCCATAGTGACGACTCAACAACAATCTTGAGTGGATACTAGAATATCTCGACGGCTTCCATCGCTACTGTCCCACATGATTTCTGAATAATACCGTACCGACTTGATGGTCATAACGCCAAGATAATCTCCGCACCGGAACTAGCCTCCCCCTTCAGGAGCAGGGACTATCTCATGTTACGACCCATCCTGAGATGAGACCCCTTATTTGCCTATGTGGACTGCCAAGAGTCGCTACCAGATAGCTCGCGGTCGTCCTGGTCCATACGGAAGATGCTGCGCTTCCGTCCTTGGAGTATGTTCCACAAATCACATCACTTGCTACTTGATCAACTACACAAGACTGAAGTGCTACATTGGCAACCCATGGACGCCGTCCCTCCGAATCCTCGCTCAGGCTTCATCGCTATCCTGGGCAGACCCAACGTGGGCAAATCGACCCTCCTCAACACCCTTCTCGGGGTCAAAGTAGCACCGATCACCCCGAAACCACAGACGACCCGGCGGGGGGTTCGCGGCGTATATACCGACTTAGACCGTGGTGCCCAACTCATCTGCGTCGACACCCCCGGCCTCCAGCGTGGACAGACTGCCCTCGATGCATTCATGGCCCGGGAGATTCACACCGCAATAGCCGACGTAGACGCTCTCCTGTGGGTAACTGATCTCCGCCGTCCCCCCAACGACGAGGATCGGGAGGTGGCCCGTATGCTCTCCAACACTGACCCTGAGACCCCTGTCTTCTTGGTTGGAAACAAGGTAGACGCCGCCAAGTACCCGGATGAGGCGCTGAGGCTCTACCGAGACCTCTACGAGCCGACGGGGGTCTATGTGATGAGTGCACTCGACGACCCACAGGCGGTGTATGACCTCCGCACCGACATGCTCGAACTGCTTCCCGAGAACCCATTCTTCTTCCCCGAAGATATCCGTAGCGATCAGTCCCGTGAGGTCTGGGCCGCCGAATTGATCCGTGAAAGTGCCATGATCCACCTCCGCCAAGAGCTGCCCTACACGGTAGCCTCCCGGGTGACTGAATGGAGAGAGTCGGAGGGTGCCGACAAACCGCTATACCTGGGGGCCGAAATCTGGGTAGAGCGGCCCGGCCACCGGCCTATCGTGATCGGCAAAGAGGGGCGTATGATTCGGGAGATCGGCACCACCGCCCGCAAACAGCTCGAGATCTTCCTCGACATCAGGGTCTTCCTTGACCTCGTAGTGATAGTCCACCGCGACTGGCGGGAGGATCCAGCAGCATTACGAGAACTCGGGTATGAATCCTAGCTCGGTCAGGGGTTACTGACAGCGTGCCTCTGGTAGCCCGGTGGCGGCCGCTCCGCACCCTGCCGACACGGCGCGGGCGCGACGCCATGCCGGGGGCGTACGAACTAGCCGACGGGGAGAAACGTCTCATCTACATCGGCCAGTCAACGAAGGACGTGCCCAATCGCATCCGTCAGCACCTCGGGCGGAGCACCTGCATCCGCGAGCGCGCCCGCTACTGGCGCTACCTCTACAGCAAGGTCCCGCAGGCTGAGGAGGCTCTTCAGCTCGAGCGCCACCTCAAGCACCACGGCAAACTCCCGCTCTGCAACCGGGCCCGCCCCGGTAGCAGGGGTGGTCGACGGAGGTATGCGGAGCGGAGTGGGGGAACCTAACCCCAGCCCAAAGTGCCACTCGGTCGGACTTCGCAAGGTCTGATAGGGAGGCAAAAGGGGCTGGAAAATAGACCGACGGGCCCACCTCGCTGCCCGAACGCAACGCCCACCCTAGCTGCACAAGTAGAGGATCTCAGTAAGCGCCTGTGGAATCCGCTCGGGGGCTAGGCCACGCTTCTTGAGGCTGAACCCTGGAGGGTAGCGGGTCGGCCTGACCACATAGGGAAGCGCCTTAAGCTTCCGGGCGTCATAGTCGATACCCTCCTGGTCGCTGGCGAAGCTCATCTGGATATCCGTCAGAAGCTCCTGGATATTGACCACCCCCTTCCTCGCAGCTAGGAGCCGCAACTTCACCAGATCGAGAAAGGCCCTGACCTCAGATGGGAAGGGACCGAATCGCTCGCGTAGCTCCCGCGCCACCCGGCTCACCTCGGCCAGACTGTCGGTCTCGGCCAAGCGACCGTAGGTCGCGATGCGATCATCGTCGTCCGGAATATAGGCTGGGGAGAGCCGAGCGTCGAGACCTAAGTCGAGGCCGACCGAGGGGGCAGGCTCCGCCCGCTGTTCCCCTTTGAGTCTGACAACCTCCTCGGCGAGGAGTTCGGTGTAGACCCCCAATGAGACGGCGCTAACGTGGCCATGTTGCTCCGAGCCCAAGAGGTTACCCACCCCGCGGATCTCCATATCGCGCTCGGCTAGCAGGTGACCACTCCCCAGATCGTTCAACTCAGCGATGGTGTAGAGCCGACGCTGGGCCTGTTCGGTGAGCCGCCCTGGATAGAACAGATAGGCCCGGGCCTCGACCTCGCGCCGACCCACCCGACCACGAAGCTGGTAGAGCTGTGCCAGGCCAAGGCGGTCCGCCCGTTCAATTACCAGGGTATTGGCGCCGCCGATATCGAGCCCCGACTCGACTATGGTAGTCGACAGCAGTAGATCGTAGGCGCCGTCCTCAAACGCTAGCATGATCTCTTCGAGGGTAGCGGTCTCCATCTGGCCATGGGCTACCCCAATGCGGGCCTCGGGCACCAACTGAGAGAGGGTCCGGGCCTTCGAACCGATCGAGCCGATTCGATCGTGGATGTAGAAGACCTTGCCGCCCCGCTCGAGCTCCGACAGCACGGCCTCCCGGGCTGCGAGCGCGTCGTACGGCTGTAGGATGGTGAGGATGGGCTTGCGCCCTTCGGGCGGGGTAAGGATCTGGGAGACGTCGCGGAGGCCGATCAGGCTCATGTATAGGGTCCGGGGAATCGGGGTCGCAGACAAGGACAGCACGTCGAGATTGGTCCTCAAGGATTTTAGCCTCTCCTTCTGACCCACCCCGAACCGATGCTCCTCGTCGATCACTAGGAGCCCCAAGTCCCGACAGCTCACCCCTTCCGCCAGCAACCTGTGGGTTCCGACAACGACATCGATTGAGCCAGAGCGCAAGCCGGCAACGATCTCCCACGCCTCCCGCTGTGGTGTGAACCGCGACAGCATGGCCACCCGGACCGGTAAGGGGCTGAAGCGGTCGCGAAAGGTCCCGAAGTGTTGTCGCGCAAGCACCGTGGTGGGCACGAGGATCATCACCTGTTTACCGTGTCCGAGCGCCCGATGGGCTGCTCGGATGGCCACCTCGGTCTTGCCGAAGCCGACATCGCCGGAGATAAGGCGGTCCATCGGCACAGGCCTCTCCATGTCCGCAAGGGTAGAGGCGACGGCTGCGGCCTGATCCGGCGTAAACTCGAAGGCGAACCCCTCGCCGATCAGGGGATCCCAGTCAGGCAGGGATGGGAAGGTGACACCGTCGCTCAACTGGCGCTTAGCGTAGGTCTCGATGAGTTTCCCGGCCAGCCGCTGGGCGCTAACCCTAGCCCGCTCCCTGGTCCGGACCCACTCGTTAGTACCGAGGGTGGAGAGCCGTGGGGGGATATCGGTGGTGCCAGGATGGCGCCTTAGCAGGGGGAGTTGATCGACAGGCAGGTAGAGCCTTCCCTCACCGGCGTACTGGAGGATAAGGTAGTCGCGCACCACCCCCAAAACCTTGCGGGGTTCGAGTCCGAGGAAGCGACCGACGCCATGGTCTGGATGGATAAGAAAGTCACCTATCCCAAGCTGGGTGGCGTCGTGAACGCGCTTACCGGTGAGCCGACGGAGTTTGCGACCACCCTGGTAACCGTAGAGGAGCTCCTCGGTGAGCACGACCTCCTTCGCTTCCTCATTGAGATAGCCCCCCACTGCACCCGGGGCCAGCAGCAAACCCACAGACCCAGGATGGCACTCCACCCGGTTCAGCCACCGGCAGTCGGCCTCGGTTAGCACCCGTTCCTGGAGGTAGCGTCCGCTGCGCTCAAACTTCAGCAGGAAGCTGACGCTGTAGCCGGTTTCGAGCCAGCTGGCAACGTCGGTAGCCAGTTTCGCCAAGCGGCCGCGGTAGTAGGGCAGGGGGGCGACGGCGCCCTCGGTTTCAACCAAATCGAGCGGGTCGCGCCCGAACGAGATGACCTCCCTAGTGCCGAGGTGCCCCCACAACCAAGCAGCGCTGTCACCGACCTCGCCCGGGTAAAGTTCGGGGCCATCGAGGAGGACGGGACCTGGCAGGTGCTCGATCAGCCTCGTGGTCCACCCGCCATCGGCCTCGGGCTCGACCCTCGGAGTGATCCTGAACCGCTTGAGCACTTCTCCACTCCTACCGATCGTCTCGAGTTCGTCACCTAAGAATTCGAGACGCACGGGGGCGTCGACCGCCGGGTCGGGGTAGAAGAGCAGGGTGTCACCCCGGACCGAGAAGCCAGGGGCCGCGTCGCGGTCGTAACCGTAGCGGATCAGGGTGTCGAAGAGCGGCCCCCTCGGGTACTCCCGACCGCACTCTAAGGGGAGGGTGAAACGTCCTGGGTCGGTAGGAAAGGGGCGCAGCGCATGCTGGAGAGTCAGTACGACCTTGTCGCAGCGATCAGGCCAGCCGCTCAGGTCGGGCTCAAGGCTCCAGTGCAGCCCGAATATGGAGACATCCGCAAACAGCCCCAGCCGCTCCCGCGTCGTGAGGAGCAGTGCCGGCCCCGGCTGCCGGGCGAATTGGGCCAAGCGGGCCACGCTTGGAAGACCGAGCAGGCGCACCCGGGTCACAGTCTGGGGATCGTCAGACATGGTCGCTTCAACCCTCCCATCTTAAATCGAGGCAGGACGTGTCAGACCTCGGTACCCAAGGCCAGTTCGTAGGCCTCATTACGGGGCACTCCCCGGGCCTCAAGGGCCTCCCGAAGTTCGCGTCCCGCCAATCCCTCGGCCGCCAGCTGCCTCACCAACTCTGCTAGGTCGACAGGCGACGCTCCGCCCCTACCCGGACCCACGACCAGCACCAACTCCCCCTTCAGAGGATGGCTGCGGACCGCACTGTGCAACTCGCTCAAGGAGCCGCGGAGGGTAGCCTCGAACCGCTTACTCAACTCCCGACTCAGACTACCTGCACGCTCGGGGCCGCAGTACTCGATCAGATCTTGTAGGGTGATCTCCACTCGCGGGGCCGCCTCGTAGAGCGCTACGGAGACCTCGCTCGACGCAATCCGCTCCAGCCGACGGCGCCGCCCCCCCCCCTTGCGCGGCAGGAATCCTTCAAAGTGGAAACGGGCAACCGGCAGCCCGGAGAGCACCAGCGCTGGCACGAAGGCGGTCGCGCCGGGCAAGACCTCAATCTCGACATCGTGGTGCAGGGCCAGACGCACCAAGTCGGCACCCGGATCCGAGATTCCCGGGGTCCCGGAGTCGGTCACGAAGGCGACAGATCCGTTGCGCTCAAGGATCCCGGCAGCGCGGGTAGCGACGGTGTGCGCGTCCAACCGTACCAGCGGGGTGCGAATCCCGTAGTGGGCGAGCAGGGTCCGGGTCCTCCGGGTATCCTCCGCAGCCACTACGTCCGCCTGCTCGAGGACATCGAGAGCGCGAAGGGTTATATCTTTCAGGTTGCCGATGGGCGTTGGGACCAGCGTCAGCCGGGTCACGCCATGTCGCCACCGATCCCAGCGAAGGCCGGTCTGAGCATGCGTCCGCGGCGGCGACGGTGGGCGCTTCGCCTCAGTGCCGAGCGGAGGCTGGCGCGTAGAAGCCCAGTCTCTCTGATGGCCACCGCCACCACCGTTCCCTCAGGAAGGTAAACGCCTTCAGCCAGGACGACATTCCCCGCTCTGACGACGCCCGTGTAGCTACGCATACCCCTCCGAGGTGAAAATTGCGAGTCCGCCCCAAGATCCCATCTGTCCGCCGGAACCCCCGACCACTCAAGGGTAGCAGGTTCATCTCTAGGTCTCAGTCAGCCAGCGAGCAAACGATAGTACTCGGACTTGAAGTCCATCCGCATCGCCCTGTAGGCAAGGGAGAGACGGGCAGCATAGAGCCGGACGGAGCGATCATCCTCCACCTCCTCTGCCCACTCGAGGCAACTCAGTAGGTTCTGAACCGCCAGATGCCAACCGCACGACGCCTCCGCGCGCCTCGCCCGGAGGTCGGATAACAGAGGGGCGGAAAGTGCCCGGCTCACAGTTCGCACCCCTGCAACACTACCATAAGAACCCGGGGACCGGCTGTGTCTCACCCAGCTCGACAGCATAGCGAGGTTCGAGTCGCAGCTTCAGGGCTCATCACCCGAGGCCGACACCTTCACTCTTCAAAATGTTGCGGAGGACCGTATGAAGGATCCCTCCGTTACGGTAGTAGTCGATCTCAACCGGCGTGTCGATCCGGCACAAGGCGGTGAAGCGCAAGAAACTGCCATCTTCGCGGACGACATCGACAGCGATCCTCTGACCGGGCTGAATCCCTTCGTCGACGTGGATAGTGAAGGTCTCACGACCGCTGAGCCCCAAGGATTCGACATCCTCTCCTACCTCGAACTGGAGCGGGAGAACACCCATGCCCACTAGGTTGCTGCGGTGGATGCGCTCGTAGCTGACAGCGATGACCGCCTTCACACCGAGGAGGAAGGTGCCCTTGGCTGCCCAGTCGCGGCTCGAGCCCATGCCGTAGTCGACGCCCGCTAAAACGAGAGTGGGGACCCCCCGAGCCAGGTAGTTGCGACTCGCCCCAAAGATGCTCGTGACCTCACCGGTCGTGAAGTCGGTGGTCCAACCCCCCTCGGTTCCGGGAGCAAGCCGATTCTTGAGGCGGACGTTGGCGAAGGTGCCGCGGGTAAGAATCCGATCGTTGCCGCGCCGGGCGCCGTAGGAGTTGAAGTCGCGCCAGTCTACACCCTGTTCCATCAGGTAGCGGCCAGCGGGGCTGGCAGAGGCGATAGCACCCGCCGGAGAGATATGATCGGTGGTAACCGAGTCGCCGACATTAACCAGTACCCGGGCAGAGCGGATCGGCTCGATAGGGGCCGGTTCGGGACTCATCTCCACAAAAAAGGGAGGTTCCTGGATGTAGGTGCTCTCAGGATTCCATTCGAACAGTTCTCCGCCTCTAACCGGGATGGCGTTCCACGCCTCGTTGGAGCGCTCGATCCCGTCGTAGAGGCGCCGGAAGGTGTCCGGGTTCATAGCAGCCTCGAGCCGATCAGTCAGATCGGCGTAGCTGGGCCAGAGCTCCCGGAGGTAGACATCATCTCCATCACGGTCCGTGCCCAGCGGATCGGTGGTGAGGTCTAAGTCGACCGTTCCAGCGAGGGCGTAGGCCACCACCAGAGGGGGGCTGGCCAGATAGTTGGCTCGGATATGGGGGTTAATCCGTCCCTCGAAATTGCGATTCCCGGATAGCACGCTGGCGGCGACAATATCTCCCGCCTGGATCGCCTCCACGACAGGCTCGGGGAGTGGACCGGAGTTGCCGATACAGGTGGTGCAGCCGTAGCCAACTAAGTAGAAGCCGACCTCTTCTAAGTAGGGAAGCAGACCGGCCTCGGTCAGATATTCGGTGACGACCTTGGAGCCCGGGGCGAGGCTGGTCTTGACCCAAGGCTTAGCCCTAAGCCCCCGCTCAGCCGCCTTCTTGGCGACCAAGCCAGCCGCGAGCATGACCGAGGGGTTGCTGGTGTTGGTGCACGAGGTGATGGCAGCTATGACCACGTCGCCATGGCGCAACTTGTAATCGGTCCCACCCAGCGTCAGTCGGCCGGTGCTGGCGAGCGCCCCATCCTCAAGCGCGAAGCCCCGCTCGGTTACCGACTTGCGGAGATCTGCCTGGAAGGTGCGCTTCATATCGCGCAGTAGGATGCGATCCTGCGGACGCTTCGGGCCCGCGAGCGCCGGTTCTACTGTGGACAGGTCGAGCTCAAGGACAGCGGCAAAATCGGGTTCGGGAGTCGTATCGCTTCGGAAAAGTCGGTTGGCCCTGGCGTAGCGTTCGACCACCTCAACCTCTGTGCCCAGCCGTCCGGTCTGCCGGAGGTAGCGGAGCGTCTCGGCATCGATGGGGAAAAAGCCCATGGTGGCACCGTACTCGGGCGCCATGTTGGCCAACGTCGCCCGGTCAGGGACAGTCATGTTCGAGAGGCCCGCGCCGAAGAACTCGACGAACTTGCCCACCACGCCGTGGGTGCGCAGCCGCTGGGTGACTGCGAGCACGAGGTCGGTGGCTGTGGCGCCCTCGGAGAGCTTGCCACTGAGTCGGACACCGATCACTTCGGGGGTAAGCATGAAGATGGGCTGGCCGAGCATCACCGCCTCAGCCTCGATGCCGCCGACACCCCAGCCGACAACCCCAAGCCCGTTGATCATGGTGGTATGACTATCGGTGCCCACCAGGGAGTCTGGGTAGACCACCTCAAGGTCACCGTGAGGGTGATGCTGGACCCCCTTGGCGAGATACTCGAGGTTGACCTGGTGGACGATGCCTGAGGCGGGCGGCACGACGCTGAAATTCTCGAAGGCCGACTGGCCCCAGCGCAGGAACTCGTAGCGTTCCCGGTTGCGCTCGAACTCGATCTCAGCGTTGCGACCGAGGGCTAGTGGACTGTCGAACTCGTCGACCTGTACCGAGTGATCGATGACCAAGTCCACAGGGATTTGGGGGTTGATCCTGGCAGGATCGCCACCAAGTCGCTTCATGGCGCTACGCAGGGCGGCCAAGTCGACCACACTCGGGACTCCGGTAAAGTCCTGGAGGATCACCCGGGCGGGCTTAAAAGGGATCTCGCTCCCCTGCGGCGCCTTGGGATCGTAGGAGGCGAGCGCCCGGATGTCCTCAGCGCCGACATCATAGCCGTTCTCGTTACGCAGCAACGATTCCAAGAGCACTCGGATCGAGAAGGGGAGCCGGGAAATATCGGCGAGCCCAGCCTCTTCCAGGGCCGAGAGCCGGTAGTAGTAGGCCTGACCGGATCCAGTATCGAACCGGGCCCGTGCACCAAAGGAGTTGGTCTTCAACTCTGCCATAGCCGCTCCTCAAACACTGGTCTCCCCAAAGGCGTTTAAGCGGGGAGCACCCAGGTGCTCATCATACCGACTTTCGAGACCCCCACCCCGGCTGACTCGAAATCTGTTGCCGGACGGGTCCAGCCCTGGAATGAGGTGAATCAAGCCTGTAACTACTCATTCCGAACAGAGTAGATGCACTCGTCACTACCAGATCGTCAGGGACTCCTCGAAAAGTCGTGTGAGCTCCGCCCGGCCGACCCTAATCGGCGACAGTTTGATCACCCGGTGTTGCGGCAGCGTGCCCTCGACCAGTGCAGGAATGTCCTCGCTACCGTAGCCGACAGCGGTGAGGCCGTTGGGCACACCCAACTCACGGATGAAGGTCACGACCTGGTCGTGCAGGATCTCCCCCGCATCCCCCGGCGCCGCAGCGGCGGTATCCGCCCCCAAGGCAGCCGCAGCAGCAAGGTGCCGCTCGGGCGTCGCAGGGGCGGTGAAGCGCACCACGGCGGGGGTGTTGAGGATCACCGACAGGCCATGGGGGACGAGCGGGTGATCGACCTGGTAACCTTCGGGCCGGAACCCCCGAACCCTGCCAGCGACCGGGTACGACATGCCGTGGGGGAGGTGCACACCGGCGTTGCCGAAACCGATCCCGGCGAGCGCGGCAGCAAGCATCATCTGGCTGCGCGCCTCGTCGTCGCCCGGATCTCGAACCGCCCGAACTAGGTAGCCAGCGACCAACTCAAGCGCCCGCAGCGACCACAGGTCACTAATCGGATTGGCACCCTGGTAGGCGGGGCGTTCAATCGGCCGAGCCGGTTTAGGACGGGCATCGAAGGGCAGAGCGGTGTAGGACTCAAGAGCGTGGCTCAGTACGTCGAGGCCCGAGGAAGCCGCGACTGCTGCGGGGAGGGTACGGGTGTTCTCCGGATCGACGATGCCAAGAGTCGGACGCAGGAACCGGTGAGCGATACCGGTCTTCGCCCGCCCCTCAAGGTAGTCGAAGATCGCCACCCCGGTGGTCTCGCTGCCCGTGCCAGCGGTGGTCGGAATTGCGAACAGCGGCTTGAGCGGACCCGGCACCGGCAGTCCACGGCCGATCGGCGCATTGACGTAGTCGAAGAAGTCCGCAGGGTAGGTCGAGTAGAGATTCGCCGCCTTGGCCGTATCGAGGGTACTACCTCCGCCCACGGCCACGAGCGCATCGTAGGCGCCGGCGCTGGCGACCTCGGCTGCCCGCCGGAAGCTCTTGTCGGTGGGCTCCACAGACACCTCGTCGAACAGGTCGAAGTCGACACCGGCGTCCCGGATCGAGGTAATGACCGTCTCACTAACGGGGAGCCCGCTAAGCACCGGGTCAAGGATTAGGAGAACGTGGTGCAGCTGACGGTCGCGCAGATCCAAGCCTATCTCGGCAGTGATGCCCCACCCGAAACGGATGTTCGAAGCCGAAATCTGAAAGGCGGTATCGTTCTCCATCCCAAACCCTCCCGGCCCGCAATCTGTAATCGGGCACACCCTAACTTGGTGTACCACGGACCCGGGGTCGATGCCTGCAAGAGCGGCCCCAAGCCTGGTATTGATAGCCCCCTTCCCGACCCACCATTTCCGCACAGGCCTCGACACGGGAACCTTCGAGCTCAGTGTCACGATGGTGCCAGGGGGGTTGGACACCCTCACAAGCCCGGTCGAGGTGCCAAGGCCTCCCAGCTACTCCGATTTACTCGACCTCATCGAACTCCTGCCCCGGACTCTCGCGGTGCTCCGCGACCACCTCGGTCATTACCAGAGCTACACAGTAACTGATGGCGACACGACCTACGCGCGCAGCTTGGTGAGGCTTCGCTGGTAGCCGAACGAACCGGCTCAAAGAGCCTAGAGATTAGGCGATCGCCCCTACGTACTTCTCGATGCGGGTGAGGTATGAGCCCTTGCCCTGAGCGCCGATCCAGGTCTCGACCGGCTCGCCGTCCTTAAAGAGAATGACTGTAGGGATCGACATCACGCGGAAGCCCATAGCGGTCTGCTGATTATCATCGACATTGATCTTTCCCACCTTCACCCGCCCCCGATAGTCAGTGGCGATCTCCTCAATAATCGGGCCGACCAGTCGACAGGGACCGCACCAAGGGGCCCAGAAGTCCACTAGCACAAGACCCTGCTGGGTCTCTTCTGAGAAGTTGGAGTCGGTAAAGGTAACGGTGTTTTCAGCCATAGCTCCTCCAAGCCTAACGGTAGGCCAGCCCTAGGGCGTAGATTGTCTCACAGTCTACACCTCATCTGCCCCCGCTCCTTAGCAGGGCCGACCCCAAATGTACACCCCCTCTGCGGGATCGCCCCGTACCAACCTCGGGGGTGTGAGGCGGAGAGCACGGTATCCGCCCTTCACGGCGGCGCGAACCAGCCCAAGGGGACTCGCCTCGGCGCCGTGCCAGCTCCGGGCAAAGGCGACCTCCTGCTCAACCGACAGGGAGGGGCTCGACCCCAGAGAGTCGGTCCCAAAAGCCACCGTCACCCCGTGGCGAGCGTACAGTGCCCAGGGGAAGCGGCCGCACTCGAGCGCCTTGTTGGAGCGGGGGCAGTGGACCACGACGCAGCCCGCCCGCTGCACCTCGCGCACATCCTCGTCGACCACCTGAATCATGTGCACGAGGGTGGGACGGGCCTCGAGGACTCCCAGGCTTCGGAGGTAGCCGACCGGGGTGAGGCCCGAGGGGCGCCAGTCCGGAGCGTAGCCAGCGAGGAGATCCCCAAACGGGCCCGAGCCGTCCCGGTGATAGGCGACCTCACTCGGGCTCTCTGCCAAGTGAATCTGGAGGGGAAGGCCCTCCCGGATGGCGAGAGCGGCCAAGCGGCGGAGCAGCGGAGCGCTTACGGTGTGGGGGGTGTGAGGTGAGAGGCCGACCCTTACCCCTCCGGGTCGCTCGAGTCGGCGGTACATTCGCAGCCTCTCTTCGGTTGCGGCCAGAACGCGGTCGGCCGCCTCGGGGTCCGGCTCGAGTACCTCCCAGTAGGCAACGCCGGTGAGCCGGGGGTGGGCGAGCAGGAAGCGCATCACCTCGTCGAGCGCCACAATGTCGCCGACCACCCCTAGCCCCGTAGCCAGCAGCGCCTCGACACCGGCCTCTGCGGCAGCCAGAGAGCGCCCGCCGGAGCGGTGGTGGTGCATGACCGCCTCGAGGAACACCTCGTAGGGACCGGGACTGTAGGGCATGGTGGAGAGATCTAAGTGGGTGTGGGCGTTCACCGGGGGTGGGCTCAGGGCAAACCCTACCTCCCGCACGGCGGCGTCAGGGAAGCCCGACCGGGCGCTCTGGTAACCCTCGACAGCGACGATACAGGCCCCTCCGATCCCCTCTTGCAGGACGATGGCACCGTCTGGACGGGGCGTACCGAAACCATTATAGACGACCTCTGCTCTGAGTAGCTCCCGTCTCACTCCACTACAGAAGTTGCCAACTTCGGCTCTCGCAGGTGGGCGTAGAGGCTGTCGCGCTGGACAGGGCGGAAACCGGCGTCGCAGATCTGGCGCACGATCTCCCGCTCTGGAGCGTACTGATGAAGGGCCCCGGCCTGGGACACCACGTTCTCCTCGAGCATGGTGCTGCCGAAATCATTGGCACCGAAGAAGAGCGCGGTCTGCGCCACCTTGTAGCCCATGGTCGGCCACGAGGCCTGGAAGTTGTCGATGGTATCAAGGAAGATCCGGCTCACAGCGAGGTTCTGGAGGTATTCGTGCGCACCTGCACCGGGCACCTTCCCCTCGACCCGCACCCCCTTGGTCTGGAGGGTCCAGCTGATGAACGCGGAGAAGCCGTTGCCGTAGCGCTCAAGCGAGGCGTCGTGCGCTGCGCGAACCCTGAGCATGCTCTCGACCCGCTCCATGGGGGTCTCGCCGAAACCTATCACCATAGTAGCGGTAGTGTAGATGCCTAGAGACTGGGCTTCGCCCATGATGCGGAGCCATTCGTCCGTGCCGATCCGCGCGGGCGCAATGTGCCTCGCCCTGCGCACATCGTCCACCAGGATCTCCCCCCCGCCCCCAGGCAGGCCGTCGAGGCCAGCCGCCTTGAGCTCCTTGAGAATCGCAAGGCTGGGAAGCCCGGTGAGCTTCGCGAGTCCCTTGATCTCCTCCGGGCTGAAGGCCTCTACTCGGATCGAGGGGTGATGACGTTTAAGGAAGCGCATGAGGTCGAGGTACCAGTCGAATGCCAAGTAGGGGTTCACGCCACCCTGCATCAGGATGCGAGTGCCGCCGACCGCCTCAAGCTCGCGAACCTTCTCCCCGATCTCCTCGAAGCTCAAGGTATAGCTGTCGGGCTGCCGTCGGGTCCGGTAGAAACCGCAGAAGCTGCAGCCGATGGTGCAGACGTTCGAGTAGTTAATGTTGCGATCGACGAGATAGGTGACGACCTCCGGGTCGCTCCGCAGGCGCCGGACAGAGTCCGCGGCGGCAGCCAACTCGAACAGGGGAAGCTCATAGAGCCGGACCGCCTCCTCGGGAGTAAGGCGGGCGCCGGAGGAGGCCTTCTCCAGCAGATCCATGCCCTCTAGTGTACACGTGACAAAGGCCCAGACCGGCTGTTTGGGGGGCGGATTAGCGCTCTCCGCACTGTGACCCGTCGACGAAGACCGCCTCTTGGAGAACGTGGGGAAGGAGGCTGCTGTTGAGAGCATCTCGGGTCGTCACCGAGTACCTGCTGGACCCCCACAGAGATGACTTATGAGCCGCTGCCCGGGCTCAGGCGTTACAGGAGTTCTACAGTGCGTAGCCGGGTCGAGATCGAGCGGACCCCACGCGCAATATGCAAGCCCAGCGACACCGCTCCCTGCGAGCTTGTACCCGATCCCGACCGACCGTAGAATGGATATGTGATCCTAACCGGTCGGGTTGCCAAGATCCTCGATGACGGGAGGCCGGTTCTCAATAGGGGGACCCACGACGGGGTCGAGCCCGGCCAGCGATACCTGATCTTCACCCCGGGCGACTCGGTCCAGGATCCTGAGACCGGCGAGGATCTCGGCAGGGTCGAGTTGGTGAAGGGCCGGGCGACGGTGGTGCACGCGCAGGAGCGGCTCGCCATCCTGGAGATGGACCGGTCTGAGCCGGCCCGACCCAGGACACCGTCGGAGATCATGGCGACGCTCTCAGGCCGGGAAGATGACACCCCCCCTATGGCGGTAGAGGTCGGCGACCACGGGCGCCTCGAAGAGTCGGGCCCTGCCGGCTAGGCCGGGGTTATACGGTGGCTGCGCACCACCTTATCTCGATCTTAAGTAAAATACTTTATAGTGGCGATCAAGTCCCCCGGCGACCTGCAGAGCCCCTGGCGCCGCATCTTCGAAGACGTGCGTCGCTCCGTCGGCAATACGCGCGACGGCAGTGGCGTCTTGGGCAGCATTAACTGGTTACGGAACCAGATGAAGAGGCGGGGTGCCAACCCTAATGTCGTGCGTAATATTATCTACCGGAACAGGGGCAGACCGAAGGATAAGAGGGTCCTTTTCGATATCCTCAACCAGCTCTGGATGGACCAGGGGAACTCGCCCCTACAGGTGTCCGAGCTCGAAGTCTTTCTCTCACTTAGAGGCGATGCGGAGCAGGAGATCCTGCGTGCTCTCGGTCGCGAGAAGAGACGCGCCTACTGCACCTTCGTCAGCGGGGTCTGGGCCGGCAGTCACCCCAAGCTGCTGATCACGGGACAGCCGGGCTCCGGCAAGACCCTGCTCACCAACTACATCCAGCAGGCACTCGAGCGCGAGCCCAAGCTTCCGGCCCGGATCGTTCGATTCGAGTTCGCCGGCCCAGATCTCGCCGACTCCCTCGCCCAGCTCGGCACCGCCCTCGAGGTCCCGCAGGGGCTAATGGAATCAAAGCTCGTGAAGATCGATTCCTCGAGCGCCTTCGCCGTCCAGGCCGACGCCCAAGCCGATATCGCCCGGGTCATCCTCGACACCATCAAGCAGTTCGACGGATCCCTAGTGCTTCTGCTCCACGTATCACAATCGATCAGCGGTCTCGATAGCATGAGCCGAGCACCACTTCGGCTCAACACACCCGAAGTGCCTAGAGTGAGCGCTACCGAGTGGCTCTGGCGAACCCTGCTCGAACCGATCAGCCGAATGGCTGGCACCAGCACCCTGGTCACCATGGCAGACGTGCCCGCCCGAACGCTCCAGCGGCTCGGCCGCTTCCAGGGCCCCGTCCGCCTCAATCCACCCACGAGCGCCGAGGCGCGCCGCTTCGTCAAGGCACACCTCCCCTATCTCTCCGCAGATCGGCAGGAGCTGATTGTCCAGCGGGCGGGCCGCTCCTTTGAGGGGCTTCGCACCCTAGTGACCGAGACCCGGGAGCTAGAGACCGAGGAGGGCAGGGCCCAAAGCGCAATCGCTCGACAAGTGGTCCAGTCGGCTCGTGTAGACATCAGGGAACACCCGACTTCTGGACCCCCTCTCGTATCCAGACATCCATGACAAGGCCTTGACGGCGTTGCTCCAGGATTTGTGGCAATGGCTGCTCGAGCCGGTCCCCGAGCACGAGGGCCATCACCCGGCGGCTCACGCCCACACTGCCACGGTCCAACTTCGGCAAGAGTGCTTAAAGACCGCACTGCGCAAGGAGCAGCAGGCTTGTAGCATCCAAGAGGCAAACGACCTCGCTCAACTCCGCGATCTCGGCATTCACGCGAGCTTGCGGCTTGGCACCACACCCGCCCGACTAGAGACGCACTACCATACCCCACTCCAAACCTTCAGAAGAGGGGGCCGAACCGCACGCAGCAACGGATTCGACCTGCAGCGGCACCTCGACCTCAAAGACCCTCCGCTCCGCCCCAACATGCTCGAGTCGCAGCGAAAGTCTGCGGGGTGGTCACCAAGAGTCAACGGTAGCAGACCTCCGGCGGATGAGCGATGACCGCCACTCCTTGGGGTTGTTGCAGCGCAGAGCCGGGAAGGCTCTGAAGGGAGGTCGCTGATCGATACCCTGTTTGTCTACGACCCGAGGCTGGCCGAGTACCAACTCGATGACAACCATCCGTTCAAGCCGGTTCGACTCGAGTTGACCCGCACCCTCGTGCGGGAGGCCGGCCTCCTACAACCGGAGCAGGAGGTGGAGGCCGACCCGCTCGACGAGCCAGCGCTCCTGAGGATCCACAGTCGCGCCTACGTCGAAGCTGTCAGGGCCGCCTCTGTCGGCGCGCCGACATCTGATGCCTACAGCCTCGGGTTGGGCACCGGCGACAACCCTATCTTTCCGGGGATGCATGAGGTAGGGCTAGACATATGTGCTGCCACAGTCACAGCAGTCGAGCGCGTGGCCTCGGGGGACTGCCTACGGGCGGCAAACTTCTCCGGGGGACTCCACCACGCCCTGCGGGACAGGGCATCGGGATTCTGCCTCTATAACGACGTAGCCCTAGCCATAGATCGCGCCGCGGAGCGACACGACCTGCGCGTTGCCTATGTGGATGTAGACGCCCACCACGGGGACGGCGTGCAGTGGCTATTCTACGAGCACCCCAGAGTGATGACCGTGAGCCTGCACGAGTCGGGACGCTACCTCTTCCCCGGCACCGGGGACACCAATGAGGTGGGACGCGGCAGGGGTAGAGGCCTGAGTGTGAACATGCCCCTTGAGCCCCTCACCGAGGACAACAGCTTCCTCGAGGTCTTCGAGCGCGTGGTCCCCAGTGCCCTCGAGGCCTTCCGGCCCGACCTGATAGTGCTCCAGGCCGGTGCCGATGCCCACCGCCACGACCCCCTGGCACACCTAGCCCTAAGCCTCGCAAGCATCCGGGAAAGCTACAGGCGTGTGCGGGAGCTAGCCGATTCCCTATGCAACGGGCGCCTCGTCGTCACCGGTGGAGGCGGCTACGACCCGTACCGGACAGTGCCCCGAGCCTGGGGGCATCTGTGGGCCTGTCTGGTCGGCGAGAGCCTCCCCGACCCGTTACCCGAGAGCTGGCGTCAGGCCTGGCTGGGACGCCTCCCTGAAGCGCTGCCCCGGCGCCCGTATGACGACACCTCGGACTGGCCAGCCATCCCCCAGAGCGAGCAGATCGCCGACCGCAACCGAGCGACCGTGGACCGTCTCATCGAGCCACTCGAGCGCATCTGGTCCGAGACCCTCACACCGACCCGGCAGAGCTGTTAAGACTCAACCTCATGCCAGCAGATACACTGGAGAGCGGATGACCCGGCGGCAGAGTGCCCGGGTACGAACATCGGCTTTGTGTGAGGAGACCACTGTGAACATTGGATTCATCGGAATGGGGACCATGGGGGCGCCGATGGCGGGACGCCTGATCGAGGCGGGGCACGACCTGACGATTCACAACCGTACTCGGGCGCGTGAAGAGGCGCTGGCAGAGCGGGGTGCCGCACGGGCATCCTCTCCGAAGGAAGCCGCTGCAGGAACCGACTTAGTCATCACGATGGTAAGCGACACACCCGATGTAGAGGCAGTGATCCTTGGGCCCGATGGTGCCATCCATGGCATGAAAGAGGGTGCTGTCCTCGTGGACATGAGCACAATAAGCCCAACTGCTACCCGAGAGATCGCTAGGGCACTCGAGGCGAAGGGCGTCGACATGCTCGACGCACCGGTCTCTGGAGGGAGTGAGGGCGCCTCAAACGGCACCCTGTCAATCATGGTGGGTGGCAAGGCCGGCGTGTTAGAGAGCTTGAGACCGGTCCTGGGCGTACTCGGAAACACCATCACGCATGTGGGACCAATTGGCAGCGGCCAAGTCACCAAGGCTATCAACCAGGTCATCATTGCCGGGACTTACGCTGCCGTGGCAGAGGGCGTAGCACTGGGCTTGGCCGCCGGTCTCGACATCGACGCTGCTCACCAAGCCGTCTCTGGTGGAGCTGCCGGTTCCTGGGTACTCACCAACCGTGCTGCCAACATGATCGCTGACCACTATCCACTCGGGTTTCGCACCCGCCTTCACCGCAAGGACCTAGGCATTGCCCTGGAAACCGCTCGGGAGCTAGGCGTGGCCCTCCCTGTGGCGGCCTTTGTGGAGCAGATTGAGACCGGCCTCATGAAGCGGGGGCACGGTGAAGAAGATGTGTCGAATATCGCCCGGTTTTTCAGGGAGCAGGCCGGATTGTAGAGGCGTACACCGGGTGCCCCCACCTCCTTGAGAACGAACCCCATCCAGTAGATACAGCAGACACCAGAGGGGATTCACCGGCTCGATAAGGCTTAGGATAGCATAGGCAGTAACCAAGGGTGTCCGGCAGCGCCCGATCAGCAGGCGCCACCTCACCCATCAACCCCTAGAGATTCACGCCCAAGCATGAACTATAGGGAGTTATGAGATGGCTTCTCGGCATAAGAGTCGGAAGGTCTCGCACTCGCCGGTTTCACGAACGCCCGACCCACACCGGTGTGATCCAGGTGCCCTTTGGAGAACGCGTCCGGGAGCTCACACGAAGACGGCACGTGTTCCGCCTTGCCGACCCGCCCCTGGCGAAAGAAGCACACTCACGCCCCCTGATTTGCCGTCCCGGTCCACTTAAGAGCGCCACAGACCTTCAAGCCTTTGTCGATACTACCCAGATCCTCGCTGCGTCCTCGGAGGCACACTCACCGGTTGGATAAGTCAGCGCCTCGACCCGACTGAAGTCTGTGGCCAAGAGGAGCTCTCGCACCTCCGCTAGGTCATAGGGTCGCTCGAAATGCACCTCGACGAAGGAATGACCACCCTTCTCGCAGAAGGCCTCGACTGTGGCGAAACCGCTGGCGTCGTCGAAGCTATGATCCCAGCGGTAGTACACATCTCCGACCCAGCCCTCCACACACCCGCTCTCGCACAGCTCTCTCAACCCCACAGTGGTGTTAATGTCGAACATGAACATCCCCCCAGGTTCGAGGTGCCGGGCGACCCGAGCTGCCATGGCAGAGAAGGCGTCTGGGGCCAAGAGGTTATTCAGGGAGTCAAACACCGAGTATACGAGGGTGAAGCGGTCCGGCAACTCGAACGTCTCAAAGTCGGCCTGGAAGAGGCGGACCTGCGGGAGCTTCTCCTGGGCAACTGCCAGCATCGCTGCAGAAGCGTCGACCCCCTGCACCTCGAATCCACGGGAGAAGATCGGAGAGGTGGAGTTACCTGTCCCGCAACCGAGATCGAGTATCCTCCCGCCCTTCCAGCCACGCTCGATGACGGTTCGCAGAATGAAGGTGATCCAGTCGTCGTACTCAATGTCCGACATGATAGCGTCGTAGACGCTGGCCAAGTCGGTAAAGGGCTCGCTAGGCACGTCCGGTACAGTATAGGTGACACGGCCAAGATCTCGCTCTATCCGTACCGAGAAGGGCCGGACCTCCGGTGCATGAGCAGGATCAATTGTGCGATAGATCGAAGAGTGGCCACCTATTTTCTGCTAGACTTTCATCGCCTTGAGAGTGCGATCTCCGCACCGAGCTGCCCCCCAGCGGAGATCCTCTCAAGGTGTTCCTGCAAGGATTGTCAGCATAACCAAGAAGCAAGACAGTGGCCCCCGAAGGTGATTCAGAAACGGGCGTTCCGATCCCACGCTGAAGAGGGTGAGGCTCAGAGCGCGACTGATCATCCCGAGTCCCATCCATCCGTGATCGCTGAGCCACCGGTGGTTGCTTAAGTAGAGCCCAAGCTACAGGGCTAGGCTGGAATCAGAATAGCAGCGGTCAAGTACCTAGTCGCCAAGCTTCTGCAATCACCACGGCGAACATTGCCACGGCTCCTCAATGCCCCACACGGCCTAGCAACGACCATCAAGGCCGGACTCTTCTCACCACTCTGATTCGCTCAACCTTAAGTCATACGGTCTTAACTCGACTCACACGATCTCTAGTAGCCGACTGCCTGGCCGTCCTTGCGCGACTCGGACGCCGCGATGTACCCCCCATCGATCCTCATCACCAGTTGGGCCCCGCCGAAGGTGTCGGTGCGCCCAAACGCTCGCACGGTCAACTGGTGACCCCGACCCCTGAGGTCATCAAGGGCCTCAGCTGCGAAACCCTGCTCGACCTCAACCATGAGCCCCCCTCTCACTTGCCACCGGGGAGCGTCGGAAGCTGCCTGTGGGTTCTGGCCGTGCCGGAAGATGCGGAGTACCATCTGCGCGTGCCCCTGCGGCTGCATCGGACCGCCCATCACGCCGAAACTGAGAACGGGTTGTCCCCTTCGCGTAACGAAGCCGGGAATGATCGTGTGGAAAGGCCGCTTGCCACCCCCTACCTGGTTTGGGTGGCCCGGTTCGAGTGTAAAACCGGAGCCGCGGTTCTGTAAGACGATACCGGTGCCGGGCACCACCACGCCGGAACCGAAACCCTGGTAGTTCGACTGGATGAACGACACCATCATGCCATCCGCATCGGCAGCGCTCAGATAGACGGTCCCCCCCCGACGCGGCACCCCATAGACGGGCTCTCGTGCCCGCTTCATGTCGATCAGGCCGGCGCGCTCGGCGAGGTAGTCGTCATCGAGCAGGTCACCCGCGACGAGATCCATCGTGTCAGGATCGGCAATGTAGCGATGCGCATCGGCGAAAGCGAGCTTCATCGCCTCAATCTGCACGTGGAGACCGTCGGCGCTATCAGGAGGTGCAGAGGCCGCCGGGTGGTGGCGCAGGATCCCCAACATGATCAGTGCGGCCAAACCCTGACCGTTGGGGGGAATCTCGTGCAGATCGATCTCAGCGAACCCGGTCGACAGGGTCCCCACCCAGTCGACGCGATGTGAGGAGAGATCCTCTTCCGATAGGAGTCCCCCCTGATCGCGAGAGGAACGCGCCATTGCACTGGCCAGATCGCCGGTGTAGAAGGCCTCCCCTCGAGTCTTGGCTATGTGCTCAAGCGTGCAGGCCTGTTCCTCGTAGCGAAACCTCTCACCGGCTCGTGGTGCTCGTCCTTGAGGCAGAAAGTGCCTCCCGAACTCCTCAAAACCTGCGTAGACTTCAGAAGCATTCGACCAAGCGCGAGCGGTGATGGGCGCAACCAGGAAACCGTCTCGGGCGTAGGCGATAGCAGGCTCGAACAGGTGTTCGAATGGCAGGCGTCCGAAGCGACTGCTCAACTCGACCCAGGCCGAAACAGCACCGGGCACCGTCACGGTGTCCCAACCGACCCGCGGCATTGCGGCACGCCCGGCGAAACGGTCAGGAGTCAGGGCAGCAGGGCTGCGGCCAGAGGCATTGAGGCCGTGCAACCGCTCGCCATCCCAGAGGATGGCGAAGGCGTCGCTGCCGATGCCGTTCGAGGTCGGTTCCACGATGGCGAGAGCGATAGCCGTCGCCAAGGCAGCGTCAACGGCGTTCCCGCCCGACAGCAGCATGCGGAGACCCGCTTGGGCCGCGAGGGGCTGCGAGGTCGCGACGACATTGGCCGCCAGCACCGGCATGCGCCTGGAGGCATAGGGCAACTCGAAGTCCATGTCTTCTCCTTAACGCAGCACCAGCATACCGACAGCGCCGCCCGCCACGATGAGGAAGGCCGGGTGGACGTTGAAGCGGATCGATAGCACGAACGCCACCAGAGCCAGAGCCCACAATGCCCAGTTCCCAAACCACTGTCCCGGCGTGCCGAAAGCGCTGGGCGCGAATTGCCAAACCACCAACGCCAGCAGCGCAACCACCACCGGTCGGGCGCCTTTGAGGAACCGGGTAATCGTCGGGTCCTCGCGAAATCGGAGGTAGAGTCCCAGAAGCAAAACCATGGCGACCGCAGTCGGCACCGTGACACCCACCAGCCCCGCGGCAGCCCCGGCCACCCCAGAAACCTGGTATCCCACGTACCCCGCCATCTTCGTGGCAATCGGCCCCGGCAAACTGTTGCCCAGGGCGAAAGCGTCGAGGAACTCTTCCTGGGTCAACCACCCTTGAATCTCCACCACCTCTTCCTGAATCAAGGGGATCATCGATGGACCGCCGCCGAAACCGAACAGACCCACCTTAGTGAAGGACCAGAAGATCTTGAAGACTTCCATAGTAGCTTCGAGTGTACCGCGCAACTCAGGTCAGGGCTTCACGCAACTAAATTTCCGGGAATTATACTGTTGACTCCACCAGTCACCTTCGAAACTCGCCTGTCACAGTAGCGCTCCCGTCATCCCGTATCTTGTTTCCAGTCTCATCGACCAACTCTTGCCCATCCAGACCACAAGCATAAATCGGCTTCCTTTCGAGGCGTGGACATGAAGATGTTGTAGGTCATGTTCAGAATGCCGTCCTGCGCCTGCCGAGCCTCCCGACCGCTCAATTTCTGCACGACTAGGACACTTGGATTATTTACTCCCTTGCTCACGGCGAACCTCGTCTTTGGAAGGTCAATCGAGGTGATCGGTTTTGATCTACGCAACAGCCAAGACCGAACGAACTTGAGACCCGGATTGTTCATAGGGTAGTGATGTGAGATTATCTCACCCCCCTACCCGGATAAGTAGGTGAGCGAATCCAGCGAATCCGTCCTTGCAACTCTCGAATACTCCAAATATGATCAGAAGGACGGGTTCGCTGGACCAGCCCCGCAGCCATCGCCGGAGAGCGTCTCTCATACATTCAAGGACGGATTCGCTGGATCCGCCCCTGCGGTTGGGGTAGTGGCCGCTTGAGCGATCTACACTCCCGGGCCCAGTTGTAGATCAGTACTCCCCACCCTCCCAGAACCCGCCGAGTCAAGGACGGATTCGCTGGATCCGGAATCAACGGTTACAGGCTTGAAAGGAGCCATAAACCCCGTCCCAGACAATAAAAACGCTTGATTTACCGGGTTTGATTCGCTATAATAGACCTAGAAAGGTTGGAGGCCGGACTACCGATCCGGCCTCCAATTCTCCCTCACCTTTCTGCTGGAGGAAAAGTGATTATCCGAGAGAACCTTAGAATCCGGTCGTAACGTGAGATTATCTCTGCCCCCCCAAGGGGGGAGGCCCGTCCTGGCGCATCCTGCACCATGTGAAAAATACAGACAGACCTCCCCTAGCAAGTCTAGCCTGTACCAATCATGAGTGCCCCAGTTACGGCCGGGCAGGACAAGGTAACCTCAGAGAAGGACGGGTTCGCTGGAC
>MKWU01001916.1_pt1 | contig 33604 bp, 29 predicted proteins | sample 809101 | NCBI WGS metagenome assembly MKWU01 (sample SAMN05860141, study PRJNA318959) | sponge metagenome | host: Aplysina aerophoba | place: Slovenia: Piran, Adriatic Sea, Gulf of Piran | collected 2013-05-07
CCAGGTTGAGTTCTTGCTCGTTGCGAGTGTCGAGGCTCGACACCGCTTCGTCGAGTACGAGTACCGGCGAGTCCTTCAGCAGAGCGCGGGCGATCGCGATGCGCTGGCGCTGGCCACCGGACATCTGCACACCGCGCTCACCTGCGACCGTGTCGTAGCCGCGGGGCATTTCGGTAATGAACTCGTGCGCCAGGGCCGTCCGTGCCGCGTTCTCGATTTCGGCGTCCGTGGCGTCGGGGCGCGCCATGCGAATGTTCTCCCGCAGGCTCGTGTTGAAGAGATAGATGTCCTGGGGCACCCACGCAATGATCTCTCGGAGGAAGCGCTGGGGCAGGTAGCGCACATCGTGTCCCCCGATGGCAATGGTCCCGGCGCCGGCATCCCAGAATCGCATTAGAAGGCTCGCGCATGTGGTCTTCCCCGCCCCGGAATGGCCCACGAGTGCCACGGTTTCCCCGGGCGCAATCTCGAGTGAGACATCCTGTAGCGCGGGAGCCCCGCCGCCGGGGTATCCGAACGTCACTCCCGTGAAAGCGACGCTGGGCTCCACCTCGGAATCCGGCGGAGTGGCCCCCGGCGCGTCCCTTACCGGCGCTGGTTCGCGCAACAGGTGGAAGGCGCGTTCGGCTGAGGCGAAGACGATCCCGAGACTCTGGGCCACCTTCGCGACGGCGAGAATCGGGACAAAGACAAAGATGGCAAGCGTGATCGCCACGGGGTAGAAGGCAGGATCAAGGTCACCACGCGAAACGTGGTTTGCTGCAACCGCAACGACACTCAGCATGCCGCCGCTCATGAACGCCACGACGGCGCCCTGCTCGATCCCGGCGCGCATTCCATAAACCAGCTGCGAGCGTACGAGACGGTTGCTATGAGACTCGAGGTTGGCGAGGAACCTTCGTTGGGCGCCGAAGGCCACCAGCTCGCGCAGGCCCTGCACGCCGTCCACAACCTCCGCGTTCAGATTGCCGAGGTTGGCCCTCAACGCGTCGCCCTGCCTCGCAGCGCGACGCCGCAGTACGAGCGGCGCGCCGGCGACCAGAACAGCGAAAGGCAAGAGCACAAGCGCAAGGGTCCAGTGCATCGCTCCGAGCGTCGCGAATGCCAGCAGCGAAACCACGACGGCCACGACGAACGTTCCGACGGCGTGGGCATAGAACCACTCAGTGGTTTCGATGTCGGCCATGGCCGTAGACGCCACGTCGCCGGACCGCCGCTGGATCAGGTACCCGGGGGCGAGCCGTTCGAGAGCGGAGTAGAGGTGGCCGCGAAGTTCGGCGAGGATCCGGTAGGCCAAATCGTGCGCTACCCACATCTCGGCCCAGGCCATCACGGCCCTAAGGACGACGGCGGCAGCCAGCGCAACCGCCGGGGTGCGAAGGTCGGCGGCGGTCGCTCCAACCGCGACCTGGCCGACCATGTAGGCGCCGAGCGCCGCGGAGGCGATCGTGGCGCCCTGGTTCAATATGCCCGTCACGATCGCTAGAGCCATGAGGCCGAAGTAGCCCCGGATCATCCAGAGGAGTTGCCAGAAGCCGGACGAGAATCGGGTCGCCTTCTGTCCGCTCTGCGCCGGCGCTGTCCTAGGGTCGACCATCGTGGTCATGGGGCGCCCTCCCGCTGGGCGCGAACCAGCTGCGCGTAGTGGCCACCGCGCAACACGAGATCCTCGTGCCGGCCCGACTCAGCGACCCGGCCGTTGTCGAGCGCCACGATGCGGTCCGCGTGGACGACTGACGAGAGGCGATGGGCGATGGTGATGGTGGTCCGCCCGCGCGTGAGGAGGCTGAGCGCCTGCCGGATCGCCGCCTCGTTGGCGCCGTCGAGGTTCGAGGTCGCCTCGTCGAGGATGAGCACCGGCGCGTCCTTCAGGAGCGCACGGGCGATAGCGATGCGCTGGCGTTCACCGCCCGACAGCTTCGCGCCGCGCTCGCCTACGATGGTTTCGTAGCCGTCGGGAAGCGACTGGATGAAGTCGTGGATGTTCGCCTTCCCGGCGGCATCCCGGATTGCCTCAGGTGTGGCGTCGGGCCGCCCGATCCGGAGGTTGTCCTCGATGGTCCCACCGAAGAGGTACGTGTCCTGGGAGACGTATCCGATGGACCGGCGCAGGTCGTCCAGGGGGATGTCGCGGAAGTCCGCCTCGCCGAAAGTCAGCCGGCCCTCCTGCGGATCGAAGAACCTGAGCAAGAGCGATGCGACCGTGGTCTTGCCGGCGCCCGAACTGCCGACGATCGCGACAGTCTCGCCCTCGCGAATCTTCAGGGACACATCCTCGAGGGCCGGGCGGGCATCACTCGAATAGCGAAATGTAACGTCGTGGAGGGCGATGGTTCCGCCGGGTGATGTGGCGGCGCCGGTCCTACCGGCAACTGCATCACGGATCCGCGGTTCGGTATCGAGCAACTCGAATATGCCCGTCGAAGCCGAAATGCCCATGTAGCCGGCATGCCAGTAGGCATCCAGTTCGACGAGGGGTCGAAAGCACTCGGCCGAGAGGAAGAGGATGATCAGCAGCGCGGCGATCCCCAACTCGCCGGCGACGACCTGGAAGCTTCCGATGCCGACGGCCAGCGCCACGCCGGCGCTCATCGCGAACCCGACCAGTCCATTCCGGATCATCGAGATCGAGAGCTGCGCCATGGTGGCTCGGTAGAGCGCCTGGCTCGCAGCGCGGAGCTGTTCCCCTCGCCGCTCGCTCGCGTTGAGCGCTTTCAACGTGACCATGCCCTGCATGGAGTCGACAAACCGGGCATCCAGGGACGAATACGCGGCCCAATGCCGCTGGCCGTACTCGCCCAGGATGCGGTCCCAGATCCGGGGAATGAGCGGCACAGCCAGCGCGCAGGCCAGGACGACACCGCCGATGAGTGGATCGAGAGACACGATAACCACGAAGATGCAGATGGGAACGACGACCGACACCACGGCGTGGGGCAGGTAGTAGCCAACATACGACTCGAGTGCTTCGACGCCATCGACCAGGGTCGCTTGCACCTTGCCCGTTTCCGTGTGCTCCAGATAACCGGGTCCGAGCAGGAGCAGTTGAGCGAACAGCCGGCGGCGCAGCTTGGTCTTTACGGCGGCTGAGACCTTCTTCGCCAGGACTTCGCCGGCAAAGATCAGCGCCGCGCGAAGCAGAGTCAGGCCGGCGACGGCAGCGACGAGGCCGGCGATCGCATTCCAACCGCCGCCATCGAGGATCCGGCGCACGACGAGCGCGATAAGCGCCCCCTGCGTGACCCAGGTCGAGGAGACAGCAAGGCCAAGCGCAATGGAGAGGAACAGGAGCGGCCGCACGCCGACAGTCAGCCCCACGATTCGCCGGTGGATCATCATGTGCGGTTTTCGCTCCTCCGCCACCGGTATCGGTACACGCCTTCATTGCTTCGGCAAAGGCCTCTATTGCTAAGGCCCGTATTGCTACTGAGAACCATTCTTGATATTGTAGCCGAGAGAAGGAGATGCCCGAAGAAGGAGAATCGGAATGTCGCGTGTCCAGGTACCCAAGGCCAGACCCGGTCGGATAGCCCGGACCGCCGCCGCGATGTTGGCGCTGTTGTTGGTAGCAACGGCCTGCGGCGGAGATGACGCTAGCGACGCCACGGTGGCCACCACCGTAATGGCCGAGACCACAACCACTACCTCGGCCACAGCCACCACATCCGTACCCCCAACAACCGACGAGCACGAAGACGAAGACCACGAAGATCACGAAGACGAGCACGAAGACGACGACCACGACGAACGCTACGACGACGAACACGAGCACGACGAGCACGAAGATGGGCCCCTCACCGTCGAGGACGCTACCGGTGAGATGGTCACGCTGGAGGCGCCGGCAGTCCGGGTCGTCTGCCTCACGGGACTTTGCGTCGACACGATGTTCGTGCTCGGGCTCAAGCCGGTGGCTGCGAACGACTTGCTCCATCGGGATCCCGCCTACTGGGGACCGGACGAGAGCGAGATCGGACCCATCAGTGGCTCGTTCTTCGAGCCAAGTCTGGAAGACATCGCCCAGGCAGAGCCCGACATAGTCATCGGACTCGGCGGCGTTCATGACGGCCTGCGCGCCGCCCTTGAGAGCATCGCACCGCTGTTCATCGTCAACCCCGCCGGTGTCGAAGGAATGCTCGCTCATGTCGTCGAGGTCGGAATCCTTCTCGGAATGGAACACGAGGCCGAGGAAGCAGTGGCAGAGTTCGTATCCCGGCTTGAGGCATACGTCGCGGGAGTCACCACTCAGAGGTCTGTCATGGTCGTTTACGGGTCCGATGTCAATATCGGCGCCGATACGGTGTGCACCCCGGCCGTGGATGCGCTAGCTCATGCAGCGGTATACCCTCCGGAATTCTCCGCCTGTGATGTCAACAATCCGTTCGTGAGCTTCTCCGTGGAGCAGTTGCTGGCTGTCGATCCCGACGTCATCTTCGTCCAGACGTACGGATTCGGGCCTACACCCCCGGAGCCGGTGTCCGAGCAGCTCGTAGACAATGTGATCTGGAGGGAGCTCGTGGCAGTCCAGAACGGCGATGTACATGAGGTGGACTTCTTCGTCTGGGGTACATCCCGAGGCATTAACGGCACGAACCACGTGCTGGACGAGGCGATGCCGAAGATCTACCCGGAGGCGTTCCCGGCCCCTCTGCCTTGATCACACCCCCGGGCGCGGCGGCGGCTCCGGGCTGGTCCTGGTTACGGCTGATCGTCGTCGGAGCGATCCTCGTGGCGCTTGCCGCCCTCGCCGTGGTCCACCTGAGCACGGTTGAGCCGAGGGTGGCACCCGGGCAGCTCCCCGGCATCCTGCTGGGCGAATCCGGCGACCGGATCGAACGGCTCGTGGTCCGTGAGTTGGGGCTGCCGCGGCTGATCCTGGCATTGCTGGCCGGCGCCGCGCTCGGGCTCTCCGGGGCCATCCTCCAGGTCGTTCTCAGGAACCCGCTGGCCTCGCCGGGGCTGCTCGGCGTGTCGGCCGGCGCCTCGCTGGCAATGGCGATCATCCTGCTACTGAACGCACCTGTAGTGTTCGCACTTCATCCCGTCGTGGCTCTTGCCGGGGGACTCGGCGGCGGCCTGATCGTCCTCGCTGCCTCGCGGGGGGCGCGAACACCGGTGGAAGCCGCGCTGACCGGCGTCGCGGTTGCGGCGCTCCTCCATGGGATCATCCTCGCGATAATCGGCCTCGCCGCCTCATCCGGCGCCGTGCGGGTCTTCTTCCTCTTCACGGTCGGCAACCTCTCGGGTAGGACATGGGATCATGTCCGGCTCGTGTGGCCGTGGGTGCTTGCGGGGATTCCGGTAGCCTTCCTCCTCGCTCGAGGCGCCAACGTACTCCAGCTGGACGAGGACGTCACCTCGTCGCTGGGGATGCCGGCACGGCGCATGCGCGGCGTCTTCGTCGCCTTGGCCGCGTTGCTCGTCGGGAGCATCGTGGCCGTCGCCGGGCCCATCGCCTGGGTCGGGCTTCTGACACCGCACATCGCTCGGCTGATAGTCGTACGGCCGGACGCGAGGCTTATCTTCCCGGTGGCCACAGTGATCGGAGCGCTACTGCTTGTGGCGTCCGACGTGCTTGCCAAGGTCGTGATCTATCCGGGCGAGCTTCCGGTGGGGCTGTGCACGACCCTCCTGGCCGCTCCGATGATCCTCGTGCTCCTCCGCCGCCCGAATCTGAGACTGACTCGTTGACGTGACATCGGCGCGTTCGTTCGTGGCCCTCATGCTGCTCGCCGGCGCTGCGGCTATCGCCCTCTTCATCCTCCATCTCGGACTGGGCACCGTCTGGATCCCACCGGATCGTGTCGTCCTCGCCCTGGTGGACGGATTGACGGACCCCACGGACCGGACCATCGTCTGGGATCTGCGGCTGCCTCGCGCAATTCTCGGACTCCTGGTGGGTTGCATGCTGGGCCTCTCGGGGGCACTGCTGCAGGTCGTCATGCGGAATCGCCTCGCCGAGCCCGGACTCACCGGCGTCTCCACGGGGGGGATTCTCGCGGCGGTGCTCTTCCTCGCGGGCACATGGGGCCTGCCTCAACCCGGGCGGTTGCTTCCGTTCGTCGTGCTCCTCGGCGCCCTGGCGGGAGGGATACTGGTGCTCTTCGCGAGTTCGGCGCGCGGACGCATCGATCCCCTGCGACTGATCCTCACGGCAGTAATCGTCAATGCGATTCTTGGCTCGCTGACCGCGATTGTGATGCTGCGGTCTTCGTATGCCCTTGGAAACATCCTCTCCTGGCTCATCGGGTCGCTGCATGGCCGCATCTGGGATGACGTCTGGCTTGCACTCCCGTGGGCCGTCGCCGGCATCGCGGCGGGGTTGCTGGCTGCCCGGGCCGCGAACCTCCTCCAGCTTGACGACGAGTCGGGCCGCGCTCTCGGCCTCCCATTGCAGCCTGCTCGAGTTGCGCTGTTCGGGCTGGCCGCGGTCCTGGCTGCCGGGGCTGTGAGTGTCTCAGGCGCCATCGCATTCGTCGGCCTGATGGCGCCGAACGCCGCCCGGGCCATCGTCGGCGCAGACGCGCGACGTGTCCTGCCCCTAGCCGCCCTCATCGGCTGCGTGCTGCTGCTGGCGGCTGACCTCGTTGCCCAATCGTTTTCCATCAAGCCACCGATTCCCTCCTCGGCGTACCGCGTGGGCCTTCCCGTCGGGGCCGTCCTGGCCGTCTTCGGAGCGCCACTGCTCATCTTCCTCATTCGGCGGAGCGTCAGATGAACGAGATCGAACCCATCAGGCTGGCACAGGTCAGCGCCGGCTACGGGAAGCGGGTGGTGCTCGAGGGCCTTGACCTGGGGCTGCAGCAGGGCACGATCACGGCCATTGTCGGGCCGAACGGGTCGGGAAAATCCACGGTGGTCCGGGCGATGGCCCGGCTGCTTCCGGCGCGGAGCGGCGTCGTGCTCCTCGACGGGCAGGACATCCGGAGCTTCGGATCCCGCGGTATCGCCCGCCTCGTTTCCGTCCTTCCCCAATCTCCGTCGAGCCCACCGGGGCTGACCGTTCGCGAGCTCGTGGAGCTGGGCCGCTTTCCCCATACCGGGCTGTTCGGACGGCTCGGCGCCGAGGGCACACTCGCCGTGGAGTCCGCGCTCACGGTCACCGGTTTGACCGATTTCGCGGAGCGGCCCGTGGACGAACTCTCCGGGGGGGAACGCCAGCGCGCATGGATCGCGCTCGCTCTCGCGCAAGGCGCCGGCACCCTACTCCTGGACGAGCCGACCACCTTTCTCGATGTCCGGCATCAGTTCGAGGTCCTCGACCTCGTTGCGTCCCTCTGCGCGAGCGGCGACATGACGGTCGTCATGGTGCTCCACGACCTCGTGCATGCAGCGAACTATGCAGACCGTGTCGTCGTCGTGGACGGTGGCCGGATCGTGGCGGACGGTGCGCCCACGGCAGTGCTCACCGTCGAACTGATGCGGACGGTCTTCGGGGTAGCGGCGAAGATCTTCACCAACCACGAATCCGGTAGGATGATCTGCCTGCCGATCGGCCCCGGCGGCAGCTGATCTCCGCCCAACCGAACCATCGGTGCACAACGACGCGCAACTCCGTTGGGACTCGTCTACATCTGTGTCCCTTGCAAATGGGTCCCCCCATCCGTCCTCCCGCCGCTATCTTCTGTCTTGTCAAAGTATCGAGAATGATTAGCATTCTCATTTCTGATACCGTCGGTAGTTCTCGGTGCCTTGCCAGATAGAAGCCGGTACGCCGCCGGCGGCACCAACAGTGAAGCAGAGGAGAAATGAAGAACAGACTGTCGGGTCGATCCGGCCGGTTGAAGGAGAGCGGCGCCGCCACGAAACGGAAAGACCCCCACCGGCAGGGGGGGTGCTGAACTCCGTGAAGCCCTGGCCGCGCACCTGCTCCACTAGGGCTCACACCAGACGAGCACACCCTGCAATCATGATTCGCGGTATCCCTCTCGCCGCCATCGTGATGCTCGCTCTCCTCGCACTTGCCCCCCGGGCCGTTTCGGCGCAGACGACGGTTGACATCTGCGGCCGAACGCAGGAGGTGCAGGATGCCATCCTCGCTCAGGTGTCGGGCGCGACGTGCTCGTCCGTAACCGACACACAACTCACCTCCATCGTTAATCTCAATATAACCGGCTACAGCGCTGCAAGCATCGCCGCCAGCGACTTCGCAGGGCTCACTGCACTGTTCACTCTGAGGATAGATGACTCGCCTCTGTTGACCACCGTGCCCGCGAGCGCGTTCAGCCACCAGGCCTCCAGGCTTGGTGTGCTTTCCCTCAAAGGCAACCGCATCACATCGGTCCACGAGGATGCCTTTGACGGCCTCACCGAACTGACGACCCTCATCCTCAAAGGCAACCGCATCACATCGCTCGGCGAGGAACATCTTCGCGGCCTCACCAAACTGACCTGGCTCGAACTCACCGGCAACCACATCACATCGCTTGATGAGGACATCTTCGACGGCCTCACCGAACTGGCGAACCTCTACCTAGACGGCAATCACATCAAGGTCCTCGAAGACGAGGTCTTCGACGGGCTCTCCAGCCTCGGCCAACTCAATCTCTCTTACAACCTCATCTCGTCGCTCGACGAGGGCACCTTCGACGGGCTCTCCAGCCTTGGGTATCTCTATATCAATCACAACCGCATCACATCGGTTCACGAGGATGCGTTCGACGGCCTCACCGGACTGACCCGGCTCGAACTCACCGGCAACGACATCACATCTCTCCACGAGGACATCTTCGACGGCCTCACCAAACTGCGAACCCTCAGATTCGGAAGTAACGACATCACGTCGCTCGACGAGGACATCTTCGACGGCCTCACCGGACTGACGGAACTCAATATCGGCGGCAACGGCATCACTTCACTCGATGAGGACATCTTCGACGGCCTCACCGCGATGAACTTCCTCTGGCTCAACAGCAACGGTCTCACTTCCCTGCCAGTCGACATCTTCGACCCGTTGGACAACAGCCTGTTGTTCCTCATCCTCTACGACAACGACATCGAATCTCTCCACGAGGACATCTTCGACGGCCTCACCGGGGGTTTGAATATATACCTGAGTCACAACAACCTCACTTCCCTGCCAGCCGACATCTTCAAACCGGTCGGCGACGGCACGAGGTTCGTCGACCTCCGCAATAACGACCTCACTTCCCTGCCAGCCGACATCTTCGAACCGTTTGACGACACCCTTGAGTCGCTTTACCTCAGCCGCAACAGCATCACATCGCTCGACGAGGACATCTTTGACGGCCTCACCGGACTGACGATCCTCGAACTCAACGGCAACGGCATCACATCGCTCGATGAAGACATCTTCGACGGCCTCACCGCACTGACCTGGCTCGAACTCAACAGCAACAAGATCACATCGCTCGATGAGGACATCTTTGACGGCCTCACCGCGCTGGAACGTCTCTACATCGGCGATAACGGCCTTACTTCCCTGCCAGCCGACATCTTCGATCCGCTCGACGGCAGCCTGAAGCAACTCATTCTCACGGACAACCGCGTCGCCGCTTTGCCAGTCGACATCTTCGACGGACTCACGGGCCTGCAGGGCCTAGACCTCTCCTGCAATTCGCTGGCCGCGCTCGACCTGACGCGCTTCGATCCGTTCGCCACGACACTTGCGTACCTGGACATCAGCGGCAACGAGTTCACCATGCCGCCGACCGACACGGCACTCCGGGAAAAGCTCACGCATACCGGCCTGAGGCTCTACACCGGGGCCAATACCGTGTGCGCCCTACCCAACGATACCGGGCTCAGGCAACTCAGTATCAGCAACGCCATCGTCCCTGGGGGATTCGAGGTCCCGCATGACGCCTCCACGACCACCATCACCGTCACACTAAGAGACCCCCGCGCTCGACTCGCGCCCTATGTGGCTTCGAACCGCTCTCCGATCTACGACAACGACCCGAACACGCCCGGCTGGCAGGTTGACCTGCCCGGTCCCCTCAACGTCTTCGAGTGGTGGGTGTGGTCGGGGAACGGCATGGAGCGACGGTCGTACGCGTTCCGGGTGCGCCGCGACAACCCGCCCGCCAGCGAGGCCCGGTTGCACGGGCTGGAATTGAGGGGTGTGCCCCTGATCGAAACCTTCGACAGGGACATCTTCGCCTACACTTCAACTGCGCCTCCAGAAGCGGCACAGACGCAAGTGACGCCAGTCCTTCTCGACCCTGATGCCTCGGCGGTAATCAAGCTCGACGGTGTGGTCGACGCCGACGGCGCAGTTAGCCTCGCGGTGGGGACGACCACGATCACCGTGGAGGTGACGGCGGAGGACGGGACCACCACAAAGACCTACACGGTAACGGTGACGCGCAACAAGCCCCAGGTCTTCCCCGACCTGGATCGCCTCCCCGTCGACCCCTCCCTGTACGACCCCGGCACCCACCCACCCTACTGCTACATCGGTGAGGGCAACAGCATGACGGAGTACATCCGCTACCCGGATGGCCGCATAGAGGAGACGACCCGGCAGAGCGACGCCATCAGGAGCATGTTCGCGTGCGACTAGGAGGGTGCTGAGTCTTTAGTTCGGTTGTGTCTGGAAGACGTGCAGTCATGCGACGGGTTGGTTGTGTCACAGGCCTGTTGCATGCTTGTAGGTAACCGTAAAGCGCCAACGGTCCGCTTTCGGTACCGACCGGACCGTGATTTGGTTCATGTTGCCCACCCAGCCCCTCGTAGAGGGTACGGCGGGACGCGTTCGACGCCGAGGAGGTGGCGGTTGGGGGAGGGCCCGCCGGAGGAGACCGCCTAGACGGTTTTCGCGGTCTCGGCTCCCCGGAACCGGTGCGTGTCAGGCGGAGGAGGCTATCTCCAGCGAACTCCCGATACAGGACACTAGGAGGGTACTGAGCAATCCACCAGAGGCCTGCCAATCGCCGGCAAAATGCCTGGGTCGGCGGGCGGCAGGCCCGAGCAATCGTCATTGTTCAGTACCCTCCTAGGCCCCGGCCTCCGCAGCGCGGGCAACTGAACCTTCGGCCATGCGCCCCTTCATGGTGGCGGCGAGTGCCGGGCAGGCGTCCGTGGCGGCGTGGCCCCCGCCGCCTGGCGCGGCGGGATGCCGTCGGGGGCAGCCTGTCGTGCCGCTATCCCTTTCCGATCTCGATGTCCACCCTGATCGACTCGCCCAAGCGCCGGAGCGCAGTGATCCTGACCGGTAGGGCGTCCGCCAATGTGTTCCACATGCCCGGGAACAACGGGGCGCCCACTCCCCCGGCGAGCATCGGCCCGTAGTACAGAACGCCGTGATCGACGAGACCGCTTTCCATGAAGGACCTGAACAAGACGGCCCCGCCCTCGAGCATTAGCTGCTGTATCCCCATCTCTCCAAGCCGGGCCAGACCGGCGACCAGATCCACCCTGTTCCCGGAACAGTCGGGTACAACGACAACCCGTCCCCGCACGTCGATTGGGCAGGGGGCCAGCACTATCGGATCACGCCCGAACAGGCGGGCGTCTTGCGGCAACTCTCCCCGCCCGGCCACGACGACCGGGATCGGCTGCTCGATCCCGTTCTCGCTGCTGGTGTCGATCCTCACGGTCAGCCGTGGGTCGTCGGCCCTGACCGTGCCGGCTCCCACCATCACGGCATCGACCCCGGCCCTCAACCGGTGAGCATCCCGGCGGGCCTCAGGCGAACTGATCCACTGGGAAGTTCCGTCGGCGGCGGCCAACTGACCATCCAGGGTCATCGCCACCTTCATCATCACGGTGGGCCGCATGCCGCCAGGCTACCGCCGGAATGCGCGAGGCTCGACCGCCCGGCCCGCCGGGGGGAAACGGACCTCCGCGAGTATCCCGGCTACGAGGGGGCGGGGGTAGGCGAACTAGAGTTGCAGGAGCGATCACGGTATTCGACGTGATCGTTTGGTATCGGAACCGGCGTACCGGAGGGTGGGTATGGCCGTAGGTAGATTGCGCCTGACTCGCTGGGTGACCATCTGCGTCATTGTCGCCGCTCTCCTCGTTCCCGGTTGCGACCGAGCGAACCGGTCCGAACCGATGAAGATCGCCCTTATGCTCGACTACTCCGGCGCTCCCGACGTCTCGGCCGACCGGCAGCGCGGCTTCGACCTGGCCATCCGGCATATCAACGACGGCGGCGGGGTGCTCGGTCAGCCGGTGCGGGGGGTGACCCGAGACGCAACCCGCACGCCGGGTCCGGCGGTCGAGGCGGCGCAGCGCCTGCTCGAGGAGGGGGTCCACGCCATCGTCGGCCCCAACGCCAGCGCTGCGGCCCTGGCGGTCGTCGAGCAGGTTACGGGCCCCGCCGCCATCCCCACCATCAGCCCGTCGGCGACCTCCCCCCAGTTGACGGAAGCTGTGGACAGTGACTTCTTCTTCCGCACGACCCTCTCCGACACGGCCCAGGGGCCCGTGCTGGCCCGGGTCACCAGGGATCGCGGCTTCGACAACGTGGGCCTCGTCTACCACGACGACCCTTACGGCCGAGGGCTGGCGGCAAGCTTCGCGGATGCGTGGGACGGATGGCTGGAGGCTGTGGCCGTCGTCGGCGGCCAGGCATCCTACCTGCAGGAGTTGCGGCGGAGCGCGAGCGGCGGAGCGCAGGCGCTGGTGGTCGTCACCTTCGGCGATCAGGCCCTCGCCATCGTCAGCGAGGCCCTCGACGAAGGTGTCTACACGCAGTTCCTGTTCGGCGACGCCGCCAAGAGACCCCGGCTGGTCGAGGAGATCGGCGGGGCCGCGTTAGGGGATATGTACGGCACGGCCGGAGCGCCGAGCCCTGACAGTGTTGCCGGCCCCGCTTGGGAGGACTCGTTCCTGGCCGAATACGGCGAGTTGCCCGTCATGACCTACGTCAGGGAGACCTACGACGCCACCGTCGCGTTAGCGCTCGCGGCTCAAGCCGCGGGGAGTCTCGACGGCGCCGCCCTCCGCGACCGTCTACGAGACATCGGCGGTCCAGGGGGCCAGGTCGTTCTCGGTACTGCGGAGGGGGCGGCGGAAGCACTCCGGTTGCTGGCCGACGGCCGGGACGTGGACTACGAAGGGGTCGGCTCCTCGCTGGATTGGGACGAACACGGTGACCTGCGACGAGGCCACATCGAAGTGTGGCGCTTCACCCGGGACGGACGCATCGAGACGGTGGAGACGGTTCTGTTCGAATAGCGGGCTACGCTCGCCACGCGATCAGGCTCAGCCGAGCCACCGGGTAACCGGCGGCGGGGCATCAGCGACGGGTCGCCGTTTTCCGCTCGTGGTCGAGCAGCAGCCTCTTGAGGTCGAGGCCACCGGCGTAGCCGTGCAGGCTGCCGTCGGCGGCGACCACGCGATGGCAGGGAAGCACGATGGGCATCGGGTTGGCCCCCAACGCCCTTCCCGTCGCCCGAGCCGCCTTCGGGTTCCCGGCCAGCGCCGCCACCTCTCCGTACGTGCGGACCTCGCCCAGCGGTATGCCGGCAGTCGCGGCCAGCACCCGGTCCTGGTAGGGCGTGATCAGGGAGCGGTCGAGGCGAAGTTCGGGCACGGGTCGGGCACCGAAGTAGGCATCGAGCCAGGAGTGAACCGGCCCGACCGCTGACGGCAACCGGATGATCGCGGGGGACACTTTCCTCGCCACCGACCTCATGATCTCATCCAGGTCGTCCGTTTCGAAGGCCAGCGCCAGGAGACCCTGGTGGGTGACCAGCGCGGTTAGTTCACCGATGGGAGAAGGCACGCTGCCGAAGGCGATTCGGGCAGTTCCTTCCGCGAAGGCCCGTCGGGCGAAGCTCCTGACAGCATCCTCCGCCGGAGTAGTCGGCAGGTTGCCGATCCTCCTGGCAATGTCGCTCATCTGTAGTCCTTCCGGAGTGAGGCCAGCCCGGCGCGTACGTTCTGCCGGGCAGCGGGCTCGCTGATCGCCATGATCCTCGCCACATCCGCGTATGCAAGATCGCCGAGGTAGCGCAGGGTCACCGCGGTCCTCTGCTTGGGTGGCAGAGCGGCCACCCGATTCCACAACTCGATGTCCCGGACCGGTTCCGGCGGTGAGGGACGGTCACCCACCGACGCTGACGGCGTCTCCCTCGACGAACGGCGCAGGTGGTCGATCCCCTTGCGGTGGGCGATCGTGAACAGCCAACCCCGAAGGTTCCGGTCGTGCCGCAGGCGCGGGTATGCACGCAGGGCCGCCAGCAGGGTCTCCTGAAGGCAGTCGTCAGCTGCATCCAAGCCGACCATGCCACACAGAGACCGGTGGAGCGATCGAGCGTGCTCGTCGACGAGGTTCTGGAACGGTGGCAGGTTCATCTACTTCTTAAACGGTAGGGGGTCATGATCCGTGAGATCCGCCAGTCGGGAGGCATTAGGACCTGCACCCTACTCCCGAAAGTTGCCTGTTAACTGCAATCCGGATACAGTGAGTTACAATGGCAACAAAGACTATAGGATTTGCGGTCGCAGAAGAAGATCTCTCGCGCCTCGATCGGCTGGCGGACAGGTTTGGAAACGGGAACCGCTCGGCGTTCCTTCGAAAAGCAATGCGCCAGATGGAGGTAGTCGACCGCGCAGCGCGCCTTGTGGAACTCCAGGTGTATGGAGCCCGCCGGGTAACGGAAGCGGGTTTGGACAACGACGATCCAGTTGCGGTTGTAAGTCGGGTCTTGAAGAACCGTATCTGACGTTGCTACCCGTCGTCGTCGACATAAACATCCTCGTCGGCGCCGTAACAGGCGCCATGAACCCCTTCCACTCCTGGCCATCGCCGCCACCAGTGCGTGGCAGTCCGTCGGCCAACGTGATCGGTATCCTCAATGACGCACGGGAGTTCTCGTTATTCCTTTCGGAACACGTACTCGCCAACACCGTTCGAGTACTAGTAGGGACACCCCCGGTCGGCTTTGGGTGGGAGATCGAGCGGGTGGAGGCCTATCTGGCGCTCCTGGTCGACATTGCCGACGCGTCCGGCGGAGGTGTGGTCGAACCGGCAGTCACCGTGACTGACTGCGATGACTTCGAGGACAACCGGATTCTCGAGTGTGCCCTTGCATGTGGCACCGTCATGATCGTGAGCGACGACGATGATCTGCTGCGCCTCTCACCGTGGCGCGGTTGCGTCATCGTGACAGCGGCCGAGTTCGTTGGTCGAACCGACGCCATGCGACGTGCCGGCAGGCAGTGAGCCACGGCAGAGACATACCCTAACTCTCCGCTCGTCCGGGCTTTCTGTCCTCATGACTGATGGCCCGCAGACCCGACTTGACGTCTACGGTCTGCAGGTCATTCCTCAACCTGGCCAGACAGGCGCGTGACGTCCGGTCATCGGGCCCGACCTCGTAACCCAGGCCCTACGACGTAGAGAACTCGAGATACCCGGGGATGACGACCAGGGAGCCAGAACCGGGTTCAGCTACCCGAGGGAGGTCTCGAACTTGGAAACCGCCTCGTCGACCTCGTCCGGGCTGATGACCAGGGGCGGGGCGAAGCGCACCGTGTCCGGGACTACATTGTTCACGAGGAGTCCGTTCGACAGCGCGGTCCGGGTGACCTCGGCAGCCCGGTCCGACTCGAGTACCGCACCGACCAGCAAGCCCCGACCCCGTACGTCGACGACTCCGTCCACCTCACTCAGACGGGCAACGAACTGTGCGCCCCGCTCGCGAGAGTTGGCAAGCAGATCGCGGTTCTCGATCTCGTCCAGTACAGCGAGCGCGGCCGCGGTGATAACCGGCCCGCCTCCGAACGTGGTGGCATGATCGCCGTAGTCGAAGGCCGCCGCCCGCTCCGTCGAGAGGCAGGCACCGATCGGGAGTCCGCCGGCGAGGGCCTTGGCGAGAGTGGCGATGTCCGGTTCCACTCCCAGTTGCTGCCAGGAGAACCACGAGCCGGTGCGGCCGATGCCCGCCTGGACATCGTCGAAGATCAGGAGCACTTCGCGCTCGTCGCACAGCGACCGGAGTTCCTGCAGGTAGTCGGGTTCCAGAGGAACCACCCCTCCCTCTCCCTGGGTGGTCTCGATGAGGACCCCGGCTGTCTGGGGACCGATGGCGCCGGCCATAGCGTCTATGTCACTGGCGGGAACCTGCACGAATCCTGGAGGGAGGGGGGCGAAAACCTCCTGCTTGTGGGGCTGGCCCGTGGCGGCGAGGGCCGCCAGGGTGCGGCCGTGGAAGGAATCCAGCAGCGAGATGACCTCGTAGCAATCGGGACCGCGGCGTTTCTGGCCCCACCGGCGGGCCAGCTTGATGGCCGCCTCGTTGGCGGTGGCTCCGTCGTTGGCGAAGAACACCCGGTCCAGCCCCGAGAGTGCCTTGAGCCGCTCGGCCAACTCCACCTGCGGCACCGTGTAGTAGAGGTTGGAAACGTGGACCAGTTTCGTCATCTGCCGGGCCACGGCCGCGGCCACCGCGGTGTTGGCATGCCCGACCGAGGCTACCGCTATGCCCGCGAGGCAGTCGAGGTAGTCGTTCCCCTTATCGTCGTAGAGCCTGCATCCCTCACCCCGGACGAAGGTCACCGGGGCTCTCCCGTACGTCTGCAGGATGGCAGCGGCCTCCCGCTCGGCGATGGTCTGGGCGGGAGTCACCATTTCTCCTGGGGGGTAATCATCGTTCCGATTCCTTCCGGCGTGAATACCTCAAGGAGAACCGCGTGCTGGATTCTCCCGTCGAGTATGTGGGCCTGGCGTACACCGTTCTCCAATGCTTGGATACAGGACTCCAGCTTGGGGAGCATCCCGGCCGAGACACTAGCGCTCCCGAGCATCTCCCGCAGGTCGCTCAAGAATATCGTGTCTATCAGGCTGTCCTCGTCACCGAAGTCACGGTACAGTCCCTCGACATCGGTCAGGTATATGAGCTTCCGAGCCTGCATCGCTGCGGCGATAGCGCCGGCTGCGGTGTCGGCGTTGACGTTGTAGTGGTTCCCGTCCTCGTCACATGCCAACGGGGCCACAACCGGCACCACGCCTCGTTCAAGCAGCACCTGGATCGCTTCCGTACGCACCTGCACAATCTCACCCACGAACCCCAGGTCAGGATGCCGCCGGCGAGCAATCAACAGGCCACTATCGGGATCCATGAACCCTTTTGCAGTCGCACCATGATCCGATAACAGCTGCACGATGTCGGGGTTTATCTCGTACCCAAGCGTTGCCAGGACGACACGGAACGTCGCCTTGTCGGTCACGCGCAGGCCGTCCACCCACTGCGGTTCCAGATCAGCACGGGCCATCGCCCGCGTGATGTGCGGTCCGCCTCCGTGGACCACTACCGGCCTCAGCCCCAGTAGCCCGAGCAGCGTGATGTCGCGAGCGAAGCTGGAACGCAGATCGTCGTCCACCATCGCTGAGCCGCCGTACTTGATCACGACCGTTTCCCCCGAAAACGCCTGAATGTAGGGCATAGCCTCGGTTAGGACCCTGGCCTTGGCCATGGCAGTCGCGATCCGAGATCGACGTTCCGTCGGGGCGGTGTGGCCGGTGACCATCAGACCCGCATCCCGCCGTCGAGCACCGCGTACTCGGGCGTCATGTCGTTGGTGAGGATGGTCGCATTCCCGAGGCCCAGTCCAACCCTCATCTCGATCGTGAAGTCACCCGCCATCTGGTTCCGGACACCCTCGACGCTATGGGCCATCGGTATCCCGTGCCAGGCCACTGTTGTCATGCCGTAGCGAACGCTTATGTGGTAGGGCGACACGTCGTGGCCGCTGACCCCGGCTGCGGCGACCAGCCGCCCCCAGTTGGGATCCTCCTTGTAGAAGGAGGTCCGCACCCGCACCGAGTCGGCCACCGCTCTGCCGATGTCGCGGGCGGCGGCATCGTCGGACGCGCCGACGATCCGCAGCGTCACCACCTTGGACGCGCCTTCGGCGTCCCTCATCATCTGCAGCGCGAGCTTGCGGCAGGCCTCGGTCAGGTGACCGGCGAACTCGTCGACGTCGGGCTCGATCTCGCTCGCTCCTGACGCCAGCAGTACCACTGTGTCGTTGGTGGACTCGCAGCCGTCGATGTTCAGGCTGTTGAACGTCAGGTCGACCGCTTCCCGGAGCGAGGACCGTAACACCTCGGGATGGACCACCGCGTCCGTCGTCAGATAGGCAAGCATGGTGGCCATATCGGGACGAACCATGCCCGATCCCTTGGCCATGCCTCCGAGTACGTAGCCGTCGCCGGTAACGACCGTTTCCTTGGTCACCGTATCCGTAGTGAGAATGCCCCCGGCAGCCGCCGCGCCATCCTCCGGAGTGCTACCCAGGGCCGGCATCGCCCGTTCCAGTCCCTCGTAGATCTTCGGAACCGGCAGTTGCTTGCCGATCGGTCCGGTGCTGGACAGGAGGACATGGGCCTCGTCGATCCCGAACAGGTCGGCGGCTCTCTCGACAACACGCTCGGCAGCGGCAGCTCCCGCGGCTCCCGTCGCGGCATTGGCGCACCCGGATACCACCACCACCGCCTGCAGCCGACCGTCGGCCAGCGCGTTCCGGCCCATCTCGATCACCGGCGCGGCGGTCGTGGAGGTGGTGAACACCGCCGCGGCGGGCACTGGAGCCCAAGTACAGATCACCGCCAGGTCGGGGGCGCCGGATGGCTTCACCCCGCATGCGAGTCCGGTGGCAACGAATCCTTCGGCCGCGGTAACGCTCAAGGGAGCCACCCCGCAGTGGTGAGTCCGGCCGTCTCGGGGAACCCCAACGCCAGGTTGGCGCACTGCACGGCTTGGCCGGCGGCGCCCTTGCCGAGGTTGTCGATTGCCACAGTGACGATTGCCCGGCCGGTGTGGTGATCCTCGGAGGCGTGGATGAGGGCCCGGTTGGATCCCACCACCCACCGGGTCTGGGGCGGCTGGTCAAGGACATCGACGAACGGCGCCCTGGCGTATGCATCCCGGAGGGCGTCACCGATCCGGCCGGCTTCGACCAGGCCGGCGGAGCAGGTGGAGAGGATCCCCCGCTGCATGGGAACCAGATGCGGGGTGAACTGCACCGTGACCGGCGCCCCGCCTATCGCTTCCAGCCCCATCTCGATCTCCGGGCGGTGGCGGTGGGTGGCGATACCGTAGGCCTTGACGCTCTCGTCGACCGCTCCGAACGTGAGGCCGGCCTTGAGTCCTCGACCCGCTCCGGTGACACCGGACATCGAGTCCACCACTACCGGCCCCTCGATGAGCCCCGCGGCTAGGAGTGGCCCCAACCCGAGCAGAGCCGAGGTGGGGTAACACCCGGGTACCGCAACCCTGCCAGACCCGGGAAGGGCGGCTCCGAACAACTCGGGGAGCCCGTATACCCAGGCATCCAGTTCGTCCGGAAGCGGATGGGGCGCTCCGTAGGCGAACTCGTACCGCTGCGGGGTATCCATCCGGTAGTCACTGCCGAGGTCGAAGACGGCCACCCCGGCTTCTGCCAAGCGATGTCCCGCTTGCCACGACGAACCATGCGGCAGAGCCAGGAAGGCCACCTCCGCCCCGGTCAGACGGTCCACGTCGATGGGCGCCAGAACCCGACTCGGTCCCGGCAGGTGGGGATGGACCTCACCGAGCGAAGAACCGGCCTGCGTATAGGCGCCGAGATAGGTGACCTCGACCGACGGATGCTCGTCGAGGATCCGGACCAACTCGCCTCCGGCATACCCGGAGGCCCCAAGTATCGCGACAGCTAAACCCATAGATGCATGATCATACGCTAGTCTGAATATTCATGCAAAGGCGGGACTGGGCCAACGGAGCCTCGCCGGAGGGGAGTTCTCGCTGAGCGCTCCCACGATCCAGCATTGAGTCACGCCACTCGTCCCCGAATCATCGTCTCAGAACCCGCAAGGTACTTTCTAGGCTACGAGAATGGCGCCTTCTCAGACTACTACCTTGCGAGTCCCGATCGAGTTGAGGGATGAGATATCACGCTTGGCCAAGCAGCGGGGAACAACCATGCTGACTGTTGTAACCGACGCGGTGCATAGGCTGGGTCGTGAAGAGTGGTGGATGTCGGTTCGCGGTGCGCTCGATGAACTGCATGACGCCGAGGCGGCCTCGTATCGGGCCGAGAGCCGACGCCTGGAATCGGCGGCTGCGGACGGTCTCGATGGCCGATGACGGGTGGCTGCACCGGGGCGATGTGTGGCTTGTTGACTTCGGCGCCGAGCCGAAGGATCCCGAACAGGCCTTCTTGGGACCGGCGGTCATCGTGTCCGATGACCGGTTGCACCATCCCAACCTGAGGATGGTCATCGTGGTTCCGGGAACGTCCACGATTCGCCGGATCCCGTTGCATGTAGTGCTATCGCCAGATCACAACAACGGTCTAGGAGGGTGCTGTATCTCTGTTTCGCTTGCGTTCTCGGCTTGATAAGCCGAACCGGAACCGACCAACGCTACGAGCGGGCTGTATCTGTCACAGGCACGTTGCACAATGGTAGATAGCCGTATACACCGGCGGTTCGTCTCCGACGTCGAGCGGACCGCGGCAGGGTTCATAATGTCCGGAACCGGCCCGCACAGGGGATAGAAGGTCGCGTCCGTGACCCTCGGAGGTGGCGGCGGGGGTGGGATCCCAAGGGAAGAGCACCTTCCGGCGGTTTTCGCGTTCTCGGGGTTCGGTGGGGTGGAGGTGTAGCCCGCTCTTCTGTGACGAACTTCCGACTCGGGACACTAGGGGGTACTGAGCAATCCACAACCGGCCCGCCAGTCGCCGGCATGACTCCTGGGTCGGCGGGCGGCAGGCCGGAGCAATCGTCACTATTCAGCGCCCTCACAAGGGTCGGGCTCCGGCCATCCTCCCGGAGGTCGTCATCCTGCCGATCTGAAGGATCGGAGCGCGGAGTCGAAGCGTTCGACGGTCTCATCGATCACCGTGTCGGTGTGGGCATCCGACGGGAAGAAGTTGCCGAATCCTGATATGCGAACCCCGGCCGACGTGAGATGCGGCAGGAAGGCGACCCTCCGGGCCCTCTCGGTCATCAGGACCTCACGGTGGTTCCGCACCGCCGGGAGATCGGTGAACATCAGGTTGAAGATGGTCGGGAGGCCCTGCACACGGCACGGTAGGTCCTGGCCGTCCATGACCTCGTTGAGGCCCCGCATGAGACGACGGCCGCGGGTCTCCATTCCCGCGTACAGTTCATCACCACCCTCGTGCAGGTACTCGAGGGTGGCCCGGGCAGCCGCCATGGTGATCGGGGTGGCGTTGAAAGTGCCAGCATGCGTTATGGCGCCCGTCCCGATGCCGGCCATGAGGTCCCGGCGACCGGCCACGCATCCCACCGGAAAACCCGACGCGAGGGCCTTGCCCATGGTCGTGAGGTCCGGAGTCACGCCGTAACGGCCCTGGGCGCCGCCCAGGGATGCCCGGAACCCGGTTATCACCTCGTCGAATATGAGCACGATCCCGTGCTCATCGCACATACGGCGCACCTCCTCCAGATACCCGGGGAGGGGCTCCACGACGCCGCTGTTGGCCATCACCGGCTCCATGATCACCGCCGCTATCTCGTGGCCATGGGCGGAGAGCAGTTCGCCCAGAGCTTCGGGATCGTTCCAGGGCGCCACGATCAGGGAGGCACCGGCGTCGGCTGCCACACCGGCCGATTCGGGCACGGGCTCGGTACCACGCCCGTCGGGCCTGGCTCGGGAGCCGCTGCCCACATTGAAGAGGACGCTGTCGGCCCACCCGTGGTAGTGGCCTTCGAACTTGAGCACTGTGTTGCGGCCGGTCGCGGCCCGGGCGACCCGTAGGGCGGCCTGCACGGCCTCGGTCCCGGTCATGTTGAAGCGGACCACCTCGGCCGACGGCACGGTGCGGGTGATGAGTTGCGCCACCTCCACCTCGAGTTCGTGCTGGGCGCCGTAGAGGATCCCCTTACCCAGTTGCTCCTCGACGGCAGCAGTTACGAAGGCTGGGCGGTGACCGAGCAGCATCGGTCCCTGACCCATGACGTAGTCGATTAGGCGGTTCCCATCGACGTCGAACAGGTAAGGACCCTCGCTCGCCTTGAAGAAGATCGGGTGGGGCTTCTCGCCCATCCGGACGTTGCTGTTGACACCACCAGGGATCACCTTCTTGGAGTCCTCGTGGAGGAGGCGCGACTTCCCGAAGGTCAACTTCGAACTACGGGCCTTCACGTCGTCTCCTTCCGCCACCGGTGCGGAATGGTAACCCCTGCAGGAGAAGCTGCAGAAGAGCTGCGCGGATGGGAATGGAGGGTCGGGTCGGGTCCTACCCAGCTCGGGAGCCGCTCCACCCGACGTATCCGTCGCAGACAGTCTCCGTTGCCGCAACAAGCTGCCATCGGCATCAACCAGGTTAGAGACCCGGCCCGGACGGCAGTCCATCAAGGGTGGAGAGCACAATGGTCGACCACGGCTTGCAGCCGACTGTTCGACCCTGAGTGCCAGTCGGGATTCCTTGCTCTCCACTACCGGGTAACCGCTCTAGGAGGGTGCTGAACAATGACGATTGCTCGGGCCTGCCACCCGCCGACCCAGGTATTTTGCGAGCGGATGGCAGGCCGCTGGTGGATTGCTCAGCACCCTCCTAGCACATTACGCTCAATAGAGCACGATATACAGCACTGCTGAACGGAGGGAAATGTTGATGGGGGTATTCGACTGGTCGATCCGGGTGTCGAGTTCGGATGGTGCATCGTCGGTGGACATCGATGCGATAGTGGATACCGGCGCCACCTATACCGCAGTGCCCGCTGGAATACTCGAGCAGTTGGGAATAGCACCGAAGCGCCGCCTCACATTCGAGTTGGCCGATGGGCGATGCCAGGTGATGGACGTGGGAAGCGCGCGGGTCACGATCAACGGCGCCACCGAGATGACCCCCGTCGTCTTCGGCGCCAACGGCACGGACACGCTACTCGGCGCGGTCACCCTGCAGCAACTGGCTCTTGCTGCCGACTCATCAATGGAGAGACTTGTACCAGCCGCCAAGCTGCGCTATTAGCTCGGTCCCGGCATCGCAGCGCTGCCTCCGCTATTGCGACGGAGCGTGGAGTCGGGTCTGATGGGGTCCGGCAAGGACGAGCGGCTCCAGCCCGCGCTGAGCGCGCTCCGATCCGGCGACCCCAAGAGCCTCCGCGCGGTTATCGACGCCGATCCTGAGGTCGTAGACATGAAGGTGGGCGGAAACACGTTGCTCGAGTGGTTGACACAACCCGGCGCCGGACCTCCCTCGCCCGAGATCGTCGACGTGCTCGTCGGCGCCGGCGCGGAGGTGGACCGGGCTTTGAACCTCGCCGCCTGCTGGAACCTGGCGGGCCTCTGCTCGCGGCTTCTCGCGGCGGGTGCCGATCCGAGCGCCAGAGCCGACGCCGGCATAACGCCCCTGGAGTCTGCCGCGATGCATAGTTCCACCGAGGCGGCCGACGTGCTCGTCGGGTACGGGCTCCACCGGCACAGTCTCTGGCTGGCTGCGGCGACCGGCCTGCTACCGACGGTCCGGGACTGGGTGGCACTGGACGGGTCGCTTCTGGAGGATCCGGGCCCCTACCGGCCGGACTGGGCGGACGTCGGCCGCCCCACCGGTGCCCCGCCGACCGATGACCCGGCCGAGATCGTGGGAGAGGCCTTCGTGTTCGCCGCCGCCAACGACCGGAGAGACGTCGTCGACTACCTCCTCGACACCGGCGTGGATGTCGACGCACGTCCCTACAAGAACACGACCGCGTTGCACTTTGCTGTCCAGTTCCGCCGGCTCGCTATGGTCGGGCACCTTCTCGGGCGGGGAGCATCCGTCACCATCGAGGACGGGAACCACCGGTCCGATGCGGCCGGCTAGGCTGAGGCGTGCGACGACGGCAGCCATGATGCCGCCAGGATCCGCCGGCTGGTGAGAGCGGTCCGTCCGGGCCACCCGTAGCCGGTAGCGCCGCTTGGTCGGTATGACTGCCAACGCACGGAGTATCACCGTCGACCCTGGCCGGTAGCTGAGCATCGTCCCGGTGCCGCCAGGTACGGGCCGGACTGCTTGTATATCACCGGCACCGGCCGGAGGTGCTGCCGGTCAACGCGAACGTAGGAAGCTACGGAATGGGAAACATGCGGCGACGGAACCAGGGCGACGCTCGTCCGTATCGGCGCGCGTGCCTCATCATGGGCGCCGCAGTCGGGGTGACCGGAGTGACCTTCGGGGTGTTTGCCGATGCCGCCGGTCTCGATCTGCCGCGGATCGTTGCCATGTCGGCGTTGATGTTCACGGGTGCATCACAGTTCGCGGCGGTCGGAGTCATCAGCGACGGTGGAACGGGTACCGCTGCGATCGGTCCGGCCCTCCTGCTCGCGGCCCGCAACACGCTCTACGGACCGGTCGTACGCCGGGTCTTGCCGGATTCGACACTGGTCCGGCTGGGAGCAGCCCACTTCGTTGTCGACGAAACCACCGCCATGGCCGCCGCTCAAGCCGAACGCCGGGACGCAACGGGCGCCTTCTGGCTCACAGCCGCCACTCTGTGGCTGTGCTGGAATCTGGGTTCGATCGCGGGCGCGATGCTCGGCCCTGTCATGGGCACAGCGGAGGTGTGGGGACTCGACGCCGCCTTTCCCGCCATCTTCGTGGCGATGGTGGCTACCCACCTACGCAGTGCTGCCGGGCGGATCGCCGCAGCCGCCGCAGCCGCCATCGCTCTGGGCGCGGTACCGTTCAGCGCGCCTGGAATCCCGATCCTGCTGTCCGTGCTCGCCCTGCCGATCGCTCTCTACGTCGGGACTCGGCGGGAGCGATCCGCGGGTCACGGTAACGGGTCGGAAGCCTCGCCGTGAACTGGCTAATGATCGTCGTCCTCGTCGCCGGCTCCTACGGGATGAAAGCGCTGGGCGTTACAGCGCTGGGAAGCATCATCGAGCGCAAGCTCGGTCCGGTTGTGGCGCTGCTACCCGCGGCACTCTTCACTGCGCTCATCGTTGTGATGACATTCGAAGACGCCGGCAACCTCGTTGTCGATGCCCGGTTCGCAGGAGTAGCTGCCGGGGCTCTGGCGACTTGGCGCAAGGCTCCGCTCATCGTCGTCGTGCTGACAGCTATGGCCGTCACCGCCGGCCTTCGAGCCTTCTCATGACAGCCTGCCCCCGCCATACCGACCGTTCAAGCCGGATCGGCCGGGCCGCGTCAGGATAGGGACCGGATGACCAGGTTTCGCAGCACACGTAAGAACCTGACTGTCACGAGAGGTCAGCGTCTAGAAGCGCTGCCTTCATCTGTCGTGCGAACCTGACCGATCTCCCAACGTCACCTCATCCTCGGTCGAGCGATCAGTCCCACTCGGCCGCTCGTTCCCGGAGCTTCTTCACACCGCCGAGGATGATCGCCCGCTCCTCCTCGGCGGCCTGATCGAAGAAGCCCGCCGGCCACTCCTCGATAGCCCCGTAAGGCGACAGTTCGACGTCGCGGTAACTGGTCAGCCCGGTCTCCCGGTCCCGCTCCGCGAAGACCACCTTAGCCAAGTCCAACAACGCGTCGTCCGGATCCTCCACGATGCGCCTACGGAGTCGGGAGACCATGTACTCGCTATGGGTCTCAACGATCAACTGCCGCCCCGACCGGACCATAGCGATCAAGAAGTCAGCCAACCGCTGCTGCAGCGCCGGATGTAAGTGAAGCTCGGGTTGTTCGAGCAAAACCACACTCCCCTGCTCGGCAAGCAGGCACAGCACCAGCACCGGCAACATCTGGCTTACACCAACTCCTACCGCGGTAAGTGGGAGGGTTTCCGACTCCATGCCGTAAGGCCTAACCTTGGTAACGTGCCCAGCCCCTGCCAGCTCCTCCGGCTCCGGATAGGGTAAGAAGCCGACGTCATCGAGAGGTATCCAGCTATCCTCCCACGGGAATCCGACGTCCGTCTCTACTTCATCTACCAACCCCAAGTGTGTTGCCCAGGACCGTACGGCCTCAATCAACTCAACCTCGCAGTCTTCTCCGCCATCCGGCATCGGGACCTTTATCATCCTGCGCGCATGACTCCGTAGTACACGTCCACAATATTGGCCCCGCGGACCGATATCCGCCGAGCCTGCTATGTCCACAGGTCGTTCGATAACTTGAGGGGGTTCTCGTAAGGGACCGAGATAATGAAAATCGTTGGCTATGAACCACCATCGCATAAACTGTGCACAGAAATCAACAACCGCCCACCTATCACTATCCCATAGGACATTGATCTCTTTACTCATATCTGGCATGTCCGATAACGTCATCTTGCTCGAATCAACCAAACCATGTGCCTTCGCCTGTAGTACATGAACGTCAATTCCAGCCTGACTATCCGCGAATAGATCTAAGACCTGTTTCTTACTCAACTTCGACAGAATTCCAAAATCTTCACTACGAAGAGAGACGTCAATATCGTCTATACGCTTCCTTACAGCCAAGTAGTGTGGGATGGATCCTTCGAGAATTGCTAAGGAGATAAGCTGAGACCCCTCATTGTCAATGCTATCCCACTTGCCCCTAAATATGGGTGCCTCTTTATCTCGTTCTATGGGTCTAAGACCTGCTCGCACCCAAATATAGTCATCGACTAGGTCGGGCTTCCCAAGCCTGGTATAAGAAGGTTTAGTACCTGCGACTCGGCGCTGAGGTACTTCACGTTCTAAAGTGAGCAAGAAGGATAGTTCACTTTCTGCCGCTATATCAAACCGTAAGCAGACAGTTAAAATATTATTTATCTCAGCAGCTCTGGGGAATTCGCCGATCTCTATATCCCACCCAATGAGAAAGGCTTCTGGTATAGACAGAAGCCGATTCTCACACTCTATCATTACATTGTGATAGTATTCTCTATATTCCAGGCTTCTATAGTCCGGAACGCTTAGGTCTACCCCTATCGAAATTGGGGTGTCATCTCGTAATTGGATTGTTTTGATATCAAAAAAATGGCCCAGGCTTACTAAGTCACCACTGATAGGAAAGACACCATTCGTACTTCGGTCCCTGGCACCTTGCTGTACAAGGCGCAGCGCTTGGAGGATGCTGCTCTTACCCGATGAATTCTCGCCCACCAGAAGGGTGAAGGGTGCCAGTCCGACTACCGCGTCGGCTGCCGACTTGAAGAGGCGCAATCTCACTTTGCTGATGAATGGATTCCTATAGCTCGTAGAGAGGGTTCCGTTAGTCATCAGTTTGCCACTTCACAGTTTCGTACAGTAACTCGTAGCGGCGACCGTTGCTATCCGAACGTGTAGGCCCCGAAGGTCCGCTTCCACCGATCATCTTGGCGAACCCGGCCCCAGCCAACGCATCGGCTGTGGTGAGTGCGAAATACCAGCCGCTCAGGCTATCTTGCTGACTCCGTACGGGCGGCGAGGTGGTAATCGGTCCTCTGGGTTGGAACATCGTGGGGTACGCCCTCAGGATCTGGCAGTCGAGCCGCCCGGCCACCTGTTCCACACAACTGGGTGAAAAACCGCGGGTCCGGCCGTTCCTAGTGGCTTCCTCAAGGATTTCGAGTAGCTGGGCGTGGTGTCCATCTAGGGCATTCTCCAGCAGACTCGGATCGGGGAACGGCAACCCGATATCGTCCTCGTGGCGTTTGGCGGCACAGTCTCGGGTTAGAGCCTGGATACAGTCGACTTCGGCTTCGAGGGCGGGCCAACGTAAGTCTCTGCCAGCGTCTTGGAGCGGAACGCCGCGCAGGGAGTGTTGCATATGATCCTCCGCCCCTGTGTAACCGGCTAGGGCGGCCTCCAAGGCATCAACGCTCATCGCACCCAGTCGCTCGTCGACCTGCACGAACCACATGTAACCCGCCATACCGGTCAATACAGCCACTTGATAGGGTAGGTCCGTGACCTCAGGAGCCAGGATCACGTCATCGGCAGCGGCCAGCGACAACTCGTTGGTCGCGAGAGCACCGAGGAAACACCGCCGTTCGTGGTCCACATCGAGAACCGCCACCATACGACGAACCGGATCCGACAGATCCATCTGCCCGACCAGGACGATATCCTCCTGCATGATGTCAAGGAACTCTCCGGCCTCCCGCCACGGATAACTACCCTTCCGCCATTTGCCTAGGGCCTCCGCGTACCGATCGTGTCTATCCACGCGACACCTCCCTTTCCATGACGCATGTAGCCAATTCATCGACCAACACTTCCTGGCCAGCCTCGCTCAGATCACCGGCCGCGGTGCGGATCTCATCCAGCAGCGCAATACGGCGTTTTATGAGCGTGGGCCTGCTCACGTCAATCTGTCGGGCCACCTCCATGTCGGTCAGGCCTGCCAACCGTCCTCGAACAATCGTCACCTCCGTAGAGGACCAGTCAGCCACCAGATGCCCGGCTATCTCCCTCGCGAACTCGGCCTCCCCGGGGTCTTCAACCGCGACGCTCACCGACCCCTCAATTTGTTCAAGGATGGCAGGAACCCAATCTGTCAACACCAATTCCAGGATCCTCCCCAGATCGCGTACGGTGATCCCTCCCGGTGCGTCACGTAGCACGGTTCGGAGAAGCACCTTGAAGTTCCGCTTCGAATAGACGGCAGGAGCGCGATCCTCCTGCCCCGGTACCCGGCGAGGAACGACTCTGATCCGCTCCACGACGCCGCGAACCTCCTGGTCGGTCAGCGGTCGGTAAGCCCCCTCCTCTCCTCGGAGGGCATATATGGTCTGCTCGGAGACCCTAGACCCTTCTACGGTCTCACAACTGCCGAGGGTTCTCTTGGCCCGATCCAGGAGGTTGTCGACCACAGTGCGAACCCGGCGGCGAGCCAGAGTGATCCGTACCTGCCGGTCAAGCAAGGCCCTCCAGTCACTGATCGACTCGGCCACGTCGAACAGATAGTCGAGTTGATGCTGGCCAAGTAGCCGATCCGTGATCACGTCCTGAGCGAGCTCATCGATGGCTTGGGCATCCCACGAGTAGGACCTCGCATACACGGTCGGCGGGTACCTGTGGGCGCGGGAAGCACAAGCCTTGCGGATCTCGGCAAAGACAGCAGGGCCGATGACCTCCCGCTCGTACTCATGTCGCAACTCGGAGAGCCCCATCTACCTACCTCTGCGCTTCCTGGTTCTCTCGACCCTGAAGGCCCGATCGACTATCTCCATGACCTTCTCGATGACCTCACCATCCGGTTCATGGCACGACTTTCGAGCCTCGGTGAACTCCCGGAGATCGACGTACTCGTAGGACTTGCCTCGAAACTCGGTCCCGATCCATCCCGGCACATCGATGGCGCAGTTTGCGGTTCCACACGTTGGCGTTCCCCCGGGCCGGTGATGCGCCGAGTGCGCGAAACCCCCGTACCTGGGCTGCGTAGTTCTCGGAACCACCGGCGGCCGCGGGTGGATGGCGCCACTCCCCGCAACTATCCAAGGACGTACCGGAGAGTGGCCTCCCACGCTCACAACCGCCTTTGGAAAACGGAACCATTCGCCACTAATCGGGATGCTCGATACGGACATGGCGATAGAAGCCTACGTCTCGGGCAAGCTGTTGGATACTCGGAGAGCTTCCACGAGATGTTCCGTCTGGAGTATCCACCGTTCCAGCTCGGCCGCGGTGGGACCGAGTTCATAGTGATGGTGATGGCAGGCCCTGCTCAACGATGCCCATGCCGATCGCACATCGGCTACGAGCCTGGCATCCGTGATCATCAGCCCGAGGCAGGCGAGTTGCGTGGCGCGGCTTGCCTGCCCCACACCCGGATAGATTGCTAGCCAAAGGCGATCCAGCGCCTCCTCTAGAACCTGGCGAGTCAGCAACGCCGCGGCCCGCGGCCACACTCCCCCCGACCCTTGCGGTCGCTCGATCAGAGCACGTGCATGTCCGAGAAGTTCAGCGGTCATAGACGACGGAGCCGCTCTGCAAGTCCCTGGCAGTCGTTGATCAGTCTCTTGAGGGAACCAGCGAACGGTTTGTGGGCGCCCCGGTTCGCATCCCAGAAGGCGTCGGCGAACTGACGCATCCATCTCTCGGATATGCGACGGGATATGTCGCCTCCCCCCCGACCCGGATCGTCGTAGAGAGCGAGGGACGCCTTCTGCTTCAACGTGCGCGTTCGTTCCAGAAGATCATCCACCGCGCTATGAGGTTCACCCCTAGCGAGCCGGCGCCGGCGTACCGCTTCGATACAGGCGGCCTCCAGACCGTCGCGGCACATACCGGGAACCACCCTCTGCGCCACCTGTTGCGGCAGGTCGGAGTCCAGCGCAACGGATCGAGCATCTTGGAAGTACTGGATGACCGGATCCCGCTTCTCCCGGACCTCCACTATCGACCCCGGTCGGCGTGTCACCTGCTTGCAGGTGTGCTCGATGCGGAGGCGCCGGAGCGATTCGGGCAAGCGGTCGTCGTGGGTGAACACGATCAGCTGGCGGTCGGCGGATACCTCGGCGAAGACACGGGCCAACCCGTCTACCCGGGCGGGATCCATGGACTGGATCGGATCGTCGATCACCAGGAACCGGAACGGACTCGAAGGCAGGGTGGCGCGAGGGAAGAAGAGGGACAACGCCAGGCAGCCGATCTCGCCCTGGCTCGCGACCGCCAGGGCCTGTGCCTCGGTGCCATCGACTGCAACCTTCAGATCAACTCGGCGCTGGGTTCTAGACCCGGCAAGTTCCACCGATCGCAGATCGACGTTGCTCTGCAAACGGAGATCCCTCCAGAGACCGAGCGCCTTTGTCTCTATCGGCGCCCACCGTGCAGAACGTAAGGATGCTGTTACTTGCTTGAGCGCCTGCTCCGCCACCGTGATCTGTTTGACGACCTCCCTCTGGGCTACAGCCTCACGGGCTCTGGGCACCCACCCCATGAGGTCGGGGAGGAGCGCCGACCAGTTCTTTTCCTTCGCGGATACCCGCGACCGTGCCACCTGCGATACCCGTTCCGCTTCCCGCGCCACCAGTGGATAGGTGGACACGAGGTGTTCCGGCACTTCCTCGTGGCGGTCCGGGATTGCCGCCCACAATGCCCATGCGACAGACAATCCCATGGTGTCGATGCCGGTTGCGGAGGGTATCTCGGGCATCTCGACCAGTGACGCCACCATGTCGAGGGCTTCGGTGAGTGAGCGCAGGGACGACCGGTACTGGCGTGCCGACTCGGTCAACTCCTCGATCTGGGCTTCGGCCGCTCGTCTCCATGCCGCATCGAGGGTTCCCAGCCCACACACAGGACACGGCTCTTCGCCGTGACGTCTGTGGCGTTCCAGGGCCCCTCGAAGGATCTCGACCAGACTCTGAGCCCGTTCCGTGTCGGTACCGGCCAGCCTCGATACCTCTCCGAGAGCGCTCTCCACCTTCTCCGCCACCCGGATGACATCGACATCGTGCGGCACCTCAAGGGCTGCCAGTTCGTGGAGTGAATCCTGCTCCGGATCCGGCATCGTTCCGAGCCCGGTGATGGTGTCGATGTCCCATGTTCTCTTGCGGAGAGCCCTGACCGCGGTCTCGGCTCGTCCATCGTCAAGGGCTTCGAGAGCAGGTAGCAGGCGGTCGAGGCGCTCCCGGTTTACTTTCTTATAGAGCCGGGTCCGTTCCAGACGGGCGGACGCCAACGCGTTGGCCGCTTCGGGAAGCACCTCCAAGCCGAGTACCGCCGACAATGTATCGAACAGAGCCGACGGGCTGGCGCCGATCATGCCGAGTTCGTTGTAGGACAGGAGGGGCCGGTACAGATCAAGCGGTCCCTTCCATCCGATCCCAGCCAGATCGGTGCGCTTCTCTCCGTGGTGCTGGGCTGTTGTGACGGAGTCTGGAAGTTGTCCATCCCCGGACCAGGTTCGGTCCACGGTGGTGAGGCCTCGCTTCCCCTCGACCTGGAACCGAGCGGTGATCCTGGGAGAGGACGGGCAATGCAGGTTCCGCCATCCGCCCTTCCATGGTCCCGCTCGGTCCGCCCAGCGCAAGGTGTCACCGGTCAGCAGCACCTCCAGAGCGTCGGCGAAGCTGGACTTGCCGGAACCGTTCCGACCTACGACCACCGTGAGGCCCGGGCCCGGCGGTAGCTCCAACATCACTTCGGGACCGATGCCTCGGAACCCTGACACGGTGACGTCATGGAGATAGACGGAGGAAGCCTCTTCTTGCCTACTGTTGGCGTTGTCCACTGCGTGCCCGTCTGATCGACCCTCGAGTACCCTCTCCACAGCCTCTCCCCCTTCTAAAGAGGCCATCACGAGATCGAGTGTGCGGTCATCCACGTCCAGTTCGGCCAGTTCCGCCAGGATTTCCTGATACAACGTCATCCGACCTCCGAGGTGTGTTTGCGTTGCTATCAAACATAGAGACGGAGAGTGACATGTACCGCGTCGAGGCTCAGCGAAGACAGACGCAGCGCCCCGTCGGTAGGATCAGGAACGGATGGCAGCACCGTATCGGGATCAATATGTGGACCTTCTGCGTTCCATCTCGCTCGTGGTGGTGGTGATATGGCACTGGGTGTTCACCATCCTCGTGGTCTCCCCCGAGACGGTCTCACCCTCCAACCCGATTGGGTTCACCCAGGGCCTCTGGGTGGCGACATGGGTTCTACAGGTGATGCCGGTGTTCTTCTTCGTGGGCGGCTACACGCACCACCGGTCCTTCCGCAACTACACGCGGGGAACATCCCGCCGGTTCCTCAAGCGACGCATGGGAAGGCTGCTCGGACCGGCGATAGGACTGGTGGCCGTCTGGGTTGCCGTCGGTTGGGTGCTGGAACTGACTCTCGATCCGGCCTGGACCTGGTCGGCGGTGATCCTGGTGCTGTCGCCGCTGTGGTTCCTGGTCGTGTACGTGGTGATGGTCCTCATCGCTCCGATCGCCATCCGGGCTCACTGGCGCTGGGGGGAGATAGCGCCGGTATGGCTGCTGGGCCTCGCCGGGGTCCTGGACGTGCTCCGCTTCACGCAAGGTCAAGGCTGGGCGGCATGGGTAAACTTCGTGGTGATCTGGGGACTGGCCCACCAACTCGGCTTCTTCTACGACCGGTTGGTGGCCGCCCCACCCCGCACCGGCTGGATGATGTTCTGGGCCGGCCTCTTCGCCCTCATAGCCCTCACCAACATGGGTTTCTACCCGCGGTCCCTCGTAGGCGTACCCGGAGAGCGCTTCTCCAACATGGGTCCGCCCACCCTGGCCATCGTGGCGCTGACCTTCCTGCAAGTAGGGCTGGTGCTGGTCATCCGGCCCAAGGTGCTGGCATGGCTCGAGAAGGGAGACCTCACCCAGCGGGTGGTGGGCTGGATCAACGAGCACGCCATGCCCCTCTACCTGTTCCACTCCACGGGCATGGCCGTGGTCGTAGCCGTACTGTTCGGCTTCGGCTACGTACCTCCGGCGGAGCCCACGCTCGAATGGTGGCTGACCAGACCTCTCTGGCTGATCGGCCCCGCCCTGGCCACCTGGCCCCTCCTAGCCCTCTACCGAGTCACCAAACGTCCGGCTGCCGTAGCCGTCCCGAAGACAGCAGACTAGACCGCTGAAACACCTCATTGACCCAGGAACCCGCCCCCAATCTTACCGAATCCCGGTCCGACTCCTTACCTGGCCACATGAGTTCCGACTGGGTCCCGGGCCAGTCCCGCTTTACCTTGTTGGGTAGCTCTGATGTGTGATTATCGGGGCTGGTTGCTCGCCGCGGCGGGCAGGGCTCTGTCCCCCTGTCAGAGAGATGGCCTGGGGGGTGTTGCCACCCGCCGTGGTTGGGTGCCGGTGACCTCTTAG
>MKWU01001917.1_pt1 | contig 33602 bp, 35 predicted proteins | sample 809101 | NCBI WGS metagenome assembly MKWU01 (sample SAMN05860141, study PRJNA318959) | sponge metagenome | host: Aplysina aerophoba | place: Slovenia: Piran, Adriatic Sea, Gulf of Piran | collected 2013-05-07
TTGGCTGTGCAGGTGTCTGTGTCAATGTTCGTGTCCTCAATCGGGATTTTCGTAATACATTTATAGGTGGTCAGGTTAATTTCCAAAAGGATATTGACTTGAATGATGATCACCATACATTGATTACAGGACTTGAATTAACCAAAGAATGCGACCCTCGGTTTGCCAGTCCTTTGAAGACCCTGTTGCGGCTGGTGCGTGCAGTGTGGGAGACTGGCAGCCTGGTGCTGTCGGCAAAGCAGTCCCGCTACTCTTGCTTCAGGCCATACAACCGGAAATGCTGGAAATCCTTGACGGAAGACGTCCAAGAGGGGCAGATGGAGCCTCTGGAAACGTCCCCTTGACGATGCAGTTGTCCAGGAAGCCCTGGCAACACAGGATAGCCCCAGCCCACTGGCGGACGCTTCCGGCTGGAGGCAGGTGTCTTGTCGGGAATCTCCCCCTTCTCCCTGATCCCGAATCGTAGGTAGACTGGATTGCAGCGACAGACCCAACACCCCGACGGCACTGCCCACCCCCATCGGAGTTCATACGTACAGACCGGACTCGGCCTGGTGTAGTGGTGGTTGGCGGCCTGCGGTTTCTGATGTGTTCCTTCCATAACCTGGACAACAAGCTCGACAGGCGCATCGATGCGGAGAAAGCCGAAGTCGAAGCCAGCGAAGAGGGGCAGAGGGCTGAAGTCAAGGAAACAAGGTTCGAGATCAGGTCACTCGACAACACGCTGGAACCGTATTCCGGAAGGCTGTATTGCAGCAAACCTGATTGCGGCAAAACGGGTCGTTGTTCCCACAGTTGGCCATGACCGCTGAGCACGGCATTGCTTTCGAGATTGTCCAGGACTCCCTTCAAGACCAGGGCATGACTCGGTTGGTTCACTGTCCAGCCTGTGCAACCGCCATGGCATCCGTGCAGCGTCTCGGGATCCGCGCCTTTTCCCTGTTCCTGGATGGTCCCGGACACGGCAACACGGCAGGCCGTCGTGGCTAAACGGCTAGGATGAGTCGAGGCTGGAATTGGCCATGATTGGCTGGATGGAAGGGGAGGTGCGCCAATTGTGGCAGCGCGGCGCTCGTCAGGGGGTGCTTCTGGTTTGCCATGGCATTGGTTACGAGGTGGTGCTGCACCAGCGCTTTCACAGCCATGTAAGGGGACTGCCGCAACAGTCGGACGGTTTCCCGCAACTGGCCCTGTTCACCCACTTGCAGGTGCGTGACGATGGCTGGTTGCTTTTTGGCTTCGAGACCGATGCAGAGCGGGAGTTGTTTCGTGAACTCGTCAGTGTGAGTGGTATCGGTCCTCAACTGGCTCTCGGGTTGTTGGGGTTTTTCCCCTTGCCCGAGTTGGTGCAGGCGCTGGTGCAGGCGGACCTCAAACGCTTGAGCCAGGCGCCGGGGGTTGGGCGACGTAGTGCAGAGCGGTTGGCGGTGGAACTGCGCCGCAAGCTGGCCGAGCGCTTTGGCCAGGGAGAGGAGGTGGCGCTGATGGATGTTGCCCCGTTGCCCACAGGAGCGCTGCGGCAGGATGTGGAACTGACCTTGACGGCTTTGGGCTACGGTCCCGAAGAAGTGCATCAGGCGCTGGCGGCAGTGGCTATGGATCAGGATGCCGGGAACTCGGACGACTGGATTCGTGATTGCTTGCGTTGGCTGGCCTGCCGCCAGCAAGGCCATGGGTGACGGTGCTGTATGCTTTTACCCCAATCCCATTTCACGCAAGGATTTCCATGGCCCTCACGGTGGCCACGAAGCAGGCCCTGATTAACGACTACCAGATCCACGGCACCGACACGGGTTCGGCGCCGCTGCAGGTGGCCATGCTGAGCGAACGCATCAATCAGCTCAGCCGGCACCTGCAGCGCAACAAGCAGGATTACGCCTCCCGCCAGGGACTGCTGAAGATGATCGGTCGCCGTAAACGACTGCTCAGCTACATCCGCCAGCGGGACGAGGGGGCGTACAGGGAATTGATCAAACGCCTGAAGCTCAGAGGCTAGTGCCATGGCCACTGCTGAACCTGAACCCTCCAAGGGGTTTGGTGGGTCGGAGAACGTCACAGGGGAAGCGCAGAAGACGAGTCCCCGGAAGGGTCCGGTGGGGAAAGCGGCTCCGCAACGTTCTGCCGTTCCCGATCACGTCTCCAAACGGATGGTGCGGCGCGTTCTCCTGCTGAGCGGCGCCCCCACCCTGTTGGCCATGGGAGTGTTTGTGCTCAGCTACGTCCTGATGAGTCGAGGCATCGTGCGCATTGAGCCCGTTGTCACCATCGGGGTGTCGGGTGTGTTTTTTGTGTTGGGACTGTTGGGCCTCAGCTACGGCGTGCTGTCCGCCAGTTGGGACGATGCGCCAGGTTCTCCCTTGGGGTTGGAGCAATTCGGCAAAAACCTGCAACGGCTGCGTATCTCAAGCCGCACCATGAAGCAGGGGCGCTAACGGCAGGCGGCCACCACCATGGCGATGGCGCCATGGACCCTCTCAGCGCTGTTCCGAGACCTTCTCGTTGCCCAGCTTTCTCTGCCGATAGGCCCAATAGCCGGCAGCGACGACCACAGCCGCCAAGGGAACTGCGGAAAGCAGGAGCAGGATAGCTGCAGTGAAGTCTGTATACATGGGAGATGGTCACGCAGGTTCGTTTCTATTTTGCCGTCCCATGCCTCATCCGGAGGCCGGAGCAGCCCTTGATCCGCTGTCTTGATACATTGTGTTTAGAACGTGTTCAGTAATCCGTTGGCCGTTCCTCCTAAGCCAGGACCTTCATGAGGGACTCGCGGCGCGCCTCGAACTGTGCCTGGTTGAGTGCCTTGACCGTTGCATCGGGATCGCAGACACGAAACTGGTGACCAACACGCACATAGCGTTGATCACTCTGGTCGCGCAGTTCAAGGACCACCGGGCTTTTGGCCGGAACCCGCTCCTGGCCACTTTGACCTTGTAGACACGTGCGCAGCTTTGTCTGGTAGGCAAGATCACCGGCAAGTCTGGCCTCCAGCTTCACCAGAACCAGGTTCAGGTCCTCTACGACAGAGCAGTCGTCAATGATCAACTGCACCTGCTCGTCACGGCGATCCACAGTGGCCCACAGTAAAAGGCGGGTGTCCTGATTCAGGTGTTGACTCAGTTGGGCATAGGTTTTTGGAAACACCACCGCTTCGCAGCTTCCGCTCAAATCCTCCACGGTCAACACTCCCATGGGGTCTCCTTTGCGGGTGGTGACGATCTTGAGCGCCGACAGCATGACAATGGCGCTTACCTTGCGTTTGTCCGGCAATTGATCCAGTTCGGCCAGGCTGACGGGAGCAAGCAGGCGGGCGGGCTTGAGCAGCGGCTTCAGGGGATGATCCGAGAGGTAAAAGCCCACAATCTCCTTCTCCAGGCGCAGTTTCTGGCGCAGGTCATATTCCCGGGTAGCCGGAGCTTTGGGCGCACGCTCCAGGTGTGTGATGGAAGAACTGGTGGCGGCAAGATCAAAGATGCTCCCCTGACCGCTGGCCCGGTCTTTGGCCCGGTCGCTGGCCCAACTGACCACCAACTCCATGTCAGCCATCAACTGGGCCCGATTGCCCTGAGGCTCAAGGCCATCAAGGGCGCCACTGTGAATGAGGGCTTCCAGAGCGCGCTTGTTGAGCAACCCCATGGGCAACCGGTCACAAAGATCAGCAAGGGACTGGAACGCCCCATCCCGGCTACGGCTGGCCAGGATTTTCTGAATGGCTCCTTCTCCCAGATTTCTCACAGCACCCAGGCCAAAACGGATCCGCCGGCCAACGGGCGTGAAGTCCAGGCCTGATTCGTTGATATCAGGCCGCAATACTTCAATCCCCATTGCATTGCAGTTGGCAATATAACGCTGTACCTTGTCGCTACTTCCGGAATTAACCGTCAGCAGAGCTGCCATATAGGCAACAGGATAATTTGCCTTGAGATATGCTGTTTGATAGGTTACGGCACCGTAGGCTGTTGAATGACTCTTATTGAAACAGTACTCAGCAAAAAGAACCATCTGATCGAACAATTGACTGGCGATACGTTCATCCACGTTATGGTCTTTGGCGCCACTGGTGAAGATGGTGCGATGTTTTTCCATCTCCGTTATTTTCTTTTTGCCCATGGCTCGGCGCAGCAGGTCGGCCTGTCCCAAGGAGTATCCCGCAAGATCCTGGGCAATGCGCATGATCTGCTCCTGGTAGACCATAATGCCGTAGGTCTCTTCCAGAATGGGCTGAAGCTTGGTATGGACAACACGAGTGTCTTCACGCCCATGCTTACGGTTGATAAATTTGGGAATGAGTCCTGCGTCCAGCGGGCCTGGTCGATACAGGGCCAGGATGGATGAAATATCTTCTAACGAGGACGGTCGTAGGTCACGCACAACTTGGCGCATGCCACTGGATTCCAACTGGAAAATGCCTTCCAGATCCCCTTTGGACAACAAACTATAGGTGGCCTCGTTTTGCTGGGGAAGATTATATGGATCGAGCTGTTTATCTTGGGTTTGTTGAATTAACTCCATGGCTTTACCAATCATGGTCAGGGTTTTTAAGCCCAGAAAATCCATCTTGAGAAGTCCCATAGACTCCACGTCGTCCATAGGGTATTGGGTAATCACCTGACGCTCGTTGCTGTACTGCAGGGGCACAAGCTCGTCGAGGGGATCTGCAGCAATTACCACACCAGCAGCATGGACGCCATAGGTTTTGTTGGTTCCCTCAATGCGCAGGGCCAGATCAATCCAGCGCCGCACTTTCTCATCTTTGTTGTATTTCTCTCGAAATTCCGGCACTGGGCTCTCAGGCCCGATCATGACTTGGAGCTTTGCAGGTTTTCCGCGAAACACAGGAATCAACTTTGCAAGCCGGTCTGCGTCCCCATAGGGTATGTCCAGAACCCGGGCCACATCTTTGAGAACTGCTTTGGAGGTCATGCGGTTGAATGTGATGATTTGAGCCACACGATCAGTTCCGTAGAGATGGGTGACGTAGTCAATCACCTCGCTGCGGCGTTCAATACAGAAATCCGTATCAATATCAGGCATGGACTTGCGCTCGGGATTCAGGAAACGTTCGAACAGAAGGCCATGGTGTACAGGGTCGATACTGGTAATTTTCAGGGCAAAGGCCACCAGAGAACCTGCTGCAGAGCCACGGCCAGGGCCGACGGAAATTTCCTGAAGGCGCGCAAAGCGGATGTAGTCCCACACCACCAGGAAGTAGGTGGGAAATCCCATGCGCTCAATGATCTCCAGTTCCCGTTCCAGTCGCTCCGCGTAGGTGCTGTACTTGGAGATAACGGCATCCCAGTTGGGCTGCTGAAGACGCTCTTGAAGGCCATCACGACTCACGTCGCGGAGATGGTGAATCGGCGTGGTCTGCTCAGGCAAAAGCGGAAAATTCGGCATACGACATTTGCCAAGGATATCGTAGTCTTCCACCTTTGCAGCCACAGCCAGGGTATTGGCCAGAGCCTTCGCAATCACCTCCGGCTCCAGGTGATCCTGAAACAAGTACGCCATCTCCTCTGGCGACTTGAGATACTCCGTCCCTGTATAACGTAGCCGTTTCTCGTCTGTCACCATCTTGCCCGTGAGAACACAGAGCAGGGTATCGTGAGCCTCCACATCTTTATTGCTCAGGTAATGGGCATCGTTTGTTGCAATGATCTCAATACCGAGCTCATGGGCAATTTTGACAATCTCCGTATTCACAATCCTGTCTTCATGGGAGCCATGGTCCTGGATTTCCAAGTAGAAGTCATCTCCAAAGCAATCCCGATACCAGGTGGCCACCGCGCGCGCCACATCCAATCGTCTCTGTAAAATTGCTTGTGGAATTTCACCCCCAAGACACGCCGTGGCAATCATGAGTCCTTCTTTGTGCTTTTCCAATAAATGTTTATCAATACAAGGTCGACTAAAGATTCCCCTGCCACGCATTCCTTCCAGGTGGCTGATGCTGGTTAGCTTGACCAAATTACGATAGCCTTGATCATTCTTTGCCAGTACTACCAAATGATAACGTCGCTCTCGTTTTTGCTGTGGTGCTGCAATAGAGCCGTTGATGATATACATTTCATTGCCGATAATCGGTTTGATGCCCGCTTGGCGGCAAAGTTTCAGTAATTCAATGGCTCCATACATGACCCCATGGTCGGTGAGGGCCAAGGCGGGCATCCGTAGCTCCTTGGCCCGCTCCACCAGTTGGGGGAGTTGAGAGGCTCCATCCAGGAGGCTGTAGTCACTGTGGTTGTGCAGCGCAACGAAGCTCACATCAGGCGTTGCATAGGTCCGGGAATGGTAGGGCCAATCACGGGGTCGAGAACCCCTCAACCGCCAGAAGCAAAAACTGTCCCAAGGCCCATGAAGCCGATGGGGTCTCCGTTCATCCCGTGATTACTCGTACACTGGCGCCATGGTCTCAGTTGCATCTCTCAATCCTTGGTGGGCGGGACTGCTGGTGAACGGGGGGCTGATCCTTCTGGTTCATCGCCTGCCGGTTCTCACCGTCCGAGGCTGGTTCCATGGGGGGGCGTTGGGCACCGTGCTTTGGGGAACCATGGGCTGGCCTGGCTGGCTAATGGTTGTCCTCTACCTGGTGTCGGGTTCGGCGGTGACCCGCCTCGGCCTCAAGCAAAAGCAGGCGCTCCAGTTGGCGGAAGCCCGTGGGGGGCGTCGTGGTCCACGGAACCTCTGGGGATCTGCGGCAACGGGCTTGAGCCTGGCTGTGCTCATGGCCATGGCCCCTGCCGGGGCAAGGCCTCTGCTGACCTTGGGCTTTGTGGCCAGTTTTGCCGCCAAGCTGGGGGATACATGCAGCAGCGAGATCGGCAAACGTTGGGGGGGACGCACCCTGCTCATGACCACCTTCCAACCGGTGCCGGCAGGAACGGAGGGGGCCGTCAGTCTCACCGGTACGGTCGCCGGCGTAGTGGCCGTTGTCCTCTATACGGCACTGGCACTGGCACTGCTGAGGCCGTCCATTGGTCCCGGTCCCTTGGCACAGCTTGGGCTCCTGGGCGTCGCAGCCACCATGGCCACCATGGTGGAGAGCTGGATTGGGGCCACATGGCAAGGGCGCGTCCCGTGGCTGACCAATGAACTGGTCAACGCTGTTCTCACCACGGTGGCCGCCCTACTGGCCATGGGCGCTGCGGTGGGGATGGGCTGGCACTGAGTTGCAACGGCGCCGCGCTGGGCGCGGGTAGGGATGCTCGGTCACCATGGGTCCGAGTTGATGCTGAAGCTGCTGCAGAATGCCATGGAGCCGTCGGCTGATCACCCGCATACTGACGCCTTCCCGCTGCGCCAGCTCCCGATGGCTCAGCCCATCGCAAACACGCCACTTGAGGAGCCGCTGTGCATCCGCTCCCAGGCGCCCGATGAAGTAGTACAGGTGGGCATAAAGCTCGGAGTTGTCATCCTCTTTGAGTTGTGCGGACAGCAGATCCACCAGGCGTGGGGATTCGCCCTCGTCGTCCGGGCCAAGGACACGTTGATCCAGGCTGGAGAGCCGTAGCGTACGCTTCGCCTGACAGGCCTGTTGCCACCGCACCGGGGTGACCTCCAGTGCTGCACAAAGCTCCGACTCCGTGGGGTATCGGCCCGAGCGGTTTGCCATGGTCTCCTGGAGTTTGATGCCACGGGAGTGGAGTTCCAGCAAGCGGCGTGAAACACGAATGGGACTCACATGGTCCCTGAGATAATGAAGAATCTCACCACGGATGAGCGGAACGGCAAAAGAACTGAAGGCATAGCCGGTGTTTGGATCAAAGCGTTCCACGGCCTTGATTAATCCCAGATGGCCAATCTGGACCAGATCGTCAAAGTCCAGACTGCAACGATGTATCATACGACTAGCCACCTGCTGAGCCAGGCGGCTGTTCATTTGAACAATACGATTGCGTATATAAGAGGTATCACAATTTTGACGACGACTCAGGATCAACACAGTAAACAATTGACGTGTCTCCGTGACGACGTCACCCGTCTTAGGGGATGGCATGAAAGCGATGCAAGCATATTTACGGTCTACGAATGTGGAGCCAACAGCATCCTCCCAAATGCTGAAAACTCATCCTCTAAAAGATGGATTTTTAAAGCCTGGACAGAAATGCCTCCAACCGTTCCAACCCACGCTTCAAGGTGGGTATGTCCGTGGCGAAGGAGAGGCGGACGGAGTGGTCATCGCCAAAGGCGGCGCCGGGTACGACGGCCACACCGGCTTCCGCCAGAAGGCGCTCGCAAAACACTACGGAACTCATGTTGGTGGCTGCAATGTTGAGAAAACCGTAGAAGGCGCCTTGCGGCGCCAGGCCATGGACGTGCTTCATGGATCCCAGGGCCTGGAGCAACACCTGGCGGCGCTGGGCAAAAGCCGCCACCATCGTGTGTACGCACTCCCGTGAGCCACGGAGCGCCGCCAGGCCCCCGTATTGGACAAAGCTGCACACGTTGCTGGTGCTCTGGCTCTGGAGCGCCGCGGCTTTGCGCAAGACGGATGGAGGACCCGCCAGGTAGCCCAGCCGCCACCCGGTCATAGCCCAACTCTTGGAAAAGCCGTTGACCACGAAGGTGCGCTCCGCCAGGTCCGGGGCCACGGCTCCAAAGCTCACGTGACGGCTTTGCTCATAGAGGATGTATTCGTAGATCTCGTCACTGACCAGCGCCACGTGGGGATGCTGGCGCAGCACACGGGCCAGTTCCGCCAGCGCCTGCTCCGGATAGACCGTACCCGTCGGGTTGGCGGGGCTATTGAGCACCAGCAGCCGCGTGCGGGGCGTGATGGCCGCCGCCAAGGCCGTACCGCTGAGTTGGTGGTTCCGATCCTGGCGGGTGGGAACCGTCACGCAGCGGCCACCGGCCAGGTGGACCATGGGGGGATAGCTGAGCCAATAGGGCGCTGGAAGAATCACCTCGTCACCGGGATCCAGCAGCACTTGAAAGAGGGTGTACAGCGCTTGCTTGGCGCCGTTGCCGACCATGATTTCATCCGGGCCGTAGGTCAGCTTGTTGTCCTGTTGAAGCTTGTTGGCGATGGCCTCCCGCAGGGAAGGTTCCCCTGCTGCGGGACCGTAGCGCGTGTGTCCGGCCTCCATGGCCTTTTCAGCGGCCCTGCGAATGAAAGACGGTGTCGGGAAATCCGGCTCACCGGTGCTGAGGCTGCAAATGTCTTCCCCCTGCCTTTGTAAGTCACGGGCCTTGGCGTTGATGGCCAGAGTCAGGGAAGGCTGGAGTTGCTGGGCTCTCTCGGCGAGCTTCATGTGTTTTCGCGACCATATGGCGTGACACGTGTTTTCAGTATAATCCGGCCGTCCCCACCACCACGAAATCGTTCATGGTTGAGGATGTCCATCCCTATGGCGCAGGGCCACGCTGTTGCCTGGTGTTGGCCAGCGAGAATCCCCATCACCTGGCTGGCTTTTACACGGATCTTTTTGGGGGTGAGTCTGTCACCACTACTCCGGCAGGGGCCGTCACCGTCCATCTGCCCACGGGAACGGAGATGGTGCTGTACCAGCGCTCGCACACGTGCTCACAACTCCGGCAGAGCAATGGCCTGGCCCTCTGCCTGCGCTGTGCCGACCTGGAGGGGACACGCCAACGGGCCGTCAGCCTGGGCGCCAAGGTGTTGAAGCCTGTCCGCACGGAAGCGTTCGGGCGGGAGCAATGGCTGCTGGATCCGGAAGAGAACCGTGTACTGCTGTGGGAAGACCCCCCCACGGACTTCATGGAACCCGCAGCCTAAACTGGGTCCATGAGCACCCAGCGTAGCCAGCTCGATCTTTTCTCTGCGGGCGCAGTGGTTCCCCGAACGGGAGAAACCGCAAGCCAGGGCCGGAATAGCCTGGAGGCACTGACCAGGGAATGTCTGGGCTGCCGCCGCTGTGAACTGGCTGCCACACGGACCCATGTGGTCGTCGGTCGTGGCAATCCCCTGGCGCGGCTCATGCTCATTGGGGAGGGACCCGGCCAGCACGAAGATGAAACGGGGTTACCCTTTGTGGGGCGCGCCGGTCAACTGCTGGATCAGATCCTGGCCAGCGTGGGGCTTGACCCGGAGCAGGACATCTACATCTGTAACGTGGTGAAGTGCCGCCCTCCCGGCAACCGCAAGCCCACACCTGAAGAAACGGCCCACTGTCGTCCATGGCTTCAGCGCCAGATCGAGCTGGTGAACCCGGCTGTGGTGCTGCTGGCAGGATCCACCGCCATGACGGGGGTGCTGGGCATCAAAACCGGCATCACAAAGATGCGGGGACAGTGGATTGAACAGGAAGGCAGGGCCTATATGCCCGTCTTCCACCCGTCGTTTCTTCTGCGCAACGCATCACGGCAAAAAGGGCAACCCAAATGGCTCACCTGGGAAGATTTCAAAACCGTACGCGCCCGCCTGGATACACTGGAGACAAGTGCCCAAAGCAGTGAAACCCTTCATTGATCCCGCCGCCGGGGAGCTGGTGGTGAGTTGGGACCAATACCATGCCCTGATCGAGCATCTGGCCCTGCTCGTTCACGACCGCGGCTGTCCCTTCGACCAGGTGGTGGCCCTCTCCCGTGGTGGCCTGCGTGTGGGGGACACGCTCTCGCGACTCTTTAACCGACCCCTCGTGGTGATGGCGGCCAGCAGCTATGGGGGCATGAACGGTCGGGAGCAGGGCTGTGTGCGCGTAGGGCAAAGCCTGGCCCACACGTGTCCCTGTCTTGGAACTCGCCTTCTGCTGGTGGACGATCTGGCGGATCGGGGCCACACTTTGCGCGCTGCAACCACATGGCTGCGCCAATCCATCAACCCGGACTCCCTCACCACTGCCGTGCTCTGGCTGAAACGGCACAGTGCCGTGCGCCCCGACATCTGGGCCATGGAGTTGCCGGCCAGTCCCTGGATTCTCCAGCCCTTCGAGCGTTACGAACAACTCACACCGGCGGCCTTGCTGCGACAGACCACAGGTTCGCTGATGTGAATCGGCTACGCCATAGCCTGGCAAAGGCTCATGACGCGAGGGGAACCGTTGTGGGATTTTCCAGGGGGTCTTTCAGGTTTCGGCCCAGATGTAACGCTTGAGCTCAGAGGGCCGGGGTTCCGGGGCCGCAAGCGCAAATTCCACCGCATCCGCAACCCGGGCTTCCTCCTCCTTGTCGATGGCGGCCAAGCGCCCGGAGCTGGCCAGGCCATGGCGGGTCAGTTGGGCCGACAGGGCGGCAATGGGATCCCGTTGCGCCCAGAAGGTCTTCTCCTGCTCATCCCGCAACTCGTCCGGATCCGCCAAGGAGTGGCCACGGTAGCGATAGGTGAGACACTCCAACAACGTGGGTCCTTCGCCGGAGCGGGCCCGTTCAACCGCACGCTGGGCCGCAGCGCGGACGGCCAACACGTCCATGCCGTCCACTTCCTCTCCCACCATGCCAAAGGCTGCTGCCTTGCGGTAGATCTCCGGATTGCTGGTGGCCCGATCATGGGCCATACCAATGGCCCACTTGTTGTTTTCAACAACAAAGAGGATGGGCAACTTCCAGAGTTGGGCCATATTGAGGCACTCGAAGAACTGTCCGTTGTTACAGGCGCCATCTCCAAAGAAGGCAGCGGTCACGGCATCACTGCCGGTATTGCCCAGCACGTCGCGACCGTAACGACTGGAAAAGGCGGCGCCCAGAGCCACGGGAATTCCCTCACCGATAAACGCATAGCCCCCCAGCAGGTGGTGTTCTTTGGAAAACAGATGCATGGAGCCGCCACGTCCCTTGCTGCATCCGGCTTCCTTGCCAAAAAGTTCGGCCATCACTTGCCGCACAGGCACACCCACGCTCAAGGCATGCACGTGGTCACGGTATGTGCTGCAAACCCAATCATGCTTCGGTCGCAGAGCCTGAATCACACCTGTAGACACAGCCTCCTGGCCGTTGTAAAGATGGACAAAACCGAACATTTTGCCCCGGTAGTACATCTCCGCACATTTGTCCTCGAAACAGCGGCCCAGCACCATGTCTCGGTAGAGGGCCAGCCCCACGTCCTGCGAGAGATTCCCGACACGGGTCTGCCGTCCAGCCTCACGCTGTGCGCCATGGGTCGTTTCTGCCAGTTCCTGAACCATTTTCGCTGCCTGCTGCTGCATGATTGAACGACACAGTGAATCCTAAGCGCCCGCTTCACAGGCAAAAATCAATCAAGGGAGACGCTGGCACACGCAACAGTTGGTGACCTGCTGTTCCGCTATGATGCCTGTGCTCGACTCCACAGCGTAACGCTACAAACACGCATCCACTGAAGCGTTGATGTGAAGCTGCCTCTTGACCACTTTCGCTTGCTTGGGGTCACGTCAGGGGCCACCAGATCAGAAATTGAGCAGGCGCTCGTTGAGCGTCTGAGGAACCCGCCGTCCGAAGGCTACGCCCCGGAGACACTGGATGCTCGCGCCGAACTGTTGCGAGCCAGTGGCGCTTTCCTCATGGATGAGCAGCGTTACCAAGCCCATCAGCAGCAGTTGAAGACCACTCCTGACGAGGGCGGTTTTGCCGGGATCGAGCTTGAACCCGACCAGGAGACGGCTGCCCCTCTGCTGCTGATGGAAGCCCAGGAGAACCTCAAAGCCTTTGAACTGGTCCTGGAGTTGTTGTCTCGGCGAAGGGAAGCGGCAGAGTCTCACGGCCGTCAGCAGACGGATCTATTGCTGATGGCTGCCCTGGCAGCACGCCGCGCTTCACATCGGATGTGGACAAAGCGCCTCTATGACCAATCCGCACAAACCCTGGAGCGCGCCATTCAACTGCTGGCAGACCATGCCTCCCAGGCCAGGCGCAAAGCAATACTGGAAGATGATCTGAACAAAATTGCCCCGTTCCGCATCCTGGATCTCCTCGGCACGGACTCTTGCAGTGCAATGGAGCGGCAGCGGAGTCTCAGCAGCCTCAAGGCATTGATTGACCAGCGTGGTGGTCTGGATGCAGACGATGACGAGCAACGCTCCCCCATCCTGTTCCAGGACTTCTTCAAGCAGATCCGTCCCTGCCTGACCATCGATGAGCAGTTACAGCTTTTTGAGGGCTACAGCCGCCAGGAAGGATCAACCGCTACTTTTCTCCTGGCCTACACCAGGGCAGCTATGGGCTTTCAGCGTCGCCAGCCAGCCCACATTGATGCAGCCCTGACCGCCATGGAGGCCGTGGAGGCAGAAGGGCTGGAGCCCGAGAAAGCCTGTTTGCTGTTGCTGCTGGGGCAGCCGGATGCAGCCCAGGATATGGTGCAGTCCTGCCAGGATCCCCGCCTCTGTCAGTGGCTTGCATCTTATCCATCCACGTCCGACAGCCTCCTCGGCTTGTGCAGATTTTGTAGCCAGTGGCTGGAGCAGCATGTCCTGCCCTGTTATCGGGATGTGGATCCTCACACCAAGGTTGATCTGGACGCTTATTTCCTGGATCCCGAAGTTCAGCGCTACATCAAGGAAAGGGATTCTCGCCCGGCACCACATCATGGGCCGTTGGAGAGCAGGCCCAATGGAAACGCAACGACAAAAGAAACAAAAGGCCTTGACTTGTTCACCCCCGCCCCGCCCGAGCCCCGATCTCGGCAAGCACGACAGCGCGAGTCCTTGTCGGCGCCACCTCCCGCCCCCTGGCCCGACGTGCCCCGGTCATCCGGGTCCCTGGGGGTGGCGCCCTCTCCACAGGTTTCAGGTGAACGTCCCGGCGGCGCCAGACCTGCCGCCGGAGATAGCAAGGTGGCGGATGCCGATCCCGCCTCGCCGCCACGTCAAACCCTGTGGCCCCTTGCCACAAAAAGTGCCCTGGTGGTGGGTGTCGTCACGATTCTGGTGGTCCTGCGCCCCTGGTCTCTGCTGACCACAGCCGGGACGCCGAACCCGCCGCCGCGTCCGTTGTCTCCTCCGGATGAAGCGGTCGGCAATGATGCCACTCCCCTGCTGCCGTCTTTGGCAAACACTCCAGTCCCTTGGGATCATGTACAGCTTCAGAGGGTGCAGGAGGCCGAGGTTCTGGATCTTGTGGGTATCAAAACCCTCCTCCAGGCTTGGCTCGACGTCAAGTCCGCCGTGCTCGCCAACAGCCCCACCACCCGGATCGGCCCGGAAACGCTGGATGCACTGGCGCTGTTGGCTGTGCCTGGGCAGGCTACGGCCGTACTGGATCAACACCGGTATTTGCGGGAGCGCGGCGAGCAGCTACAAGTTCGCACCACACTGGATGACGTGTCCCTGCTCACCCGGAGCCCCAGCCAGGTGAGTGCCCGTGTTGTCTTGAGTTATACCGAGAGCACACACAATACCGAAGGACTCGCCACAAACACCTTTGGGCCAACAACTTTAAGGAACGACTATACGTTTATTCGCGGGCAACAGGGATGGAAATTGCTCCGGTTTTCTCCTTCGCCACCCTGAAGCTCGTACCGCATCAGGGGATCCCCACCGACAACACCGACACAAAACCCAACTCTGATGCACCCTAGTGTGGAGTTCCAGCCCTGTTTGCTCCATGTTCGAAGAACTCAGCCAGCGCTTTGAAGCCGCCGCCAAGAGCTTGCGGGGCCAGGATAAAATTAGCGAGACCAATATCGAGACGGCCCTCAAGGACGTGCGCCGGGCCTTGCTGGCGGCAGACGTGAGCTTGTCTGTGGTGAAACCCTTCCTGGCCACGGTGCGGGAGCAGGCCCTGGGTGCAGAGGTGGTGCGTGGGGTGAGTTCCGACCAGCAATTCATCAAGCTTGTCCATCAAGCACTGGTGGAAGTGATGGGTGGGGCCAACGTTCCCCTCGACCAGCCGCCCTCGGGTCCCGGCATTATCCTTCTGGCAGGGTTGCAAGGGGCCGGGAAGACTACGGCAGCAGCAAAGCTGGGACTCCACCTGAAGGAGAAGCGCCTGCGACCTTTGCTGGTGGCTGCCGATGTGTATCGCCCTGCAGCCATTGATCAACTCCATACCCTGGGTAGCCAGATTGGTGTGGACGTGTTCAGTCTTGGCCCGGAGGAACGGCCGGAGACGATTGCCTCGGCAGGTGTGCGCAAGGCTCGGGACGAAGGCTTTGACATGGTCTTGGTGGATACCGCCGGTCGCCTGCAAATCGACGAGGAGATGATGGCCGAAATGGTGCGCATCCGTGCCGCCACCAACCCCCATGAGGTCTTGCTGGTGGTGGACGCCATGATTGGCCAGGAGGCGGCTGTACTGACCCGCGCCTTTCACGAGAAGGTGGGCATCACCGGCGCAGTCCTCACCAAGCTGGATGGGGATTCCCGCGGTGGCGCCGCCTTGTCCATCCGCCAGGTGAGCGGAGCGCCCATCAAGTTCGTTGGCACCGGCGAGAAGGTGGAAGCGCTGCAGCCGTTCCACCCTGAACGCATGGCCAGCCGCATCCTGGGTATGGGAGACGTGCTGACGCTCGTTGAGAAGGCCGAGAAGGAAGTGAAGGTGGCGGATATGGAAAAGATGCAGAAAAAATTGATGGAGGCGCGCTTTGATTTTGCGGATTTCCTGCAGCAGATGCGCCTGATCAAGCGCATGGGGTCGTTGGGGTCCTTAATGAAAATGATCCCGGGCATGGCCAAAATTGACGACGGCCTGCTGCGCCAAGGGGAAGCTCAGATCAAACGGGTTGAGGCCATGATCAGTTCCATGACCGAAGCAGAGCGGAAGGAACCCGACCTGTTGGCTGCCAATCCCGGCCGCCGCCGCCGCATTGCCACCGGCAGTGGCCACACTGCAGCACAGGTGGACAGGATGTTGGCGGATTTCCAGCGCATGCGCAGTTTGATGCAAAAGATGAGCCGCGGCGGTGGCTTCCCGGGGGGGCCTAGTGGAGGATTTCCCGGCCTGCCGCAATCCGGCCTGGGAGGTGGGCCAGGCCTGCCGCCGCCGTCCAGGGCCAGGACGAGCGGCCGCGGAAAAGGGGATGTGGCTGTGCGCTCGCGCCCCAAAGCAGGCCGCAAACGCAAGGGATTTGCCGATCTCTGAGCCACCGGCTGGGGTAAACCACGGGTGCTTCGGTTGACCTTCGCCACAGCCCATGGCAGACTAGAATAATGCTTCGCATCGGGAACAGATCACCTTTCCCGTCTTTCACAATCACCGTCCATGATCAAACTCCGCCTGAAGCGCTTTGGCAAAAAGCAGGAAGCCAGTTTTCGATTGGTGGCCATGGAAGCTTCAGTGCGTCGTGAAGGACGTCCCCTGGAGGTGCTGGGCTTCTACAATCCCCGCAACAAAGAAACACGCCTGGAAACAGAAGCGATTCGGCGGCGACTGGAACAGGGGGCCCAGCCCACGGAAACCGTGCGCCATCTGCTGCAACGTGGTGGTCTGCTGCCCAAGCCTGAACGGCCCGTCAAGACACCCCAACCCAGCCAGGCTTGAGGTGTTCCATGCAGGGGCCTGAAGCTGAGCGCTTCCTCCTGCAGCTTCCCTCGCCGGATGCCGCCATTGCCCTGGCTGGGGAGGCCGAATATAACCTCAGACGGCTGGGAAATTTCACGGGCTCCCGTCTTGTCCTCCACGGCCTGGCCCTGCACATTCAGGGAAGACCGTCGCAAGTGCAACGCGCCGCCCAGTTGGTGGAGTTGCTCAGGCCCCTATGGAGCACGGGAGAACCCGTCACCGCAACCGATCTCACCACAGCGCTGACCGCACTGGACACGGGCCGCGGCCAGGAGCACCAGGACCTGGGCAATACCGTATTGGCCCGCTCCCAGGCGGGACGACTCCTCCGTCCCCGCACCCTGCGGCAGAAGGCCTACGTGGAGGCCATTGAAGGTCATGCCCTCACCTTTGCCCTTGGCCCTGCCGGTACGGGTAAAACCTTCCTGGCCACCATTCTGGCGGTGCAGATGCTGAACGCCCGCAAGGTGGAGCGCTTGATCCTCACGCGTCCAGCCGTGGAGGCGGGGGAACGACTGGGGTTCCTACCGGGAGATCTGCAGCGGAAGGTAGACCCTTACCTCCGCCCCCTCTACGACGCCCTGCACATGCTGCTGGGGCAGGAGCGCACTGCGACGTTGCTGGAGAAAGGGATCATTGAAGTAGCGCCCCTGGCCTACATGCGGGGCCGCACCCTCCCGGATGCCTTCATCATTCTGGACGAAGCGCAAAACACCAGCCCCGCCCAGATGCGCATGGTGCTCACGCGCCTGGGGGACAACTCCCGCATGGTGATAACAGGGGATCCCTCCCAGGCGGACCTGCCCCGTCACCAGCGCAGTGGAATTGACGAAGCCAAAGCTGTCCTCAAAGGAGTGGAGGGGGTGGCCATGATCGAGCTCACCGGCGCTGATGTGGTCCGTCATCCTCTGGTGCAGCACATTGTGGAAGCCTATGGGCGCTTTGACCAGCAAAACCGCCAGGCATTGGTCACTGCAGGTCGCTTCGTTGAGCGGCGACGACGCTGAGCTGGCGCACTGCACCCCGCTGGCGGGAAACCCCATCCTCTCCTTCTCCGAAATTCCTGGCAAGATTGAGACACGCTTTCTAGAGGTCACATGCCTGCGCAAAGCAACTTTCAAGACGCCATCCGCGCGGCGCAAGCCAGCGCCCTTGTGGGACCCAACGTTGTCAACAAGGCCCTGCCCTTCGTGGGCGGCGGCATGATCCTTACCGCTGTGGGCGCCTTCGGGGGGTTGTCCATGGTCGGCTCCCCCGCCTTCATGCCCCTGTTCTGGGTTGCCTTGATTGGCAACTTTGCACTCTTCTTTGTGGCACAGGGTGTAGCCAGCCGTGGCAACAACAGCACAGCTCTTCCCCTGCTGGCCCTTTACAGCCTGATCACCGGCTTCACCCTCAGTGGATTGGTGACCGTGGCAATCAGCGCCGCAGGTATTGGTGGCGTGGGCACCGCCGCCCTGGCCACAGGCGCCACCTTTCTGATTGCCTCGGTCTACGGGCGTCGCATGAGCGACAGCGTGGGCCAAGCCCTATCCCAGGTGGTGGGCCTGGGCATCATCGGCCTCCTCATTGCCCTGGTGATCCAACTGGTGGGGGGCCTGTTCCTACCGGGTTTTGGCGGGACCGGCTTCGAGTTGATGATTGCCGGCTTCGGCACGGTCCTCTTTACCGGTGCGGCCTTTCTGGACTTCTACACCATGCCGCGCACCTACCGGGATGAACAGTACCTGGCCGGTGCCCTGAGCATGTATCTCACCTACATCAATCTGTTTATCTTCATTCTGCGCCTGGTGATTGCGCTGAGTGGCAGTAGCAGAGATTGATGACCGGAATGCTACGCAACTTCATCCCGGCTATCGCGGGGACTCTTGCTCTGGCCAAGGCTACGGCCGTCTGGCTCGTCCCTGCCGGCTATCCTCAGGCCACCCCGGATTGCACGTACAACGGGGAGGTGAAGTCCTGTGTAGTGTCCTTCCCGGAGGATCCTTCCGACCTGCCGGATCACACGGTGTTGATTCATTGGCCGGATGGGGACATCACCAGTGTCTGGTTCCTCAGTGACGGATCCATGAAGGTGGGGGCAAAGGTCATCCTGAATCACAACAAGCGGGGGCGCGTCAGCCAGGTCTTGCAACTGGAAGACGGCCGCCAGCGCCTCCATGTGAAATCGGAAACGGGAAACCAACTCAGCTTTCTTGTGTCGCCCACCATCCACCAGCTACCACCTGGCCCGGACGCTGCCCCACTTCAGCCTTAAGCACTTGCCGGTGGGCCATGTGAGGTGCGATGGAGACAGCACGTTTAGCCATGGGATAAACCTGCTAGGGTGAGTCCATGTTGTCAGGTCATCATTATGGATGGCAAAGGTCATCAACCTCACCACATTCATGCGGTCTACGGTCATGATGGCAGCGTTCCTCTTGACTTTGACTCCGCCACCGGTCAAGCCCCAATTTTGGTGAACGCCGCTCAGTCTGTGGTGGGTTCTGAAGAGGCCCGTAGTAAGCCAGTAAAGCCACCCGGAGCGATGCGGGGCCGGATCGTTATCAGTGAAGACTTTGATGCCCCACTTACACTGTCTCCTGAGATCAAGTCTTGACTCGTCTGTTGCTGGATACCCGTTTGCTGCTCTGGTGGCTGAATGATGATCCATGCCTGCCCGAGGAAGTCGTGAGTCAGGTGCAAGTGGAGAACGTGAAGACGCACATCAGCCAAGTCTCCCTGTGGGAGATGGCTATCAAGGTGGCGCTGGGGAAGCTTGAGATCAAGGGAGAACCAGGGGAGTTGGCGCAGCAGGTGCCGCTTCAGGGATTTTGCTGGCTCCAACTCCAGAATTCACATATCCTGGAAGTGGCGGCATTGGAGCTGGACAAAAAGCACCGGGACCCGTTTGATCGCCTACTGGTTGCCCAGAGTCAAACAGAACGGATGGAGCTACTCACCTGTGACAAGGAGTTGGAGCGCTACCCCAGCGTGACCGTTTACTCCAGGGTTCGTCGTTGACCTCCTGGAACTAGACGCGTCACCAGCCAGTAACGGTGGTGGCAATGAACACGAGGCGGCCGGTTTGTCGCCCGCGCATTGCCATAACTTCCATAGCATCCTGTAAGCTCCACGAGCCTCTACTCGCTCATGTGGTAAACTCTAGTTCCGGTTCGCTACTGGGAGTTTTCGCTGTCTGTGGGAGTTTGAGTCGTATCTCCACAGACTGGACAGACGCAGGAGTGTACAAGGAGTCCAGGTCCGCAAGCTTTTCCACCTGGTCCCATGCACTGAATCTTTTACAAGCGAGGTGATGTGGCGCTTGCTCTCTTGGCAGCATAACTCCTGCGAGTATCCAATGTTGATGAGCTACAGGCCCGCATTGGGTGATGGTTAAAGTCAGGGAGATGCTCCAGCAGGATCTTCGTGAGATGGGTCCGATTTGGAGCCAATTTCAGTAATCACAAAGGGCTGTTGCCGTTGTTCTTTCCACCGGCCACCACCTAGCCCAGACGCTGCCCTACTTCAGCCTTGAGTACCTGTAGCAGTCGTGTGCCTCGGCAGGGTGTTTTGCTGGCCAACCGGGCCTCCCGAAGAAGCAGGTTTCCTCCTCCGGTAGCCACAATCAATCCCTCACCGGGTGCCACAGCCACAACCTGACCTGGCTGGCCGGTGGGCCATGGTGTTTGTGCCCATGCCATCATCGGGTTGCCACAGATAGCGCCCAACTCTTCAGCTCGCTCCGGCAGCAAGGGAACTGTGGCCAATAGATTGAGCCGCTGCCCCTGCCACCGGGTCACGGCTCGGGGATAGAAGCCCATCACCCGACGATGCAAGCGCAGGGCAGTCTCATGCCAGGGCAGCCAGAGTTCCTCCTTCTTCACCTTGGCAGCCATGGTGATTCCCTCGGTCGGCTGAGCTTGGGTTGGGGCAGGACCAGCAGCCAGCAAGGTCATGGCCTCCACCATCAAATCGGCTGTGAGCCGGCTCAGGCGCTGCGCCATGGTGTCGGCATTGTCGCAGAGGCCAATGGGCAAGCTGCGCTCCAGCAGCACCGGCCCCGTATCCAAACCCTCTTCCATGGCCATGATGCTGACGCCGGTCCACTCGTCACCGGCCAACAAGGCCCGCTGAATGGGTGCTGCGCCACGCCATCTGGGCAGAAGTGAGCCATGGCCGTTCCAGCACCCCAATCCGGGTTGGGCCAGAATCTCTGGCGGCAGGATCTGCCCAAAGGCCACCACCACAAACACATCGGCTGCCAGTTCTGCCAATTGTTGCGCCAGGATGCTGTCCTGGCGGAGGGATGGGGGCGTCCAAACGGGCAGGCCCAACTCCATGGCCTGGCATTTCACGGGTGAAGGCTGCAACCGAGCGCCACGGCCACGGCGTCGATCCGGCTGGCTCACCACACCCACCACCTCATGGCCCGTGGCAACCAGGGAATCAAGGCAGGGGACGGCATAGGTGGGGGTGCCCCAGAAGAGAATCCGCATGGGGCAAGCCCTCAGGCTTCACCGGTGACGGTGAGTCCCTCGACCCAGACGTGGGGAGAGCGACCGCTGGGGGTGCAGTGGGGTTCCCCTTCACAGGCCACGATGTTCCGCAGCGTGGAGCGGATGTCCCCGGCAACGGTCGCCGCCTCAATCGAGCGTCGTTCCCCTCCGGAGAGCAGCCAACCGTCAAACGGCAGGGAAAAGGAACCCTGACTGGCCTTGACGCCCACGTGAAGCGCGGAGAGGGAGTCGATGAGCACCACCCCACTGCTGCCCTGGCGGCTGAGGGATGAATCACCCCGCCGGCCTGCCACGTCCAACCACTGGGGACTCAGGGTGACTTTTGCCCCCATGGCGGCATGACCCGTGGCCACCGAGCCGTCAGCAAAAGCCCTGGCCGTGCCTTCGCTGTGGAGGAAATGACGGAGACGGCCCTGTTCAATGAGGAGCAACCGCCGGGTCGGGGTGCCTTCCCCGTCAAATTCCGGCGCGGCCACGTGACGAGGATGGCGAGCATCGTCCGCTACCGTGAGCAGAGGGCTGGCCACCTGGGTTCCCAGGCTGCTGCGCCGGGAGAGGCTGATGCCGTCCAGCACCGCCTGAGCGTTCATCATGCTGCCAAATGCCCATAGCAGATCCAGAAAGGCTTCAGGGCTGAAGCAGACGGTGTAGACACCGGTGTCAACGGGGGCATAGTCCAGATGGCTGATGGTGCGTTCCGTGGCCTCGGCAATGCAGCCCTCCAGATCCAGGGCATCCACACTTGGCGCCAACCGCACTGCTCCGGCACTGCGGGGTTTGCGGCCAGCTTCTTCGGCGCGGGGGTAGAGCCACAGGGTGGCGCTTGTGGTGCTCTGGTTGCGCAACGCACCGGCACTATTGATGTACAACCGCTCCCGGTGAGCCTGGGCCAGGCCGTTGTAGGGCACGGTGGAGATGGCCTGATGGCAATTCAGCACTTGCCTTTCGGTATCCAGGAGGCGTTCCAGAAGCACCTGAACGGGACGTGCGGGATGCCGGGGCCGGTTGAGGGGTGTGAGGGGATCCTGGGCCTGGGGAGATAGCCGGGGTGGACTTTGGGCATCACCGAAGGCGCTGGCTTGTCTGGCGCCCTCCAGGGCCGCCGTCAACCCTGACCGGGAAAGATCGTTGGTGCTGGTGATACCCACCAGGCCCTGCCCGTTCCAGACACGCACCATGGCGGTTGTGCTCTGGCGGGCCTTCAGTTGCTTGGGCTCACCACGATCCACTTGAACGGACGTGTCGTCGCCACAGGTGATTCCCAGATCCCAGGTTGCAATTCCCATGCGGGAGGTGGCCTCCGCCATGTGCTGCCGCAACGTCGCGGGATCCGGAGCCACAAGAGATAATGCTGTCATGGGTTCAGCGGCCGCCAACGGTCATGTGGTCCACCTTGATGTGGGGTTGGCCAACGGTGACGTAGACACTGCCGCTGACGGAGCCACAGAAGCCGGCAGCAAGGGCGTTGTCGTCGGCGCACATGGAGATTCCGGGCAGAACCGTCTCGGCATCACCGATCAGGGTGGCCCCCTTTACGGGCTTGTCCTCCCGCAGGCAGCCGTTCTCGATCCAATAGGCCTCTTCCACAGCGAAGTTGAACTGGCCGGTGGGTCCCACACTGCCGCCCCCCATCTGTTTGCAATAGAGGCCGTGGTCAATGGAGCCGATCAACTCCGCGGGCTTGTGGGGGCCGGGGGCAATGAAGGTGTTGCGCATCCGACTGGCTGCCGCAAATCCATGGTTCTGTCGCCGACCACTGCCTGTGCGGGGATGTCCCGTGCGCATCTCGCCGGCACGGTCACTCAGGAAGCGTTGCAAAACACCGTCCTGGATCAAGACCGTGCGCTGGGGCGTCATGCCCTCGTCATCCATGGCCATGGAGCCAAAACTGTTGTTGCTGAGTCCCTCGTCAATGGCTGTGACCGCAGGGTGGGCAATGGTTTGACCAAGCTTGTCGGCAAAGGGGGTGGAGCCCCGCTCCACTTGGGTCGTCTCCAGCAAATGGCCACAGGCTTCATGAAAAATGACGCCCCCGAAGCGGTTGGCCAGAACCACGGGATAGTCGCCGGCCTTCACAACGTCGGCGTAAAGCATGTTGCCGGCGCTCTGGCAAGCAGAGACGGCCACGTCCTCCACGGGCCAGTTGGCCAGAAAGTCGGGATCGTCCGCGCGCCCGTCACGGCGGCTGATGGTTGCGCGATGGTCCCCATCGGCTGCCAGCAGGGTGAGTCCTGTGGTCTGATGGAGGCGCAGGTCACGGGCAAAGGTTCCATCGCTGGCGGCCACCAGTACCTCTTGCCAGTCTCGGGCGTAGCTGGCTCGCCGGGCCTGGAGATGGCGACCATGGCGCTCCAGAGCAGCCGTAGCCTCCCGCAAACGTTCCGCACTGTCCGGTACTGCAGGGCAGCCTTTGAGCCATTGCTCCTTACCGCTGCCGTAGTCCTGGAACTCTGCCAGGCCTTGCCAACCACCGGCTCGGATGCTCCGACAAAGCCCCAACATACCGAGGGCCTGCTCCAGAGCTGTCAACAGGGCAGGACCGCCGAGGTCGTTGGTGGCGGCAAAGCCGTCACAATGCCCCTTGAAGACACGGATTCCAGCACCACATCCCATGACGGGACTCACGCTGGTGATGCGCTCCTGCTCCGCCAACACACCGAGTTGGTCATTGCGCTCCACAAAAACCTCCACCAGGTCCGCACCGGCCGCCATTCCCACCGCCAGGAGCTCTTCCAGGCGAGACCGCCAGCTTTGATCCAGTCGGGAGGTGACAGGTGCGTCAAGACAAAGGGAAGGCATAAGCTGAGCAGCAGAGCAAAAGAGACGCCTCCGATTGAGACAGGATGTGTCTCGAAAACGTGTTGGACAGCTTAAGGGAGTCTTGCCGCTTCTGGCGAAGGGCTACCGAACAGCGGGTTGCAGATCCTCCGAGACAATGGGCTTGAGAAGGAACAATCGGGCCATTTCCCATGTGTTGGCCACCCAGAAGGGAAGTTTGCGCAACACCTTCACCACCGCGGAAGCCTGATCGACATCGGTATCGGAGAGACGCTTGTTGTTGCCCACAATTCGCTCCAGACGGGTGTAAAAATCCGGATGATCCACATTCAGAACAACCGGAAAGATCCGTGCGGAGGTTTCATTGGTTTTGGCAATAACAAGCTTATCGTAATCACGGGCATCCAAGCCAATGGCCTGGTAAAATTCCTTACGGGCCACATCCCGCACATACATGGTGGCAAAGACGGTCAACAGGAAGAAACGACACCAGAGACGGGCTATCGGGCCGCGCACTGTATCCGGTTGAGATTTCATTAAGGCGTCAAAAAAGTCTCCATGGCGATTTTCATCTTGGCACCATCTTTCAAAGAAATTAAAAATGGGGAAGATTTTACTCTCCGGATGCTTTTCAAGATGACGAAAGATTGTAATATATCGCCAATAGCCAATTTTTTCCGAGAGATAGGTGGCATAGAAAATAAACTTTGGTTGGAAAAACGTATAATCCTTGTTGGCGGTGAGGAAGCCCAGGTCAAGCTGTAGCCCAAAGTCTGCCATCGACTTGTTCAGAAAACCTGCATGACGCGCCTCGTCACGGGACATATACTGGAAGCACTCTGCCAGCAGCGGATTTTTTTGCTTGATGCGGCGACTTAACTCCTTATAGAGAAGAAAACCGGAAAATTCCGACGTGCAACTCTGCTCTAAAAACTCCACAAACACGCGCCGGGTATCGGGATCCAACTTGTCCGCGGCGCCTTCAAATTCCTGGTCGCGGACAAAATGGTGGCGATTGTAATCCTTACGAAACTCTTCACAGACGGCTTCCAGCTCCGCCTCGTTGGGCCGCAGATCCATGGAGGCCATGGCATCAAAGTCCGTGGTGTAGAAGCGGGGGGTGAGGATGGTGTCCTTGATCGGCGCCTTCACGCCAGGGCGAAGCTCTTCAAAATCGGAGACGGTGGGTGCTGGGGCAGTACTAACCATGTGAAGACAGGCGGAGGAAAGAAAGTGGCGCTCCCACAATGGGTACCCTTTTCCCTTCAGTGTACTGACCCGGTGGCAGGGGTTTCGACTCTGTAACAGAGTCGGACAGCCGGGACGAGGCCGGATGTTCAGTTGGGTCCGAGCCATTTCTGGCCGTCGAGGCGCTGCACCAGGCGTGCAACCAGAAGGGCCAGAGACGTGCGCTTCTCGTCGATGAGAAAAGGCTCCAGAAGAGAAGGTTCTTGCCCGGACTCTGCCAGGGCAAAGGTTTTACGGCTGTTGATGTCCGGCTGTTCGAAGCAGAGCCAGAAACGGCGCGGCCCCGGCAATTCCCCCTGGATTTGCCAGCACCGACAACCCACCACGGGCATGGGGGCCTCCTGCAGTTGGAGCGCTGGTGCGGATCCCCCATGGGTGGCGCAGGCCTGGGTCATGGCCGGCATCAGCAGTCTCGGGACAAACTCGGCAAAGGGTTGGTCCTCCGGTTGCGGCTTCTTCCTGGCCGGTGTCTTGGTCGTCGCTTCTGGTTCAGCCACTGGACGAGGGGCTTGAGATTGATGGGAGACTAGACGAGAACGGACATCCTTCAGGGCGCAGTTGTCAAGCGCTTCCGGTGCAACCTGGTGGCGGAGCGGAATTGCCGGACAGGAAAAAGCCCGTCGGTTTGGGTGATCGGGAATGCCTTATGGGCTAATGCGGAACAGACCGAAGGGAAGGAAAGGCTTGTGCTCCCGTTCACCAGGTCTCGGACTCCGGCGGCTGCCAATCATCGTCGTTATCGGTGGGAGATGGGGAGGGTTCAGGGGCAGGATCGGGGATCCGCGCTGCACGCACCACCCGGAACGGCACATCCATGACGGGGGGTGGACCTCCCAGGCTGGATTCAGCGCCTCCCCAATGCTCCGGGTCGGGGTTGGGATCCTCTCCTGTGCCCCCGTCGTCCTGGATGTTGTCCTCCAGGTCGGCCTGTGACAAGCGGGAACGGCGCGGCGCGTGTTCCGTCCGGAGCAGTACGCCAACAGCAGTGGCCCCTAACGCCGCACCAAGACTGGAACTCAGCAGCAGCCAACCCCCAATGGGGAGAGCGGGGGTGGTTGCGGTGAGCAGTTGCAGTTGGCGCGGCTGACGCAAATTGTGGAGCCCCACCCACACCGCCGCCAGCCATGGGCTGAGCAGCACAAGGATCAGCAAGGCGCGCTTCATGAGCCGGACCCCACTGCCAGAGGCATGGGCCCCTGCCAACGCCGCAACTGCCGGCCCAGGTCATAGCCCAGGTTGTCCAGGATGCGGATCACCAGAAAATCCACCATGTCCTTGAGAGACTCCGGGCGCTGATACCAGGCAGGAATAGGAGGTGCGATGTGGGCGCCTGCCTCCGCCAACCGCGTGAGATTACGCAGGTGGATCAGTGTCCAGGGCATCTCCCGGGGGGCAATGATCAGGGGGCGGCGCTCCTTGAGTTGTACGTCCGCAGCCCGCTCCAGCAACTCCAACGACACCCCGGCCGCCAAGCGCGCCACGGTTCCCATGGTGCAGGGCAGGATCAACATGCCCCGGACCGGATAGCTGCCACTGGCGATGGTGGCTCCAAGGGCGTTCCATGGGTGACAGCGCAACCGGCCACCTTGGCAGCCACACTGCTGACGCCAAAACGCCTCCTGGGCATCAGGGCAACGGGGCAGGATCAACCCCTGCTCATCCCGCCACACGTTGGCGCAACCCCGGCTGGCCACCAACTCCACCTGTTCGCCCGCATTGAGCAACAACTGGAGAGCACGCACAGCCAACTGTTGAGCCGATGCACCCGTCACCCCCATGACAAGTGGCCCCGTGGTGCTCAAGGGTCCACCTCGGGTTCAGCCGTCAGGGCCGGTCGTTCCAGCGCCACGGTGTCCTGATTGACGCTTTCGTCTTCCCCGTTCCCGGAGTCCGGCGGCACCAGCACCACCTCCACCAGACGATCTTCAGCCGCCAGTCTCTGTAGCTTGACGCCGGTTGCCGCGCGAGATTGTCGGGAGATCCGGTTGGTCTGCAGGCGCACAATGACCCCTTGTTCGCTCACCAGCAGCACCTCCTCCGCATCCCCCGGAATGCGGAGGCTGATGAGGGCGTCGTCAGGGCCGCGAAACTTGAGGGCACGGCGTCCCATGCCGGCTCGCCTCTGCAAAGGGAACTCCTCCATGGCCACCCGTTTGCCGCGACCGTGGGCAGAGGCCACCAGGACCCAAGGCGCTGATTCAGCCTCCGTGTCCTCCGCTAACACGTCCATCCCGATGACCCGATCACCCTTCCGCAGGGTCATGGCCCGGACACCGCGGGCTGTGCGCCCCATGGAACGCAGTTGGTCGTCGTGGATAGGCACGTGAATGGCCATCCCCGACCGGGAGCCAATCAGCACACTGTCTCCCACCCGCGCCAGGCGCACCCAGCGCAAGGCATCACCGGATTCCAGGTGGATGGCAATCAAACCGTTGACGCGAATGTTGGCAAAGGCGCTGAGGGGTGTGCGCTTGATAAATCCCGCCTGCGTCAACATGAGCAGATACCGGTCTTCGCTGAAGTCGGACAAGGCCAGCAGGGACGTGATGTCCTCCTCGCGAGAAACGGGTAAGAGTTGAACAATGGGAGAGCCCTTGGCCGTGCGGCTGGCGATGGGCACCTTGTACACAGGCAAGGCATAGACAACGCCCCGATCACTGAACAGCAGCAGGGTGTCGTGGTCGTTGCAACTGATGAACAGACGCACCTGTTCCGTACTTTCACTGCGGGTTCCAGCCTTGCCTCGGGTCCCCAGGTTGGTGGCGACAAACTCACGCACGGGCATGCGCTTCAGGTAGCCACCACTGGTGAGCAGCACCACGGAGCGCTCATTGGCAATGAGATCGATGTCCTCCAGGTCTCCCTCACCGTCAAGGATCACGGTCCGTCGTTCCGTGGCAAAGCGGGAGCGCAGTTGATCCAGTTCCGTGCGAATAATGCCGCTGACCCGTTCACGGCTCGCCAGGACGTCGCGGTAGTCCGTGATTTTCCCCAGCAAATCCTCATGCTCCAGGCGGATTTTGTCCGCCTCCAGAGCCGTGAGGCGCCGCAGTTGCATCTGCAGAATTGCCTCGGACTGCTGTGGACCGAGACCCAGACGCTCCTCCAGCAGGCTGCGGGCCGTGGGGGTATCGGCAGCAGCACGAATCAGGCGGATCACTTCATCCAGGTCCCTCAGGGCGATGAGGAAACCCTGCAACACATGGTCCCGTTCCTCGGCCTTGCGGAGCAGGTGGCGGGTGCGCCGCTCAATGGTCTCGACGCGAAAGGTCAGGAACGTATCCAGTAGCTGGCGCAGGTTGAGGAGCCGGGGCTCACCCTTCACCAGCGCCACCATGTTGGTGCTGAAGTTGGCCTGCAGAGGGGTGAGCTTGAACAGGTTGTTGAGCACCACTTGGCTATAGGCATCCCGACGCAGCTCAATGACAACCCGCATCCCGTCCCGGTCGCTCTCATCGCGAATATCGGCAATGCCTTCCAGCTTTTTCTCGTTCACCAACTCGGCAATGCGTTCAATCAAGGCCGCTTTGTTCACCTGGTAGGGAAGCTCGGTGATGATCACCGCATCCCGATCAGGGCGGCCTTTGGCGTGCAAGGTTTCCACAGTGGCCACACCGCGCACGGCAATGGAGCCGCGCCCACTGCGATAGGTCTCCTTGATGCCGCGGCGCCCCAGGATTTGACCGCCGGTTGGAAAATCAGGCCCGGGAATGAGCTGGAGCAACTGCTGATCACTCAACTGCTGATCATCGATAAGGGCATCCAAACCGGCAATCAGTTCAGACAGGTTGTGGGGGGGGATATTGGTGGCCATGCCCACGGCAATCCCGGCGGAACCGTTGAGCAGGAGTTGGGGAATGCGCGCAGGCAGCACCGTGGGCTCTTGCTGGGAGCCGTCAAACGTGGGGAGAAAATCAACGGTCTCGTTTTCAATGTCCTCCAACAGGGCACTGGTGGTCAGTGCCTGCAGGCGTGACTCCGTATACCGCATGGCGGCAGGCGGATCGTTGTCCACGGAGCCGAAATTGCCATGGCCGTTAATGAGTGGCGCCCGCATGGAGAAATTCTGGGCCATGCGCACCAGGGCGTCGTAAACTGCGCCCTCACCGTGGGGGTGATATTTACCCAGCACTTCCCCCACCACCCGGGCGCATTTCCGGAACGGCCGCTCAGCCGTAAGACCCAGTTCATACATGGCGTAGAGGATGCGCCGATGCACCGGCTTGAGACCATCGCGGGCATCGGGCAAAGCCCGGCCCACAATGACGCTCATGGCGTATTCCAGATAGGAGCGTGACATCTCGCTCCGCAAGTCTGTGGGCACAATGCGCCCTTCACTGTTCGGGCCGATCCCTGGAGAGGGAAATTCAATGGATTCAGGCATGCCGCAGAAGCTGGAGCAGACGATTCACCGGCAGCAGATGCGCAGGGTGACAGCCACCATGGGATGAGTTTAGCGAAGTGCTCCCGCGCCGGTCCCGTGTCCTCGTCCCCACGCCGCACCATGGAGCAGTTGCAACACCGGCAGGCTGCGGGTGATCTGCGGGTATGCACCAGTGCGCAATTTCGTGCAGACGTGGCCGTGATGGGCTTGCAGAAGGCGTTTGCCAGGACGGACGTTCTGGCTGCAGGTGGCTGCAGCATCAGCACCCAGGCCAGCCTCACCATTGGTCCGGGTCCCTGTGACCCCCCGATTCGCATTCAACGGGCCGAGTTGGCAGGCGTTCGGCTGCAATGTCACGGCAGCAACAACAGCCTGACCATGCCCCTTGGTGCGGGGGACCGCCCGGAACGCAGCGGCGCGGCTGTGTTGCAGACCTTGCTCAAGGGGGCTTCCGTGTCGTTTGTCGCGTCCGGGGAGAAGCAGCCTCAGTTTCCACGGCAGGAGTTGGTGACCCGGTTGGATTTGGCCGGCCTGGGCATGACCCGTCTTCTACTGCCACGGGCCATCAGCGAAAACGGCATTGTGGCGGTCAACAGTGGCGAGATGAGAATCTGGTCGTTCCATGGACCACTGCTGGAACGGCTGGGAAACGCGGTGTTCACTGCGCCTGGAGGGCGCAGCATTGGCTTGAGTAGCCCTCGTTTGCAGTGCCTGGGTGTGGGATCTCCCGTCTTTGTGGCTGGCGCCGTCGGGGTGGTTGTGGGTGTGGGTATTGGCCATCAACCCCACTGCAACCGGCTGCCCAGCGGCCATGCTCTTGCACCGGGAGCCACGGCGGCGGTCAGTGCCGATGCGGAACACATCCAGCCCGCCTGGCTGCGTCCTTGCTGGTTTGGGGAGTTGGGAGCAGGGGTGATGGTGGCCTTGGCCGCCCCTGTGCCCCTCCTGACCGTCAGGGATGCGGCGGCAGCAGGTCTGGGAGACCATGAACTCCAAGCGCCTGTGCTGGATTTTTCCATTCCCCGACGGGTGCGTCCCGGATTTGGTCGTGTCTCTTACAAAGACCTTCTCGGTGGGCAGATCACCATTAAGGGACATACCGTCTCCACAGCATCTGCCACAAGCCTGCGTCTCACCGACGACATCACAACCGCTCTGGCGGAGAAACTACGTGAAGGGTCTTTCCCTCTGGTGACCCCCTTCCAGCCCCTTCCGGAGAAAGCGACCTTGACACCCGTCAACAGCTAGTCTTGATTGGCATGCAGTGAGTGGATCTTCTGAGTTCTGCCTGTTGAGGCGCACAGAGAGTCTGATCTTCTGCTTCCCTCCACGAGCACGGTCCCGAGCCCAACAACAGCGATGCAGGACATGAAGGATATGCCTGAGCAAGCTCAAGCCACTCCTCAGCCATCCGACACCACGTCAGCAGCTCCAACAGGCGCCACCGAGCAGGTTGGGGACGGCAATGGAGAGGGTGGGGAATTCCAGGCTCTGCTTGACCTCTTGCAGGGTTGGGTGGATCAGCAGGGCTGGAGCCTGTCCCTGAAAAGCCTTGGACGCCCCATTCGCAACCTGTTCCTCCTGATTGCCGCTCTGGTGGTGTTCCAACTGGTGAGCGGTGTTGCCGAGGCGTTGAACCGTATTCCCCTTTTGGGGAACACCTTCATGCTGGTGGGCTTGGTGCAGATCGCCGTTTTCACCCGTCACAATCTGCTGCGCCAGTCGGACAGACAGAACCTGCGCAAGCGCATTAACACGCTGTTGAACGATACGTTTGGCTGAGACGGACGGGCTCCCTGTCTCCGTTGTCCTGTGGATTCGCCCATGTCTGCTGCACTTCTGATCCAGAGCGTCAACCGACTGTTCGGGCTCTATGGATGGATTTTAATCCTCTACATTCTCGGCACCTGGATTCCCCAGCTCAGACACTCGGTAGTTGGGGGCATCCTGGCCCAGTTGAGCGAGCCTTATCTGAGGTTGTTCCGGGGGATCGTCCCCCTGTTGGGTGGTATGGACTTCTCTCCGATCCTGGCATTTGTTGTGTTGCGCCTGGTTCAGGGCATCCTGAACCAGGCGCTGCGAGCCTTCTTGTAGGGCGCTACTGCGCAGTCCAGGGGCTGAGGAGGTGGACCGTCTCAACCGATGTGCAGTTGACCGAGGATGCCGTAACCGCTGAGGGCTTCGGTGAGGACGGCCAGAAGAAAGCCCAGCATGGCCACCCGTCCGTTGAGCTTCTCGGCCTTGGCCAAGCGCTCCTGGCGGATTTGGGCGGCGGCGGTTTCCTGGAACCACTGATGGTTGGAGTTGGTTGGGAAAGAAAAGGAAGTCGAGGTCATGGGAGCATCCACGTGTGCAACAAAACTTTACACCCTGATGAAGAGGGCGCGAGGTTCGGGTGACCCCACCTGTTGAAGCCTCTGTTTGTAGTGGGAGGAGGGGCTTGGCGGCGGCCATGGTCTTAAGGTGGAGATGGCTGTTGCTCCTTTCGGGTGGCAGCCTTCTTTTCTGCGGTTTCAGCCCGCCTGTTTCATGAGTATTTACGTCGGCAACGTTCCCTTCACGGCCGAGAAGGAGGACATCCAGGAGCTCTTTGCCTACTACGGCGCAGTGGCCCGTGTGAGCCTTCCCCTCGACCGGGACACAGGCCGAAAGCGCGGGTTCGCTTTTGTGGACATGGTCAACGAGGGTGACGAGCAGTCAGCCATCGACGACCTTCAGGACGTGGAGTGGATGGGGCGCGCCATCCGTGTCCGCAAGGCGGAGCCCCGCGCGGGCAACTCCTCGGACCGCCCCCGTCGCAGTGATCGCCCTACTTCCACGGGGGAACGTCACAGCCCCGATGACGCGGGGGATGCCGATGCCGACAGCCAGGGCTGACGTCACGGTCACCACCCTTGCGATGCTTGGGCGGTGACGACTCTCCGTCGCTCTTGCCGCACCACGGCTGGGCAACACGGATCAACTCAACCTGGTTTGCGGATTGAGCTTCCGCTTCCAGGAGCCGTTGAACCACATGGCAACGGGGAGCCGCGGCAAGCTCCCCTTCTTCGGTCCACTCCAAAGCAGCCAACTCCGGCGCAAAAGAATGGAAAGGGATCGGGAATCGTGATGGTGTTTTCACACTCTCTACACCTCGGTCAGGATTCTTTAACTTTCCTGCCTGATTCCCCCTTTCCTTACGCTCCTTAAGGATTTCTTTTTCTTCCAGAAAAAGAAAAGAAACGTTGGTCCCCTCCTCCCTCCCTTGGGGGCTGACACACCACACTGCCCAAGCGGAAAAGCTGTTTCCACGCCCACCCGATGGATCCGGGCGGATTTTTTGTGCTTATTGCCAAAAAGCCATTTAACATGATAGAATTAACCCCATTTCATGTTCACCTTTTTGAGGAAGCATCACCGAATAAAGTGGCGCGTTGCCTGGAGGACCGTGACGAGGACATAAGTGAACAGACCCCGTAACCGTTCACATCCCGGAAAAGAGCGGACTCGATATGGAGACCCTGAAAGATTTGACGGAACGATCCGGAAAGGGAGAACTGTGATGCAAGTCGGCATTCACGACCGCAACGCCCTGCTGGCGATCTCTCCGTCGGCACGATCTACCACGCCTGCACTTGCACAGGTTGCAGTCAGCATGAACCGTACCCTAAGCACTCGCACATCCATACCGGTGACGGGCTGCCGGAAGTCACCGTGCCGTATACGGAACATCCTGGGGATTATGCGAGCGCGGTGGCGGCCATTGATCAACAGCTTCGCGCCGGTGGTTGGTCAGGACCGGTTGACCGTGTACCGCTCGCTGGTGACAGCAGACCGTGACGTTATCGGGATTCGAGCAGCGATAGAGAGCAACGATGGCAGTCCGGGATTGAAAGACGATGCGAACTTGGCCAATGCCAATGGTTCCCGTGACATGATAAGAGAAGAGAACGATGTTGACGGAACAAGAAACCTGAAGGCCAAAATCGACGGGGAAATTGCTGAATCCTCACTTGTAGGATATTTTGCGCGATCCTGAGCAGGAATCAAAAGATGATTGAAGAGGACATATCGCAATCCGGGTGTTCTTAAGGGGACGTACACGGCAACATGCCGAGAACTGAAAAAGACGGCCTTGGGAGCCTTCCAGTCAGCTAGCTTATTGCAGAAAGTTAAGCAAGTCCTCTTGTCTTGTTAATTCCATGGTCTCCCCCTCCACGACGGAAAACCTGGTTGTGATCGGTTCAGGGCCGGCAGGTTATACGGCTGCCCTCTATGCTGCCCGTGCCAACTTGGCTCCACTGCTGATCACCGGTTTTCAGGAGGGTGGCATCCCTGGCGGTCAA
>MKWU01001918.1_pt1 | contig 33588 bp, 26 predicted proteins | sample 809101 | NCBI WGS metagenome assembly MKWU01 (sample SAMN05860141, study PRJNA318959) | sponge metagenome | host: Aplysina aerophoba | place: Slovenia: Piran, Adriatic Sea, Gulf of Piran | collected 2013-05-07
CGGTGGCCGGCGGCAATGCCATCATCGCCCTGAAGTGCTGCATCCTCAGCAACCGCTTCGAGGACTTCTGGGCGCGCCGCGCCCGCCCGGCAACCGATCTGATAGAGGATTCATTATCAGACGAAAATGCCCAATCTACCGGGCTCAAACCGAAATCGCGACCCCTAAAGGCGGCCTGATGAAGGAAAATCTAACAAATCTGACGTACACCCCGTATTGGATTAAATGCGCTCGCTGGTACGCCACACAACTCGAGAACGAAGGGCGAAGACAAGCGCATGAATCGCGCGACCTTGCTTGCATGGGCAGTCCTATGGTAGTTTGGGCGCTTTCTACGCCATGAAGAGACACGGATGATGGCGAGCGCCGTCTTGCTTGTAACCGCGAAAGACGGAAATGCTGGTTCCCGCAATCTGGAGAGATTCGCCCTCGAGTATTTCGTGCCTAGTTTGCCCCGAGCAATCTCACGTGTTTGTTTTTGACGCGTATGTTCTGTCCGGAGGGGATAGGATCCCACGATGAGAGCGCTAGATCGTCTGCTTAAGACCTACCGGACCGCCTCGCTCAGCGAGCGAGACAAAGGAACTGCATTCGAGAAGCTAGTCGCCGCATGGCTGACTACCGATCCGGTGCAGACGCAACGCTTCAAGCGCGCCGAACTCTGGTCTGATTGGGCGCGCCGCCAACAGCAGGACCGCAGCGACACCGGGATCGATCTTGTGGCAACGCGGCATGACGGAAAGCTTGCCGCCATTCAGTGCAAATTCTTCGATCCTGACCGGCGAATCAGCAAGGGTGACATTGACAGCTTCATTTCGGCATCGGCGAAGCACGCATTCGCCGAGCGACTGATCGTTGAGACCACCGAAGTGGCGTGGAGCGAAAAGGCCGAGGTGATGCTCCGGGATCAGGTGATCCCCACGACACGTATCGGCGTACGTGACCTGCGGGACAGCCTCGTCGATTGGTCGAGGTTCGAGGCAACCCGCGAGATTGTGCGCCCGGAGCCGAAAAAACTGCGCGGGGATCAGATCGAGGCGTTGGAAGCAGTAAAGGCAGGATTAGCCGAGGCTGACCGGGGCAAGCTCATCATGGCCTGTGGCACCGGAAAGACCCTGACCGGCTTGCGGATTGCCGAGGAGTTGGCGGGTTCTGGCGGACGGGTGTTGTTTCTGGTGCCGTCCTTGGCGCTGATGTCGCAGACGGTCCATGAATGGTGTGCCGATGCGGTCCTGCCGCTCACAAGCCTTGCTGTATGTTCGGATGCCCAGGTGGGCAGGCGTCGCCGGGCCCGGGATGATGTGGCAGAGCTTGAGGTGACGGATCTCGCTTTCCCGGCGACGACGGATCCGGAATCACTGGCGCGGGTAGAAGCTAGCTCGGACAGCAACGCAATGCGCGTCGTTTTTGCGACGTATCAATCGATTTCGGTCATTGCGAGCGCACAGGAACGCCACGATCTTCCTGATTTCGACTTGATTGTCTGCGACGAAGCCCATCGTACGACTGGCGTGACGTTTGCGGGCGAGGATCAGTCGAATTTTGTGAAGGTGCATGACAACGAGGTTATTCGGGGACGCAAGCGACTCTACATGACGGCCACCCCCCGCATCTATGGCGAGAATGCGAAGTCAAAGGCAAGCGATGTGAAGGCGGTTCTGGCTTCCATGGACGATCCGGATGTGTACGGCGAAGTTTTGTTTCACCACGGATTCGCGCGTGCAGTCGAAAGAGATATTCTGACGGATTACCGCGTGATCGTTCTTGTCATGGATGAAGGTGAAGTGAATGCGGCTGTACAGAAACGTTTGGCTGACGAAGACAGCGAACTTGTTCTCGATGACGCAACGAAAATTGTGGGGTGCTGGAAAGCCCTGTCCAAGACGGGGCTGACAGAAGGTGCCACTGATGACACAGGACCGATGTGTCGTGCTTTGGCGTTCTGTCAGGGCATCAAAAAATCGAAATTGATCCGGAGCGAATTCGAGCAGGTAGTCGAAGAATTCCAGAAACAAGGCAACGGCGAAGACCGAAACGACTTTACTTGCGAGGTTCGGCACGTCGACGGCACCTACAATGCCCGAGATCGAGGGCAAAGGCTCGATTGGCTCAAGGAAGATGCAGGAGAGAATGTCTGCCGAATCCTGAGCAATGCCCGGTGCCTAGTTGAGGGTGTCGATGTCCCGGCCCTAGACGCGATCCTATTCCTCCATCCGCGTAACAGCCAGATCGACGTGGTGCAGGCGGTCGGCCGGGTGATGCGCAAGGCGCCGGACAAACGGATGGGTTATGTCATCCTTCCGGTAGGCATTCCACCGGGAATCCCTGCAGATCAGGCGCTGAACGACAACCGAAAATACCGTGTCGTTTGGCAAATACTCAACGCTCTTCGAGCCCATGATGAAAGGCTAGACGCCGTGATCAACCAGGGTGGCTTGGGTCAGGATGTCAGCGACCGCATCACGATTCTGGATGGCAGATCGCCCGCTGATAATGCTGAGCTTGAGAAAATAACAGCGAGGGTGGAAGACTTGCCGAGTCCGCCTCGTCGCCAGCGTTCAGAAATCGGTTCCGGGGGAGGGGACGACACCAGAGGACGGATAGACGAGGTAGAAATATTGCCGCTGATCATCGACGATTTTTCACGGGCCGTCATGGCAAAGATCGTCGAGAAATGTGGGACTCGCGAATACTGGGAAGATTGGGCGAAGGATGTGGCCGAGATTGCAGAACGGCATGTAACTCGGATTACCGATCTTGTTTCGCAGCCGGAAAGTGATGCCAGCAAGTTCTTTCAGGATTTTCTTCTGGAGGTTCGCGATGATCTCAACGAATCGGTGACAGAGTCTGATGCCATCGAGATGCTGGCACAGCATTTGATTACCCGACCCGTGTTTGACGCCTTGTTCGAGAATCATGCCTTTGTGGAGCAGAATCCTGTTTCGGCCGCGATGACGGAGGTGCTCTCGGTAATTGATGAGGCGCAGGTCGAGCGCGAGGCGAAGCAGTTGGAAGGGTTTTACTCCTCTGTGCGCAGACGGGCGTCCGGCGTCACCGACCCACAAGCCCGGCAGAAACTGATCGTCGAGCTCTATGACAAGTTTTTTCGAACCGCGTTTCCACGTGCTACGCAAATGCTCGGGATCGTCTATACGCCAGTCGAAATCGTGGACTTCATCATCCGCTCGGTGGATGAAGTCTTGCGGGCTGAGTTCAAGCAATCACTTGGCTCCGAGGGCGTCCATATCCTCGACCCTTTCGTCGGGACAGGCACCTTCATCACCCGCCTACTACAGTCCGGTTTGATTGCTCCTGAGGATCTGGAGCGCAAATACCGGGAGGAAATTCATGCTAACGACATTATCCTGCTTGCCTATTACATTGCGGCGATCAACATAGAGACGGTGTTTCATGCGGAGGCTAAGAAGGATGAATATTTGCCATACGAGGGAATTTGTTTGACTGACACTTTCGCCTTGCATGAAGGCGACGATGAACTGTCTTTCTATATGAAAGACAATACCGACCGACGGGAGCGCCAGAAAGAAACAGACATTCGGGTGATCATGGGCAATCCGCCGTATTCGGCGGGCCAAAAAAAAGAAGACGATAATGCGAAAAACGTTGTATATTCACGACTCGATCAACGGATCCGATCGACTTATGCGGAACGCTCTGAGGCGGGCCTGCTACAGAACCTCTATGACAGCTACATTCGGGCGATCCGCTGGGGTAGCGACCGCTTGGGTGAAGCCGGGGTGATGGCTTATGTTTCCGGCAGTGCATGGATAGAACGCTCCTTTGCCGATGGATTACGCAAATGTTTGGCGGAGGAGTTCGCCAGCATTCATGTCTTTCACCTCCGAGGTGACATTCGCAAGAACATGTTGTCCGGTGGTTTGGCGGGTGAGGGCCAAAATGTGTTTGGCCAAGGAACGATGACAGGAGTCGCCATCACCGTCTTCGTCAAGAATCCGGATGCGGAGAAGCAGGGGCATATCTTCTTCCACGACATTGGCGATTATCTGGATCGGAAGCAAAAACTCGGCATCATCGAACATTTTGGAAGTATCCGTGGGATTGGGGAAGTGGACGGGTGGACCAAAATTATGCCTGATGAGCATGGGGACTGGTTGGATCATCGTGATCCGGGCTTCGATGCATATCCGAAGATTGGCGACAAGAAAAACAAGACCAGGCAGGTTTTGTTTGGCAACTATTCCCTAGGTGTGGTCACCAATCGGGATCCTTGGTGTATCAATCCCTCAAAATCAGCACTGGCCGAAAATATCAGGGCGACGATCGATTTCTACAATGCCGAACTTGAGAGATGGATAGATGTGGAGGATAACGCCCGCAATAGTCGAACGACTTTGCCGAAAGTAGATGATTTTGTTTCGACTGATCCCAAGAAAATCAGTTGGACTAGAGCCCTTAAACAAGATTTGCAGAAGCAAAAAAGCCTAAACTTGAGTGACGGGCAGTTCGTACCTTGTGTTTACCGCCCTTTTACCAAGCAGTGGCAGTTTTATAGTCGACGTTTAAATGAAATGGTCTACCAAATGCCCAGAATCTTCCCCGATAGTGAATTGCCTAACCGCGCGATTGCGGTCACAGGGAAAGGGGGGCGCTCGGGTTTTTCAGTCTTGATGGTGGACGCACTGCCAAACCTACATACGGTAGATACGGGCCAGTGTTTTCCTTTCTGGCTCTACGAGAAAACTGCACCAACAGAAGACTCTTTGTTCACGGGTTCTGACGACAATAGCAATTGTCGTCGTGAAGCCATTACGGATTATGGCTTGGAGCGCTTTCAGTCAGCCCATCCAGATGAAGCCATTACTAAGGAAGACATCTTCCATTACATTTACGGTCTGTTGCATTCCGAAGATTACCGTAGCCGGTACGCCGCAAACCTCACCAAAGAACTACCGCGAATTCCTTGTATAAATCGGGTAGAGGACTATCGTGCTTTTCGTGACGCGGGCAAACGGCTCGGCGAGTTGCATGTCGGCTATGAGTCGGTTGAACCTCATGCCCTCACCCTCGAAATTGATGCCAAACAGATCGAGGCCAACTTGGAGGCGGCCTACCGGGTCACGAAAATGCGGCACCCGGGGTCAGGAAAGAACAAAGACCGATCGACGGTCATCTACAACGCGCACGTCACCATTCGCGACATCCCCGAGGGGGCGTGGGACTATGTCGTGAACGGCAAGCCTGCGTTGCAATGGGTCATGGAACGCCAGTGTGTCCAGACCGACAAGGCCAGCGGCATCGTCAGCGATGCCAACCGCTACGCGATCGAGACGGTGGGCGACCCACGTTATCCACTCAACCTGTTCCTGCGAGTCGTTGCGGTCAGCTTGGAGACGATGAAGATCGTGCGGGCTCTCCCTGAATTGGTTATCGAATGAACGAGAGCCGGGGGATCAGGTGTGCATCCACGTGTCCACCCAGCCAAATACGACTGCGCAGACACCTAGAACCATTTCGGGCAGAGGACTGACGGTAAAATGCAGGGACAATCTCCCTGCCTATGAGCATTACGGTCCGATTTTTTGCCAGCCTCCGCGACCGGGTCGGTCTTGAAAGCATCGAAATCGATGCGGACGACCTGGGCAGTGTGCAGGACGTCTGGCAGGCTCTGGTCGAACAGGAGCCGGACGCAAGGGTACTCGCGGCGGTCAACGCCCGGCATGCCGCGCTTGACGCAAAGATCCAGGATGGTGATGAAATCGCATTTTTCCCCCCTGTCACGGGCGGCTGAGCTGCCTCCAATCCCCCCCAAAGGAGTTTGACCTTGAACATTTCGCTTGATCACATGCCGCTGGTGCTGGGGGTTGCCGGACTATTGGCGGCCCTTCTTCTGTACCGCATCATCCTGCGCTATCCCGCAGGCCACGGACGGGTAGCCGAGATCGCCCGGGAAATCCAACAGGGAGCCATGGCGTTCATGCGCCGCGAGTATCTGGTGATGTACCTGTTCATCGCGGTCGTCGCGGTCGCCATCGCCGTGTCCGATCTGGGCGTCCACACCATGGCCGCCTTCCTGACCGGCGCGGCCTGCTCGTCGCTCGCCGGCCTCATCGGCATGTATACGGCGACCCGCGCCAATGTCCGGACGGCTGTGGCGGCCAACATGGCCGGTGCTCCGACCGCGCTGTCCCTGGCCTTCTACGGCGGCTCGATCATGGGCCTGACCATCGCCGCGGTGGGCCTTCTGGGCCTGGGCTCGCTCTACCTGATCTACGGACAGGATCCGGCGACGGCCCATATCATCCACGGCTTCGGCATGGGTGCATCTTCCGTGGCCTTGTTCTCGCGTGTCGGTGGAGGCATCTTCACCAAGAGCGCGGATGTGGGCGCGGACCTGGTCGGCAAGATCGAGGCGGGGATTCCGGAAGACGACCCCCGGAATCCGGGAGTCATCGCGGACAATGTGGGCGACAATGTCGGCGATGTCGCCGGCATGGGATCGGACATCTTCGAGTCGTACTGCGGATCGATTATCGCGACCATTGCTTTGGCTTCCACCCTGCCGGCGGTGATGCTGGCGGACTTGGGTCCCCAGCAGGTGCTGATGTTCCTGCCGCTGGCGTTGGCGTCGGTGGGCCTCGTGTGCTCCATGATCGGCATCCTGCTGGTCCGCAGCCGGGTGCAAAGCCGGCCTGATGCCGCCTTGCGCTTGGGCACTTTCGGTTCAGCCGTGCTGTTCATCGTGCTGGCGTACTTCATCATCGGACAGTTCGGGCTGGCTTCCGGGATCTGGACCGCAGTGCTGGCCGGTGCCGTCGGCGGCATCATCATCGGCCTAGTGACGGAATATTTCACGGCGGGTTCGCCGGTGCGGCGGATCGCCGCTGCGTCGGAGACCGGCCCGGCCACGGTTATGATCCGGGGTCTCGCGACCGGCATGCAGTCGGTGGCTGTGCCGGTACTGTCCATTGCCGCCATCATTTATTTCGCGCATATGGCAGCAGGCCTCTACGGGGTCGGGATTGCCGCGGTCGGGATGCTGGCCACGGTCGGCATGACCATGGCGATCGATGCTTACGGGCCCGTGGCGGACAACGCGGGCGGCATCGCGGAAATGGCGGAATTGGGCGAAGAAACCCGCCACATCACCGACACGCTCGACGAAGTCGGCAACACGACGGCCGCGATCGGGAAGGGGTTCGCGATCGGTGCCGCAGCGCTTGCGGCGCTTGCCATCATCACGGCGTTCCTGGCTGAAGTCGCCCACGGCCAAGGCGCGGCCGTCGAACTTCGGCTGAACGATCCGCTGGTGCTGGTCGGCCTGTTCATTGGCGGGACGTTCCCGTTCATTGTCGCGGCGCTCACCATGACCGCGGTGGGAGACGCCGCGTTCGAGATGATCAAGGAGATCCGCCGCCAGTTCAAGGAGATTCCGGGCCTGCTGGAAGGCACCGGAAAACCGGACACGGTCCGTTGCGTGGATATTGCGACGAAGGCGGCGCTGGTCAAGATGATCCCGCCCGGGGCGCTGGCCGTCATCGCGCCGGTGGTGGTCGGGTTCGGATTAGGCCCGCAGGCACTTGGCGGGATGCTTGGCGGCGCGCTGCTCGGTTGCGTGTTGCTGGCGTTGATGATGGCGAATGCAGGCGGGGCTTGGGACAACGCCAAGAAGTATGTCGAAAAAGGTCATCACGGCGGCAAGGGATCCGAGTCGCACCATGCTTGCGTGGTCGGCGATACGGTTGGTGATCCGTTCAAGGACACGTCCGGGCCGTCCATGAACATCCTGATCAACGTCATGGCGATCGTCAGCCTGGTGATTGCGCCGTTGCTGTAAGGGCGCGCGAAAAGCGGATTGCGGCCTAGTCCTCGGACTCCACCACGTCGCCCGTGGTCACGAGGAAACGCCAGACCAAGGCGCCAGCCTCGCCTTCCAGCGTCAGTGCGGCGTCCATGATTGCCACCATGGCCTCGCAGAACCGGGAGTGCGCGGTATCGCCGGGACGCAAGGCGCTCATCAGCTCAGGGTCGGTGTCCTGCGCCTCGAGCGTGGCGTACAACAGATTCAGGTCCTCGGCCCGGGTTTCCCGCCATTGCCGGGGCGCGCCACGCGCCTGCGCCGCCGCGTTGATAAATGACTCGATGTAAGCGCTGACCGGCTCGCGGTATGCGGGGTTGTCGTCGTCGGCAAGTGCCTGCACGCCCTGATATTCGTACGCAAGGCACCGCTCGGCTCCGTCGATCCGGTCGATCAAAGCGAGCAGGTCTCGACGCTGTATAACCAGCGTGCGCCAGTCGACCGGGTCACCTTGGCGCACCAGTTCGTTGTAGCGCGCCCAGTTCCGGTGCGAGGCCTGCGCTAGGGCCAAACTGGCCTGTTTCGGGTCGTCGTGGCGCTTGAGTTCGACCAGTTGCGAGATCAGGGCGTCGTAATGCTCCGGGAAGTGACGCGCCTGTGCTTTCAGGGCCGCATCGTCGGCCTGATCCAGCATCAGCCGCACCGCCGCGCGCGACAGCGGCATCTGGGTTTCTTCTTCCTGCGCGGGCAAACTGGAGCCTGCCACCATCAGCGCAAGAGCCAAGGCAATCCGGAGGTTCATGCGGGAGCCTTCAGAAGGCGTGCCCGCAGGCTGGACAGCTTGTTTCGGAAATCATCCATGATCAGGTAGAAGCAGGGCAGGACCAACAAGATTAGCACGGTCGCGAACAGCAGGCCGACCCCCAGGCTGATCGCCATCGGGGCCAGAAACCGTGTTTGCCCGCTCGAGAAGAAGATCAGCGGCGAGACTCCGAAGAAGGTGGTCAGCGTGGTCAGCAGAATGGCGCGGAAACGCGCCCGGCTGCCGAGCAGCACCGCTTCGATGCGCTCGTGCCCGCGCTGGCGGAGCTGTTTCACGAAATTGATCAGGATCAGGGAGTCGTTGACCACCACCCCGGCCAGCGCGAGCATGCCGATCAATGACAGAAACTGCAGATGGATCCCCGCGGCGTAATGGCCGACCACGACGCCGATCAGCGCGAACGGGATCGCGGCGATCACCACCAGCGGGTCGAGCAGGGACCGGAACAGGGCGGCCAGGATGAAGAAAATGATCGCCAGTGCCGCGTATGCAGCGCGCTTCATGTCGGCGATCGCGATGTTCGTCTCGCGCTTTTCGCCCAGATAAGTCATCCGGTAGTCGCTCAGGGGCTGGAAGCGGCTGGCGAATTCCTGGTCCAGAAGCGCCGTGACGGCCCCCGGCGAGGTGACGGCCGGGTCGACCTCGGCCGTGATGGTCGCCATGCGCTCGCCGTCGCGTCGCCGCACCGTGGCCAGGCCGCGGGCCGTGGTGATGTCGGCCACCTCGTCAAGGTAGACCACGCCGCTGTCCGTGGTAATGGGCAGGCGGTCGAAAGCCGCGGAGTCATGCCGCATGGTATGCGGATACAGCACCCGGACCGGCACGCGTTGGTCGCCTTGGCTGATGTAGACCACCTTGTCGCCCTGGTAGCCCATGCGGACGGCCGCACCGAGTTCGGCCTGGGTGATGCCGAGCTCCCGCCCGCGCGAATTCAGGGCGTACTGGTATTCAACTTTCCCGGGGTCCAGGTCGTGGCGGGCGTCTTCAACGCCGGGAAGGCGGGCCAGGAATTCTCGAACTTGTTCAGCGTATCGCTGAAGCTGGTCCAGCTCCGGCCCGATGATGCCGACCTCGATATCGGCACCGGCAGGCCCGGCCTGATCCCTTTGGAAAGAGACACGCTGAATCCCGGGCACCGTCTTCAACGTGGTCCGGACCTCGTTCTGGATCTGCTCGGTCGTGCGTTCGCGCACACCCCGGTTTTTGAATTTCATGTTGATCAGCGGGGCGACGTAGGCTTCGATCCATCCGTCCGGCGCCGGATCCGTCAGGTTGACGCTGATCTGCACGTAATGAGTGCTCAGGGAGTACTGGTCGAAGCCGATCATGTTCACCCCGACGTTGGTCTGCAGGCTCTTCAGTTCATGCGGTTCGATGACACCGTAGATGGCATTCTCGATACGCTCCGCCAGGACATTGGAGTCGGCCAGGCCATAGGTATTCGGCCCTTCGGCGTTGATCAGGAACCGATTCGTCTTGACATCGGTGAACTGGGTGTACGGCATCCGGGTGAACAGGAAAGCCAGTGTGACCAAGAGCACCCCAATCGTTATGCTGGCCACCAGGTAGCGATTCCGCACGCCCCATTCGAGCAGGACGTGGTAGCGATCCAGGAAGGCATGCCAGTGTTCCGTGTTGTGCGAGGTGTGGCGCAGCTTGAGGATTTCGGCCGCATGCGACGGCAGGATCAGGAACGCTTCCAGCAGGGAGCCGAACAGTGCCGCGACCACCACGACCGGGATGACCGCGATGAACTGGCCGAGGATTCCAGAGACGCCCAACAGAGGGAGAAATGCCGCGACCGTGGTGAAGATCGAGGCCAGCACCGGCCACATGACCTCCCGCGCGCCGATATAGGCGGCCTCGTGCGCTTCCATCCCTTCCTCCATATGGCGGTGGGTGTTTTCGGAGATGATGATGGCGTCGTCCACGACCAGCCCGAGCACGACCAGGAAGGCGAACATGCTGACCATGTTGATGCTGTGCCCGAACATGGCCATCACGATCACGGCGGTCAGCATGGCCACGGGAATCCCCAAGGCGGTAATCAGGGCCATCCGGAAGTTGAGAAGGAAGTAAAGCGAGAAAAGCAGCAGCATCAACGCCACGACGCCGGAGGCCTGCACGGTGTTGATGCGGGTTTCGATCAGCCGCGACATGTCCATGAAGAAACTGGCGCGCACGCCTTCGGGCAGAGCAAACTGCGCGATCTCCTCGCGGACCCGGGTGGTGACGTCGTGGGTGGAAGCGTGGGCGCTCTTGGAGACGGTCATGTTGACCGCTTGCATCCCGTTGAAGCGCCCCCGGGTAATCGGTTCTTCCAATTGCATGGACACCCGGCCCAGGTCGCGGATCCGCAACTGGCCGCCTTGCGCGTTGTGCCGCACCACGACCTCGCCGATGGCCTCGATCCCCTCCGCGCCCAGGCCGCGCAACAGAATCTCGCCTTCGGTGCTGCGAATGATGCCGCTGGGCGTATCGCGCAGGTTGCCGCGCAGGGCCGCAGAGATCTCGTTCAGCGTCACCCCCCGTGCGGCCAGCTCATGCGGGTCCAGTTCCACCCACGTCTCCCAGTCCCGGTTGCCGGTCACGCCGACGCCGGACACCCCGGGGATCTGCTGCAGGCTCCGCCGCAGCCGGTCGGCCACGTCGTACAGCAGCGGCATCGGCGCTTCGCCGTGCAGGGCAATGCTGATGGCCGGGAACAGATGCTTGAGCTGGCTGACCTGGGGCGTGTCGGCGTCTTCCGGGAAATCCTCGATGGCGTCGATTTCCGTACGCATCTCCCGCAGCAGTTCGTCCGGGTCGGCACCCTCCATCAGCTTGTACTGAATGGTGGACAGGCCCTCCTGGGAACGCGAGGTGACCGAATCGATGTCGACGAGGAAGTCCAGGGCCTCCTCAATCGGGATGGTGATCTGCCGCTCGATCTCCTCCGGCGAAGCGCCCTCGAACGTGGTGCGGACCTGGAGAACGTTGCGGTCGAAGACGGGGAACACCTCCTGCGGCATCGAGTGCCAGGCCAGCACGCCCAGCACCAGCACCAGCACCAGCACCAGGTTGACCAGCAGCGCGTTATGCAGCGAGAAGCGGATCATGGTGCGCGAACGCGCACGGAGCGGCGCACGTCCATGGCCGCGGCATCACGGGCGACGATCCGGTCCCCTTCCTTCAGTTCCGATTCGACCACCTGCCAGACGCCCACGCGGGGGCCAGGCGTGATGCCGATGCGTTGCAGCGACTGCCCGTCGATGCGGAATACCGCTTGGCCCGCGGCATCCACTCGCAAGGCTTCCACGGGGACCACCAGAGCATTCCTGAGGACCGGCAGCGGCAGGCGGGCGACGGCCAGTTGCCCGGGTGCCGCGCGGTTGCCGGGGATCCGGATGCGCAGGGCATGCGTAAAGGTGCGCGGGTCCGGGTCGGTCTGCAGCGCGACCAGGACTCCGGGGTGTTCCCGGTCTCCGGTTTTCACGGTGATCTTTTGGTTGAGCTCCAGCGCATTGGCGGTGGTGCCGTCGACTTCCACGTAGAAATCCAGCTCCGACACGTCGACCAGGGTGACGATGGTCTGGTCCCCGGTAATGCGGTCGCCGACCTCGGCCAGCACCGTGTTGACCTTTCCGTCGAAAGGTGCCGTCAGCCGGGTGCGCGCGAGGTCCCGGCGGGCCTGGTCGAATTTCGCCTTCTTCAGCGCCAGGCGTTGCCCTCCGGTATCGACCGAGTGCGTGAGTTCGGCCACCCGCGACTCCAGCTCGGTGAGTTTTTGTTCGGCGGCGTTGAGCGAAGATTTCGAGAGCAGCGAACGCTCGCCCAGGCGCATGTGGCGCGCGACTTCCTCGCGTTGCAGTTCGCGATGCCGGGTCGCCTGCTCCAGCTGAACCCGGTCCCGTTCGATGCCGCTTTCTTCCAGGCGCAATTCCGCCTCGGCAGTGCGCTCCCGGTCCTTGAAGTCCCGGTCATCGAGAATCAGCAGCGTGTCTCCGGCGGAGACCGTCATTCCGGGCTCGACTTCGCGCTGCAGTAATTGACCCGAGACCTCGAAGCGCAACGTTGCGCTGCGGCGCGGCTGGAGGCGGCCCGTGAAGGTGGCGGACGGGGAAACGTCCTGTCGTGCCACCGTGTATGCCTCCACCGTCAGGCTTGGCAGGTCGGTCAGGGTCGCTTCCGGCTGCGGCGCGGTGGCGATCAGGGTGTAAGCCGCGAGGCCGAACAGGCCGAGAACCCCGATCGACCACAACCCCGGCCTGTTCGACGGGAGAAACCGGCGGAGCCTGCCGCGCGGGCCATCGGGGAGGGAGAGGGAAGGCACGATGAAGTTGAACTGAAAGGTAAAACAGTAGAATACACTACGGCGGCATCAGGCCGCAAGATTGTTTTTATGCTGATTTTTCGCCGCATCCTGCTTTTTCTGGCCTTGGGGACTTGGGCGTCGGGGGCGGCGGCGCAGGATGCCCTGCCGCTTCCGGAACCGCTCGAGCCCGCGCACTGCGGGCCGAGAGAGATCGGCACGGATGCCGGCAGAAACGGTGAATTCGAGATGGAGGCAGGGCAGATGAAGCGCGAGGGAGATCGGGTGGAGTTGAGTTCGGACGTGCGTCTTCGGCACGGCCCTTGGCGCGCCCGCGCGGAGTCCATCGTTGCGGACGTAGACAAGGAACACGCCGAACTGGACGGCGGCGTTCACGTGAGCGGGCCGGGCGTAGTGATGGAGGCCGAACGGATGAAACTGGATTATGGACGGAAGCATGCGGAAGTGGAAAACGCCCGCTTCCGGGTGGCCAGTGGCGCGGCCGGGCTGGCACGGAGGCTGGTTCGCTCCGAGGACGGCCTGGTGGAGGCCGAGTCGGTGATCTATACCACTTGCGCCCTGGACGACCCGGACTGGAGCCTGCATGCGGGGACGGTCCGGATCGATCCGGAGCAGAGGCAGGGGGAAGCGCGAAACGCGACGCTGAAGGTCGGCTCCGTGCCGATCCTGTACCTGCCCTGGATCGGGTTTCCGATCGGAGATGCGCGCAAGAGCGGCTGGCTGGTCCCGGAGGTGGGGACCTCCGACGACCTGGGCTATTCGCTGGAGCTGCCGTACTACCTGAACCTCGCCCCGCACTACGATGCGGTGCTGTCGACCCGCTACATGGGAAGGCGCGGCCTCCAGATCAAGCCGAGCGGCCGCTACCGGACGCATCACGGAAGCGGTGCGGTCAGGGCCGAGTTCCTGAGCGACAACAAGGCCGACGATGACCGCTACCTGATGCACTGGCGCCACAGCGGCGTCCGCCCGAGCGGGTGGGACTACCAGGTGAACTACACCGATGTCTCCGACCGCGAGTACCAGGAGGACTTCAGGTCGGGCATTCACGGCTTGTCGGTGACCCGGCTACGTCAGGAAGCCGGCATCGCCTGGCGCTCCAGCGATTGGACTTTCAGCGCCGAATTGCAGGGAAGCGATCCGCTCAAGGACGAAATCGAGCAATGGGACCGAATGCCGAAAATCCGGACTAAGGGCACTTTCCGCGTGCCGTCGATCGGGCTGGTTCTGTCGCCGTCGCTGGCGGTGGACGCATTCCGGGGCGATCTGGACACGTTGCATTATCAAGGTGAGCGCTACGATGCCTCGCTGGTGATGTCGCGACGCTTCGCCGGGGCCGGTTGGCAGGTCACGCCCCGCCTGCAGTGGCGCCACACGCACTACGACCTGACTTATTCAGACACGGCAGAAGCGGCGGCGGAAGACTTGGACGTAAACCTTGATCACTCGCCAAGCCGGACCCTGCCGATCTTCAGCGTCGACGCCCGGGCGCGCTTTGAGCGCCAGCTGGAAAATGGTGCCCTGCAGACACTGGAGCCGCGGCTCTTTTACTTCAACCGCCAGCGTCGCGACCATTCGGACATTCCGATCTTCGATTCCCGGCGGATGGAACCCGACTTCGATACCATGTTCCGGATTGCGCGGGCCGTGGGACCCGACCGGGTCGGTGCTGCCGACCTTATGGCGGCGGGACTCACGACGCGGATCATCGATCCGGCCTCAGGCTATCTCAAGTTGCGGGCGCGGCTCGGGCGGATCTGGTATTTCCGCTCGCCGGGCGGCCTCATCAAGGGAGGCGAGGGCGACGACTCGAAATCCGCCTGGGCTGCGGAGGTTGAGGTGCGGCCGGTGCCGCAGCTCGAGATACGGACCGCACTACGTTTCGACCCGGGCCATGAGGGGGACAACACGACTTGGGCTTCCCACATGATCGGCTGGAATGGTGCAAACGACGAACGCTTTCAGGTACGCTACCTTCGCCGGGCCGGGGGCGTGGAGTACGTAGGGAATCCGGTACTGGAGGAGCCGGGCGAGCCGGCGTTGGAACAGGCGGACGCGCAGGCGCTGATGCCGCTGGGCGGCAACTGGCAGCTGGCCTTCCGCTACCGTTACGATTTGCGCGAAAGCCGCAGCATCGAACTGTTGAGCGCCCTGGAGTACCAGGGGTGCTGCATGACGGTGGGGGTCGGGGCCTGGAAGGTGCGCAGGGACGGGGAAGATCCGGGCGAGGAATACAAAAGCCGGTTGCTGCTGCGGGTTAGTTTCCACGGCTTGACCGATCTGGGCCAGGATGTCATGACGCACCTGCGGGGGGAACTGGATGGGGAGCCGGTATGGTCCCATTGATCCGTTGTACGGCCTTTATCCTGGCGATGGGCACCGGAGTCGCGGCGGCTGAACTTCTGGATCGGGTGGTGGCGGTGGTCGAAGACGACATCATCACCCAGGCGGAGCTCGAAGAACGCGTCTCGATCATCGCGAAGCAGATCCAGCAGGGCGGGACGCCGTTGCCGCCGCGCGACCAATTGATCGCCCAGGTGCTGGAATACATGGTGATGGCCCGCCTGCAGTTGCAGCTTGCCGCAAAGCGCGGAATTTCCCTGCCGTCCGACGCGGTGGTGAACGAGATCCGGTCGCTTGCGGAACGCAACAGGATGGACCCCCGGGAATTCCGGCGCCAAATAGAACGGCAAGGCATTCGTTTCTCCAGCTTCTACAACTACCTTCACGAACAGCTGCTGACCCAGCACGTGCAGCAGCTGGAATCCCGTCGTCTCGTGCGGGTGACCGAAGAAGAGATCGACAATTTCATTCGGTTGCATGCCGATCGCCTTCAGACCGACACCCGATACCATCTGACTCACATTCTGATCGCAGTGCCGGGGCAGCCGGACCCTGCGGAGATCGGACGGGTGCGCGACAAGGCCCAACGCCTGGCCGAGCGGGTGCGCGGCGGAGAACGTTTCGAGAGCCTCGCCCTGACCGAATCGGACGGCCGCAATGCCCTCAAGGGAGGCGATCTGGGTTGGCGCTCCGCGGCGGAATTGCCCGGGTTTGCCGCTGATGCCATTTCCAAGCTGGAGGCCGGCCAGGTCACCGATCCTCTCCGCAGCCCGAGCGGCTTCCACCTGTTCTACCTGACGGACAAGGAGGGCGGCGGGCAAATCATGGTGAATCAGACACGTTCGCGTCACATCCTGATCCGCACCAGCGCCATTGTCGACAACGATGAAGCCCTTGCTCAACTCAAGACCCTGAAAGACCGGATCGAGGGTGGCGACCAGTTCGAAAACCTGACCCGTTCGCATTCCGACGACATCGCCTCGGCGGCCGACGGGGGGGATCTGGGATGGACTTCGCCGGGGATGCTGGACCCTTACTTCGAGGAGCAGATAAACCGGCTGGAAATCGATGGGATCAGCGAACCGTTCCAGACCTCGTTCGGTTGGCATATCGTCCAGGTGCTGGAACGTCGCCGGATTGACGAGACCGAGTCGGCCTTGCGAACGCGTGCGCTGAACCACCTTGCCCGTTCCCGGGTCAATGACGAGATCGAAATCTGGCTGCGGCGGCTGCTGAACAATTCCTTTGTCCGCTACATGTCCGGAGAGCAGGGTGCCTGACCTGCGCGTGGCGGTGACTGCCGGCGAGCCCGGCGGAATCGGCCCGGATTTGATGCTGGAGTTGGCGAAGCGCCAAAATCCCGCCCGCTGCATCGTGTTTGCTGACCCGCAGCTCCTCCGGCAGCGCGCCGAGGAACTGGGACAGTCGGTTCGGGTCGTGGAATACCGCCCGGACGTCACTCCTCCGCCGGATGCGCTGGAGGTTCATGCCATCCCCATGCCGGGACAGGTCCGGGCTGGAGTTGCCGAGGCGGAGTTCGCCCCATATGTTTTGGAGTGCATCGCCGAGGCTGGACGTGTCTGCTTGGAGGGAGCATTCGACGCGCTGGTGACCGGGCCGGTGCAGAAAAGCGCGTTGTTGGCTGCAGGCCTGCCGTTTCGCGGCCATACGGAATATCTGGCCGAGCAGGCACATAGCGAGCCGGTCATGCTGCTGACCGCGGAATCCCTGCGTGTCGCGCTCGCGACCACACATCTCCCGCTGGCCGAGGTGCCGGAAGCCGTAACCCGGGAGCGCCTGGCCGGCATCTTGGACATCCTGATCGCCGGGCTGCAGTCGAGGTTCGGTCTGGCCCAGCCGAGGATTCGGGTGCTGGGGCTTAATCCCCATGCCGGTGAAGGCGGCCATTTCGGGCATGAGGAGCAGGAGGTCATCGCGCCAGCTATCGAGATGCTGCGCCGACGTGGCCATCAGGTGGAAGGGCCGGCTTCGGCGGACACGGCTTTTGTCGATCGCGAAGGAGTCGACGCATTTCTCGCCATGTATCACGATCAGGGTCTCCCGGTTCTGAAGACGCTCGGGTTTGGGTGTGCCGTGAACGTAACCCTGGGGCTGCCGTACGTTCGCACTTCGGTCGATCATGGCACGGCTCTGGACCTTGCGGGAACAGGCCGGGCCGATCCCGGCAGCTTGTTCGAGGCTGTCGATTCTGCAGTGCAGCAGGCGCATGCCGCCCGTCATTGGGCGGAAGCAGCATGAATTCTGCTCCATTGCCGGCAGAGTTCCTCCAGGCGTGGAATGAGCGCGAGCCGTTGGCTGCCTTGGCCACGACTGCTCCGAACGGCGAACCGAACGTAATCTGGGTGCTTTGCTTGCACCTGACTGACGAGGCTCAACTGGTCGTGGCGGACAACGCCATGAGCAAGACCCGAGCCAATATCGAGGCGGGCAGTCCGGGTTCCCTGGTTTTTTTGGCCCAGCCTCGGCGCGCCTACCAATTGAAAGGACCGCTGTCCTATCATGCGGACGGACCGGTGTTCGAGGCGATGAAGCATGGCTGGCTGGACGACTCCTATCCTGGGCGCGGCGCGGTCCTGATGGAGATCGGGGAAATCTACGCGGGTGCCGACAAGGTCTGGCAGCGCGACGCCTGAACCATGGCCCTGCCGCCGCCGCGAAAACGCCTGGGGCAGCATTTCCTTTCCGATCCGGCAAAGATCGAGGAGATCGCCGCCGCGATCGGGCCGAGCGACACCTTGGTCGAGATCGGTCCTGGCCGGGGCGCGTTGACGCTCCCGCTGGCAGGGCAGACACGACACCTCATCGCTGTCGAGAAGGATCCGGTTCTCGCCGAATACCTGGAACACCAGTTTGCCGATAATCCCGGAGTTACGATCCGCTGCGCGGATGCGCTGCACGAGGATCTGTCGGCGTATCCGAAAGGCTTGCGACTTGCGGGCAACCTGCCGTACAACGTGGCGACCGCATTGTTGCAGCGTTGGATGGAGTTGCGGACACATTTGGCGGATCTGACCGTGATGGTGCAACGCGAAGTCGCACAGCGGCTTGCTGCTCCGCCAGGTGATTCGTCCCGTGGGCAGTTGTCGGTGGCCGTTCAGTTGTTGATGCAGGTCGAACAGTTGCTGGACGTCGAGCCGGAATGCTTCGAGCCGCCTCCCCAGGTTGTCTCCACCGTGGTGCGACTTCTACCCAAGGAGTCTCTCCCCATAAGGGAGGAGGAACGGACGGATTTCATGCGCCTAGTTTGGCAGGCATTCGCATCGCGGCGGAAGACATTGCGCAACAACCTGCCGGAAATCCCGGATTCGGTGTGGGCGGAGACAGAGATCGATTCCGGGCGAAGGGCCGAGGCACTTTTGAACGAGGAATTCGTGCGGTTGTTTCAGGCGATTCGGGAGAAAGGGCAAGCCGCCGCCCCGCCCGCTGAAGCCTCGCCGTAAAATGCCCCACTGCACCAGCATTCGAATGACCCGAAGGTGAAAAATGTCCTCGCGAGACGCTATGCCAATTATCGTAGGCCCCGACGGTTCTACGGAAAGCCTGCAACCGACTTCAGCCGAATACGATGAGGGGTGGCTTCAGGACCTGCTGTTCGAGCACCCCGAAGCGCTTCCGATTAATGAGATCGACCGGACATTTGCCCCCGCCATACCGATTTGCAAGGAGTTGAACACGCCAGCCGGTCCTATGGATGCGTTGCTGGCGACGCCGAAAGGCAGACTGATTATCCTTGAAACGAAGCTCTGGCGGAACCCGGAGGCGAGACGAGCGGTGATCGGACAAATTCTCGACTATGCGAAGGAATTGAGTCGTTTGACTTATGCAGACTTGCAGCGGGAAGTGTCGCGGCGTACCGGGCGTAGCGGTAACGCATTATTCGATATTGTCGCTGCTGCCGAAACCTCCGACAGTTTGACCGAAGCCGAATTCGTTGATGAGGTTTCCCGTAGCCTTCGCTATGGCCGGTTTCTGTTGCTGATCTGCGGCGACGGCATCCGCGAGGGTGTGACCGCAATCACGGATTTTCTGCAGCGGCAGGGCACGCTCCATTTCACGTTCGGCTTGGTCGAGGTCGCGATGTACGAAATGCCTGAAGGGCGGCGTCTCGTCCAGCCGCGCATTCTCGCCCAATCAGTTATTGTCAAGCGCACGGTCGTCAGTCTTGAGTCCGAGGGTCTCGTGGCTGATGAAGATGAAGAGGGACTCGAATCCGAATTGAGTGATTCCGCACGGTTCTACCAGGACTTCTGGAAAGAGTTAATCGACGACCTTGAGTTGGATGATCCGGATCAGCCGCATCCGAACCTGACAAAATCTGGAAATGTATTTTTCAGGATGCCGCATTCGGATATTTGGATTGCGCTTTACTTTGTACAGAAAGAATGCCGTGTGGGTGCGTACTTGACTGCTTACCGCGGCAATTTCGGGAATCGCATTTTTGAGCAGCTATCAGAAGACAAGGATCGGATTGAAGAGGAACTTGGCATTCCTGTGCAGTGGACTTCAGAAGATGGAAGACACTGGATTGGTTCAAGCAAAAAATTCCCTGGTTTGATGGATCCAACCTACCGAACCGAGATCAAGGACTTTCTCGCGGACATATCCAATCGTTTTGTGAACGTGTTCCGTCATCGAATCAAGCGCATCGTCGAAGATCTTGGTGCATAAGGTTCGTGGCGAACTGTGAAGGAAGGGCCGAGGAACTTTCGAACGAGGAATTCGTGCGATTGTTTCAGGCTTTTGAGATGGCGCGATGAAAAGGGATGGCGAAGGAATCCGCCTGTCGGCTTCTGATCTCAAGCGGTTCACCGCCTGCCCGCATGCGTCAAGACTCGATCTCGCCTATCTCCAGGGAGAGGATCTTGAGCCGGTCGAAGACAGTGAAGGCACTGAGTTGCTGCAGGAGCGCGGGCAGCGGCATGAGGCCGAATATCTTTCGCGGCTTGAGTCCGAGGGAAAGACAGTCGTGCGTGTCGAGACAGAGAATGTCTCCCTTGAGGAATCGGTGGATGCCACGTGCAAAGCTTTGGCGGCCGGCCCGGACATCGTTTATCAGGGCGCGCTCGCAGGCGGGGTGTGGGGCGGCTATGCGGATTTCCTGGAGCGCGTGCCGGTGCCGTCCAAACTCGGGTCGTTTTCCTACGAGGTTACGGATACAAAGCTGAAACGCAAGCCCGCTCCGGATCATGTGCTCCAGTTGGCGCTTTACTCCGACCTTCTCTCCGAAGTTCAGGGCCATGCGCCGGAATGTGCCCATATCCAGCTCGGCTCAGGCGAGCGGACCACCCTTCGCCTGGCGGAGTATTCGGACTACGCACGCTTCGTGCGCACCCGCTTTGAGGCGTTTGTTCAGGCGCCCCCGCCCACTCGCCCGGTTCCGTGTCCGTTCTGTGATCTCTGCCGCTGGCGGGAACATTGTGCCGAGGAGTGGAGGAAGACGGACAGCCTTTACCAGATCGCCGGAATCAGGAGAAGCCAAGCTGGCAAGCTGGAGGCGACCGGGATCCGAACGATGGAGGCGCTTGCCCGACATGAAGGCGAGGTTCCCGAGCTTGCCGACGAGACGGCGGAGAAATTGCGTGAACAAGCCCAGCTCCAACACGCCCGCAAGACCGGCGAGCCTTCGTTCAAGCTGCGGCCTTCCGCCCTCGGGAAAGGCTTTGATCTGATGCCGCGACCTGATCCCGGAGACCTTTTCTACGACATCGAAGGGGATCCGTACTACGCCGAGGCGGGTCTGGACGGTCTTGAGTATCTCCACGGCATCTGGGACGGACGGGCATTCGCCGCCCTTTGGGCGCATGACCGCGTGGAAGAGAAGAAGGCACTGGAATCCCTGTTGCGCCGGTTCGAGGAGCACTTCGCGCGCCATCCCGGCGCACATGTCTATCACTATGCGCCCTACGAACGCACCGCGTTGCGCCAGCTGGCCATGCGGCACGGCCTGGGCGAGGTGCAACTGGATTGCTGGCTGCGGGAGCGGCGCTTTGTCGACCTCTACGCCGTCGTACGGGGAGGCATCTTCGCGTCCGAACCATCCTATTCGCTCAAGGATCTGGAGATTTTTTACGATCTGGACCGTGACGGGGCGGTCGCGTCCGCCGGGGACTCGATCGTGGCCTACGAGAAGTGGCGAGAGACGGGCGAGGCCGAGGTTCTCGCGGCAATCGAGGACTACAACCGCCTCGACTGCATATCGCTTGCGAAACTGCGCGACTGGCTGCTCGGGATCCGGGCGGAAGGTTCCTGGCCCGAAGCCGGGGAAGGGGAGACACCCAGGTCGGCAGGCGAGCAGGAAGAAAACGAAAATCTTGCGGACCTTCTCGCCGCTTCCGGCCTGCCGGAGGAGCGTCGTCGCCTGCTCTACGACCTAGGCGTGTTCCACTGGCGAGAGAAGAAACCTCAGGCATGGGCCGTGTTCGATGCCGCGGAGAAGGACTTCGAGGAACTTTGCGACGACATGGAGTGTCTGGCCGGCTTGGTCGCATCCGGCAGGGCGGGCGCGGGCGGGCGCGAGTACCGCTATCCGCCGCAGGAAACGAAACTGCGGGCGGGGAAATCCGCCCTGTTCGCGAGACAGGATGGCTTTGCCTCAGCCAAGATCAACGAACTTGACCGGCACCGTCGGAAAATCTGCCTGAATCCCAGCCGTGGCGCGCCGCTCCCCGACCGGATGGATATCCTCCCCGAATTCGCCCTGAATCCGGGGCCGATTCCTGCGGCGATCCGGAGGGTCGCGGAGGACCAATGCGGTTCCCGCCGCAATCAGGCGGCCGAAGATGTCCTGTCGCGCAATCCCCCCCGCTTCCGCGGCCCGTCGCCGCTTCCCCTGGACGAGAGTGTCGGGGCGCTTCAGGGCCTGATCAAGGCGACACGGATCCTAGACCGGTCCGTCCTCCCGGTTCAGGGGCCACCCGGCACCGGCAAGACCTATGTGGCGGCACGCGCGATTCTCGCGCTGGTTCGGGACGGCAGGCGCATCGCGGTGTCGTCGAACAGCCATGAGGCGATCCGCAACGTTTTGGCGGAATGCGCCCGCGCGTTGTGCGAAGAGGATGCCGGCCTGGCCGTCGGCGATGTGAAAATTGCTCACAAGGTTTCGAGTCAGGGCGACCTCTCGCAGGAATACAAGGAAGCGGTTTCCTGCGTGACAAGCAATCAAGCCGCCGCGCTCCACTCCGCCCAGGTCGTTGGCGGGACGGCTTGGCTTTTCTCGCGGGATGAGCATCGGAGCGCTTTCGATTGCCTTTTCATCGATGAGGCCGGGCAGGTTCCGTTGGCCAACCTGATTGCGATGTCGAATGCGGCTGCTAATCTCGTCCTGATCGGCGATCCCCGCCAATTGCCGCAGGTCACTCAGGGCGCACACCCGCATCCGGCCAATCTTTCCTGCCTCGACTGGATGCTGGGAGAGGGAAGGAACGTTGATCCAGAGCACGGCATCTTCCTGCCGGAAACCCGGAGAATGCATCCCGACCTTTGTTCCTACATTTCAGCACAATTCTATGAGGGGCGACTGCGCAACCACCCATCTACCGAGCTTCAGTCTGTCGAGGTCTCGGGCTTGCCTTCCGCGGGCGCTTGGCGTGTGCCGGTCGTCCACGAGGGACGCGCGCAGATTAGCCCCGAGGAAGTGGAGGCCGTGCGCGAAACGATCGGTCGCTTGTTGGCGGGCGCTTGGACCGATCGAAACGGAAACCGACGTCCGTTCCGCGAGAGCGATATCATCGTGGTTGCGCCCTACAATGCGCAAGTGAACGCGCTTTCCGATGCCTTGCCTGGCATTCGCGTTGGCACTGTCGACAAGTTTCAGGGGCAGGAAGCGCCGGTCGCTTTGGTCTCAATGACCGCCTCGACGGCGGAGGAGACCTCCCGCGGATTGAGTTTCCTGCTTTCGCGCGAACGACTCAACGTTGCGGTCAGCCGAGGCCAAGGGTTGAGTCTGGTTTTTGCGTCTCCGCAGCTTCTGCATGCGAATTGCGCGACGGCGGAGCAGGTGCGGCTAGTAAACGCGCTTTGCGCCTTGCCCGAGGCAATACCGTTGGAAGAATAAGTTTTTCGAGAGGACTTCAAGGCAGGGCAGCATAATCTTCCATCAGCCGTGCAGAAGTGGGAACAGAGGAAAAACCGGCCCGGTGGACCCTCTCTCAATTCTTGCAATAGTATGGCACTAAATGCTATACTTATGTGTCATGCCATGCGTATTTTCAAGACTCGGTGGATTCATCGTTGGGCAAGCAAGGAAAGGCTAACTGATGCGAGTCTTCTCACGGCGGTCGAGGAAGTGCGACGTGGTCTGGTCGATGCCGACCTTGGCGGACATGTGTTCAAGAAACGAGTCGCGTTGTCCGGCAGGGGCAAAAGTGGCGGTGTGCGAATCTTGCTCGTGTTCAAACGGGATCACAATCGCATGTTCTTCGTTTACGGTTTCGCCAAGAAAGCCCGCGCGACCATCTCTGATTCTGAACTCAGAGCATTGCGGCGGCTAGCAGAGGACCTGCTGGGTTATGACGAGACGCAAATTGAAAAAGCACTTGATGCGAAAGAACTGATGGAGGTAAAGAAAGATGGCGAGTAAACCAATTTTGGAAGCTGTTCACGAGACAGCGAAAGGCTTGCACAAGGCGGGCGCGATGAATGCGACCACGATGCGTGAGTTCGATGCATTGTGTTTGTCGCCTGTCAAAATCTACAGTGCCAGCCAAATCAAAAAATTGCGGTTGCGTTGCAAGGCCAGCCAGGCGGTCTTTGCCGCTTATTTGAATGCCAGCCCGTCCACCGTGCAAAAATGGGAACAGGGTAAAAAACAACCCAACGGCCCCTCTCTCAAATTGCTCAACCTCGTTGATCAGAAGGGGCTCGACGCGCTCGGCTGATGGGGTCTCGGTGTCGGATCGCTTCGGTTCCGACACGGAAAGATTCTGGTTGCTTTAGAGAGCCTTGGCACTGTGTTGATCCCTTCACCCGGTATAATCCGCACCGTAATTAGAACACTTCCCCACCCGTATGTCTTCCGCACAGGATTACAATGTTGATGTTCAAGTAGAGACCCAGTTTCTACCGGAGCAGTCCGAGCCGGACGACAGCCGTTTCGTCTTCGCCTACACCATCACCATCACCAACACGGGAAGCCTGCCGGCGCGTCTGGTCAGCCGGCACTGGATCATTCTCGATGGTGCCGAGAACCGCCAGGAAGTGCATGGCGAGGGCGTTGTCGGGCAACAGCCGTACCTGGCTCCGGGCGAAACCTTCCGCTACACCTCCGGCACAGTCCTGCAGACCCCGGTGGGTTCCATGCACGGGTCTTACCAAATGCTGGGTGACGACGGCACTTGCTTCGACGCCGAAATCCCCGCGTTTACTCTGTCCACCCCCCATTCCCTGCACTGAATCAGGATGGCAGTCTTCGCCGTCGGTGACATCCAGGGGTGTCTGGACGAACTCTGCTCCGTTTTGAAACAGGCGGGTTTTCGCGCCCGCAAGGACACGCTTTGGTGCGTGGGCGACCTGGTCAACCGGGGCCCGAAATCCCTGGAGACCCTCCGCTTCATTCGCGACTTGGGATCCCGAGCGGTCTGCGTGCTCGGCAACCATGACATCACCCTGCTTGCCTTGGCGGCAGGGGTTCCGATTCGTTCCCGACACCAGTTGCACGAAGTCCTGGAGGCCCCGGACCGCGACGAGCTGATCGACTGGCTCCGCTCGCGCCCGCTGATGCATCATGATGCCGAACTCGACTACGCAATGGTGCACGCCGGACTGCTGCCCGAATGGTCTCTGAAGCAAGCCCTGGGGCTTGCCGGAGAGCTGGAGGCGTTTCTCCGCAGCGATGGCTGGGAGAAGAAGATCCACAAACTCTATGGTCCCAAGCCGCAGTGCTGGAAAGAGTCGCATACCGGATTCAAGCGCCTGAGAATCATCACCAATGTCCTGACCCGGCTGCGCTATCTGGACACCGAGGGCCGGATCGATCTGGACTGCAAGCTTTCACCCGTCAAGTGCCCAGGGGGGGTGACGCCCTGGTTCAGGGCGTCGGCGCGAAGGACACGCAGGACGCGCATCATCTTCGGTCATTGGTCGACGCTGGGGTTCTATTCCGGCAACAACGTCTGGGGGATTGATACCGGTTGCGTCTGGGGACGGAAACTGACCGTCCTTCGGTTGGAGCCGAGCGGGCCCGTGCCTACCCAGATCCTGTGTCAGCAGCGGGCTTTGATCCGGAAAAATTCCTGATGGCGAAAGGAATAGGCATGCCGTTCATCCGCCGGATGAAGCTGTTCCTGCTGCAGGGTGAAGTCTGACAGGTCCAGTTCCGGGAGCCGCGCGTCGCCCTCGATATCGGTATCGACCGCAGTCAGGTAAAGCCGGTCGCAGAGCGGTAGGAAGTGATGGTAGATCTTCACGCCGCCGACAATCATCACTTCGGGACTTCCGACGCAAAGTTCCAGGGCCGCCTCCGGGCTTTTCGCCCACTCGCATTCCCCCTCGACGGGGCGCTTTGAAATCACGATGCAACGGCGGCGGGGCAGGCCCTTTGGAAGGGACTCCCAAGTCATGCGGCCCATGATCACGGGTTTGTCGAGCGTGATGCGCCGGAAGTTCCTGAGATCATCCGGCAAATGCCAGGGGAGCGAGTTCTCGTGGCCGATCACCCCGTTCCGGGAAATAGCGAGGACAGCCGAAAGAATCATCAGACGGCCACCGGGGCGGCAATGTGCGGATGGCTCTGATAGTTCTCAAGCCGGATATCGTCGTGGCTGAACTCGAACAGGTCGCGAACTTCAGGGTTCAGGTGCAGGCTCGGCAAGGGGTACGGCGTGCGTTCCAGTTGCGTGCGCGCCTGTTCCAGATGGTTTTGGTACAGATGCACGTCGCCAAACGTATGGATGAATTCTCCGGGTTGCAGGCTGCAGACCTGCGCCACCATCAGGGTCAGAAGCGAATAAGAGGCGATGTTGAATGGCACGCCGAGAAACAGATCCGCGCTGCGTTGGTAGAGCTGGCAGGAAAGTTTACCCTCCGCCACGTAAAACTGAAATAGTACATGGCAAGGCGCCAGCGCCATGCGGTCGAGATCGGAAACGTTCCAGGCGCTGACCAAGTGGCGCCTTGAGTCCGGTTGTGCCTGCAGTTGTTCGATCAGGGTGCTGATCTGATCATGGTGATCCCCGCTTCGTCCCGGCCAGCTACGCCACTGGTGGCCGTAGACCGGGCCCAAGTCACCCTGCTCATCGGCCCATTCGTTCCAGATGGTCACTCCGTGCTCCTGCAGGGACTGCACGTGAGTATCCCCGCGCAGGAACCACAGCAGTTCGTGAACCACGGACTTGATATGAATTTTCTTGGTGGTCACCAGGGGGAATCCCTCGCCAAGATCGTAGCGGTTCTGGTAGCCGAACACCGAACGGGTGCCAACCCCGGTGCGGTCGGGCTTGTCGACGCCATGTTCCAGCACGTGCCGCATCAGGTCCAGGTATGGCTTCATGACCGGGAGCTCCGGGCGTACCAGGCCATAGCCACGCCGGCCAAGGCCAGAGGGATGCAGAGAAGCTGACCCATGGTCAGCCAGCCGAACGCAAGGTAGCCGAGGTGGGCGTCCGGCAGGCGCACGAATTCCACCGCGAAGCGCATAACGGAATAGCCCAAGGCAAACACTGCCGCGACCGCCCCGACAGCCCGGGGCTTCCGGACGAACCACCAGAGAACCGCAAACAGGACGATGCCCTCCAACGCCGCTTCGTACAACTGGCTTGGATGGCGGGGCTCGGGCCCTGCCGCCGGGAAGATGACCCCCCATGGCAGATCGGTGGGTCGTCCCCAAAGCTCGCCGTTGATGAAGTTTCCGATCCGGCCGAAAAACAGCCCGATCGGCACCATCGGGACGCAGAAATCGACGGTGGCCAGCCATCCGACATTCAGTTTTCGTTGCCACAGCCAGATCGCGACCCCCACTCCGATCAGGCCGCCGTGGAAGCTCATCCCGCCCTCCCAGATGCGCAGAATCATCCAAGGGTCGACGAGCAGATAGTCCAAATGGTAGAACAGGGTGGAACCCAGCCGGCCGCCGATGATGGCACCGAGGGCTCCGTAGAACAGCAGGTCGCTTACTTGTTCGGGAGTGACCGCCGTATGCGCCCGGCGGGCGTGACGGACGCCAAGCAGCCAGAACCCGGCGAATCCCAGCACGTACATCAGGCCATACCAGTGGATATGCACGGGGCCTATCGCAAGGGCGACCGGGTCCCAGTCAAGCAGCACGGGGGGACTCGAATGGAGTGTGCCGCCAATTCTCCGAGGGAAACGAGAAGCAGGATCCAATCTCGCCTGCCTTGGTGGGCGCCCACAAATTTTCTGAACACAAGCTTTGGCACTTCCAATGCCAAAGCAAGTGAATGGAGATTAAAACGCGATCAATTAGATGTTTTTTCATTTCCACGCAGGAAACTCTTGACCTTCTGGCTAGCCTCTTGGGGTGTCTTATCCTCCGTTTCTTTTTCTGCCCAAGGCCTTCCAGGATGAAGCGTGTCCCACCAACTTCGACTTCCTGTTTTCCGTTTCTTACCGGGGGGATGTTTCCCAAAACCATCTAGACAACTGTTCCAGACGGGCTTGTATTGTTGTATTAACGCTTGTTCGGAGAACACGATGAAGTTCAGGACCACGGGTAGAACGCGGCATGAAAAATGCTCGACACTGAGATTTTTTGCATGCTCAATGGACCGGATGTGTTCATTGAGTCTTGTCTGCAATGCTGGATAGTCAAGGTTTGGTTTGGCGCTACCTTTTCTCGCACCTGGGGGCACCGCTTTGCCTACATATATGGGGCGGCATGTGCCCGCGATAGGCTTGTATTCGGCCATCTTTCCCTTGTAGTAAAGAGCATAAACTCCAGACCCTTCAACTCCTGAAAGACCATGTAGCGGCTTCTGCTCCTGCCGCTCAAACTGCAGAACAGTTCCCGCCATGAGGTTGTCAAAGGTTAACGGGTCCCAAAGGTATGGCATCAGGTGCACCGCAGTTCAACAATTGCTTCGTAGAGTGAAACTTTGTTCGTTTTATTGGCGCGTACGCTCGAATTGAGAATACTGCTACCGACTCGTGTATCGCGAGGAATATGGATATCTATAACTTTGAAACCATGTGATTCAGCAATTTTGGCGAGGAATTGATCCGTCGGAACGGGGACCCCCTGCAAGACGGAATTACCAATAACGACTAGGGCGGTAGATCCCGGACGAAGACACCATGCAGCACCTTTAGCGAAACGAACGCAGTCGTTGAGATAATGAGTTGCATAGTTTGCCCAGCCCTTTCCTCCGTAAACCCCCTTGTCAGGATTTTTCCGACGAACCTCAGCGATTGTTTTTCGGATAGCTCTGTCTTTTATGGAGGGGTCAAGTTCGATTTGATCACAGTCCCGGGCATTCTGCCAATAGGTCCCAAAGTTGAGATTCTCCAAATACTTCATGTCATTTGGGGTGGAGCAGAAGCCCAACCAATATAAATGTGGGCGAGTATTTCGGTTGTAGTGGTAATTGTTCAGATATGGCGGAGATGTAATAAGGAGATCTACGCTGCTCTCCTTTATTTTTGAGTAGCCGTCGAAAAAAGACTGAGTGAAAATCCGCCCGTCTTTTCGCTTGCGTTTACTGCGGGTTTCTCGATACCAAGCGGCATCGTTCGCCATTTGAAGAATCTTATCTGATACTGCTTCGGCCACATCGTAGTCATCGACATTGGGTCGCCCCACGGTCGCTTTCCGCCCTAAGCTCGGCTCATAGGAATAGTTTGAATATGTGACCATCGTTGCGGCGAATGCCAAGCGATAAATATTAGCAATCCGGAGTTCTTGCTGGGCGATGAAATCCAAGGCGAGCAATACTTTCTGTTCAACTTTTGGACTGTAGAACGGTGCTCGTGTGCGGAATGCAGTCGGCGGCGTTGTTTTCGGCCTGATTCCTTCCTTCACGCCTTTTTCCATGAACACGCTGAAGCGTTCTACGGAGTCTTGAAGGAGACCTAGATTGACCCGATGGGCTTTTAGTTTTGCTTCTGAAGCAAATGCGGCATATGGGTTGATCTCGAAACCAATCGCTTCATGTCCTGCATGGTCGGCTTCCACTAGGGTGGTGCCAACTCCAGCGAATGGATCAAGCACTACGCCAGGCTCTGGCGCATGACGATTGATCGCATCCTCGACAAAGTGCTTGGAGTATCCGGCAACCCAGGGAACCCAACGGTGAATTGGGGCATCCCGATTCGCCATAAATGCGGGGTCACGAAACACGCAGCCGTTGGGGACATTTGAACGAGAATTGGTCATTTGAATGCTAGGACAAGGGCAAAAATTAATCTTGACAGACTAGGTGATAGTGATCATGCTGGGTTTTCTCTGGGTAGCCTGCATGCCAGCTAGCAGTTTAACAAAAAACCCCGCACCGTATAATTTTGAGGAAGATCCTGTTCGTCATGCCAAACCGTCTCGCCGAAGCTTCCAGTCCCTACCTGCGCCAGCATGCGGACAATCCGGTGGACTGGTATCCGTGGGACGAGGAGGCGCTGCGCGAAGCAAACGAAAGCGGCCGTCCGATCCTGCTGTCAATCGGCTATGCCGCCTGCCACTGGTGCCATGTGATGGCACACGAGTCCTTTGAAGACTCGGCGACTGCAGAGTTGATGAACCGCCTGTACGTCAACATCAAGGTGGACCGTGAAGAACGTCCGGACCTGGACAAGTTGTACCAAACGGCGCAAATGCTGCTGACCCAGCGCGGCGGCGGCTGGCCGCTGACCCTGTTCCTCACGCCGGACAAGCGGGTCCCATTTTTCGGCGGCACCTACTTTCCGCCGGAGCCTCGCCACGGGCTGCCGGCGTTCAGCCAGATACTGGAGCGGGTCGCGGAGTGGTACAGCGAGCATGCTGGAGAACTGGCCCAGCAAAATGAATCGGTATGCGTGGCATTACGGCAAATCCACCAGTCGCCCCAGGCAACCCCTTGGCCGGAAGGACTCGAGGCGGATGTCATCGAGGGTTTGGCGCGATCGTTCGATGCGCAGGACGGAGGATTCGGCGGCGCTCCGAAATTTGCGCGTCCGACCCAGTTGCAGTGGTTGCAGCAACAGGAAAACCCACAGGCGCAACACATGGCGACGCATACCTTGTCGTGCATGTCCGAGGGTGGAATCCAGGATCATGTCGGCGGCGGCTTCTACCGGTATTCGGTTGACGCGCACTGGATGATTCCCCACTTCGAGAAGATGCTGTACGACCAGGCTCTCCTGCTGCCGCTTTACGCGGAGGCCTGGGTGCGCACCGAGTCTTTGCCGTTGCGGATCGCGGCACAGGGCATCGTCTCGTTCGTCACCCGCGAGCTTCAAGATGAGTCCGGTGGCTTCTACTCCAGCCTGGATGCCGACTCCGAAGGGGAAGAGGGCAAGTTTTACGTGTGGACGCCGGATGAGGTGCAGGCGCTGATCCCGGAAGAGCACTATCCGGCATTTGCATCCCGATTCGGGTTGGACCGCCCGGCTAATTTCGAGGGCCGTTGGCACCTGCACGGGTTTCGAACCATGCTGGAAGCCGCGGCGCACACCAAGCAGCCGATGGAAGAGCTCCAGGGCGTGTTCGACCAGGATCTGCAGCGCCTGTTCGAAGCCCGCTCGGCCCGCATCCGGCCGGGGCTGGACGACAAGATGCTGACCAGTTGGAACGGCCTGATGATCCGAGGCCTGGTTCTGGCCTCGCGCCTGCTGGACGAGCCGGACTGGCTCCGCCACGCAGAGGCGGCATTCGATTTCGTTCGGGACCGGCTTTGGGATGGCCAGCGACTGCGGGCAAGCTTCAGCCAGGGAACGGCTCACCTGAACGCGTATCTGGACGACTATGCGTTCATGCTGGAGGCGGCGCTTTTGTTGCTTCAGAGCCGCTGGAACAGCGAGGACCTGAAATTCGCCGAGCAACTGGCCGAAGTAATCGCCGAACAGTTCGCGGATCCTGAGGGAGGGCTGTTCTTCACGTCGCACGATCATGAGGAACTGCTGGTTCGCCCGCGGCTTCTGGCCGATGATGTCGCACCGTCCGGTTGCGCGGTTGCCTGCGAGGGGCTGACCCAGATCGGGCACCTGCTCGCGCGGGGCGATTGGGTGGAATTGGCGGAACGGACTTTGGCGAACACACAAGGCGCCATCGTGCACGCGCCGCAGGAACACGCCCGGTTCATGGAGGCCCGGCTCGCGGTGGAACAGCCTCCTCCGCAAATTATCCTGCGCGGCAGCGGGCCGGAATTGGAGCGCTGGCAATCCACGGCGCGACACGGCAGCCTCCGTGCAGACAGCTATGCCATCCCCGAAGAAGCGGAAAATCTCCCGCCGGCACTGTCGGACAAGCCCGCACAGGGCGAGGCGGTGGCCTATGTCTGTGTCGGGCCTACTTGCGAAGAGCCGATCCGGTCTTTTGATGCCTTTAGAGAAAGAGTCCAGGCCTCGTGAAATTGATACGCGGTTTATGGCGGCTTCCGAGGTTGCTGTACCTCATCGGACGGGGGCTTGTAGAGGGAAACGCGAAGCATCTCCGTGCACTTAAATCCAACCCCCCGGATCCTGAGGCACAGGAGAAGAACCGGGAATGGTTCAGGCGCGTATTGGCCTGCCTGAACATCAAGGTAGCCATAACCGGCGAGCCAGCCGAAGCGCCGTGCCTGGTGGTGTGCAACCATATCTCGTGGCTGGATATTCTGGTGTTGGGCTCGGCCATGCCCGTGGTGTTTCTAAGCAAGGCGGAAGTCGCCCAGTGGCCGCTGATTTCCCGCTTGGCCCGGGCAGGCGGGACCTTGTTCATCGAGCGGGGAGGCGAGGGAGCAGCACGACGCAGCATCGAAGGGATCCGTAAAGCGTTCAAGCGGCAGCAAAGCGTTGCGGTTTTTCCTGAGGGAACGACTGGGAAGGGTCACACCGTGCTTCCTTTTCATCCTCGCCTTTTTGCGGCGGCGATCGAAAGCGAAATGCATGTGCAGCCAGTCGCATTGCGTTATCCGCACCCGGAAGGTGTGCACCCGAAGGTGCCCTACGTGGATCAGCAAACTTTGGCCGCCAGCATCCTGGAGATTCTCGGGTGCAAGTCGATCCAGGCGGAAGTATTCATCGGCCCGGCAATCGACCCGGGGAACCTAGATCGCCGTCATCTGGCGGACCGGGCGCGGGAGTTTGTGGTCGGAATCGTGGAGCAAAATCCCGGAGATTCAGGACAGGACGAATAAAGAACGATCCATCACTGGGGGCATCGCATCCCTGCGTCCTTCGGTTGACGGCAAGACTAGGCGTCAGTCGTCCGCCCAATCTTCATCCTCATTCTCATCGGGACTGATCAAGTCGAAAAACATATCAACGATCGTTGATTCTATAGGAATGTAGGTTTCGATTCGGCGGCCGTTTGGGTCGTTGAAAAGTTTCCCTAAAGTGATTTCTGGAAGTGGGGCGCCCCCTGCTTTCGCAAGGTGGACTTCATTGAAAACCCAGCCCCGCAAAAATTTTTCGTAGTGGCTTATGGCTTCTTGGATTGCATCGTTCTCACTATTTCCGAAATGAAACGAGTATTGAGATTTCCCGGTCGGTGCTTTCTGCACCATCAAGACACAAAACTTTTTCACATCAAATCTCTAGTTGTGAAAATTAGTGGTCATTCTACAAACAATCAAGTGGGCGCCCTGCATCCTGCAGGCTCTCCGCAATGAAACCCATAGGACTGGGGTTGGATTCTACCGGCACCCCATCGATTCAGGAACCAAAAGTATGAGGGTGATGTCCGGATAAATCCGGAAAGGGCTTTAGGCGCTGAGGCTTTTGATTCGCGCGTTCAGGCGGCTTTTCTGGCGGGCCGCCTTGTTGCGATGGATCAGTCCGCGGGTCACTGCGCTGTCGATCACGGGAACGGCTTCCCGATAGGATTGCAGAGCCTGCTCGCGGTCGCCTTGTTCAATCAGTTTGACGACTTTCTTGACGAAAGTGCGATAACGCGATGCCAAAGCCATGTTGGCTTCATGGTGCGAGTCCGCCTGACGGGCGCGCTTGCGGGCTTGAGCTGAATTAGCCATAGGCGGCGCATTATATACGAGGTGGGAAGGCTCCATGCTTCGGAGTCTCTTTTCGGAGTCTCTTTCCAACGAAACATGAGCCTGATGCGAAGTCAGTTTATATGAAGGCCGTCTGTAACGCAAGTCACTCTCCAGACAGTTCTGGGGCGGCCAGATTGCAGTTTTATATTCGACCTGTTGATGCGGGTCCCGCCGAAGCATCGCCCGCTGGCCCTGATGGAAT
>MKWU01001919.1_pt1 | contig 33586 bp, 34 predicted proteins | sample 809101 | NCBI WGS metagenome assembly MKWU01 (sample SAMN05860141, study PRJNA318959) | sponge metagenome | host: Aplysina aerophoba | place: Slovenia: Piran, Adriatic Sea, Gulf of Piran | collected 2013-05-07
CGCTCGATCACCGTCCTCGGCAGTTTCCGTTTGCGCATGTAGTCGAGTGCAGCCTCATTGACCGTGCAGGCCTCCTCGCCCTCACAGAGATGTTCAAGGAAATCGAGTCGGCTTTTCGAGCCGCTCGACCGGAAATGGGCGAAGAGGTCGTTGCCGATCGCCGTGCAATAGCCGTTCTCGGCCTTGTGGCGGGCACCGGTATCGTCGACGTTGATCCACGAAGCGGTTTCCATGCCGGCCCCCGGCACCTCCTGCTGTTCCGCCACGACGCCCCCGGTGTCCGTGGGCAGGAACCGCCCCGCCTCGTATGTTCAAAGAATCAGAAACGAATCAGGAGGTGGCTGTGGAAAAGTTGGGCGCGGATTCCTGTGGAAAACCATTGCCCTGCCTTCCATCGGCTCCCCGGTTCATTCCTGTGTCGGGACCGCCGTCGCCAGGCCTGACGACGGCGGAGCGGGGCTTGGCCCCGCAGGACGGGTCGGACCGAAGTCACCTTGGATCGCAGGATCCTTGGTTCAGCATGGTCGGCCCGCCCTCCCGTTCGTCTCCCGGGTCCTGGATGGATGCTGGGTTCAAGAACCGAATCAGCGCGAGGATAGGAGCGGGAGAACATGACCATTGTAGTCGCCGGAATTGACGTGAGCAAGAAGTCGCTCAACATTCACCTGAACGGCAAGGATGAGACCGCCACCAACGACGCTTTCGGATTCCGCAAGATCGCCGGCATCCTGAAAGGCGGCGGGGCGGAAAGGGTCGTCATCGAGGCGACGGGACGATTGCACAGAGCCCTCCTTCAGTCGCTGCATGACGGGGGATTTGCCGTTTGCGTGGTCAACCCCGCCAGTCCCGGGACTTCGCCAAGGCCGGCGGCGAGCTGGCGAAGACCGACAGGGTCGACGCTAGGATCCTGGCCGCCTTCGGAGCCGCGTTCCCGGCCATGCCGCCCACCGCGCCGGCCGACGTGACCATCGACCGGCTCGCGACATGCTGGTGTTGCGGGAGGCCGGATGCCCCGGGGCGGCTCCACGTCGCGCAGGACGACATCTGAACGGTCTGATTCCTCGCCGAGGATCGCGGCTTCAAGGTCCCGCGCGGGTCCCCGGACATGGACATCCGGACCTTCGTTGTCCACACGGCCGAGCTGGCGGGGTTCCGCGCCTCGAAGCGCCAGCCGCTTCCGGGCACCCGGAAGCTCTGGCAGGGACTGAAATTCCTCTGGTGCGGCGTCAATACAGTGCAAACCCAAAGAAAATGGAAAAGGAAAATAAAAACGAGTGCGTCAGGTACGTTGCATTGAGATCCCGAGGACGCGCACGAATTCGATGCTACGCCCAGCGCTGGTGGATTGAAACGAGTTTTCGAGATATCATAAGGGATGCGCTTCGGGACGGGGCTCACTGCGACGAGGGTCTCGAAACTCGAGCACAGGCGCCGAACGCTTCTTGTCAGTTCCTTGATCGTTGCCTTGCTCGCCTTTCTTTGCGCAGCGTACAAAAGCTTGGGAGCGATCGGCGCCTGAAGATCACAGCCGTAATGCATCGCGCGCATTCGTTGTTTCGTGTAATCTTGATGCTCTTTGCATGAATCCCGAACTGGCCCGGTCATTGCCTGCGCCGGTCGATGGAAAAGGATAGTCCGGGTGCTCACGGCGCAACAAGCAAATCGGGAGGTGTTCGACCAAAAATGAATTCAAAGAATGAGAGGATGAATGAGGGCGGCATCGTCGGATGGCGGCGGCGACTGCTTTTCGGCTTTGAATTCGTTTCCGAGCGCCGAGTTTACCGTTCTGCCCGATTGGCCGCGACATTCCTGCTCGCGATCCTGGTATCCCTGCTCGCGCCGAACGACGACGCGCGAGCCCAAGACTATCGTTCGAAGAACAAGCCGACCATAAATGCTAGTCAATTGGAGAGCCGATTGCACGAGCTTGTCAATGCCGAACGTGTCAGACGTGGATTGCCCGCGCTAGAACACGAAAGGCAACTTAGACAGATAGCCCGCGCCCATAGCAAAGACATGGCGAAACGCGCCTTCTTCGCGCATATAAGTCCCGAAGGACGCAGTCCCACGGAACGAGGAAATCTGAAGGGATACAGCTGCCGAAAGGGATCGAAATCCCAATATATTTTTGGGATTGGCGAAAATATTCATCAGGCTTGGCTGTTCGATTCATACAAAACGCTAAATGGCAGAATTGTATCGTACAACTGGCTAACGCTGGAAAAACTTGCACGAAGAATTGTGTCTGGCTGGATCAACAGCAAGGAACACAAGGAAAATATTCTTAATTCATCGTACGATAGTGCAGGCATGGGAGTAGCTATCGCAAAGGACGGCAAAATCTATTCCACTCAAAACTTCTGCTGAAATTGCGCGGAGCAGGCCAATCGAGTGAATGAATTGCGTATTTTGGCTGGCACTGGATTGAGAAAAACGGGAGCACCAAAAGGTGCAGGCAATCCTGAAGCGCGAGATTCACGGCAACATAAAGCCGACGATATCGACGGCTTTGCATAAGTGCGGCACTTTGGCGATTTCCCGCGTTTTCAAGTAACCGCCGACAGATAACGGAACTCAGGATGTTCCCGCCGAGACTGCGCGATGGAACAGCTTGGAATTCTTCGAGCATACGACTCGCGAGGATTTCGCGGAGCGGCTTGCGACCGGAACCCGCCCCGACGAGCTCGATCCGGACGGCTGGACTCCGCTGCATCATGCCGCCGTGCACGGTAAGGGGGACTTGGTTGAGATGCTGGTGAAGGCGGAGTCCGGACAACGGAAGGACGGATTTGAATGGACGCCTCTTCACTGCGTCGTCGCAGCGGCAGGCGAACCCGGCGCGATTTCTCGTCGCTTGGACGCTGGAGCCGACATCGCTGCGAGAACAGGGCGCGGCATTGCGCCGCTGCACTTTGCAGCTCGTCTGCAAAGTTTCGCGATTTTTTGTAACCACCGACAACCACGATTTGCGATGGAGTCTGCAAAATTACAAAATTAAGGGTAGACGGCCATGCTGTCGCCCGCGGCATTGCGCTGTACTCTTGGTCGTTGATTAGGCGGGCATAGGAGTAGCCAAGCTCGGGCCAACGGAATCGACTAGAACGGCGATTTCCGCCTTGTTCGGCGTAGTGGTCTCTAAATCTAAGATTGATTTTAATTCACGCCGATTTGGTCAATTCGGCCGCTGGAACCGGCATTCGCTCTCCCGGGGAGCTTGTAAATCCTTTCCAAGGGAAGCTATCTCATTTCTTGGATTGCCGAGACGGTTCAACGTCCTAAAATCCATCTTCGATGCAAGGCATTGGTCGGATCCAATCAGAGCAATCGCTTTTGAAATTTCCGTCATAACTCGGATTTCGACAGGCGGGACGCTGCGCGTATCGTCTTGATCAGGTAGTCGTTTCGCTAGGTGGCCTTCTGCAGCTTTCCTCGCACCGAATCCTTTCCCGGCGCGGTCCGCGCGGTTTTTAGGAGCGGCTTCCTCCTTATTCGGATTCCGTGTCGTCAGGCTTCGCGAAGAAGCTTAGTTGGAAGCAGGCTTTTTTCGGGGCTGCGAAGATCAAGCTTAGGATTCGATGCTTTCAAAACGGCGAAAATTCCTCGGCTATGGCCGCGAGATAGCCAACATCGTCCCCCGACAAGGTGTCGAGTGCGCCGCACGAGACCCACCCGCCAATAATTGATCTCGGGAATCGACCGTAGTTTTCGAAAACCGCAAGAATCTCCGGTCTCGGAACGTGGCAACGTACCGCAATTCCGGCATCGTGGTAGGCTTTACCGTCTTCCCGCTTAAATCTATCGGCTTCAACCGCGATCGCGTCTAGACCGGATTTAACAACGAAATTGGCCGGGTCAACATGGCGAGAATGTGTAATTCCTTCTGTACGAAGTCCCGGAATAGCCTTTTTGGCAGCGGCGAGTTGAAGGTGATCGAAGGAAATCGCGACGACTCGGTCGGCAGCCCCGGATTGTTCGAGAATCTCCCGCAATCGCGTAATAAGCTTATCAGTATTGTAGTATTCCTTTGTTTCGCAATAAATTCCAATTCCGTGATCGCAAGCGAATTCTAAAACCCGCTTCAGCAACGGGATGCGTTCACCCGAAAATTTCGGATCGAACTTCGACCCCGCGTCCAGCGAAGTTATCTCTGAAGTCGTCAAGTCCTCGGCGAATCCACTTCCGTTCGTAGTTCGATCAACAGTGAGGTCGTGCAGAACGACGATTTCACCGTCTGCATTGAGCACGACATCGATTTCAAGTGAATCGCAGCCGAGATCGACAGCTCGCTGAAATGCCGCCATCGTGTTTTCCGGACGGTCGATGGAATTTCCCCGATGAGCGCAGACGTGAATACGCTCGGCCTTTGAAGCAAGAAGATGAAACATTGTCGTGTCCTATTTTTGCCATTTCGATTGGAGGCTATGCGGCGGAAAGCTCCAAAGAGTTAACTAGGATCGGTTAATGCAAGGGCGAATTCGGACATGCATTTCTAGTGGCTCGCCCGAGTTGAAAAACAGGATAAAGCGAAATCAGTTTGATCCGTGCAAACTTCGGCGGCATCGGCCCGGCGCTGGTTCATTATCGAAGTGCGGAGCAGAAATTGGTCGGACGCGCCGTTGCGGACGCAATGTATGCTACTGATTTCGGAGAACCCGGTTTTGACTTTTACCTGCATCGCTGCTTCCGGCACCTGCTGCTTGCTCGTCGGATTCTTGCAGCAGTCGCCGAACGAATCCTCCCGTTTCAAAGGCATATGAACCGACAGTGCATGCGATCGCCCGGTCGGAATACCTAGACCTCGTGAACTCGCATTTATCCGCTTGAAGCGGAATGCTGGAACGCTTCTCGAACTACTCAAACGCCTTGCGTGGCTCGGCGAATTCTGCACCTTGCGCTTCTCCCGAGCGACGGAGACCATGGAGCTTCTATTGCCTGTCATCTAGATTGCCTGCATTTCGCCTCAAAAATTCAGACTTGATCGGGACCCACTCAATAAATCTGCTCGAAGGGAAAAATTACGCGATTCGGAAAGCCGTGCCCAATTAGGGACAAAACCTCGGATCGGCAAGCATGCCGACAAAGTATGAGCTGTGCGATTGACGGAAAGGCAAAAGCCGCTGCAAGCGCGTAACACCGAATATCATTATTTTTGAATTGCCAGTGTATTCGAACCTGTTTTCCAGAAGGAACCGGCGCATCACTGAAAATTTTGCTGCCAACTGAAAATGGAAGCGGTACTGTTTTTTCATATCGTCTAAAGCATGCAATATTTATACGCCGAAATTGTGAAGAATTGTGATTATCTTTTGCAAGTTCGAAACAATAGCGAAGCAAATCAGATCGCATTCAGTCTTCGCAGGGGGCATTTGGAATGGCAAATCGGAAGTGTTTTCGATGCCAACCGGCGAAGATGCCGCTCGCGACAATGAGTCTCAGGCACTAGGAAAAAAATGCAATCCAGCAAAAGCGCGGGGAGTCGCCAAAATCCCGCGCTTCTGCGCAGCCGTCGACTACGATGAAAGAATGGCCTGCGCCGATAGCCGTCCGCCGGACCGCGGACTGTTCGGTGCAGCTCCTCTGCAAGACAGACCTTTCCGCCGAGGAATATATCGGCACGCAGGCTTGGAGTGATGCAAAGCTTTCGTGCTGTCCGATGCATCCTGACGGTGGCTGTCGGTTTGCCCGGCACGGCAGCCTGCCCATTGGCTGTACATAAGCACTGAACGCGGCCCGGCTTTGTCGAGAAGGACGAAAACCGGTGCGAGAACGTGCCCGGGGAGGGGCACGGCCCGACGGTGAGTCCCTAGCGCCGGTCGCTCAAGGTTTCGCCGCCCGAGCGCGCCTTTCGCGAAGCCCTCGCCTAACTGCCAGCCCACGCGACCATCGACAAGCTGAACATGACTTTTCAAGAGCGGACGAACCTGCGTCCCAAGCGCCTGGTGAAACTGCCGTCGACAATTTAGGGAGGTTATTGGGAATGATAGCGAATCCGGCGCAGAGCATGCGAACCGGCTCTATGTTCCGCTCGCGGGCAAGAAGCTACTAGGCTACCGTGGTCTCCGTCGGCATTCGGCCCGACCAAAGTACGCCAGTTAACGGGAGAACGTTGTTCGTGTTCGGTGGAGTGCAAAGGGCTTGGAACAATAGGCGGGGCTCAGATTTCCTGGAATTCTTGCCGTTCGGTTTCGCCGATGCCGGTTGCCAATCAAATTTCGTGATCATGCTATTGAACGCCACTGTAAATAGTTCGGGATTCGGTTGTTCAACTCGCGGCATCAAATCGCTTTTTTGCCGCCGGCAAGAAATTTGATCCGCACCCGCTTCAAGGGCGCAAAGAACGCTCTGTTCCTGAAAGACTTCGTGGTAAAGACCTCACGCAGCTTGCGCGTCCGGATTGAAAACGGCAGAGTAAGCGGCGGCCTGCGCTATGGCTAAGGTGCTGAAATTAAATGTGCAAAATCGATTTAGACTGCTTGCATACGTGTTCGCAGTTGCCAAGTTATGTGTCATCGAGGTTAGCATTTTGAATCGCGCTTGCCGCTAGCGGATAGGATGCTAGATCAGCGAGGAACAATGGCAGAAAGAAATATTGCAGCGCTCGAGTTTTTGCAGAGCCGCCGGTCGAGGCCGGCAAAAACCCTGAAAGCGCCGGCGCCGGATCGCAGAGAGCTGCGCGCGCTCCTTACCGCTGCAGCGCGCTCGCCCGACCACGGGAAGCTGGAGCCTTGGCGGTTTATCGTAATGGAGCGCAATCAGCTAGTAAGGATTTCAGAATTGGCAAGGAGTCGCGGCGAACGGCTTGGAATGGACCCGGACAAATTGAACAAGGCCGTTTCCGCTTTCGGCGACGCGAATTTAGTAGTCGCGGTCGTTGGGTCGCCAAGGAAATCCGAAACTATTCCTGTCCGCGAGCAAGTCCTTTCGGCCGGAGCCGTTTGCCTGTCGCTGCTGAACGCTGCTCTCGCAGCGGGCTGGGGAGCCAATTGGCTGACCGGATTCACTGCCTACGACGATGAATTTTGCAGCGAAGTTTACGGACTGGCGACGGAGGAGTTTATCGCCGGATTTATTCATTTGGGAACGGAATCCAGCGCGCCCCCTGAAAGACCGCGGCCAAATATCGACGCGATAACTACCTGGCTACAGAATTGATCTTCCGCGACTTTCTAAAAGCGTTCGAACAAGTCGTCGAACCGGAACTTCGGAGCGTATTGATTAGGGCAATTCTCCTGACGATCATTGCTCTTGTGCTTGCGGCCTGGGGACTCCGCGAGCTATTGATTTGGACCCTGGGCGACTGGTCCCGGAATTTCGGAATTGCCAATTGGATTGGCAACGAATTCGTCGGGGTGTTTTTTTCGGCTGCGGCGATATTTTCTACGATGGCGTTCCTGGCGCTACCGGTAACATCGGCAGTCATAGGCCTTTTCGCCGATGAAATCGCAGGCGCGGTCGAGAGAAAGCACTACCCCGGCCTCGGTTTTCCAAAGGAAATGAGCCGAATTGCTCAGATTGCCGGATCGTTGAAATTCTTTCTGTTGGTCTCGGCCGCCAATTTGATTGCCTTGGCGGCCTACCTGGCCGTGCCGCCGCTGGCCCCGGTGATTTTTCTCGCCATGAACGGCTATTTGATTGGACGCGAGTATTATACGCTGTGCGCGGAGCTACGCGTAAGCAAGGATGATACGGATAGTATCCGCAGGCGAAACCGCATTGCAATTTGGCTGGAAGGGTCTGCGGTTGCGTTTCTTTTAAGTATTCCGATCTTGAATCTGGTTGTGCCGCTGGTCGGCATCGCCGCTTTTACGCATGCATTCCATCGTTTTCGGGTGGCGGAAGCAAGATTGTGACCGTCTCGGGCGAGGAATTGTCGCGAATGACGAATAACCGCCCTAGTGTTTTGATTCTTTTTCACGATGTCGATTCCTGCAGCTTCCGGCGCCCTTTCTTCCACGCCTCCACGAGGTCGTCCGGCTTCTTGCTCCAGCGGAACGGGCGGGCGTCATTCGCATTGCGGTGCTCGATGTAGCCCTTGATCGCCGCAATGCACTCGTCGAGCGAGTTGAAGATCGCGTGCTTGAGCCTCTGCCTCGAGAGCTTGGAGAAGAAACCCTCGACGGCATTCATCCGCGAGGCCGAGCTCGGCGTGAAGTGAAACGTCCAATTGGCGTTGTTCTTCGGCCCTTCGTTGACCTCGGCCGACTTGTGGGAGGAGACGTTGTCGAGGACGACATGAACCTGGATTCCGGGCTTGATCCCTTCGGAGACGAGATCGAGAAAGGCGAGGAATTCCTCCGAGCGGTGACGCTCGACCATCTGGCCGGTGACCTTTCCGGCGGCGACATCGAGGGCCGCCATCAGGCAGGTAGTACCGTTGCGCTTGTAGTCGTGAGTGCGTGTCTCGGGATGGCCGGGCTTCATCGGCAGGGGCGTCTGCGTCCGTCCCAATGCCTGGATTTGTGTCTTCTCGTCCACCGAGATGACGACAGCGCGGTCGGGCGGGTTGACGTAGAGGCCGACGACGCCGCGGACCTTCAACTCGAACCTCGGGTCGCGGGAGACCTTGAATGTCTTGACCCTGTGGGGATTCAGGCCGTTGTGCTTCAGGATGCCGAACACCGTCGAGACGGCGATCCCCGCCTTTTTCGCCAGCGCCCGCAGCGTCCAGTGACTTGCGCGCGCCGCCGGCGGCGACTTGGCATTCGGCTGGCCCGGCTGCCGGCCACAGGCCTTTCCGGTGTTGGCAGTCGTCGGCGTCCTTGATAGTCTCGGCACTGGCAGGAGGGCGTGACATGCAGAAAGTTCAGGGATTCGGCGGTTTCTTCTTTCGGGCCAGGGACCCCGAGGGGCTAGCGAACTGGTACAAGGATCATCTTGGAATCGATCAGGCCCCGACGAACATGGAGATGACCCCTTGGAGAACCGAGGCCGGGGTCACGGTCTTCTCGCCTTTCAAAGCGAACACGGACTATTTCTCGGCAGACAAGACGTTCATGCTCAACTTTCGCGTCGTCGATCTCGACGCAATGGTCGCGCAACTGACATCCGCAGGAATAGAGGTCAGCGACGAAAGCGAGATGGCAGGCATCGGCCGCTTCGCCCGAATCCACGACCCTGAAGGCAACGCGATCGAGCTCTGGGAGCCGGTGTCATAGGGCTCGAATGTCTGTGACCCTCTCCCCGCTGCGCCTGCTTTCCCTGTTGATCGACTAGCGGATAATGGCCAGGTCCGCCGACTCGAAGGCGATCACCGCCAGGGCCTGCGCGCCCCCGCCCGCCGACTCGTGCAGCGCGGCTAGAAAGCCGGCCTGACCTTGATCCACCGGGACGGCCTTGACGTGACCGTTCCAGGCCGCCTCGAAGGCGCCGGCGAGGCCTCGCCCTCTAGTGTTTTGGTTCTTTTTCACGATGCCGATTCCTGCAGCTTCCGGTGCCCTTTCTTCCACGCCTCCACGAGGTCTTCCGGCTTCTTGCTCCGGCGGAACGGGCGGGCGTCATTCGCATTGCGGTGCTCGATGTAGCCCTTGATCGCCGCAATGCACTCGTCGAGCGAGTTGAAGATCGCGTGCTTGAGCCTCTGCCTTGAGAGCTTTGAGAAGAAACCCTCGACGGCATTCATCCGCGAGGCCGAGGTCGGAGTGAAGTGAAACGTCCGATTGGCGTTGTCCTTCGGCCATTCGTTGACCTCGGTGGACTTGTGGGAGGAGACGTTGTCGAGGACGACATGAACCTGGGTTCCGGGCTTGATCCCTTCGGAGACGAGATCGAGGAAGGCGAGGAATTCCGCCGAGCGGTGACGCGCGACCATCTGGCCGGTGACCTTTCCGGCGGCGACATCGAGGGCCGCCATCAGGCATGTAGTATCGTTGCGCTTGTAGTCGTGAGTGCGGGTCTCGGGATGGCCGTGCTTCATCGGCAGGGGCGTCTGCCTCCGTCCCAATGCCCGGATCTGTGTCTTCTCGTCCGCCGAGATGACGACAGCGTGGTCGGGCGGGTTGACGTAGAGGCCGACGACGTCGCGGACCTTCAACTCGAACCTCGGGTCGCGGGAGACCTTGAATGTCTTGACCCTGAGGGTTTGAGGCCGTTGCGCTTCAGGATGCCGAACACCGTCGAGACGGCGATCCCCGCCTTTTTCGCGAGCGCCCGCAGCGTCCAGTGACTTGCGCGCGCCGGCGGCGGCAACTTTGCTCCCCCGATGCCTTCGGATTCGGCTTGGAACGGCCGCCGGGCCAAATATGCGGGACTTATCCGTAGCGACCGTCGCCCCACCGACTGAAATAATCAATATCTTCGATTGTGATCAGGCGGAATTCGATTGCAAGGCTCAACGGAATCCAGATCAGCGCCGCCGAAATCGTCGCCCATTTCGCTTTGACCTTTAGCTTGGGGTTGGACGGCGCCGAAGCGGGGGTTCCGGGAGCTACGTCGCCTTCCTCTTCCTGCGAACGGATGTTCATCGGCAACGCGACGAACAGGCACAGGAACCAAATTACAGCATAAAGCACCAGCGCCGAAACTACGGACATCGGCTAGGCTTCTTCGAGTTCCACAAGAACGCCGTCGAAATCCTTCGGATGGAGGAACAGTACAGGCTTTCCGTGCGCGCCTGTTTTCGGCTCGCCGTCGCCTAGAATGCGGGCGCCGCTGCTTATGAGATGGTCGCGAGCTTCAACGATGTCTTTGACTTCGTAGCAAACGTGGTGGATTCCTCCGAGAGGATTCCTTTCCAGAAACTTGCTTATCGGGCTGCTCTCGCCAAGCGGAGAAATCAGTTCGATCTTCGTGTTGGGCAAGTCGATGAAAACGACTTTGACGCCGTGTTCATGCTGTTCGGACACGTCGCCGACCGAAGCGCCCAAATTGCATTTATAAGTCTCGGCCGCCGCCCGAATGTCCTTAACGGCGATTGCGACATGGTTGAGCTTTCCGATCATTGCTGCTTTTGCTTCCGGGCCGACGAGCGGCCCTTTGGATTTTTTTTCCGCTGATCGATCCATTCGATCGCCTGTTCCAGTTCGACCTGTTCGGGAATTACGGTTTTAGGAATCGGCGCGTTGACTTTGCTCCAATTGACATAGGGACCGTAGCGACCGTTCAAGACTTGGATGGGCCCGCCCAATTCCGGATGGTCGCCTAGCTCCTTGATTACGCTGCGTGCCGCTCGGCCCTTCGCCGGTGCTGCCGCCAAAAGCTCAACGGCTCGATTCATCCCGATAGTGAAAGTTTCGCTCGCGTCCGCGATCGAGGCATACTTGGAGCCATGCTTAAGATAGGGTCCCATGCGCCCGATGCCGACGCGCACTTCCCGACCGTCTTCCGGATGGTTGCCGATGGATCTAGGTAGCGAAAGCAGCGAATTTGCTGTTTCCAGAGTTACCGACGCCGGATCGATGCCCTTCGGAATCGAACAGAACCTGGGTTTGACTTTCCGATCGCCGCTCGGTCCCAGCTGAACGTAGGGTCCGTATCGACCGCTTCGAACCTTGATCGGGAGCCCAGCGGAATCCGTTCCCAATTCGCGGTCGCTTGCGGCTCCGTTCGCCTGGTCGCCGTCGCCGAGCAGGTTCTTGCCGAAGTTGCAGTCTGGATATTCGGTGCATCCGAAGAACGCTTTCCCGAACCTGCTCGTCCTGACGACTAGCCTGCCGTTCCCGCATTTGGGGCACGTGCGAGGATCTCTTTCTTCCGAATCGTCCGTTTCGAGCAGCGGCACGAGGCCCTCGGTTATTTCCTCTAGAACCTGGCCTACGCGTAGATCGCTGGTAGCCAGAACGACCTTGGAAAAGTCGTCCCAGAATTCGTTCAGAACAACCTTCCAGTGCTTGCGGCCGCCGGAAACGTCGTCGAGGTTCTCCTCCATGCTCGCCGTGAACTCGTACTGAATGTAGCGTTCGAAGTGCTGTTTCAAGAAAACGGTTGCTAAAACGCCGATTCCCTGCGGAACCAGAACTTTCTTCTCTAGGGCGACATAGCCTCTTTCCTGAATCGTCGCTACGATTGAAGCGTAGGTCGACGGGCGGCCGATGCCAAGCTCAACCATGCGCTTAACGAGCATCGGCTCGCTGAATCTGGCGGGCGGCTTGGTAAAATGCTGTTCGGCGGCGATTTTCAGCTTATTGAGTTCGTCGCCTTCAACGAGAGGCGGCAGCCGCTCGGCGGTCTCCTTCGAAGCGTCGTCCCTGCCTTCCTCGTAGATTTTAAGGAATCCGTCGAAAAGCATGACGCGACCGTTGGCCCGAAGTACCACCTGTCCGTCGCCCGATCCGATGTCGACGGTCGTCTGCTCAAATCTCGCATTCGCCATTTGGCTCGCAGCCGCTCGCTTCCATATCAGATCGTAGAGCTTTCGCTGATCCTCTTCGACGCGCAGCGCATTCTGCGAAGCCTCGAAGTCGGTAGGCCGGATGCACTCGTGAGCCTCCTGCGCGTTCTTGGCTTTGTTCTTGAAGTAATTCGCCGTCTCGGGCAGGTATGCGTCGCCGTATCGCCGCTGTATCGTCGAGCGCAAACTCGCGACGGCTTCCGGCGCCATTTCTATGCCGTCCGTGCGCATATAGGTGATATGGCCGCCTTCATAGAGCTTCTGCGCGAGCGACATCGTTCTGCGCGTGTTGAATCCCAGCTTTCTGCCCGCATCCTGCTGGAGCGTCGCGGTCGCGAATGGAGGTGGCGGTCTTTGCGCCTTTTTGCCGGATTTTACCGACAGCACTTTCAAATCGCGCGATTCGATTTCGGCTACGGCGCGGTCGGCCTGCTCCTTGCGGGCGAGATCGAATTTTTCGAGCTTTTGCCCGTCCAGAACTGTCAGCAATGCCGAAAACCCGTTTCCGCCGGATTTGGCCAGGTCGGCCTTGACCGTCCAGTATTCCTGCTGCTTGAACGAAACGATTTCGAATTCGCGCTCGACGATTAGCCGAAGCGCGACCGACTGCACTCGCCCGGCCGAATTGGCGCCGGGAAGTTTTCTCCACAGCACCGGCGACAGATTGAAGCCGACGAGATAGTCGAGAACGCGTCTGGCCAGGTAGGCCTGGACCAGTTCCAGATTCAATTCTCGCGGCGATTCCATGGCTTCGAGGACCGCCCGCTTGGTCACCGCGTTGAAAACCACTCGTTCAACCTGCTTGTCGCCGATCAGCTTCCGCTTCTTGAGGATTTCGTACAGATGCCAGCTAATGGCTTCCCCCTCGCGGTCGGGATCGGTTGCTAGAATCAGGCGGGAATCCTTGGCGACGGCGCTGGCAATATCCTTGACGTGCTTTTGGGATTTGGCATGAAGCTCCCACTTGAGCGCGAAATCGTTTTCCGGCTCTACGGAGCCGTTCTTGCTGGGAAGATCGCGGATATGTCCGAAAGTGGCGAAAACCGAATAGCCTTTGCCAAGGTACTTCTCAATGGTCTTGGCCTTTGCAGGCGATTCTACGACGACGACGGGCATCCGGGACTCCAGCGGTTATCGGGGAGGAGTGTCGTGAATCAACGAGAATTCAAAACAAGTCAATTTTGTTCGACACCGATGGGGAGAGAGTGTGGCGTTTCGGCTGCACGCGCGCATTCAAGCCGCGCTGCCTCCGACGGTAAGGCCGCCGATTAGAAGGGTCGGGAGGCCGACCCCGACCGGAACCCACTGGCCGTTTTTCCCGCAGTTGCCGACGCCCGGGTCGAGTTTCAAATCGTTGCCGATCGCCCTGATTCTTTGCAATGCGGTTGCGCCGTCGCCTATAATGGTCGCGCTTTTTACAGGCTCGCCCACCTTTCCGTTCCGCACCCGGTAGGCCTCTGTGCAGGAAAACACGAACTTTCCATTCGTAATGTCCACTTGCCCGCCGCTGAAGCCGACGGCGAATACGCCGTCCTTCAATTCGGCCAGCACTTCTTCCGGCTTCGCATCGCCGCCCTGCATGAACGTATTGGTCATGCGGGGCATCGGAGAATGCTCGTAGGATTCCCGGCGGCCGTTTCCGGTCGGCTGAACGCCGACGAGCCGCGCATTTTGCCGATCCTGAAGATATTTCACCAAAATCCCGTCCTCGATAAGAACGTTGGCCCGGCTAGGCGTGCCCTCGTCGTCGATAGTAATCGATCCTCGCCTATCCGGAATCGTCCCGTCGTCGATCACGGTTACCCCTTGCGCCGCGACGCGCTTGCCCATGAGCCCCGCGAAAGCCGAGGTTTGCTTGCGGTTGAAGTCGCCTTCCAGTCCGTGGCCGACGGCTTCATGCAATAGGACTCCGGGCCAGCCGGGGCCCAGAACGACATCCATTTCGCCGGCGGGCGCGGGAATCGCTTCCAGATTTACGAGCGCGATTCGCAAGGCTTCCTCGACGAGGCTCTTCCAGGGATCCTTCTCGCCGAGGCTCGCCATGCCGATTCGTCCGCCGGCGGCCGCGGAGCCGGTTTCGCGACGGCCGTTTTCTTCGACGATTACGGCCACGCGCATAAGCGACATCGGCCTGGAGTCTTTCGCCGAATCGCCGTCCGGCCGAAGTATCTCGATTTCCTGGAACGACGTCGAAAGCATCGCGGTCGCCTGCACGACGCGCTTATCCGCGCCGCGCGCGTAGGCATCGATTTCCTTGAGCAGATCCACCTGGGAGGCGAATTCGCGCTCGCCCACGGGGTTGACGTCGCTGTAAATCCTGCGGTTCGTCCTCCTAGGGGGAGGCGACAGCGTTCCTCCGCCCTGCCGAACCGCGAGCCGGGCGGTTTTGGACGCCCGCCTGACGGCGGCTTCGGTGATTTCGCTGGAGTGCGCGTATCCGGTCGCTTCTCCCTTCACGGCGCGAAGTCCGAAGCCCTCCCGCGCCGTGAAGCTCGCATTCGATATCCTGCCGTCGTCGAAGACGAGAAATTCGTTTTTCCGGCGTTCGAAAAATAGCTCGCTGTCGTCGGCGCCGGCGGCCGTTTCCCGCAAAATCGCGAGAGTCGCGGCTTGATCCAGCGATGTTTCAAAGGGTCGAAATCTGTCGTCGTTCGTGGCCATTTCCATCCTCGCCGGGAATTTGCTCCGCCGCTTGCGGCGCGACAGCGAATTGCGTCTTCAAGGTTCTTGCGATTCCCGCATTATTATGTTTTTCAGAGCCGCCTAACAACCAAGGATTCTATCGGCGCGACACGGCGCGCCGTCTGGCGGAATCAATTCGGGAAGCGATCCATGATCGACAAAAGATTTTTGCTCGGCTTTTTCGGCGCGACGCTGGCGGCGACCGGGTTCGCGGGGGCGGTCGATGTCGACCAGAAGCTCGAAATCATCGGGCGCCCGGTTGACGGCGCGTACGGGTTTCAGCCGGCGACAACGGAAGTTGCGCGGGATATAGTTTGGCTGGACGACATGCTGCTCGTCATCATTAGCGTGATCTGCGTCTTCGTTCTGGGATTGCTGCTCTGGGTTGTCGTGCGGTACAACAGCCGAGTCAGCAGGCAAGCCGCCCGATTCACCCACAATACGCCGATTGAAGTGGCGTGGACTCTCATCCCCGTCGTCATACTAGTGTTTATCGGCGTTCTTTCGCTGCCGATGCTCTTCAAGCAGCAGATTCTGCCCGAGGCGGACATTACGATCAAGGCCACGGGAAGCCAGTGGTTCTGGACATACGAATATCCCGACCACGGAATCGAGTTCGACAGCTTCATGCTGGCCAAGGAGGAGCTGGAGGAGTACGGCTACTCGGAGGACGAGTATCTGCTAGCCACCGACACGGCCGTCGTTTTGCCGGTCGACAAGACCGTCGTGGTCCACGTGACCGGTTCCGATGTAATTCATGCGTGGACGATTCCCTCGTTCGGCGTGAAGCAGGACGGCGTTCCCGGGCGGCTGGCGGGGCTGTGGTTCAAGCCCGAAGTGGAGGGCGTGTATTTCGGCCAGTGTTCGGAACTATGCGGAAAGGACCATTCCTACATGCCGATCACCGTCAAGGTCGTCAGCCAGGAAGCGTACGAGAAATGGCTTGAAGACGCCATTGAGGAATTCGCGTCGGTCGAGAAGGGCGATCAGGTGATCCTGGCGTCCAACTGACGCCGGTTCGAAGGCCGGCTGTCCGGTCGGGCAAGGAAAAGGGCGAATGTCAAACGCGGAATTCATAGATCGGGGAGATGATACCGGAATCCGGGATGTCTTCGAGCTGTTCAAGCCCCGCGTCATGTCGCTTGTGGTTTTTACGGCCGCGGTCGGCATGCTCGTGGCGCCGTCTCAGCTTCATCCGCTGATCGGGTTCGCGTCGATTCTATTCATCGCCGCCGGAGCGGGCGCGTCGGGAGCGCTGAACATGTGGTGGGACGCCGACATCGACGCAATTATGCGCCGAACCCGCGGCAGGCCGATACCCGCCGGCAAAATAGATCGCGAGGACGCTCTTTCGATCGGCCTTCTGCTATCGGGCATATCCGTCGTCATGCTCGCATTGGCAGCCAACGTGCTGGCCGGCGCCTTGCTCGCGCTGACAATCGTATACTATGTCGTCTTCTATACCATGTATTTGAAGCGGCTTACGCCCCAGAATATCGTAATCGGCGGGGCCGCGGGCGCCTTCCCGCCGATGATCGGCTGGGCGGCCGCGACAGGCGGCATCGGGATTGAAAGCGTCCTGATGTTTCTAGTCATCTTTTTCTGGACGCCCCCCCACTTCTGGTCGCTGTCGCTTTTTGTTTCCGACGACTACTCGAAGGCCGGCGTGCCGATGATGAATGTTGCGAAGGGGCCGCGCTCGACCCGGCGGCAGATTTTCGCCTACGCCGTTCTACTCGTCCCGGTTTCGGCCGCGCTCGCCTTCAGCAGCATCGGCGGGCCGGCGACGCTGCTGCTCGCTGTCGGCCTCAATGCCGATTTGCTGCGGAAAGCGGTTCGGGTGGCGCGGCGGAGCGAAGCGGAATCGGCGCTGGACCGCTACGCGGTCGAAAGGAAGTTCTTCTACCGTTCGATCGCCTTTCTGTTCCTGCTGTTCGCGGGCCTCGTTGCCGACGCGGCCCTTCGCTGGGCGCTCGGCGAGGCGATCGCCTGGCCGCAATGGGTGTGAAGATGGTTTTTCGAAAGGAGCATCCGGCTTTCGCCAATCGCTGGCGGCGCAATGCGCTGGTCGGCGGGATTCTCGGACTGTTCGTCGCGCTGGTTTTCGGCATTACGATCGTGAAATTGTCCGGCGGCCACATGATGGAAGCGTTCGACCACGCGATTCGCCCTTCGCTACTGGAGAATTCGCGTTGACGGCGATCGCGCGAAACCGCCGGTCGCTGGCCGCTCTCGCCGCGGTCGCGGCGCTCATGGGCGCGTTGGCCTGGGCCTCCGTGCCGTTCTACGACTGGTTCTGCCGCGTGACCGGATTCGGGGGCACGACTTCAGTCGGCGAAGCGACGGCCGATCAGGACATCCTGGACCGGACGGTGCGAGTGCGATTCGACGCGAGCCTGGAGCGCGGAATGCCCTGGGAATTCCGGCCCGAAACGACCGCGACCGAAATCCGAATCGGCGAGACCGCGCTCGCCTACTACGTCGCCTACAATCCGACGGATCGGCCCGTCGCGGGAACCGCTAGCTTCAATGTCTACCCGTATTCGGCCGGGGAGTATTTCGTAAAGATCGAGTGCTTCTGCTTTCAGAGGCAGCTGCTGGAGCCGGGCGAAACCGCGAGGATGCCGGTAAGCTTCTATGTCGATCCCGAAATCGTCGACGATATCGAAGCCGGCTCGGTGAATACGATTACGCTGTCCTATACTTTCCATGTCGCCGACGAGGCGGAAGCTTTGGCGCTGAGCAGCGCGGCGGCAACCGAACCCGCCAATGGATAACTTTTCAGGAAACTTGTAATGGCGCACGAGAAACAGCACGACTATCACATCCTAGACCCCTCGATCTGGCCCTTCATCGGCGCGGTCGGCATTTTCACGATGCTCTTCGGCGCGGTTCTGTTCATGCACGAGCAAGGGCCGTGGGTCCTGCTGGCCGGAGTCGCAATGATCGCCTACACGATGGTCGCGTGGTGGTCGGACGTGATCGTTGAATCGGGCGTCGGCGACCACACGCCGGTTGTTAGGCTCGGGCTTCGATACGGGTTCATTCTGTTCGTCATGTCGGAGATCATGTTCTTCTCGGCATGGTTCTGGACCTTTTTCAAGCATGCGATCTATCCCATGGAGGAGGGGTCCGGCGGGGTCTGGCCGCCTGTCGGCATCGAGCCGTTCGACCCCTGGCATCTCCCGTTAATCAACACGCTGATACTATTGAGCTCGGGAGCCGCGGCCACTTGGGCCCACCATGCGATCGCCCACGAGAACAACAGGAAGGATCTGGTCAACGGCTTGATACTGGCGGTGATTCTCGGCTGCTTGTTCACGTTTTTCCAAGCCTACGAATACAGCCACGCGGCCTTCGGGTTTTCCGGGAACATCTACGGGGCGAGCTTTTTCATGGCGACCGGATTCCACGGGGCGCATGTCATCATCGGCACGATCTTCCTTCTCGTCTGCCTGTTTCGCGCCCGGCGCGGCCATTTCACGCCGGAGCAGCATATCGGCTTTGAAACGGCGGCATGGTATTGGCACTTCGTCGATGTCGTCTGGCTATTCCTGTTCTGCGCCGTCTACATCTGGGGCAGCTAGCCTTTCGTTCGGCGAGCGGAAGCAAGGCGCCGCCCTGATTGCGGACGCAGTCCGGGCCCGCCGGGCGGACAAGGAGCCGGCGCCGTGATTCGCGGGCTGATCGGCCCCGCCGCATTCGGATTGGCGGGAGCGGCCGTGCTCGTTTCCCTAGGCGCGTGGCAGGTGCAGCGCCTGAACTGGAAGCAAAGCCTGCTGTCCGAAATCAGCGACCGAATCGCCGCCCTTCCAGTAGAGCTGCCGGAAAGCCCCGCGCCGTCGATCGACAACTTTCTCGCCGTTTCCCTCTCGGGGCGCTTGACGGGACGGCAGCTCCGCGTGCTTACCAGCCGCCAAGGCCTCGGTCCCGGCTACAGAATCGTCGCCGCGTTCGAATCCGGCGAAAGGCGCGTGCTCCTCGACAGAGGCTTTGTCAGGGAGAGCCGAATCGGCGAGATATCCGAGGATGCGCGTCTCGATGTCGAAGGCAATCTCCATTGGCCCAGGGAATGGGACCGGATCTTTACGCCGGAGCCGGACGGGGACCTGTGGTTCGCGCGAGACGTTGAATCCATGGCCGACGCGCTCGGCACGGAGCCGGTAATGGTCGTTGCGCGCAGCTCGGAAGGCGAGGCGAGCGCCGTGGAGCCGTGGCCGGTTGATTCGCGCGGCGTTCCCAACAATCATTTGCAATACGCGGCCACGTGGTTTTCGCTCGCCGCGATCTGGCTCGCCATGACCGCCTACTGGGTGCGGCGCCTACACCTGAAGCGCGCCTAGCCTGGATCATCGGGACTGAAGCCAATGCGATATGTTTCTACGAGGGGCAAGGCGCCGCCGCTCGACTTCGAATCGGCGATGCTCGCGGGACTGGCGAGCGACGGCGGCCTCTACGTGCCCGAACGCTGGCCGAGATTTTCCGAAGCGGACATAGCCGGATTCTCCGGCTTGACCTACGAGGAAACGGCGTTTCGGGTCATGAAGCCGTTTGTCGGAGAATCGGTTTCCGACGCGAATCTCCGCGATTACGTGGAACGCTCGTACGAGGGCTTCGGCCATGCCGCCCGCTGCCCGCTTGCGCAGATCGAACCGAACGTCTTTCTGCTGGAGCTGTTCCACGGACCTACGCTCGCGTTCAAGGATTTCGCGATGCAGCTCGTAGCCCGGCTTTTTCAGGCGGCCCTGTCCAGGCGCGGAGAGCGGGCGACGATAATCGGCGCCACCAGCGGCGATACCGGATCCGCCGCCATCGAGGCGTTCCGGGGCCTGGAGTCGGTATCCGTGTTCATTCTCTTTCCCGAAGGCAGGGTGTCGGAAGTGCAGCGCAGGCAGATGACGACGCCGCGCGACAGCAACGTTCACGCCTTGGCCGTACGGGGAGACTTCGACGATTGCCAGGCTCGCGTCAAGGACATGTTCAACGACGCCCGTTTCAGGCGGGAGATGTCGCTGGCCGGCATCAATTCCATAAACTGGGCTCGCGTCGCCGCCCAGATGGTCTACTACTTCGCGTCGGCGTCCGCTCTCGGGGCGCCCGCGCGAAAGGTTTCCTTTACGGTGCCGACGGGAAATTTCGGAGATATATTCGCGGGCCACGCCGCTCGCGCGTCGGGGCTTCCGATCGAGCGCCTTGTGCTCGCGACCAATCAGAACGATATTCTGGACAGGGCGATCGGTTCGGGGCATTACCGCACGGCGGACGTGAAGCCTTCCATAAGCCCTTCGATGGATATTCAGGTGAGTTCGAATTTCGAACGGGCGCTATTCGAAGCCTGCGGACGCGACGGCAACGCGATCGCGGGAATGATGGCTCGGCTTGCATCCGAAGGCGGCTTTGAAATCGCCGAGCCCGCATTGACGTGGCTTCGCGAACGCTTTGCGAGCGGAACCTGCACGGAGGCCGAAACGATTGAAACAATAGCGAAAACATTTCGACGGTCGGGCGCCGTCGTCTGCCCGCATACGGCGGTCGGCGTCAAGGTCGCATCGGATCAGGGAGCTTCGCGCGGAACCGCGCCGATGGTATCGCTGGCAACGGCGCATCCCGCGAAATTTCCGGAAGCCGTCGAAAGGGCGATCGGAATTTCGCCGAAATTGCCGGCTCGCTTCGACGGAATTCACCGGGCGGCGGAGAGAGTTCATTCCGTCGACAACGATATCGATGAAATCAAGGACGCGATACGCGGAGGGCTTCCGGCGTGAGCATCCGGACAGTCGCGCTCGACAACGGCTTCCGGATCGCGACCGAAGACATGCCCGGATTGAAATCCGCGGCGGTTGGCCTCTACGTTTTCGCCGGCGGCCGCCACGAAAGGCGCGAGCAGAACGGCATCGCCCACTTTCTCGAGCACATGGCGTTCAAAAGGACGACGACGCGCACGGCAACCGAAATCAACGAGGCGATCGAAGGCGTCGGCGGCATGCTGAACGCCTATACCGGAAAGGAGGCGACCGCGTTCTACAGCCGCGTGCTAGCCGAAGACGTGCCGCTCGCGATCGAATTGATTTCCGACATCATACTCAACCCCGTATTTCATTCCGACGATATCGATTTGGAGCGCAACGTCATTCTGCAGGAGATCGGCGAGGCGGCGGACATGCCCGACGACATGCTGTTCGACGGCCTGCAGAAATCGATCTATCCCCGCCAGTCTCTCGGCCGGTCGATACTCGGAACTCAGGACCTTGTTTCGAAATTCGATTCCGGCGATCTGAAGCGGTTCGTTTCCGAAAGATACGTGCCCGAAAACATGATTCTCGCCGCCGCTGGCGCGATCGACCACGAGGAGGTCGCGCGGCTGGCGAAATCCTATTTCGGCGGCATGGCCGGGAAGCAGCCGAATCCGGACGCGCCCGGCAAATTCTCGCGCGGAGAATTCCGCAAGTCGAAAAAAATCGAGCAGGCGCACCTGGCATTGGTATTCGAGGCCCCGGGCTTTCTCAGCCCGAAGGATCACGTGGCGCGAGTCTATTCCGCCGTCATGGGCGGCGGAACGTCGTCCCGGCTGTTTTCCGAAGCAAGGGAGAAGCGGGGGCTGTGCTATACCGTGTCGGCCAGCGTCAACTCCTATGCGGATACCGGAACCGTGCTCCTGCATGCGGTAACGGGCCAGCGAGAGCTGCCGGAAATGGCGAATTTGTTCGTCGATGAAATAAAAAAGTCCGCTAGCGATATTCGCGAGGACGAGATCGAGCGCGCTCGAACGCAGATCCGGGTCGGATTCCTGATGTCGCTGGAAAGCCCGACAAGCCGGATCGAGCGCCTTGCCCGGTATCTGGGCTTTTTCGGCCGGATACCTGGAACCGAGGAAATCATCGCTCAATTCGACGCGGTCGACGCGCTGAAGGCGCGCGACTTCGCCAAGGAGCTAATTGAATCCGAAAGTGCGGCCATGGCCGTATATGGGCGCGTGAAATCGGCGCCGCGCTTGGAATATCTGACCGCGCGCCTTTCCGAGTGATGTTCAAATTTTTCGAAAAGCCGGCCATTCACACCGATAGGATCAAACTGCGACTGCCCGAGCGCGGCGATTTTGCGGAATGGTCGAGATTGCGCTCGGAAAGCGAAGATTTTCTAAGGCCCTGGGAGCCGAGCTGGATGCCGATCCATCTAAGTCGAGGAGCCTTTATTTCTCGGGTCGCATGGGCCCACAGGTCGCACAGGCAGGGAACGGCGATGCCGCTTCTGCTCGTCTGCAAGGAGGAGGGAAGAATTCTCGGCGGAATTACTTTAGACAATATCAGGCGAGGACCATCCCGGTCCGGGTCTATCGGCTACTGGATCGGCGAGCGGCACGCTCGAAACGGCTATATGAAGGAGGCGGTGCCCGCGCTGGTTCACCACGCGTTCAAAGTGCTGGACCTGAGCCGCATCGAAGCGGCCTGCCTGCCCGACAACGTCGCGTCTCGCGGGCTGCTGGAAAAAACCGGCTTCAAATATGAAGGCGTCGCGCAAAGCTATCTTGAAATCGACGGCAGATGGAGCAACCATGTCCTATACGCGAATTTGCGCTCCGACAGGCGCGGACCGGCCGGTTTCTGACAGGTCGCCCGGCATGCGGAATCGAACGGCTCGCCGTAGCGGCAAGCCCACTTGAAAATGGCTAGGCCAAGAATTCCGTTTTCGTCGCTCGCGCATTTGAATCCGGTCGGGGATTCATTGCGCCGCGCGCTATTCGCCGCCCTCCCGTCGTCGGCATTTAGAAGCGTGAGCGAAAAGTATCTAACCGAACCCAGAGGACGGATTTTTGCCGACGGCGCATTTGTCGTCGCTCCTAAATCCGCGGAAGAGGCGGCTTCGGTCGTGAAGCTATGCGTCGAGGCCCGCACTGCCATCGTGCCGTTTGGAGGCGGAACCGGATTGGTGGGCGGCCAAATCGCCAGCGGACTCCCCGAATCGGTTCTGCTGTCGCTGGAAAGAATGAATGAAGTTCGAAGCATTTCGGAAAGCGACGATGCCGTCGTGGCGGAAGCGGGATGCACGCTTCAGGCCGTCCGGGAAGCGGCTCGCTCGGCCGGCAGGATCTTTCCGCTCTCGACGGCTGCGCAGGGAAGCTGCCATATCGGCGGATGCCTGGCGACCAACGCCGGCGGCGTGCACGTAATCCGCTACGGGAACGCGAGAAGGCTTTGCCTCGGGATTGAAGCCGTGATGCCCGACGGAAGCATTTGGAACGGGCTGCAGCTGCTTAGGAAGAACAACGCCGGCTACGACCTGCGGGACCTCCTCGTGGGGTCGGAGGGAACCCTCGGCGTTATTACGGCCGCCAGCCTAGCCCTGCATCCCGAACTGGTCGAAGAATCCACATGCCTGCTGGCGGTTCCGAGCCCGGGCGAGGCGCTGGACTTGCTAAGGCTGCTGCGGGCGCGCGTCGGAAGCCTGATTTCCGCGTACGAGCTGATTCACGGGAACAGCTATCGCTTCGTTCGCGAAACCGTGCCCGGCGCCAGAATCCCGTTCGCCGACCCGCCGGAATGGTCCGTGCTCATTGACATAGGCGCGGAATTCAAGCTCGGCGTAGGGCAAATGCTGGAAAGCGCGGCTGGAGAAGCTTTCGACAGAGGGCTGGCAACGGACGGCATCGTGGCGGCTTCGGAATCTCAAAGGCGGTCGCTTTGGCGGTTTAGGGAGCTTATTCCCGAGGCGAACCGTCGAATCGGGTCGATTTCGTCCCACGACGTTTCCGTCCCTCCATCGGCGATTCCCGAGTTCATCGCCAAGGGCGACGAGTTGCTGTCCCGGCTAGGAGAATTTCGCGTCAATTGCTTCGGGCACGTGGGAGACGGCAATATTCATTACAACGTCTTCCCTGCAAAGGGACGCGGGCGCGACGACTGCGCCGCGCTGCGAACCCCCGTTAGCCGCGCGGTCTACGGCTTGGCCGTAGAACTCGGCGGCTCGTTCGCCGCCGAGCACGGAATCGGCAGAACGAAGACAAGCGAGCTTCTGGAGCATGGCGACGCGGCGTTTCTGGAGTCGATGCGCCGGGTGAAGGACGCTCTGGATCCGCTTGGAATCATGAATCCGGGGGCTGTATTTCCAATCGAAGCCGCCCCGGGCGGTCATTCGCCTTCGAATTCGCAAAGGCAGTGAACCCGAAGGCCTAGGCTCTCCAGCAGCTTTCGGCCGCCCAATTCGGGCAAATCGACAATGAAGGCGCTGCCGACGACCTCGGCGCCAAGCCGTTCCAGCAGCCGCAATGCGGCTTCGGCGGTTCCTCCCGTTGCAAGGAGGTCGTCGAGCAGGAGGATTTTCTCGCCGGGCTGGACGGCATCATCGTGGATTTCCGCGACTTCTTCGCCGTATTCCAGAGTGTATGCCTGGGAAATTCTCGGGCCGGGCAATTTGCCTTTTTTCCGGATCGGTACGAATCCCGCTCCGAGCCGGTCGGCCACGGCTCCGCCGGCGACGAAGCCGCGAGCCTCGATTCCCGCAACCTTGTCGATGCCGGACCCAATGTAGGGCTCAGCCAACTGCGCGACGGCCGACTGGAACGCAGCCGGTTCGCAGAACAGAGTCGTGACGTCCCTGAACATGATTCCGGGCCTCGGGAAACCCGGAATGGTCCGAATGTAGTCCTTGACTGAAATCTCTCCGCCCATAGCCTGCCTCTCTGCGCCGGGGAACCAATCGCCTAGCGAACACTGGAAGAATTCATTGGGCCAGCACCCTGCCCGCGACGGTTTTCAGCATTTCGACAAGCTCGGGGTCGCGCTTTTCGGGGGCGGTAACGATAGCGTGCTCGAGTGCCGTATCGCAGCCGTGCTCGCAAGGGGCGCGTTCGCTCCCGAGGATGCTTGGGAGCTTGCGCAGGAGCCTGGCGGCGCTTGCCGAATTCGCGCGCAATGTCGCGATAATCGCCGGCAGATCGATATCGCCGTGGTCCGGATGCCAGCAGTCGTAGTCGGTAATCATGGCGATCGCGGCGTAGCAGATTTCCGCTTCCCGAGCGAGCTTGGCCTCGGGCATGTTCGTCATGCCGATGACGTCGCAGCCCCAGACTTCCCTGTACAGCCTGGATTCCGCGAGCGTAGAAAACTGCGGCCCTTCCATGGCCAAATACGTTCCGCCGTTCTTGAAAGCCACGCCGGCGGCCGAGGCTGCAGTCGCGCAGGCGCTTGAAACTCTTGCGCAGGTCGGCTTGGCGAACGCGACATGCCCGACGCAGCCGGCGCCGAAAAACGACTTGTCTCTCGCAATCGTTCGATCGATGTACTGGTCGACGATGAGAAAGCTTCCAGGCGGCAAATCTTCGCGAAACGAACCGCAGGCCGACACCGAAACGATGTCGGTGGCGCCGATCATTTTTAGCGCCGCGATATTGGCCCGATAGGGGATGCCGCTCGGCGAGTGGACGTGGCCGTCGCCGTGGCGCGGCAGGAACGCGACATCCACGCCGTCTACTGATCCCGTAGTCAGGTCGCCGGAGGGCCTGCCCCACGGCGTGTCGATCGCGTGCCGCTCGGCGGCATCCAGATCTTCGATCGAATAGACGCCGGTGCCGCCGACGATTCCGAGCACGGTATCAGGCATTCGTCTTCCCATTCAAGTCGGGCGCAGCATGCTGAACGCCTCGTCCACGCGACAATAGTCATGGTAGCCAAGCCGCGCAACCGGTCGGCAGCTCGGCAAATCGAACTTGCCGTTTCTAATGCAGTCGTCGCGCAAGTGGATTCCGACCACTTCTCCGAAAACGACCGAATTGTCGTCGCCGGCTAGCTCGACGACCTTCGTGAGCCGGCATTCCAAATTGGCCGGCGCGCCCGCTACGCGGCAACAGGCGATCGCTTCGCATTCGCATCGATCGATGCCGGCGAACTCAAACTCGTCGACATCCCGGCGGTAGGAGCCGGATGTCAGATTCATCTTTTTTCGCATCGAATACTCGACGAAGTTCGTGCAGAACACTTCGGTTTCTAGAATATTGGCCAGGCTATCCTTTCCCCGATCGCGATCGGATTTGCCCCCGGTGGTGGCAAACATTACCTGCGGCGGCGTATACGCGACGGCATTGAAGAACGAGTAGGGCGCCAGATTGTCGGAACCGTCGCCGCCTCGCGTTGAAATCCAGCCTATCGGGCGCGGCGCAACAATGGCGTTGAACGGATTGTGCGGAAGGTCGTGCCCGTTTGAGGGTCGATAGAACATGACAGAAGCCTCGTTGCAGGGTATGGGCGATGTCGTACAAAAATTGAGCGGTCAATTCCATACCGGCCAACGGAAATTCGCGCGATGTTTCGCTTGGACAATGAACGATACGAGGATGCATGGGAATCCGAGGTTCTCCTGGACCTCGTTTTCGGGCCCGGTCGAACGGCATTGTCCGCCTACAGGCTTCGCGAAGGCGTTGCCCCCGTTCAAGGCCTGTCGATTTCGGCGCGCGACGAATTCAATGCCTTGTCAGGCGTCATTCGGTTCTGGCCCGTTCGCGTCGGCGATGCAGCCGGGCTGCTGCTCGGTCCGATCGCCGTGCACCCGACGAGGCAGGGGGAGGGCCTCGGATCCATGCTTATGCGGGACGGGCTGCGGCGCGCTCGAGCGCTGGAATGGCCGGCGGTCATCCTCGTGGGGGATCTGGACTACTACGCGCGTTTCGGATTTTCGCGGTGCTCCGGTCTCGAATTCCCGCCGCCCACCGATCCGGACCGCGTGCTAGGGCTGGAACTGGCCCGAGGCGCGTTCTCCGAATTCCGGGGCAAGGTTGAAAAATGGCGGCCTCGCCCGGAATGATCGCATCGGCGGTCTTCAGTACCACTCTTTCAGAAGCTTCTCGATTCGCGGCTGAACCGAGCCTTCGCCATTTTCGATCGCCGCATCGATGGCTTGCCGGACCTTTGCCATTTCCGCGTTTCGAATCAGGTTTTTCACGCGGCCTATCGCCGCGGGTCGCATGGACAGCGTCCTCAATCCCATGGCGGCCAGGCAGATGGAAGTTTCCGGCAGCCCGGCATCCTCGCCGCAAAAGCTCAAGGGCGTATTGGCGGAACGGCACCTTTCGACAATTTGCCGTATCAGGGACAGAAAGCTTACATTCAGCGCGCCGTAGCGTTTCCGAACCTTTTCGTTCTCGCGGTCCGCCGCGAAAAAGAACTGCTTCAGGTCGTTGCCGCCGATGGAAATGAAATCCGCTTCCTCGAAGAATTTGTCGGGCGCGAAGGCCAGCGAAGGAGTTTCCAGCATCGCGCCGATTTCTATGCTTGCCGGCAATTCGTGGCCGCGCTCTCTTTCTCCTTCGAGGACCTCATCGAATATGGATTTCGCCATCCTGAATTCGTCCATTTCGGCAATTAGCGGAAACATGACGGTCAGGTTTCTATTCGACGCGCCTCTTATCATGGCCTGAAGCTGCATCTTCATCATGAGCTTCCTGCCCAGGGCGAGGCGGATCGCTCTCCATCCGAGCGCGGGGTTGGGCTCGTCATGCCGCTTCATGTAGGGAAGGATCTTGTCCGAACCGATATCCAGCGTTCGGAAGGCGACGCGCTTGCCCTTGGCGGCATCGATAACCGTCGCGTAGTGCTTCGCCAGCTGCGTTCTCTTCGGCACCCTGTTCGTCGAAAGGAATTGAAGCTCCGTGCGGAACAGCCCTACGCCTTCGGCTCCCGAAATTTCGAGACTCGGCAGTTGAGGCATCAGGCCGGCGTTCATATGCAGGCTGATCGTTACGCCGTCCCGGGTCGTGGCCGGAAAATCGCGCAGCCGCCTGAATTTGCTTTGCTCGCGCGCAAGCATCGCCATCTTGTCCCGGAACGCTCTCGCGACGGTCTCCTCCGGCCGAAGATGTACGAGTCCGGTATCGCCATCCACGTTGATCGGGTCGCCGCTCAACGCCTCCGCGGAAATGTTGCTGACGTTGATGACCAGCGGAATTGCGAGCGAGCGGGCGATAATCGTCGCATGCGAGCCGACCGACCCTTCCTCGAGTACTACGCCCTTCAGCGAGCGGCCGTATTCCAGAAGTTCGACCGGTCCGATGTTTCTGGCGACAAGAATCGGATTTTCCGGAATCTCGCGGTCCGACGCGTTGTCCTTGCCAACCAGAATGCGCACGAGCCTATTGGAAATCGCGTCGATATCGTCGAGCCTGTCCCTCAAGTACTTGTCCGGAGACTTCGCCATCTTGGTTCGAACTTCGGACTGCTCCATTTCGACGGCCGCCGCCGCTGAAAGCCCCTTCTCGATGTTGGCTTCCAGGCGACTCAGCCAGCCTTGAGAGTTCGCGAACATCCAGTAGGCCTGAATTACGTCTCGGCTCTCGCCGTCCGCCCGGCTCAGTATCGGCGAATGCAGAAGCTCCGCGACGCCGCCCTTGAGCTTGCTCATCGCCTCGTGAAGCCTTTCGCGCTCCTTCTCCGGATTGTCGGCGACCGGATTCGGGACGAGCACGCGAGCTTCGTGCAAAAGCACATTGCCGCTCGCGGCTCCCTCCTGCGCCGCAGTTCCTTGAAAACGCATAGGCTGCGAATGAGGCGGAGCCAGAGCTCGCTCCTTGCCGACGAATGCGCCGAGTTCGGCCATCTCGGCCATGACCGATGCTACGAACTTAAGGTTTTCGACATCGTCATCGGCGAATTTGCGCTGGATTTTCGATTGAACGACGAGCACGCCGCGCGAATATCCCCGATGCTGGATCGGAATGCCGAGAAACGACCGGTAGATTTCTTCGCCCGTTTCAGGCATGTAGCGGAAACCGGGCTCGCTCGGAGCGTTCGCCGTATTTACCGGCGCGCCTTGCTTGACAACCCTGCCCACCAGGCCCTGGCTGGTCAGGAGCCGGGTCTTGTGCACCGCCTGAGGATTCAATCCGCGGGTGGCGCAGAGCTCCAGTGTATCGGCATCGCGCTGCAAATAGATCGAGCAGACGTCGGTTTCCAGTGAATCCGCGATGATCGTGGTCAGCAGGTCAAGACGCGCCTGGCCGTCGATATCCCGGTTCAATGCCTCGGAAATCCGAGCGAGCAGAGGCTGAGGCTTTTTCATGCCTTTTTCCGATGGCATGGCGCTTCCGGTCATGTCGCTGTTTCGAGGTCGAATTCGTCATGGAGCGCCCGAACCGCCCGCTCCATGTGAATTCTATCGACGAGGACCGAGATTTTGATTTCCGAGGTCGAAATGGCTTTGATATTGATGTCCTTTTTCGCAAGGGCGCCGAACATTTTCGTGGCGACGCCCGTATGGGAGCGCATGCCGATGCCCACGACGGAAACCTTGCAGACGTCGGTGTCGGCCGACAGGTCCCGGAATCCAACCGATCCGCGCTCCCTGGCGGTCCTAAGCGCATTTACGGCCCTTTCGACTTGGCTCACGGGGCAGGTAAACGTCATGTCCGTAAGCTTTCGCTCGGAAATCGTCTGAATGATCATGTCGACATTCACGCCGGAATCGGCAAGAGAGCCGAACACGGCCTCGGCGACGCCCGGCCTGTCTTCGACCGACAGAATTGAAATCTTCGCTTCGTCGAGCGATTGCGCGATACCGGAGACTATATTCTGTTCCATTATGTCCTCTTCATCGCAAACCAGCGTGCCCGAATTGTCATTGAAACTCGACCGGACGCACAGCCTGACCTTGTACCGCATTGCCAGTTCCACTGAACGGGTCTGAAGCACCTTGGCCCCTAGGGACGCGAGTTCCAGCATTTCCTCGTAGGAAATCTTCTCGAGCTTTCGCGCATTCGCCACGAGTCTCGGATCCGCCGTGTAGACGCCGTCCACATCGGTGTAGATGTCGCATCTTTCGCAATTGAACGCGGTTGCGAAAGCGACAGCCGACGTATCCGAGCCGCCCCGTCCGAGCGTGGCGATCCTGCCTTCGGGGCTAACGCCCTGAAATCCCGCAGCCACGGCGACTTTCATGCCCTCGGCGAATTTCGCTTGGAGGCCTTTCGTCTCGATTCCCGTAATTCTCGCCGTTCCGTGCGCCGATGTCGTCCGGACCGGAACCTGCCAGCCCTGCCAGCTTCGCGCCGGCACGTCCAAATCCTGCAAAACTAGCGCCATCAGCGCGGACGCGAGGCTCTCGCCGGTTGAAATAACGGCATCGTATTCTCGCGCGTCGAACAGGCTCGACGTGCCTTCGACCAGGCCGACCAGATTGTTGGTCGTGTCGCCCATGGCTGAAATCACGGCGATGACGTTGTATCCCCGGTCGACTTCCCTCTTTATCTTGGATGCGGCCGCGCGCATGCGCTCCATGTCCGAGACAGAGGTTCCGCCGAATTTCATCGTCAATAGCGGCATCGGATGCTTCTCTTATCTCCCAGCATGGTAGGCCGGTTCCTTATCCGCCAATCCGAAATTCATCAAGTTTCCAATAGATTGCAAATTTACGGAATCGCCGGGCGAGTCTCGGTTTTCAAGGCGCGCCGCCGCGCGACGGCCCTAGTCGAGCCTGAACGGGAAAGCGATGATTTAATTGGTCTTGCAGGTGGGAATCCAGGGCAGCGGAGCGATCGGCACGCCTTCTTCGATCAGTTCGCGGGTCTCGGCAGCGCGCGCTTCGCCGAATATCGAGCGCTCCTTGGATTCGCCGGCATGGATGGCTCGCGCCTCTTTGGCGAAATTTGTGCCCACGTACTCCGACTCTTTCTCGATCTTCTGCTTCAGCTTTTCGATCGCTTTCTCGAACGTGCTTTTCGGCTCGGCGATTTTCGGGGGCTGTTCCCGGACGCTGTCCTTAGGCGCGGCACTTCCGGTGCTGACGCGCGGCGCCATCATTTTCTTCACGACGCTGGACGAACCGCAAACCGGGCACGTGATCATTCCCGCTTCGGAAAGCGAATTGTAGGCATCGTTCGATTTGAACCACGATTCGAATTCGTGGTTCTCGATGCATCCGAGCGTAAAGCGAATCATGTAGAATCCGGGCTGCGACTTAATGTCGCGACCGCAGCCATGTACCGCGAACTCATTTTCGCTCTCCTTCGATTTGTTTCGGGTCGAAATTCAATATAATGTCCTTGAGTTCGTTTTCCGAGACCGCAGCGGCCGCTTTTTCTCGCGAAAACCATTTGCGATGCCTTTGCCCGATTTCGGGAAACCTCTTTTTCAACCCCTTAACTTTTACGGGAAAAACCGCGACGATGCAGGGCACGCTTGAATTCCGCTTCAGATATTTTCTGTAGGAATAATGGCCGATGCACTTCTCTTCAATGGTTCCCGATACTCCCGCTTCCTCGAAGGCTTCGAGCATGGCGGTTTGCGCCGGCGACATGCCATCGACCGGCCATCCCTTCGGCAGTACCCAGCGGCGCAAGCGGCGACTTGTTATAAGCAGGAGTTTCAAGGACTTCTTACTTGACTGGTAGCAAAGTGCGGCAAACTGCGTACGCGCTTCAGCCTTTCTATTCGAACCAAGTTCCATGACTGCCCGTTCCGTCTTTCCGGCAAGTATAATATACTTTCGGGCCGAATTCCATCCGTTCCGGATGGCCGGGCGCGAACCTCCCGTATCGACGAATTTCTCACGGCTATTCGAGACATTCGTCGCGAATCGGCATGATTCACGACGACAGGAACGGTTTTGATCCCGGAGGCGGTAAATTGTTCGAGTCCTCCGTCTTTCTGCCGCGAGTTCGGAGAATTCCGGAGTTCCGCGTCAACTGGAAGGCATCCCGGCGTAGCATTTCAAAGGCGTTTCGCTTGCGAAACGGGTTGTTCGGCGACAACTTCGCACAAGTCCCCGCCGCCGGGTTGAAGGCGGAATAAATGCGCGGGATCAACGGGGGCCGGGTCAAGCCTCGGCTTTCAAAGATCTGCGCGCATAACAAAGTCGGAAGTCGCCATGGTCTCAATAGATTTGCGTTCCGCTGCCGCAACCGAGTCGGCGACGGAGTATGCCGTCCTCGGTTTTCTCACCTCGTGGCGCGCCGCGCAGCTTGGCGGCCGCGCCCTCGCACAGTTCGCGCACGAATACCTCCTTCGGCTGCCCCGTGCGGGTGAACCGCGCGGACCCGCCTGACCGGCGCGAGCAGCCGCGCGTCGGACCCAGCGCATGCCAGTTGGAAGCGCGGTAGCAAGCGCCTGAAAATCTTGACGGATCCACGAAGCTCTCGGCGACGAGCACGGGATAGCCGTGCAGCGCCAGCATGTCGTCGGACAGGTGCCGCAGGCTCAGCCCAAGCACCCGCGAAGCCATGTTGGGAACCCGGCCCTCGTCGAGAATGACAAAGCGAGTGGTGTTCGCGATGAGATGAAGCCGCGAGAGCTGCTGATCGCGCGTCCGGCCGATCTAGGCGGAACTTCATACGGGCATTTTACGCATAACCCGTTGAAAAACAACGAAAATATGCGATTCAGAGGCCCTGTAGGTGGATTCTTGTTGCCATAACGCGCGCAGGCGCGGAGTCCGGCGCATCCGGCGAGCGGATCCGATGGGATTGAACCAGGGCACGAAATTTTTTTCGATTGCCTCTTGACATTATAGATTTTGTCGGAATAATTGTGATTCGCAAAGTTCCCATAACGGATGCCCGCCATGGCCTTGAATATCGAAACCGTCCCCAACCAGGCCGGAAAACCCGCAATCCTCCTCCGCCAGGCATGGCGGGAGGGAAAGCGGATCCGCAAGAAGACCGTCGCCAACCTCTCGAAGTTCCCGCCCGAGATCGTCGAGGGCTTCCAGGAAGTGCTCAAGGGCGCCGTCGCCGTCAGAGACGTCGGCGAGCTCATGCAGGTGGAGCGCTCCCTCCTGCACGGACATGTCGCCGCCGTCCTCGGCACCGCGCGGGACCTCGGCCTCGAGCGCATGCTTCACCGGACCCGCAGCCGCGAGCGCCAGCTGGCGCTGGCCGCCGTCGTCTCGAGGGTGCTGTCGCCCGATTCCAAGCTCGCCACCGCCCGGCGGCTGTCGCCCGAGACCGCGACGAGCAGCCTCGGCGCCCTGCTCGGGCTCGGCCCCGTCGACGGCAACGAGGTGCTCGACATGCTCGACTGGCTGCTGAAGCGCCAGCCCTGGATCGAGAGGAGCCTGGCGAACCGGTGCCTGAAGGACGGAACGCTGGTCCTGTACGACGTCTCCTCGAGCTACCTGGAGGGAACCTGCTGCCCGCTCGCGGCCTTCGGCCACAACCGCGACGGAAAGAAGGGCAAGCGGCAGATCGTGTTCGGGATGCTCTGCGCCGCCGACGGCTGCCCGGTCGCGGTGGAGGTGTTCCCCGGAAACACCGCGGACCCGTCGACGGTGGCCTCGCAGGTGAACAAGATCCGCAAGCGCTTCGGCATCGACCGCGTGGCGCTGGTGGGCGACCGGGGGATGCTCACCACGGCGCGGATCCGCGAGGACCTCGAGCCGGCGGGGCTCGACTGGGTCTCGGCCCTGAAGACGCAGGACATCCGCAAGCTGCTGAAGGACGGCGCGGACGGCGCTCCCGCCCCGCTGGAGCCCGGGGCGCTGTTTCCCGACGCGGTGGCCGAGGTCTCGGGCCCGGACTTCCCCGGCGAGCGGCTGATGGTCTGCCTGAACCCCCGGCTGCGGCTGGAGCGGGCGCGCAAGCGCGCGGACCTGCTTCAGGCCACC
>MKWU01001922.1_pt1 | contig 33574 bp, 33 predicted proteins | sample 809101 | NCBI WGS metagenome assembly MKWU01 (sample SAMN05860141, study PRJNA318959) | sponge metagenome | host: Aplysina aerophoba | place: Slovenia: Piran, Adriatic Sea, Gulf of Piran | collected 2013-05-07
TCTTTTTTCCTGCCGCGGATGTACAGGTAACCTTCCTCGTCCAGTTCGCCTATATCGCCCGTGTACAGCCAGCCGTCCCGCAGCGTCTGCGCCGTCTCCTCCGGGCGGTTGCGATACCCGCGCATGACCTGGGGACCCGTAATCCTGATTTCGCCCTTTTGTCCGGCCCCCAGGACTTCCGTGCCGGTCTGCAGGTCAACTATCTGGATTTCCGTCTCCGGTAAGGGGATGCCGACCGAGGTCGGCTTCCTCACTCCGTCCACCGGGTTAAACGAGATCACCGGGCCTGCCTCGGACTGGCCGTAGCCTTCGAGTATGGGCGTGCCGGTAATCCGCTCCCATTCAGTCAGCACGTGTCCGGCCAGGGGCGCCGAACCGGAAGACGACAGGTACAGGTTGGAAAAGTCGGTTCCGGCAAAACCCGGGTAGTTCAACAACCCGGTAAAAATGGTGGGACTGCCGCCGAACAATGTGATCTTTTCACGGACCAGGGCGTCAATGACTTCCCGGGGGTGGTAACGGGGCAGGATAACCAGGGTACCGCGCCGGTAAACCATGGCATGCAGGCACATGGACACCGCGTAACAATGAAACAGCGGCATGATGCAGAGCATTCTCTCCACCTCGTCCCGGGTGGGAAAGACGGCCTCGCGCTGGCTCAGGTTGACGGACAGGGAATAATGGCTGATGCGGGCGCCTTTCGCCCTGCCGGTGGTGCCGCCGGTGAACTGCAGGGTGGCCGGGTCTTCCGCAGCGGGCAGGCCGCCCGGCGCGTCGACATCCTGGCGGCCGCGCCACTCGGTCAAGCGTCTGCCGCGCGTTTCACCAATGGCGATAAGGTGTTTGACCCCCAGCCGGCCGGTCAGGAGATGCACCGTACCGTCCAGGTCCTCGTCGTAAACAATCGCGGAGACCTGCGCGTCCTCCAGCATGGGCAACAACTCGCCGGCCGTGTATATCGGGTTCAACGGCACGGCTTCGGCGCGCGCGGCATGGATGGCGAACATGGCAATACAGATATCTATGGAATTGCCCATCAGCATGGCGACCCGGCAACCGCCCAGGTCCAGCGCTTCGAGTTCCCGGCTGAAACCGGCGACACAGCGCAGGTAGTCCCGGTAATCGAGCCGTTCCTCGCCCAGCACCAGGGCCTCGTGGTCCGGACTCAGGGCCGCGGCATCCACCAGCGCGTGAACTACGCTGGGAAATACTCCTGGCAATTCCCCGGCCGCCGGTACCATCGTCAGCCGACGCGCAGCACCACCGCCATGGCGCTGTCACCGGCCGCGCAACCGTGAAACAGGCCGTAACCGCCGCCTGCCAGCACCAGTTCCTCGATGAGTTCGATGATCGCGCGCAACCCCGTCGGGCCCTGGGGATGTCCCCAGATCAGGGAACAGCCGTAGTTGTTCATCCGCATGACGTCGATACCCATCTCCCTGGCAAATATGATGTCGTTGACCGCGAAGGGGTTGTGGGACTTGATTGCCTTGACATCCCTGATGGAAATGCCCGCCTGCTCCAGGGCGCGGCGGCTGGCCGGGATCGGCGCGGCCGGCATCCAGGCCGGTTCCTCCCGCGCCTGGCCGTAGGCGACGATGCTGATGCTGATATCCGCATCGGCGCTCAGACTGCGGGCCTTGTCCGCCGTCGTGACGATCATCCCGGCGTTGCCGTCGGCCGGGTGGGTCTGGCCGGCATACGTGATCGTGCCGTCCTCATGCACCGGTTTCAAGCGGGCCATTTTCTCCATGCTGGTTGCCGTAACGCCTTCATCCCCGGTCAGGGTAGTGCGCGTTTTTCGATACTTTTTATCAGGCACATCGAGGGGCAGCAGCATGTATCGCTGCTGAAACGACCCGTCCCCGTTGTCTGCCAGGGCCTGCCGGTACTGTTCATAACGGCGCAGGACCACTTCGTGCTGCTCGGCGGTCGACACGTTCCATTTGCCCGCACAGTTCTCCGCGGTGCGGGTCATATCGCAGTTCGCATAGGGATCCTGGGTGAAATTGCTCATGACCCAGTCTTCCGTCACGCCGGTGCCGCCGGGCCCGAGCGGGTCCGGGTAGTAAATATGGGGGCCGTTGGAGATACGGTCTGCGCTGATGACCAGCGCACATTGCGCCAGTCCGGCCTGGATTTCCCCGGTGGCGGTCGCCAGCGCCCGGGCGCTGGTGGCGCAGGCCTGGCTGACCGTCGGGCCGCCGATATGGCCGAGCCCGGCCATGGCCGTCAGCCAGGGCAGGCCGTAAAAACAGCTCTTCTGCGGGACGGTCATCCCCAGCACACCGAAATCGAACTGCCGGCCGTCGAAGTCCCGGCCGGCCATGACCTGCCGGGTCACGTGGGCGGCGTATTCCATGCTGTGCAGGTGGGACAGGCTGCCCTGCCACCGGGCGAACGGCGTGGTCCAGTAACCACCGTAGGGGATGTGGGTTTCCATCCATATTACCTGATTCAACGAAATTGCCAGTATAATATCACTTTAGATTTCAATAAAACTTCGATAAAACCTGATGGGTAAAAAAATCAAGGTCATCTTCCCGGTGCCGCTCAACGAACATACCAGGGAACTGATTGAAACCCAGATACCGGCGGAATACATCCGGCCGGAATTCGACGTGGAATTCGTCGGTTCAAAAAGACTCATGTCCCTGGCCGACAGTTATTACGACACGTACATCATGGATTCCATTGTGATCGAAGCCGGCCTGAAGGCGGAGCAAGAGGGCTGCGCCGCCGTGTGTATCAATACGGTCAGCGATTCCGGGCTGTATGCCCTGCGCTCCCGCTTGAATATCCCGGTCGTGGGGCCGGGACAGGCGTCATTCCATATCGCCGCCACCCTCGGGCACCGGTTTTCCATCCTCACCATGTGGCAGCCGTGGCAGGCCTTATACCGCAAGACGCTGAAGGAATACGGCCTGGAGCACAAGCTGGCCTCCATCCGCCATATCGATACCCGGCCGGACGTCCAGGAACTGCTGACGGGAAAGGAAGAGGTGGTTTTCGACAAACTGCAGGAGCAGGGACTGAGAGCCATTGAAGAAGACGGCGCCGACGTCATCATCCTGGGTTCCACCACCATGCACCAGTCGCACCGCTTCCTGCGCGACAAGCTTCCCGTTCCCGTGCTCAACCCGGGCGTGGTCGCCTATAAACTGTGTGAAGCGTTGCTGGACATGGGGCTGACCCACTCGAAACGGGCGTTCCCGTCTCCGGAGACCATCCAGGACGACAACCTGTTCCCAACCCCGTAATATTTGGGGTCAGAGTATTTACTCTGACCCCAAATATTATCGATGAGAGAAATCCTCCAGTGAATAAAAAACAGGAAAACTTTGAAGCATCCAATTACCGGGCCTGGCATCTCTCCAGTTCATCCCATGAGGCCATCTCCACGGAGTTCGAATGGAGCATGTTGCGTTTTCAGCAGGCCTTTGAGAGATGGGTAATGCAACTGGCCGGCGTAACCGGTATGGGCGAGTTGAGTTATATCGAGGCCGTCATCATACACATCATCCGCATGCATGACCGGCCCAAGAGCGCCACGGACATCGCCCGGCAGTTGAACCGGGACGATATCCCCAATATCCAGTATTGCCTGAGAAAACTGGTGAAGGCCGGTTTCTGCGAACGGATAAAGGACCGCAGCCGCAAGACCGCAGCCTACCGGGTGACGGCCAGGGGCAGGAAACTGACCGAGAATTACGCCGACCTGCGCAGGCGCATCCTGATGGATCAGTCGAAGAATATCGACCGGGTGGATGAAAAACTCGACGAGGTCAATAAAATGATCAGCATGATGACCGGCCTCTACGACGAAGCCGGGCGGATTACCGCTACCTACAATCCGGCGACGGAGAAGAACGGGGACTGAGACGCCTCCCCGGCACGGCCTCGCCAGCCATGATTTGATAACAACAACATATAGAGGAGAGTATCCATGCCACAAGATGACAGACATTCCGGTAACGTGATTTTATTGCGGGTCGCCTGTATCACACTGCTGATTGCGCTGGTGGAGGCCTGGTGCCTGGTAGGCACCCACGTGATGCAACTGCCGATAGCATTGGAAGTATTCAAGGACCCGGACAAGCTGTTATCGTCACACCTCGATTTCCTGATGATGACCATGCTGCTGCTGGGGTTCTACGGCGCCCACGTCCCGCTGCCGGCCTACGTGCGCTGGCCGATTGCGATTGGCGCCATCGGCAACCCGACCGCGTTTCTCATAGAGGCCGTCCTACCCGGAGTGCATCACCCGGCGATCGGCCTGTTCACCATGACGAGCATTACCCTCACGACGATTGGTTTCGGCCTGGCGGCCATCAAGGTGTTCCGGTCATCGTTAAGATAGTCCTGCCGTAACCCCATGCCGATGAGGTGGAAAAACTCGGCCACCCAGTACGGCATGGGTGGCCGGGTTCTGCACTGGCTCAGCGTCGCTCTGCTGGTGACCATGATCGTGACTGCCCTGCCGTTTGAAGAGATGGAAGCGAGCCCGGAAAAGATGGAACTCATCCACCGGCACGCTTCCTACGGCCTGGTGTTCCTGCTGGTAATGGGTATCCGGGTGTACTGGCGCCGTACCAACGTCAACCCGGTGCTGTCCTACGATATACGCAACTGGCAGAAGTTCTGTGCGGTAAATTTACACCGGCTTATCTATGTTGTCGTGATCAGCCAGGCGCTCACCGGCATCGCCAGCCTGGTCAGCGGCGGCGCGGCGATCCCCTTTTTTGACGTATTCGAGATTCCGCGCCTTTCAGACAGGCACGAGGGTCTGTACGACTTGTTCACGGAAACGCATCATTTCATTTCCGTGATCATTTATCCCCTGTTCGCCCTGCACATTACTGCGGCAATTTACCACCAGATTTTCGGGGTGCGGGATGATTAGAACGCCAGGTTTGTGACTGATTCGTATGGATACTTCCTCCACCGTTGCCCCCAAGGGATGCGAAGTGTTGAACTGCGGCTTTTACACATTGGTCAACTACGGATGATTTGGGAAAAACGATAGAAACTCTATCGGCTTCAGGATTTCAATGCCGTGAAACGGGACCATGCCCAGCAAATCCTGATCACCCGTTACCAGACAATCAGCGTTCCCCAACAGGGCAAGCTCCAGAAATTTATCGTCATCCGGATCGCGGCATCCCATTACGGAGCCAGTGATTGCGATAACTTCTGAGACAGACACCAACTGCACAAAATAGAGTTCTCTGTTGTTCCGGCTGACATACCTGTCGAATTTCGGTCTATTAAAGCGGGAGTGAAATTCATCAAATGTCTGTTGACAAAACAGGAGTGAACCACCTTGACTGCGTATTATATCCAATACACCTCGTGGCGTACCTTCAGGTTGCAGTGCTGCGCTGATCAGGACATTCGTATCAAGAACTACCCGTTCAGCTTTCATCAATGAGCATTGAAGCCAGTTCAAAATCCGTAAGACCGGCTTCAGCGGCCTCCTTGCCGATTCGATCCATAGTTTGCGTTAACCGTTCCCATGCAGCGCCCCTCAGACGCTCATACTGGTCAAAGGACATCATTACACCCACCGCTCTACCCTGTTTCGTAACACACACCGGCGCGCGCTGGGCCGCGTCTATTAACTGGCCAAACCGGTTTTTGGCTTCTTTTGCAGCAATTTCTCTCATATAGCTATTATAGCTACAATGACTATAAAAGACAAGCGCATGCTGCGCCGGACGATCAAAATGACAACGCCTGCCAGTCGGTAGACTGCTCGAAGGCATGGGCGGCCCGGTAGACGGTCTGTTCGCCATGGTGCCGGCCCACCAGCATCAGGCCCACGGGCAGGCCGTCGACCTGCCCGCAGGGGATGGAGATGGCGGGATGCCCGGTGGCGTTGAACTGGCAGGTGTTGAGCGTATTGCCGAATGCCGTTTGCATGATGCGGCCATCGCTCGCATGCTCCAGCGAATCGGGGTTCTCGGCGGCCGTGTCGACCAGGGTGGGCATCAGCAACAGGTCGTATTCCTGCAGGGGCTTATCGTAGCTCGCCCGGAGTTTCCGCGCCAGGTTCTTTGACCTGGCGTAATAACGGCCGTGATACTGTTCCAGGTAGCGGCCCAGCAGCAGTATCAATGCCGCGTTGATCGGCATGTCAGTTATGCGGCGGGTCCAGTCCCGCATTGCTGCATACATCGCGGGCGAATAAATATCCTCATGGTTAAATCCGACGCCGTTCAGTTTGAGTGTCTGCCATAAACCATCCGTGACAATGCCTCCCCAGACAGCCGGGCCGGTCGAGTGCCCGGGAATGGATATTTCCTCCACCGTTGCCCCAAGGGATGCAAAGTGTGCGGCGGCGGATTTAACACATTGATCCACCGCTGCTGCTGAAGACGGCCAGCCAAAACCTTCTTTTACAACCGCAATCCTGAGATCTGCCGGGGGCTGTCCCAGGGTGCTGGAATAGTCCGGTCCGGCCCCTGTTCCGTCATCGGCCATGACCTCCAGGAACAGGGCATTGTCGGCCACCGTATCGGTCAGGGGGCCGATGTACTCTATGGACGCCTCTATGGGCACGCCGCCGCTGAACGGAACTACGCCCCGGGTCGCTTTCATCCCTACCACGCCCGTCCAGCATGCCGGTATGCGCACCGAACCGCCCTGGTCGGTGCCCAGCGCCATATCCACTTCTCCGGCCGCGACCAGCGCGGCGCTGCCCGAGGATGAACCGCCGGTGGAGTACCCCGGTTTGCGGGGGTTTTGCACGATGCCGGCGGCCGAGGTGGCGCTGCCGCCGGACAGGCACAGGTACTCACATGCGGTCTTGCCGGCTATCTCTGCGCCCGCATTGAGCAACCGGTCCACGACCGTCGCATCGAAATCGGCAACGAATCCGTCCAGGATGTCCGAACCGTTGGTGAGCGGCAGTCCCGCCACGAAGATATTGTCCTTGACCGCGACCTTTTTGCCCAGCAAGGGGCCCGAGGCAGCGCCCTTGATCCGGCATTTCACCAGCCAGGCGCCGTACGGGTTTTCCTCTGCCTCCGGGTAGTAATAATCCCGCCCCGTCCAGGGCGAGACAGGCAACTCGTCCTCGACACTGTCGATAAATTCATAACCTTCGGCAATCGGCTGCATGTACTCGAGCAGCGTAGCCGCCCTGGTATCGTCCAGTGTCAGGTTAAGTTCGGCAGCCAGCCGTTTCAGTTCACTGCTGTCGGGTAATTTAAATTTCACTGGCCGGTTCCTCCATTCCGCAGACATTCGTCTGCAGTAATTACTTTACGAGTTAATCATTACGGGTTAATAATATGTATTGGGGAATTATGCAAGTGTCCACTTGAGAAAACTATGAATAACCGCCATACCAGCCACGTGGATACGTTCGTCAGGGATAACCTGCCCCCGCCGGAACAATTACCCGAGTTCCTGTTCACCACCAGAGAACTGCAGTTCCCGGCGCAACTCAATTGCGCGGTGGAACTGCTCGACAAAAAAATTGCGCAAGGGCACGGTGACAGCAACGCCATCCTGACCCCCAACGAGGTCTGGACTTACCGGGATCTTTATGAAAAGTCCAACCGGATTGCCCACGTGCTGGCCGACGACCTTGGCCTGGCGCCGGGCAACCGTGTCCTGATCCGGTCTCCGAATAATCCCATGCTGGTCGCCTGCTGGTTCGGCGTGATAAAGGCCGGGGGCATTGCCGTGGCCACCATGCCCCTGCTGCGCAGGCTGGAACTGGAACCGGTCATCAACCAGGCGGAGATCCAGTTCGCGTTGTGCGATGAACGCCTCATGGACGAACTCTCCGCCGCCATCGGCGCCACGGCATTCGTACAGCGGACCCTGCAATTCAACGGCTCCGGGGAACAAGGCGCCGGGGCGGAACTGGAGCGGCTGATGGCCGGCAAGGAAACGGCTTTCAACGCCGTTGCAACAGCAAGTGATGACCCGGCCCTGGTCGCCTTCACCAGCGGCACGACGGGGATACCCAAGGGCACCGTGCATTTTCACCGGGAGGTCATGGCCATGTGCGTCTGCGCCGGGACGTATACGGTCCAACCGGCGCCGGACGACATTTTTATCGGCAGCCCGCCGGTCGCGTTTACCTTCGGACTGGGCATGCTGGTCGGCCTGCCGCTGTACTTCGGCGCCAGCGTGGTGTTGCTGGAAGCCGCGCCGCCGCTGGAACTGGGCAAAGCGATCGGCAGGTTCGGCGCCACCATCTGTTCGACCGCGCCCACCGCCTACCGCATGCTGCTGAACCACCTGGATGAGTTCGACCTGGGCAGCCTCAGAAAAACCACCAGCGCCGGCGAGAAATTGCCCCTGCCCACTTACCGGGAATGGCTTGCGGCAACCGGCATCAGGATGATCGATATCTTCGGCGCGACCGAAATGATCCATATTTTCATTTCCGCCACCGGCGCAGACATCCGCCCCGGCGCAGTCGGCAAGGCGGTAAAGGGCTACCAGGCCTGCATCCTGGGCGATGATGACGAACCCGCGCCTCCGGGCACGCTGGGCCGGCTGGGGCTGAAAGGTCCCACCGGCTGCAAGTACCTGGCCGATGAACGGCAGAAGAACTACGTGGTAAACGGCTGGAACCTGACCGGCGACGTCTGCACCATGGACGAGGACGGTTATGTCTGGTACCAGGGGCGCACCGATGACATGATCATCTCCTCGGGTTACAACATTTCCGGGGCGGAAGTGGAGGCGGCGCTGCTGCCGCACGCGGCCGTCAGTGAATGCGGCGTCGTCGGGATACCCGACGAAAAGCGGGGCATGCTTATCAAGGCCTATATCGTGCTCGCCGCGGGTTTTCAGGCATCGGCGGAACTGGTTACGGAATTGCAGGACTTCGCCAAGCAGACCATCGCTCCCTATAAGTACCCGCGTGCGATAGAATTCATACCTGAGATGCCGAAGACCCAGACCGGGAAGATCCAGCGCCATAAACTGCGGGCGTTATCCCAATGACTAACATGTTCAGCGACAGGTGATTTAAATGGTTACAGCAATCGTGCTCATCAATACCCAACACGGCAGGATCAACGAGGTCGCCGAGGCCCTGGCGGACGTGCCGGAATTTTCCGAGGTTTACTCAGTGGGGGGCAGCTACGACATCGTCGGCATCCTGCGGGTAGAAACCAACGAGGCCATCGCGGACATGGTCACCAACCGCATGGTAAACATTGAAGGCATCGAAAACACCGAGACCATGATCGCGTTCAAGACCTATTCGCAGCACGACCTGGAGCAGATTTTTTCCATTGGTATGGATTAAATCAACTCATATATGTCATACGTTGTAGCAACTGACGTAGGCGGCACCTGTACCGATACGGTGATCGTCGAGGACGGACGTTCCGTCTTTATCGGCAAGGCCCTGTCCACGCCGCCGGATTTTGCCGGCGGCGTTATTGCCTCGATTCGCTCTGCCGCTGACGGCATGCAGGCGGACCTGGACGACATTTTCCGGCAGACCACCTTGTTCGTCCACGGTTCCACCGTGGTCGACAACACCTTGCTGGAGCGCAAGGGCGCCCGCACCGGCCTGATCACCACGGCGGGGTTTGAGGACACGCTGCTGGTCACCCGGGGCGCCTACGGGCGCTGGTCGGGCCTGTCGGAAGAGGGGTTGAAACACCCGGTCGCCACGGACCGGCCCGCGCCGCTGGTCCCGTTCGGCCTGATCCGCGGGGTGACGGAACGGGTGGATTACAAGGGCGCGATTGTCCGGGAACTGGATGAGGCCGAGGTTGCCGAGGCCGTCAGCTACCTGGTCGACGAGCGCCAGGTAGAGTCCGTGGCCGTGGCATTGCTGTGGTCGTTTGCCAACCCTGTCCACGAACAACGCATCCGCGCTATCATTAATGCGCACAGCCCGGCGACCCATGTGTCGCTTTCCAGCGAGATAGCGCCGGTGCCGGGCGAATACGAGCGCACTTCCACCACCGTGATCAACGCGTACGCGGGACAGGTGGTCAGCCGTTACATCAACAACCTGCAAAACCTGCTGACTCAACATAACTACCGGGGGCCGGTACTGGTCATGCAGGGTTACGGCGGACTGCTGCCGGCCGAACAGGCCGCGGGACGGGCGGTACACATGCTTGAATGCGGCCCGGTTGCCGGGGTCATCGGCAGCAAGTTTCTCGGGGACGGCATGGGCGACGGCAACATCATTGCCGCGGACATGGGGGGCACCACGTTCAAGGTGGGCATTATCCAGGACGGGGAGATCGAGTACGCCCGGGAACCCCTGATAGACCGGTTCCACTACTCGGTGCCCAAGATCGACGTGGCCTCCATCGGCGCCGGCGGCGGCAGCCTGATCAGCCTGGAACAGGACACGGCCGCGCCGCTGGTGGGACCGCAGAGCGCCGGGGCAGTGCCGGGGCCGATCTGTTACGGGCTCGGCGGGACCCAACCTACCCTCACCGACGTACTGTTATTGCTGGGATATATCGATCCGCAACGCTTCCTCAACGGCGCCATGACCCTGGATCAGGAAACCACGGTCCGGCTGTTCCGGGAACAGGTCGCAGAGCCGCTGGGATTGTCCGTGGAACAGGCGGCAATCGGCATCTTCCGCGTGGCCAACGCGCAGGTCACGGACCTGATACACAAGATCACCGTCGAGCAGGGCCTGGACCCGCGCGACTTCGTCCTGCACGCGTTCGGCGGTTCCTGCCCGATGCTGGCGAGCACGTTTGCCCTGGAATTGGGCGTACAGCGCGTTATCGTGCCGTATACCGCATCGGTGAACTGCGCCTTCGGCCTGGCCAGCACCGACGTGATGCACGATTACAGCACCACCCTGACCAAATCCGCCCCGTGCCCCGTGGATGAAATCAACGCCATCTACGAACCCATGATCAGCGCCGCGCGACAGGCGCTGGAACAGGAAGGGTTTTCGGAAGATAAAATGCGCTTCAGGCAATCCGTGGGGTTCCGCTACGCCATGCAGGTCCATGAAATTATTACACCTGTGCGCGCCGCCACCCCGCTGGATAAAGCAGGACTGGAACAACTGGTCAATGATTTTGAAACGCTGTATGAAAGCCGCTACGGCAAAGGTTCCGCCTACCGGGACGCGGGCATTGAGATGACCCGGTTCCGCCTCAGCGCGTCCGGCATGATAGACCGTCCGGAATTTGCCGCGCGGCCGCGGGCCGGTGCTTCCCCGGATGCGGCCCGCACGGGGCGGCGCAGGATATTCGTCAACGGCCACGATAATCTGACCGAGGCCGGCATCTTTGATTTTGAAAAACTGCTGCCCGGTAATATCATTGCAGGTCCGGCGGTTATCCATACGCCGATCACCACCATCGTGATCCAGGACGGCCAGCACGGGTTAATGGACGGCTATAGAAATATTGTTATCGAGATTACTTGACATGATCGACCCCATCACTTTTTCGATCATCCGCCACCGCCTGTTCCGGGTCGTGGATGAGGCCGTGATCACCCTGAAAAACGTGTCCGGCAGCGCCATCACCAACGAGGGCCATGACCTGATGGTGTCCCTGTACCGGGCGGACGGCTCGCTGTTGATGGGCGGCGTCGGGTTCCTGCACCACCTGACCAGCGCCGCGGAGGCGTGCAAGTCCATCATCCGGCGCTTTGAGGGCGACATCCACGCCGGCGACGTGTTCCTGCTGAACGACCCCTACACCGCGGCCCTGCATACCTCCGACGTGTACCTGGTGGCGCCCATCCACTACCGGGGGGAACTGGTGGCGTGGAGCGCCTGCTTCGTGCACGTGTACGATATCGGCGCGACCAATCCCGGCGGATTCTGCCCCGATGCGGACAACATCTACACGGAAGGATTCAGTTCGCCCGGAATTCGGCTGGTGGAAAAAGGCGAGATCAACCGGTCCATCATGGACACCTTCCTCAACATGGTGCGCTCGCCGGACATGGTGGCGCTGGACATGAATTCCATGATCGCCTGCAACAACGTCGCCCGCGCACGCATGCTGGCCCTCATCGACAAATACGGGTTCGAGACGGTCGATGAGACCTGCAAAACGCTGATCATAAAGTCCGAAGAGAAGCTGCGCGCGCGCCTGCGCGAACTGCCCGACGGGCAATGGCAATCGCGCCAGTACCTGAGCGTGGAGGACGAGGTCTGCCGGGTCGAGCTGACCATGACCAAGCGGGACGACACCCTGACCTTCGATTTCAGCGGGTCCAGCGAACAGAGCCGCTATGCCATCAACTGCACCAGGTGGGCCTCCCTGGGCGGACTGTTTGCGCCCCTGTTCCCGCTGCTGTGCTACGACATTACCTGGAACGAAGGCGTGATCAGCCCGATCACCATGATCGCGCCCGAGGGCACCATTGTGAACTGCACCCGCCCGGCGCCGGTCTCCGTGGCGACCGTGGGCGCCATACAGTCCGTCAACAACGCCGCCTGCACCACCATCGGCAAGATGCTCAGCGCCAGCGAAAAATACGCCGGCGAGGCCACCGCCGTGTGGCATGCCAACCACTTTGCCGTGTTCCTGTTCGGGCAAAACCAGCACAACAAGCAGGCCATCGGCATCCTCACCGAGACCTTCGCCGGCGCCGGCGGCGCCCGGGCCTGGGCGGACGGCATCGAGGTGGGCGGCGAGATCCCGAACCCCATCTCGCGCATGGCCAACGTGGAGACCGTCGAATACACCTTCCCCATCCGTTACCTGTACCGCCGGCGCCTCAGGGACTCCGGCGGGCCGGGGCGTTACCGCGGCGGGGTCGGCATGGAACTGTCCTTTGTGCCCCACGATGCCCCGGACGGCGGCATGCACTACGTGGTATCGGGCAAAGGCTCCAAATTCCCCATGAGCGAGGGTCTGGCCGGCGGCTATCCCGGTTCGCCCAATGCCTACATGTGGATGAAGAACAACGGCGCGCAGGCCGGCACCGCCGGGGATACGCCGCAAGCAGGGTCGGCAGCGCCAGAACAGCAGGTTGTGGACTGGGGGGTGTTCCCCCTGATGGGCGACGATGCCCTGTACGTCAGGTGGAACGGCGGCGGCGGTTACGGCGACCCGCTGGCCCGCCCGCCGGAAGACGTGGCCCATGACGTGCGGGACGGGCTGACCTCGGCGGAATTTGCGGAAACCGTGTACGGTGTCGTTATCGACGCCGGGACTGGAGAAGCCGATCAGTCGCTGACGGAAGAAAAGCGGGCCGGGTTGATCCGGTACAGGAAAAACGGCAGGCAGGCAGCCACTGCCGCAAACCCGCGCATCACCTGCAAACATTGCGGCGCAAGCCTGGCTGATGATGACGGCAACTGGAAGGAATTCGCCGTCCTGCAGGAAACGCCCATGCAAAGCCTGGGCGGACCCTACGCCAGCGGCGGCGACGTAGTGTTGCGTTCTTTCTCCTGTCCGGGTTGCGGCGTCCTGCTGGATACGGAGACTGCCATGACGGGAGACCCGTACCTGCATGACCAGATATTTATCCGCAGATGACGCAATTGAAATTTGGGACACCCATAAATTGATGATGTAATTTGGGACACCCATAAATTGACGATAATTGTTAATTTATGGGTGTCCCAAATTGAGGACATTATTTTATCCGCAGATGACGCAGATTAACGCAGATTATTTTGTTTCAATAACAAAAGAAATTCAAATCTGTCATGACGTCAGGGGGCAGGCCATAGTGGTAAGACAGAATTACTCAAAATCAAAAGATTTATCTTTTCATCTGCGTTAATCTGCGTCATCTGCGGATACATATAATTTTCTTAAGCTATGCACAATATACGAATAAGTGACGAGATCGTTGAGCGGGTGATGAAGCGCCGCGGGCGTTATCACCTTTATGACAGTTTTGACCCGGCAAAATGCGCGCTGGTGGTCATCGATATGCAGAATGCCTTCTGCAAGCCGGGGGCGCCGGCCGAGGTGCCGGCCAGCCGCGGGACTGTCGGTAACATAAACCGGCTGGCACAGGAACTGCGCAAGCGGGGTGGCGACGTGATCTGGATCGTCAGCGAGTTCCATTGCAACGGCGGCAAATCGGAATGGGAGAATTTCTTCAGCAACATGGTGTCCGGGGAGGTGCGCGAGCGTACCATGCAGTACATGGCGCCCGGGCAGGAGGGCGGCAAGCTATGGCATGAACTGGAGGTGGATGAGGACGATATTCACCTGGTCAAGAACCGTTACGGCTGTCTCTCACCGGGTGCTTCGAAACTGGAACGGGTGTTGCGCAGCCGCGCCATCGAGATCCTGCTGATAGCCGGGACAAAGACCAACATCTGTTGTGAGACCACTGCACGCACTGCTTTTGACATGGACTTCAACGTGGTCATGGTCGAAGACTGCTGCTCCACCCTGTCCGACCGCGAACACCAGGCGACGCTGGAATCCATCATCCAGCAGTTCGGCGACGTGATGACCGGGCAGGAGTTCATCGAGCGTTGTATCTAATTAGCGCAGATGGATAAGGTGTCTTCTTGCGCATGAAGAACGTGGATGAACATTACCTGCGCATTGCCTTCAAGGAGGCCGTACGGGCGCGGGAACGGGGCAATCACGCGTTCGGCGCCTTGCTGGTGGATGCGGGTGGCGGACCCGTACTGGCGGCGCAGAACTCGGTGGTCACCGACAGCGACGTTACTGCGCACGCGGAAATGAACCTGATCAGGGCCGCGTCCAGGAAATTTGACACCGATCAGTTAAAGACCTTCACTCTGTATGCCAGCGGCGAGCCCTGCCCCATGTGCGCCGGCGCCATTGTCTGGGCCAATATACGACGGGTCGTGTTCGGCCTGGGCATGGACGCGATATACCGGCTGTTTGATGCCGACCCGGAGGCCCCCTCTCTGCCCATGCACGCTGCCGGCGTGTTCTCACAAGCGCCCTGGCCCGTGGAAGTCATCGGTCCCCTGCTGGCAGAAGAAGCAGAAGCGGTTTTTCGTAATGAAGGGGGTTAAAGTAACGTTTGACAGGTTACATCGATAGCGCTATCGTAATACGGTATAGCTTTCGATGGAGAATTACCCATGACAACCGTTACCGTCTCACCAAAATACCAGATTGTAATTCCCAAAGAAATCAGGGAGGCCAATGGAATCGTCTCCGGACAAAAAGTTCAGATGATCAGTTACCGGAACAGGATACAACTCATCCCGATAGAGCCGATGGAGAACCTGAGAGGATTCCTGAAAGGCATTGATACAACTCTGGAGCGTGACAAAGATCGGCTATGAATGTGGTCGATTCGTCTGGATGGTTATCCTATTTTGCCAGCGACAAAAATTCCCGCTCTTTTGCCGAACCGATTAAATCATTGGGAGAACTGCTGGTTCCCACTATCACCCTGACTGAGGTGTTCAGGATTATTCTGCGTCAACGAGGCGAAGCAGCAGCGCTTCGAGCCATTGCACATATGGAACAAGGGGAGGTTGTTCCTCTGAATGAGGAGTTGGCTGTGGATGCGGCTTATTTCGGAGTTGAGTATAAACTACCCCTGGCAGATAGCATTATTTACGCAACTGCGCACAGATACGAGGCCCTGGTGTGGACCCAGGATGCAGATTTCAAGGGTTTAAACAACATCAGGTACTATCCGAAGTAACTACCCTGTTTCAGCCCTGCTCACCCGCACCACCTGCTGCTTATGTGGTAAGCTATTGCAAAAATTCACAGACCATGGAGATTCAACGTGGCCACAGCGTTATCGATACCCCCTGAAGGGGAAAAGATCACTATTGAGAATGGGCGGTTGCAGGTGCCGGACAACCCGGTCATACCGTTTATCGAAGGAGACGGAATCGGTCCCGATGTATGGCGGGCTACCAGGCAGGTGCTGGATGCCGCCGTTGCCAAGGCCTACAACGGCAAGCGCCAAATACACTGGCTGGAAGTCTATGCCGGGGAAAAGGCCAACGAACTGACCGGTTCCTGGCTGCCGGACGACACCCTGGACCGCTGCCGGGAATACCTGGTCGCCATCAAGGGCCCCCTGACCACGCCCATCGGCGGCGGCATTCGTTCCCTGAACGTCGCCCTGCGCCAGATCCTCGACCTCTACGTCTGCCTGCGCCCGGTACGCTGGTTCAACGGCGTGCCTTCGCCGACGAGAAACCCGCAAGACGTGGACATGGTCATTTTCCGGGAAAACACCGAGGACATCTATGCCGGGATAGAGTTCGAACAGGGAACCGAAGACAACCGGAAGTTCCTTGAGCTTCTCAAGGAGGCTTTCCCCAACTATTACCGCAAAATCCGCTTTCCCGACACGACCGGCATCGGCATCAAGCCGATATCCGAGGAAGGGACGGGGCGCCTGGTCAGGGCTGCGATCCGCTATGCGCTGGACAACAACCGCAAGAGCGTGACGTTTGTCCACAAGGGCAACATCATGAAATACACGGAAGGCGCGTTCCGTAACTGGGGTTATGCGCTGGCGGAAAACTCCTTCCCGGACCACACCTACACCTGGGACCAGTGGGAGCGTACCCGCGCGGCACAGGGATCGGAAGCCGCCAACAAGGAACAGGAAGAGGCGCTGGCAGGCGGCAAAGTGCTGATTAAGGACACTATTGCCGACATCACCCTGCAACAGGTATTGACCCGGCCCAGGGAGTTCGATGTCATCGCCACCATGAACCTGAACGGCGACTACCTGTCCGACGCCCTGGCGGCGCAGGTCGGCGGCATCGGTATTGCACCGGGCGGCAACATCAACTATGAAACCGGCCACGCCGTGTTCGAGGCAACCCACGGCACCGCACCCAAGTATGCCAACCAGGACAAGGTCAACCCGGGCTCCCTGGTCCTCTCCGGCGAGATGATGCTGCGTTACCTCGGCTGGACGGAAGCTGCGGACCGCGTCATTTCCGGTATGGATAATACGATATCCGCCAAGACCGTCACCTACGACTTTGCCCGGTTGATGGAGGGCGCAAACAAGGTCAGTTGCAGCGAGTTCGGCCAGGCTTTGATCGCCAATATGTAGCCCGGATTTCTCTCCAGCCGATGGCCGAGCAACGTAAACAGACCATTGCACGCATCTCGGAGTTTGTCTACGAGGGCTTCCAGAAATACAACGAGAACTTCTTTCGTATCACGGAACGGGCCCGGCGCCGCTTTGAACAGCGGGACTGGGAGGGACATCAACAGGATATAATCGAACGGGTCGAACTGTATGAAAAATCCGTTCGCCGCATCGTCGTCTCGTTGCGCAAAAACCTGGGGGCCAGTGTCGTCGACCGCAAACTCTGGCACAATACGCGCAGGTACTTCGGCCAACGCCTGTATAACGTACCTGACGCCGGATTCCTGAAGACCTTTTTCAATTCCACAACCCGGCGTATTTTCAACACGGTGGGGACCGACCCGGAGATTGAATTCGTTTCCTCGGCGCCGGACGAAGGCTTTAACCCGCTGGAAACCCTGACCCTGAACCGCTATCCCTATTGGGGTTCGCTGGAAAAGACATTCAAAAATATCCTGGAAGATTTTGCCTTCAAGGTCCCGTACCGGAATATTGCCGCCGAAACCCGGACATTCAGCCAGGAAGTCCAGCGCTATTACCAGGTACACCTGCGGGAACACGGCGAGTTGGTCAGGTTCGAATTCATTAACTCGGCATTTTTTCAATCGGCACGCGCCTACCTGATTGGGCGCACGATCCAGCAGGACCACGTCAACCCCATCATCATTGCCCTGAAAAACACTTCGAGCGGTATCGAGGTTGACGCGGTGCTGTTGTCTGAGGAAGAAGTCAGCGTTGTATTCAGTTACACCCGCTCCTACTATTTTGCCAACCCCCATTCCGTCATCGGGGCGGTGCATTTCCTGCACTCCATCCTGCCCAGCAAACCCATAGACGAGTTGTACACTGTGCTGGGACGGTTGCGCCAGGGCAAGACCGAGCGCTACCGCATCTTTTCGCACCACCTGCAGAACACGGATGACAATTTCGTGCACGCCGAAGGAGACAAGGGCCTGGTGATGCTGGTATTCACCCTGCCCTCCTACGACCTGGTATTCAAAATCATCCGGGATAATTTCGGCTACCCGAAGACCATCAACAGGGAGGAAGTGCAGAGCAAGTACCGGCTGGTTTCAAGGCATGACCGGGCCGGCCGCCTGATCGACACCCAGGAGTTCCGTAACCTGGAATTCCCGGTAAACCGCTTCGACGAAGCCTTGCGGAGTGAACTGCTCAGTGAAGCGGCCGAAACCGTGCGCGTAAAGAACGATAAACTGATTATCGACCACGTCTATATCGAACGCCGGGTACGGCCGTTGAACCTTTATCTCAGAGAAGCAAACCGTACCGATGCCGGCGAGGTCATACTGGATTACGGCCAGACCATCAAGGACCTGGCAAATACCAATATCTTCCCCGGTGACCTGTTGTTGAAGAACTTCGGCGTGACCCGTCACCGGCGGGTGGTTTTCTATGATTACGATGAAGTGGCGCTGGTAACGGAATGCGATTTCCGCGAAATCCCGGACAGCGACGACGATGAGGACGTATTGCGCTCCGACGTCTGGTTTCACGTCAACAAAAACGACATATTCCCGGAAGAGTTCATCAAGTTTTTATCCATGGACCAGGGTTTGCGAACCCTGTTCCTGGAAGTCCACGGGGACCTGCTGACGGCCGAATACTGGAACCGCGTGAAGAACAAACTCCTGAGTGGCGATATCGAACTGATTATTCCGTATTTCCGGCATGAAATACCGGCAGACCAGGAAAGCGCCGTTATGTGACGGGAATATCCCGTTACGATATCCGGAGCATATAAAAATCGGCGGGGGTCCCTGTTCACCTTGAAATGAACCTTGTCTGCCGTTTTCCGGTTCCCGTCATCTGTTTTCTCTCCCTGTCTTCGTGCCAGTGGGAACGTCCGGCGCAGGTGCACGAATTTACCGGTCTTACGATGGGCACCTCATGGTCCGTCCTGGTCAATGCAGGTGAACTGCCGGTCTCGAGACAGGAAATGCAGACGGAGTTCAATGCCACTCTCAACCGGGTCAACATGGCGATGTCCAGCTATTTGCCGGAGTCGGAGCTGTCCCGGATAAACGATAGGGACAGCACCGGTTGGCTCACGGTCAGTGCATCCCTGCTGCGCGTGTTACAGGCGGCGCAGGAGATCAGCCGATCAACACGGGGCGCATTCGACGTGACCATCGGCCCCCTGGTCAACCTGTGGGGGTTTGGTCCGGAACAGGATTTCACTGTTCCCGGGGAACAACAGGTCAACAACGCCCGGCGCCTGGTCGGCTATGACAAACTGCACCTGGACGCCGCGGCTCCCGCACTGAAAAAAGCGCATGGCGGCATGTATATCGACCTCTCCGCAATCGCCAAGGGATACGCTGTGGATGAGATCGCCGGCTACCTGGACCGGCTGCAACTGGACAATTACCTGGTGGAAATCGGTGGCGAAATCCGCGCCCGCGGCGTAAATGATAAAAACAAGCCCTGGCAAATCGGGATTGAAAACCCCGTCGCCGGTGCGCGCAGCGTGCGGAAAATTATCAGGCTGGAGAACACAGCCATGGCGACCTCCGGTGATTACCGCAATTATTTCGAGAAAGATGGGAGCAGCTATTCTCACACAATAGATCCCCGCACGGGCCGCCCGGTCACCCATCGACTCGCCTCGGTGACGGTATTGCACCCCTCGACCATGCTGGCTGATACCTGGGCTACCGGCCTGCTGGTGCTGGGTCCCGACGAGGGCTATGCGACGGCCCTGGAAAACGGGCTGGATGCGTATTTTATTGTCCGTACTGATACCGGCGTCCAGGAGGAATCCACTCCGGGGTTTCAACGTCACCGATGACGAAAAATTACCATCTCTGTTCAAAAGCCCGAGCAATATTTTTCTCTTCATATGTCGCTCATGAAGTCATAAAATAGAGCTTTAACATTCCCAATACCGTGTTTTATCTGCAATATGCCATCAATTGGACAAAGCGCAATGAACAAACCGACTTGCACAATCATAGCCGGGCCTAACGGGGCGGGGAAAACCACCTTTGCACTGAAGTATCTGCCGCAAATCAATTGCAGTATCTTTCTGAACGCCGACATGATTGCCGCCGGTCTGGCGCCGTTCAGCGCTGAGAGAAAACAGCTTGAGGCCGGAAAGCTGTTTCTGCAGGAAATTGAGCGCTCACAAAAAAGAAAAGAAGATTTCGCCTTTGAAACAACCCTTTCCGGAAAATCTCACCTGTCAAGAGTGCGCCGTATGCCGGCTGAGGGCTGGCGCGTCAATCTCATTTATCTCTGGTTGCCCGGCGTAGAAGCGTCATTAAGCCGCGTGCGGGAACGCGTCCTGCAAGGCGGACACAATATTCCTGAAAATGATATTCGCAGGCGTTACGGCAAATCCTTGAAAAATCTGCTTGCCCATTACGCGCCGCTGTGTACCGAAACAGAATGTTTTGATAATTCGGCCAGGCCCAGGCGGCTTATTTTCCGGCAGGCAGGAACAGATGTTATAGTGGCGAACAATGAACTGTTTGACGCGATAAGGGGACAGGCCGGCATGGGTGAACAAACAGTAGTGAAAGAACAACGTGAAGTCTATGGACTGGATGGCATCGTTTATGAGCTGCCGGCTAAACGTAATGCAGCAGACGTGGACGCGGAATTTATCGGGCAGGTTCTGGACTATGCCGTTGCCAGGGAGCTGGAACGGAAGCGCCGGCTGGGCTTCGATGCCATCATCGTGGAAAACAACATGATTATGAAGCTCCATCCTGACGGGAGCATGACGGAGGTTGGCCCGGTGGAGTGAACAGTTCAAGGGGACAGAAAGTTCAAGGGGACAGAATTAAATTCTGTCCCCGGTAAGTTTCAGGTTCCTGACCAGGATTTTTGAGTTGCGCTGGTAGTTGTACAAGTCCTGCTTTTCCATGGGCAGGCTGTCCAGCGAGGCTTCGCTGAAGCCCCGCTCGAGGAACCAGTGTTGCGCCTGGGTGGTGAGCACGAACAGGCAGTCCAGGTTCCGGCGTATTGCCTCTTTCTCAACCTCGTCAAGCAACAGGTTGCCGTGGCCGGTATCCTGGTAATCCGGGTGTACCACCAGGCAGGCTACCTCTCCCATCCCTTCATCGGGATAGGGATACAGGCCCACACAGCCGATGATGAGGCCGTCCCGGACCAGGATGGTAAAGTGGTCCGCTTCCAGTTCCAGTTTCTCCCTGGAGCGTTTTACCAGTGCCCCCTGTTGTTCATGGGGCTCGATCAGATCCAGGATGGCGCCGATATCATCACCGGTTGCCTTACGCGTCACGTCATAGGCAGAGGTGGAAATCATCAGGCCGGCGCCGTCCCGGGTGAACAGTTCGTTCAATAATGCTCCGTCCTCCTCCCGGTTCAGCAGGTGTGCGCGCTGAACCCCGCCGGCGCACGCGGCCAGCGCGTGTTTCAGGACGCGATAACCCCCTGAGTGTTCATCAATCCGGGTTAACAGTTCCCGGGCTCCCTCCCGGTTCAACTGGTTAACCTGCAGGCCATCCTGCAACCCGGACAGATCATCACTCTCCACCAGGTAAATCAGCTTGTCCGCCTGCAAGGCCACGGCCACCCCTGACGCCAGCGCGGGAGCGGACAGGTTGTATGCCTCTCCCGTCACGGAATAGCCCAGCGGGGGCAATACCACGATTTCCCCCCTGTCCAGTTTATGGACGACGGCGTCCGCATCGATCGCGCGCACCGCGCCGGTAAATTGATAATCCACCCCCCCGATGATGCCCAGGGGTTTTGCCGACACATAATTCCCCGTGTTCACCCTGATTTCCGCGTTGGACATGGGGCTGTTGCCAAGTCCCATGGACAACCCCGCCTGCAGTTTCAGCAACAGCCGTCCGGCAACCGTCCTGACGGTTTCCATGGTGTCAGGGTCGGTGACGCGGATACCATCATGAAAACGGGTAGCCGCCTGTTTATCATCCAGGCAGGAATCTATGGACGCGCGGGCGCCGTAAACCAGCACCAGCCTGATCCCCAGGCTGGTGAGCAGCGCCACGTCGTGGACCAACGAGGTAAAACCACTGCTATCCAGGGCTCTGTCACTGACCTGGACAACGAAAGTCCTGCCGCGATGTATCCGGATATAGGGCGAAGCGGAACGGAACCAGTTTACGAATTGGGTTTTGACCATACCACCATCTCAATGTGCAGAAACTATAAATGTCATATTATCTCCGGCAGGTTTGGATGTGCTTTTGATTTGCACCATCCATGCCGCAAACCCTGCGGGCGCCCTGCGGGCGTCCAAATCTGCTCCCGGCAGATTTGTTAGGACTATCTTCCGCATGGATAGCGGAAGGTAAGCGTACAGGGACGTATTCACAGCGGGTCCTAAAAAGCACATCCAAACCTGTCTCCCTGCCCCGTAATATTATGACAGATTATTACATACAGAAATGCGTGATCATTTTGTGCAGCAAGTCCTGCATGGGTTCTATGCGGTTCATCTCGATATATTCATTGGCCTGGTGCGCCTGGTCGATATCACCCGGACCCAGCACCACCGTATCCATTCCAAGCGAATTGAGATAAGGCCCTTCAGTTCCGAAATTGACCGAACCGGCGGCATGCCCGGTCAGCTTTTCCGCCACCCTGACGATTTCACTATCGGGATCGGTCTCCATGGGAGGCGTCCCGGGAAAGATCCCGTCAAACTCCACAACCAGGCCGCTGCCGGCAACCGCCCGGGTCGCCACCTGGCGCAATTCCTTGCGTACCTCGTCGATCTGCATGCCCGGCAACACCCTGAGATCGATCTTCAGTTCACACTCGGCGCAGATCCGGTTGGGGCTGTCGCCGCCGTGGATGCAACCGAAGTTCAGCGTAGGGCCGGGCACATCGAATTTTGCACTGGCGTATTCCTGCAGGCGCTCGCGCCATTCGGCCAGGGCGCTCATCACCTGTTGCATTCCTTCCAGGGCGTTATTGCCCAGGGACGGGTTACTGGCATGACCGGCCTTTCCCCTGAGGGTGATGGTCTCGATCATCACTCCCTTATGCATGATTACGGGTTTCAGGCCCGTGGGTTCGCCGATCAGGGCGTGGCGTCCCAGTCTCCTGTCTGCAGCGACCAGTGCCTTGGCGCCGGCCATGGTGCACTCTTCATCGCAGGTCGCAAGCAGGATGATCGGGTGTTTTGTCTGTTTCAGGTCCAGGGAGCGCAACACCTGCATGACGATAGGGAAGAAACACTTCATATCCGATGTGCCCAGACCGTAAAAGCGTCCGTCTCTTTCCGTTAGCCTGAAGGGGTCCTGGCGCCAGGCGGACTCGGTATACGGCACCGTATCGGTATGGCCTGACAGCACCAGGCCCCCGCTGCCCGTTCCCAGGCTGGCTATCAGGTTGACCTTGTCTCCTGTGCTGGAGACGGGCATCGTCTCGACCGCGAACCCCAGGTCGGCAAACCAGTTTGCCAGCAGGTCCGTTACGGGGAGATTACTCTGGTCATGGCGCGGGTCGGTACTGCTCACCGTCGGCGCTGCCACTAGCGCGGCGAAAGACTCTTTGAATGCGGGTAGTGTTATCATATTGGCGTTTGTCGATACGGAGATAACGGAATTAATCCGCAGATGACGCAGATTATCGCAGATGAAAATTATTTAATATATTCTTTTCTGTTCGTTCCCGCTTTCTATTCCAGGGGGAACGCGTACTTTTGAAACCGGTCTATCGTCGGGCAGGGAGATAGCATAACAATCCAATAAATATCAGGAATAAAAAATAATGACTGGAAAATTAAATCGCTACAGCGCAAAGATAACCCAGGAAAAATCACAGGGCGCATCCCAGGCCATGCTCTACGGAACCGGCATGACCGAAGCGGACATGGCGAAGCCCCAAGTGGGTATTGCCAGTGTATGGTTTGAGGGCAATACCTGCAACATGCACCTGCTGGACCTGGCGGCCAGGGTCAAGGAAGGCGTGGAAGCACAGGACCTGGCAGGGCTGCGCTTCAACACCGTCGGTGTCAGCGACGCCATATCCATGGGTACTGAAGGCATGAGTTTCTCCCTGCAATCCCGCGATCTCATAGCAGATTCAATCGAAACCATCATGGGCGCCCAATGGTATGACGCCAATATATCCATCCCCGGTTGCGACAAGAATATGCCCGGTTGCATCATGGCCATGGGACGGCTTAACCGCCCTTCCCTCATGATCTACGGCGGCACCATCAAGCCGGGCTATTACAAGGGAGATAAAATAGACATTATCTCCGCGTTCCAGAGTTACGGTGAATTCATCTCGGAGCGTATAGACGAACGAAGCCGCAGTGCTATCGTGCGCTCGGCCTGTCCGGGCCCCGGCGCCTGCGGCGGCATGTACACGGCGAATACCATGGCCTCGGCCATTGAGGCGCTGGGTATGTCGCTGCCCTACAGTTCCTCAACACCCGCTGTTGACCCGCAAAAGACGGATGAATGCGTCCGGGCCGGAGCGGCTATTAGAAACCTCCTGGAACTGGACCTGAAACCGCGGGACATCATGACGCGCGCCGCATTTGAAAACGCCATGGTCCTGGTTACCGTACTTGGCGGCTCAACCAACGCGGTATTGCACCTTATCGCCATGGCGCGCGCGGTTGACGTAACACTGGATATCGATGACTTCCAGGCTGTCAGCGACCGCACCCCGTACCTGGCAGACCTGAAACCCAGCGGCAGTTACGTGATGGAGGACCTGCACAAGGTCGGCGGCGTGCCGGCAGTCATGAAGTTCCTGCTTGAAAACAGCATGATCGATGGCGAGTGTATGACGGTTACAGGAAAAACCATGGCTGAAAACCTGGCTGAGGCCGCGCCGCTGGATGAAGGTCAGGATGTCATCAGGCCGCTGCACAGCCCCATCAAATCCAACGGCCACATCCGCATACTCAAGGGCAACCTGGCGCCGGGCGGGGCCGTGGCAAAGATCACCGGTAAGGAAGGGGAAGTCTTCAGTGGGCCCGCCAAGGTGTTTAACTCGGAAGAAGACATGCTGGCGGCGCTGGAACAGGGCCGGATCGACAAAGGCGACGTGGTCGTGATCCGTTACGAGGGTCCCAAGGGCGGGCCGGGCATGCCGGAAATGCTGACCCCGACTTCCGCCATCGTGGGCGCCGGACTGGGCAATGACGTTGCCCTGATTACCGACGGCCGTTTTTCCGGCGGTTCCCACGGTTTTATCATCGGGCACGTGGTGCCCGAAGCCCAGGAAGGCGGTCCCATCGGTTTGATAAAGACCGGTGATACGATCACCATCAACGCAAAAACCAACCAGTTAAACGTTGACCTCACCAATGAAGAGATGGCGCAGCGCAAGGCGGACTGGGTCATGCCCCAATACAAAGCGACACGCGGGACCCTGTACAAATATATCCGAAACGTGAAGTCCGCATCGCTCGGTTGCGTTACCGATGAGTAAACAAAGCCATCACATGTCGACGGAGGATTTCCGCCGCCACGGCAAGGAAATGATCGACTGGATAGCTGATTACTACGAACAGGTCGAGCACTATCCTGTCCAGTCCAGGCTGCAACCGGGGGAGATCGGGGATTCCCTGGCCGGCGCCGCGCCGTCACAGGGCGAGGACTTTGCGCAGATACTCCAGGATGTAGGGGATAAAATCCTGCCCGGCATCACCCATTGGCAGTCTCCACATTTTCACGGTTATTTCCCGGCCAATACCTCGGGCCCCGCGATACTGGGCGACCTGCTGTCTTCCGGCCTCGGCGTACAGGGCATGTTATGGTCCACCAGCCCCGCCTGCACCGAGGTCGAGACCAGGGTGCTGGACTGGCTGGCGGACCTGCTGGGGTTGCCGCAAGCGTATCGCTCGACCGGCAGCGGCGGCGGCGTTATCCAGGACACGGCTTCAAGCGCCATACTCTGTGCCCTGATCGCGGCCCGCGAGCGGGATTCCGGGCTGCGCACAAACCGGGACGGATGTGACGGCAGGCAGGTGGCCTATTGCTCCACCCAGACCCACTCCTCGCTGGAGAAGGCCATGGGCATAGCCGGCCTGGGGCGCGCCAACCTGCGCCAGGTTGAAGTGGATGAGCACTTTGCCCTGGATGCGGACAGGCTGGCGGCACAGGTCAAGGCTGACAAGGCTGCCGGACTGCGTCCCATATTCGCCTGCGCCACCCTGGGCACCACCTCGTCCACTGCGCTGGATCCCATCGCCGCTATCGGCAGCATCTGTGCTGCCGAAGGCATCTGGTTTCACGTGGACGCGGCCATGTCGGGCACTGCGGCCATCTGTCCCGAATACCGTTACCTGCATGACGGCGTCGAGTACGCCGACAGTTATTGCTTCAACCCCCATAAATGGATGTTCACCAACTTCGATTGCAGTTGCTTCTGGGTGGCCGACCGGGCCGCCTTGATCAATGCCTTGTCCATCCTGCCCGAATACCTGCTCAACGAAGCCACGGAAAGCGGCGCGGTCTTTGACTACCGTGACTGGCAGGTGCCGCTGGGCCGCCGCTTCCGGGCGCTCAAGCTCTGGTTCGTATTGCGCTACTACGGCGTGGAAGGCCTGCAATACCATATCCGCCGCCACATGGAATTAAGCCGGCAACTGGTAGAGTGGATCGAAGCCGATGAGCATTTTGAAATCGCCGCGCCCGCGCCGTTCAACCTGGTCTGCCTGCGCCACCGGGGCAGCGATGAAATGAACAAGAGGATCATGGATGAAATCAACAAAAGCGGCGCAATATTCCTCACCCACACGAAACTGAACGGCCGCTTCGTTATGCGCATCTGTATCGGCCAGACCCGCACCGAACTGGAGCACGTCGAGCGGGCGTGGCGCTTGATTACAGAGACGGCAAGCCGCCTCCGGACTGATGGAAAACAAGGATAACAGCCATTACGCGGTGATTTTCAGCGCCGAGATGGCTGCGGATACAAGCGGTTACGCCGCCATGGCGCAGCGGATGAACGAACTGGTTCAGCAGCAACGGGGTTACATCGGCAGGTACCACAGGATGGAGGGAAACCGCGAGATCACGATTTCCTACTGGGAAAACCTGGCAGCCGTCAAAGCCTGGAAGGCGCACCCGGAACACCGGGCTGCCCAGGAACTGGGGCGCTCGAAATGGTATGCCGGCTACCAGGTACAACTGGTCAGGATAGACAGGTTTTACGAATCACGGATGGGCTGACCCCAAGTATTGATGAGCAGTTACACCAGGATTTACCAATGGGTGCGCCGTGTCCCGGAAGGAATGGTCGCTACCTACGGACAGATTGCCGGGCTGGCGGAGAAATGTTCGGCCAGGCAGGTGGGTTATGCCATGGCGGCCCTTGGCGGCGAAGACGATATACCCTGGCACAGGATCATCAACAGCCAGGGCCGGATAAGCCTGCGCACCGGTTCGGATGGACATCACCTGCAGCGCATCCTGCTGGAAGCGGAAGGTGTCGTTTTCTCGGAGGATGATACAATTGATTTCGCCAAGTATCATTGGAATCCTCTGGATGACTATTGAACCCGTTAACTCGAACGGTAAAAATTAAAATGTTGAGAAGTTTGCGAATTAGAAATTTCAAGGCCTGGAAGGATACTGGGACTATTGATATGGCCCCTATTACTTTGTTTTTCGGCGCCAACAGTTCGGGTAAATCGAGTATCGGCCAGTTTCTGATGATGTTAAAACAAACGGTTGAATTGCCTGACCGAAGAGCAGTGTTTTATCCGGGTGGTCCAAACTCTGCAATTCAACTCGGTTCCTATCATGAAATGGTATACGGGCGCGACCCGTCGAATATTATTGAGTTTGAATATCAGTGGTTTTTACAGGAAGCTTTGAACTTCGAAGATCCTATTTCTGAAAAGTCATTTTCTGGAAATGAACTAAGGTTTAGCGCAGAAATAGGACTAAAAAACAATCAATCTACTCCAGTTCTGAGCGCTCTCAAATACGAGTTACAGAATGGCAATAACAGCAGTTTATCAATTGGAATGAAACACATGACTAAATCTGAATATCAGGTTGAAGCCATAAATTACCCCTTGATACGCAAACAAGGGCGCGTTTGGCAGCCAGGTGCTCCTGTGCGTTTTTATGGATTTCCAGATGAGGTAGTTGCATATCACCAAAATGCGGACTTTGTTCAGGAATTGAACCTGCAGCATGAAAAGTTGTTCCGGTCGCTTTACTATATCGGACCACTTCGAACAAAAGCCGGACGGCTTTATACCTGGTCAGGGACAGAACCGGACAGCGTGGGGTTTGCAGGTGAAAATGCGGTAGGAGCCATGCTGGCAGCTCGGGGTCGCAACATCAGCCTCGGGCCTAGAAAACGGAATATACTTCTTGAGAAGATCATCGCTATGAAGCTGATTGAAATGGGATTGATCGAAGAATTTGAGATCAAGCCAATTTCCGATCAACGACAGGAGTATGAAGTCAAAGTCAGGACTAAGCTTTCTACAGATTGGGTGGATCTACCCGATGTTGGATTCGGTATTTCCCAGGTACTACCGGTGCTCGTTCAATGCTTTTATGCTCCACCCGGTTCGATCATCCTGATGGAGCAACCGGAGATTCATCTCCATCCCAGTGCCCAGTCAGCTCTCGCAGATGTGATGATTGATGTAATTAAATCGCGTGAAGATTATTCTGACAGGAACATTCAGCTTGTAATAGAAACTCATTCAGAGCATTTCCTCAGGAGACTACAACGGCGTATTGCCGAGAAAGAGTTAGAGCAAGATAAAGTATCGGCTTATTTTGCTAACGTTAGCAGCAAACAACCTGGACTGGAGCCTTTAGATATCGATAGTTTTGGAAATATCCGAAACTGGCCGGAACACTTTTTCGGTGATGAGATGGGAGATATTACCGAACAAGCTAAATGGGCTTTAAAGAGGCGATTGAAACAAGAAACTGTTGCTCCGTCGGAATAAGAATGATCCCCTGCCCAGATATGTGTGTAGTTGATACCAACGTCCCGATAGTTGCTAATCACGCAACCAATTATGATGAAACGAACACTATTCCATTGGAATGTTTAAAAGCCTGCCTTGAGGCCATTGAACATGTTGTCAATAAGGGTGGATTGGTAATTGATGACAACGGCGAAATTTTCGAAGAATACTCAAGGTACCTTTCTTTTAAGGGGGAGCCTGGACTTGGAGACCTATTCATGAAATGGGTTCATGATTACCAGTGGAACCCGGATAAGGTATCACGGATATCAATTAATCGTTCTGATAACACTTATATTGAATTTCCCGAGCACGATGATTTGGTTAATTTTGACAAGTCAGACAGGAAGTTCGTAGCAGTGGCAAATGCCCATCCTGATAAACCACCCATCCTTCAGGCGACTGATAGCAAATGGTGGGGCTGGAAGGACGCATTAAGTGAAGTTGGGGTTGCCGTCCGTTTTCTCTGCCAGAACTATGTTCAAGAGAAATATTCAAAGAAGATAGGCAGGTGAAATCGTCCGATTTTTTCAAATTTCCATCTACTCCCCATCTGGCTATTATCGGAGATATGTCAGTCAGAGACGATAAAATTATGTCAGAAGCTGATTGTGATGAATTATTGCAGCATGAACTCATCGTAGAAGAAAAGGTAGATGGGGCCAATCTTGGTATCTCGTTCGATTTTGATGGGAACATTCGTGTCCAAAACAGAGGAAACTACATGAGCCTTCCTGGATTGGGACAATGGAAAAGTTTGGCAAACTGGCTAGTTCCTAAGACAGATATCTTTTTCGATAACCTCAGCGACCGCTATATTTTATTTGGGGAATGGTGTTACGCTCAACATTCTGTTGTTTATGACCAATTGCCTGACTGGTTCCTGGGTTTCGATATTTATGACAAACAAGCTGGGAACTTTCTCATCGTAAGCCACCGAAACATCTTATTCAAAAAAATGCTGGTTGAACAGGTTCCCTTTCTTGCCCGTGGTCGCTTCACTCTTGTTGAAATTAAATCGTTACTTGCAGAGTCAAAGCTTGGCATCGAACCGGCAGAAGGCATCTGCATCAGATATGAGAGTGTTGACTGGCTGATTAAGAGGGCAAAACTGGTGCGGCCCTCCTTTATTCAGGAAATGGACCAACACTGGTCACGCTCAGGAATCAAGAAAAACAGATTGGAGTCAGATGCATATTCACAATATGCTGATGTGTGACTTTATATAACTTCGCAATTTACAAACTAGGGTCATTTCCTATGTCATTTTGTCAGCAACGCCAAACATGTTGAAATTTACTAAAAGTATTAACAATGATTAGCTTTAAATTCCTGCTCAATGACCCTGATACCACCATTACGAGCCTGCGTGAAAACAGGGGCAAACAGGGATTGTGTCTGGAAGATGTGGCTGGATGCGGGATGACATTTAATGCTGTGGATGTTGAAACTGCTAATAGTGATCGTTCAACCATCTGCCAGATTGGAATAGCTCATGTTGTTGATGGTCAGATAAATGAGCGCTGGAGTACATTGGTAAACCCTGAAGATGAATTTGACGATTTCAATATCAGCATACACGGCATCACAGCAAAGCAGGTTCAAGAGGCTCCGACATTGCCAGAAATCCGGGAGGAACTACGAAAACGCCTTCGGGGTCAGGTGCTTGTCTCACATACCAGTTTCGACCGTAGCGCTTTCGAAACATCTATGGATAAATACGGACTGGACCAATTACAAGTTTATTGGTTGGACAGCGCCAAGGTAGTACGTCGTGCATGGCCGGAAAAGTTTGGTCAGCGGGGATATGGACTTAAGAACGTAGCACATTACATTGGATATGAATTCAAGCATCACGATGCATTGGAAGATGCAGTAGCTGCGGCAGAGATTACACTTGTTGCCTGTCGTGAACACAATGTCGATATAGAATACTGGCTGCGCATATTCGAAAAAGGAAATTTCCACGGGAAAAAGCGGGAAAGACAAACACATGGACCTGTCAGTTGGGAAGGTAATCCTGATGGAGAATATTTCGGAGAGGTACTCGTGTTCACAGGAGAATTACGAATGCCTCGCTTTGAGGCCGCAAACTATGCATCTTTTATGGGCTGTAAGGTTAGTACTTCCGTATCCAAGAAGACAACTATATTAGTCAGTGGAATTCAAAAATCTTTTGCAATAAAATCTTCTTCGGGAAAAAGCAACAAACATATTAAAGCAGAAGAGTTAATTTCAGGGGGACACGATATAAAAATCATCAGCGAGACGGATTTTCTCTCACTTATAGCCAACCATCAACCGCCTGTTCCCCTACAAACCCTGGCAGCAGAGAAAGTGCAGGAGAAATAACCCTAAAGATTAATAATCGGCCTATGAGTCTTCTTGCATTACAGCGAGTCACCAGAAAATTTACAGAACCGAACCGTGAAGAAACGACCTATGATGAACATTGGAAAAGTGATGACGGCGGATTGATTACATGTTGGGAGATCGGTCGCAAATATTACCTTAGGAAGTCAGGACTTGCCATAAGGGCAATGGATGGCGAGTTGCCTTCATTAGGCTGGAAAGGCGGCATTAGTGAAGTTGTTAATATTTATAGTACACACAAAGATGCTGTTAAAAAATACAAAGAACTGAACTGTAAATATGGCACACTGTACTACCTTGCTAAATTACAAGGATTGTTGGGTGGTGACTTAGATATCACACCCTCGAGGGAAACTCCTCTTATGTGCACTCGTACAGGTTGGCTTGTTGTATTTACTGGAGACAGCAAAAAATATAATAGCCAATTAAGTGCAGGTAATGCACTGGGAATATGTCATAAAATTGGACGGGAACTAAGAGATTTGAATTCTCAACTCGCCAGTCGCGCTGAAAAAGGTGAGTTACCAGAATTAAATTGGCCTGGAGGTGCTGGCACATTATCTCCTCCGTCACGTCAATTCGGATCACTGTATTACCTTGCACAATGGCAGGGATTACGCGGTGAGCCATGGCATGGAATCACAGGAAGCAACAAAAACATGACCACAACTCGTCCAGTCGGTATTAAATGCGCCGCTAGCGGAATGGTTTCCGTATTTACCAAAGACGCAAGAAAATATTTAAATAAGGACGAGATACCTGATATTGAAACATATCCCACACCAAGAAAAGTCGGGATTCCAGAGAATTATATCTTGAAGAAATAATGTTGAGTAATAGAAACAGGTATGCAATTGAAAATTAGTTTCTACCTTGGCTTATCTTAATTTTAAAAATACCGGTTTTTCAAACCCGTTACATTCCCGGAGAAAATATTCATGCGCAGACTAATTAGTTTCCTGTTGTTCACACTGGCGTTCTCAGGATGTGCCAAAAACGAGAGAAACCCATTGGACGCGGCTATTTCCGGAGAACACCGGGATGCAAAAAACGTTGCCAGGGACGTCTATCGCCACCCCGGGGAAACCCTGTCGTTTTTCGGCATTACGCCGGACAAGCAGGTACTGGAAATCCTGCCCGGCGGCGGCTGGTACACGGAGATACTGGCGCCTTACCTGATGGATAACGGCCTGCTCGCGGTTGCGAGTTTCGGCCCTGACCATCCCGTCGAATACCTGCGCGAGATACACAACAGGTTAATCGAAAAGTTTGACGGGAACCCGGAGATCTACGGCAAAGTGCAAATCGGCGCATTCCACGGAGAGGGCTACCTGGATGACTTTACGGACGCCGGTTTCGACATGGTGCTGACGTTCCGCAACACCCATAACTGGATCAGTCGCGGCGGCGTGGAAGACATCTACCGTTCCTTTTACCGGGTACTGAAACCCGGCGGGGTATTAGGGGTGGTGCAACACCGGGCTGAAGCCGGGAGTAACGCCGAAGAAACCGCCGAAAAAGGTTACGTCCCCGAGAGTTACATGATCGAACTCCTGGAAGGCATCGGTTTTGAACTGGTCGATAAAGCGGAGATCAACGCCAATCCGAAGGATACCAAAGACTATCCGGAAGGGGTCTGGACCCTGCCGCCTTCATACGAACTGGGCGATAAGGACAGGGCGAAATACGCTGCCATAGGCGAAAGCGACCGGATGACGATGAAGTTCGTGAAACTGCAGGAATAGGTTACCTGCCCCTGCGGAAGCAGGGGCATGACGCTGGACAATTACAGCTTGTATAACGGTTCCAGTTCGCCGCGGGTCCCTGATGTATCGGTCCTGGATGTTTTGCTTTCCTTTACAAATGCCTGCCACAGCGGCTCTCCGTTCCAGGGGCCTGTCGTACGGGAATAAAGTACCCGCGACAGGTTACGGATCTCCACCGCCAGTTCGCCACTGCTGTATTTCTCCAGGTCCCCCAGGCTGGTAGCCGGCAGCCCGGACGGGTGCGCTCCGGCCCACTGCAGCAACGCCGTTTTTGCCTGTTGCGGATCATTATCCCGGCAGGCGCGTTTGATGTTTTTTTCCGCTTCACCGAGCCTTCCGTTGCCCGCCTGCCCTGCCGCAGGCGGGCCTGCCTTGCGCTGCTTCAGAATATAAACGAGGGTTATGACCCATGCCGCGGCCAGGATGAAAGTCAGCCATTGCCAGATCGATGCGCCGGTAGGCGCCGTATCTTCGACAACGGCAGTTTCAACAGGCCCGGGCAAGC
>MKWU01001923.1_pt1 | contig 33572 bp, 31 predicted proteins | sample 809101 | NCBI WGS metagenome assembly MKWU01 (sample SAMN05860141, study PRJNA318959) | sponge metagenome | host: Aplysina aerophoba | place: Slovenia: Piran, Adriatic Sea, Gulf of Piran | collected 2013-05-07
GGTCCGCCCGCAGTGCTTCCCAGAAGGACCGGAACGTTTCCATGTCTCCGTAGTTTTCATTGCCGTCCAGCGTAAAAGCATACTGGTTCAATCGCCCGTCGATGATACCGGCCGTCTGCTTCAGGCGATCCAAATCCCGTGCTACATCCCCGAACAGCTTGATCTTGAAGTACGAAATGCCATAGGTGTCGATGACTTCGTCCAGCGACTGGGGCAGCCCATCGTTGCAAAGCTCCTCCGGCGGTATATCCTGCGTGGTCAGGGGGTCTCCCAGCCCTACGGTATGGCGCACGTTGGTGACTGAAATCGGGGAGCCGGGCAACACATCGGCGGGCGCCAGGCCCTTCAAATGGCTATTGAACGCGTCGAAACGAATGCCGAGCGCGTTTGATCGTACGGCCTGGCCGAAATTCATGTCCTGTATGCGGCAGAAAGCCTCTATCATGGCCCTTTCCACCAGACTGTTTCCCAGGCCCCACAGGAGTGGCGCAAAGCCTCTCCCGTTGCCCCAGGTCTTCTGGGCCTGGTAGAGTTCGAGCCAGAGGGTGAATAGATCGGGCGCGGGTCCCAGGGCCAGCGCGGCGTCGTTGGCATGGCGGATAACGGAGATCATGTCCCCTACTTCATCCTCGAGAGACGTCTCCGGGTTCTTCGTGAACCACTTTGGTGGGAGATGATCCGCCGAGTAACCGCGGCCGGTGCGGCCGTTCACCTCCAGTTCCATGCCGAGCACCAGGTGCGGCACGGCCGTCATGGTCGATATGCCGAATTTGAAGGGCATGCGGGTGCGCATGTTCTGGATGCGGAGGTCGATCTCTTTTATCTGGATCATGTATCCTGCCTGGTATGCAACTATGTTAGTAAAACCGTTTAAATCGAAACATTTGAAGCGCCCGTGCGAACAGGCGCCGCAAGCCGGCTACTGGAACGCGCCGCCGGGATTTCAGCTCCTGCTTCTGACCAATCCGTTCAACAGGGCCACGACGACCGAAATGATGAACGACGCGATCAGGGCGTCCCAGAAACCGCCTACCTCGAATCCGTTGACCAGCCACGCGGCCAGGGAAAGCATCCCTGCGTTGATGACCAGCAGAAACAAGCCCAGGGTGAGCATGCTGATGGGCAGGGTCAGGAGGACGATGACGGGCCGAACGATCATGTTGATGAGGCCCAGTACGACGGCCGCGATGACCGCGGTGGTGACGGAATCGACCTGGATGCCGCCGTACACGTTGGTCACCAGGAGGATGGCCAGGGTCGTAAGGATCAGTCGAAGCAGCATGGTTATCGTCCCGTGTGGCCGTATCCGCCCGCGCCCGGTGTCATTGTGCGCCGCGGATTGAGCCGCTCAAGGCGCGCCCCGTAAGCACAGGGTGCAGTTATCGTCCCGTGTGGCCGTATCCGCCCGCGCCGCGCTCGGTACCATCGAGATCGTCGACCTCTTCGAAGACCACGGAAGGCACGGCGCCGATAACGAGCTGGGCGATCCGCTCCCGGTCAAGAACCCGGTATGGCCGATCGCCGAAATTGAACAGAATCACCTTTATTTCCCCACGGTAATCCGAATCGATCGTGCCCGGACTGTTCAGCACGCCGATCTTGTGTTTCAGCGCCAGCCCGCTTCGGGGACGCACCTGTCCTTCGTATCCAGAAGGCAGCGCGATGGCGTATCCCGTCCCGATGAGCTCGAGTTGCTTCGGCGCGATTTCCAACGGCTCGTCGACACAGGCGTATAGATCCAGCCCGGTCGACCCGGGGGTCATCCGGCGCGGCATGGGATGGGACCGGCCGGGACGTGTCGACGTAATGGGTATGACGACGGGCGTGTTCACAGGCTGCTCACAGGTTGCTCGAAAGTCGTTCTACAGCCGTCCTGACAACTGCGCTCGGACTGCTTCGCAGGGCCACCGCTCGATTGGCCGTTCTCCGGCCGCTCAAAGCGTGATATCGCCGTCGGATACGGGCCCGACGGCCGTCAGGTACGTGTTTTCCGGCGTGAACAGGATATTGGCCATTTCGGAAATCTCCGAAGCGGTCACTTCTTCCAGCTTCCGTACGGTCTCGTCCACCGAGGAATATGCGTTTTCGTAAATCTCCGCCCTGGCAAGGCGGTTCATCACGCTGCCGGTTTCTTCCAGCGAGAGGTACAGGCCGCCGACCAATTGAGACCGCGTGTCGCGGAGTTCATCCTCCGGAACGGGTTGCTCGCACAGCACCCGGCACTCATGGCGGATCAAGTCGATCGTGCGCTGCGCATCCTTCGGGTCCACGCCCGCGCTGATGCAGATCTGGCCGGTATCCCGGCAGAACTCCAGGTCCGAGTATATGGAATAAGCCAGTCCTGCCTCTTCGCGGATTTTCTGGAACAGCCGCGATGTCATTCCTCCGCCCAGGACGGCGTTCAGTAGGAACAGGGCGTATTTCGACGGATGGGAATAGGGCAGTCCGATGCCACCCAGACAGAGATGCACCTGGGACACTTCCTTGCTCAGTACGCGCTTGCGCGCCCCGTTGGAATCCGGTTGGTCATCCGGGCCGGGTTCCCGGCTATCACCGGGGAAATCGTACTGGTCCCTTATGAGATCGGCCAGGCCGTCGTGATCCACGCAACCCGCCGCTATGATGTGAATCCGGCCGTTGCGGTAACGGTCCGCCAGATAGGCTACCAGGTCGCTCCGCGTGAAGGACGAGACGGAGGCCGCGTTGCCGAGGATCGGCCGGCTCAGGGGGTGGGGCTGCCAGATCAGGTTGGCGTAGAGTTCGCTCACCAGGTCTTCGGGATTGTCTTCGAGGCCGTGTATCTCCTCGATGACCACCGTCTTTTCCTTCTCGATCTCCTGGGGATCGAAACGCGAGGACTGGAGCAGATCGCCGATTACGTCCACGGCCACGGGCAGGTGGCTGTCCATCACGCGGGCAACGTAGCAGTTGAGTTCCCGGCCGGTGAACGCGTTGAGATATCCACCCAGGCTCTCGATGCTCAGCGCGATCTGGTACGCGTTGCGCCTTTCGGTTCCCTTGAATACCGCGTGTTCGAGAAAGTGTGCGATCCCGGGGGATCCGGAAGGTTCGAACCGCGTACCGGACCACACCCATACGCCCATCGTTACCGACCGGACGTGCGGCATGCGCATCGTAACCACGCGGATGCCGTTAGGGAGTACGGTCTTTCTGTAACGTTCGGTAGATTCTGGCAAGAGGGGGCCGTACAGGATAGATCGCCGCCATGGCGCCCGGATGGGCGATTACCCATGGCGGCGACGTTCGGATCGTTCGCCCAGGTCAGTTTGCGGCGAGCACTTGTTTTCGACTCAGCTTGACTTTGCCTTGATCATCGATATTGATGATCTTCACAGTCACCTCGTCGCCTTCGTTGGTCACATCCCGCATGGAATTGGTCCGGTGGTTCTCCCATTCCGAGATGTGCACCAGGCCGTCTTTGCCCGGAAGGATTTCGACAAAGGCACCGAAATCGACGATGCGTTTCACCGTACCCTGGTAGACCTTCCCGATCTCGGGCTCCTCCGTCATGCTTTCGATGATCTGCTTCGCCTTTTCACCGGCAGCCGCGTCGACGGCGGCGATCGTTACTACACCGTCGTTGTCGATATTGATCTGCGCGCCCGTTTCCTCCTGGATGCCGCGTATCACCTTGCCTCCGGGACCGATCACGGAACCGATCTGATCCTGCTTGACCTGGACGGTCAGGATGCGCGGGGCGTACTCGGACATTTCCGTACGTGATTCGGCAATGGTCTCGGCCATCTTGTCCAGGATGAACAGCCGCGCCTTCTTCGCACGGGCGAAGGACTCGCGGAGGATCTCTTCATTGACTTCCATGACCTTGACGTCGAGCTGCACGGAAGTGATCCCTTCCCGCGTGCCGGCGACCTTGAAATCCATTCCGCCCAGGTGATCCTCCACGCCCTGGATGTCCACCAGGTACTGTGGCTTGGGATCATCCGGGATCAGGCCGATATTCACCCCGGCAACGGGGCTCTTGATGGGTACGCCCGCGTCCATCAGGGACAGGGTCGCGCCGCAGACGGTGGCCATGGAAGAAGAACTGTTGGATTCAAGAATCTCCGAAACGATGCGGATGGTATAGGGGAATGCATCCTCCGACGGGATCACCGGCGCGATGGCGTGCTCCGCCAGCGAACCGTGACCGATATCCCTCGGCCGGGGTCCCCGGGCCATGCGAACCTCACCGACGCTGAACGCCGGGAAATTGTAATGCAGCATGAAGGACTTGAGGGAATCGCCTTCGAGATCGTCCTGCTTCATCTCGTCCATCTTGGATCCCAGTGTCGTCACGGTCAGGCTTTGTGTTTCACCCCGGGTGAAGAGCGCCGAACCGTGGGTCCGGGGCAACACCCCGACTTCCGACCAGATGGGACGTATATCGTCCATGCCCCGTCCGTCGACACGCACGCCTTCGTTCTTGATCATGTCGTGCATATCGGCGCTTTGTACGTCCCGCACCAGGTCCCGGATGATATTCGCGTTGTCCGGGTACTCCTCCGCCAGTTGCTCGACCGCAAGGTCGGCGGCCCGGCTGAAACAGTCGCCCCGGGCCTGCTTCTCCCGGGTCCGGTTGCCCTCTTGTACCAGAGGCAGGGCGATCTCGCGCACTTTGTCGGCGAGCACGGAATCCGTCTTGGGCGAATCGTACGACCGCCGTTCGGGCGCGCCGGTCATCTGGCGCAGTTCCTCGATTTTTCCGATGATCGCCTTGATGTTCTCATGACAGAGCAAAATCGCGTCTGTCAGGTCTTCTTCCGAGATCTCGTGCGCGCTGCCTTCGAGCGACATGATGTGATCCGGCGTGCCGGTCACCACGAAATCCAGGTCGCTCTCTTCCAGGTCGCTATACGTCGGATTGACGACGAACTCGCCATCCACGCGCCCCATGCGGACAGCGGCCAGCGGCGCCTTGAAGGGAATGTCCGAGATTTGCAGGGCAGCGGCTGCGCCGATTACGCCCAGTACGTCATGGTCGTTTTCCATGTCCGTGGAAAGCACGAGGATGGATACCTGCGTCTCGTAGAAATAGTCCTTGGGGAACAAAGGCCGTATGGCGTGATCGACCTGGCGCCCGCTCAGGATTTCCTTTTCTGACGGAGGCCCTTCTCTCCGAAGCCTTGCGCCGGGAATGCGTCCCGCCGCGTACATCCGTTCACGATAATCAACCATCAACGGAAGGTAATCTCTGCCTTCCACATACTTGTACTCTGATACGACATTGGCGAGAATGACGCTCTCCCCATACTGAACCCAGACCGACGAATCCGCCTGCTTGGCGACCTTGCCGGTTTCGAGAGACAGCGTTCTTCCAGCCAGTTCTAACTCTACACGATGTGCCATAATACGGGTTTTTCTCCTTGAAGCTTATACGGACGGCGCCTTTGCCGTCCTTAACCGGGCCGCCTATCCGCGTATTCCCAGTGACTTGATCAATGTACGATACCGTTCGATGTCGTGCCTGCGCAGGTACGAAAGCAAACGGCGGCGGCGGCCTACGATTTTGAGTAGTCCTCGCAACGAATGATGGTCCTTCTTATGGACCTTGAAATGTTCCGTCAGTTCGGTAATCCTTGCGGACATAAGGGCGATTTGCGCTTCGGAAGACCCGGTATCCTTCTCGTGCCGGCCGAATTCGCCCAGGATCTGCTCTTTCTGTTCTTTCTCTATGCTCACTAAACGATCTCCTTAAATGAATTGACTGTGACCGGGATTCCGGCGGGTACCGAAGGGGTACCGCCTGCTTCGATCACGCTTTCAACATGTTGTACGTCGTATATACGTCCTTTGAAATCTGGTCTTTGAGCGCTTCGACGGTCGCGAACCTTTTCTCGTCCCGGATACGCTCGACGAATTCCACCCGGATGGACTGGTTATAGAGGTCCCCTTCAAAATCCAGTATATGTACCTCGCAGTGTTCGACGTCCTGGCCGAACGTGGGCCGTACGCCGATGTTCATCACGCCGTTGAGCATCCTTTCGCCCAGGCCGACCCGTACCGCGTAAACCCCCCGTTTAGGAATCAGTGCGTCCGGATCGTGTGATTCCAGGTTAGCGGTGGGAAACCGCAACGTGCTTCCCCGTCCGTCGCCTCGTACCACGTTGCCCGTGATCGCGTAAGGGTGGCCGAGCAGAAGTTCGGCGTCTTTGATTTCTCCCGCGGAAAGGACGGCTCGGATGTGGCTGCTGTTTACCGGGCTCCCTTCCATTTGTATGGGCATTACGACCTGGATTCCGAAACCGTATTGCGCGCTAAGCCGCTGCAGCAACAACCGGTCTCCCCGTCCGTGTCTACCGAAATTATGGCTGTAACCTACGATGATCTCCCTGATATCCAGCGCGTCGACGTACGTCGTTTTGACGAACGATTCCGGTTCGATCCGGGCAAACCCACCCGTGAAGGGAATAACAAGCACCGCATCGATCTCATATTTCGACAGTAACTCCAGTTTCTGGTCCGTCGGCGTCAGTATCGGCATAGACGGCTTTCTGCCGACGACCAGTTGCGGATGCGGATCGAAAGTGACGACCAGGCAAGGTGCGCGCAAGGCCAGCGACCGATCGATAGCACGCTTGATAATCGCGCCGTGTCCCCTGTGGACCCCGTCGAAGTTTCCGACGGCTATCACGGCCCTGGGAAAACGGCTTGCGGCTTCCTCAACGGAGCGAAGGACCGGCATCAACCTTCGTCGTCTCCTCTGTCCGCCGGAACCTGGCCCGCCTGGCGATCGGTTTCGTCTTCCGTCGTTTCAATGCTCCGCATGACATTCGAAATGCGTTGTGCGTAGTCGAAGGACTCGTCGTAACGAAAGAGCAGTTCCGGAATATGCCTCAGTTTGATCCTCCGGCCGAGCTGAGACCTGATGAATCCTGTTGCCCTTTCGAGTCCCTCCAGACTCGCTTTCTGATCCGCCTGCGATCCGAGTACGCTGAAATAGACCCGCGCGTGCCTCAGGTCGACGGATACCTCCACAGACGTCACCGTCACGAATCCGATACGGGGGTCCTTCATCTCTTGCTGGATGATCTGGCTGACCTCCTGTTTGACCAGATCAGCCACCCGTTCCGTTCGCCGGTGGGCCATTTATCGCTCCTAGTACCACTCGAAAGTATGATCCAGTACCAGCAGCCTGGGTTCCGCCTGAACATGATCCAGAACCTGCCGCAGGGTCCGGTCGATGTATCCTCTCTCTTCGGAAACCATCGCGAGTCCGAGGGTAGCCCGCTGCCAGAGTGACTGGTGTTCCACTTCGGCGACGGACACGTTGTATCGATTTCGGATCCGGTCCTTAAGCCCCTTGATCACCTGTCTCTTGGCCTTCAGCGAGCGGCTTTCGGGAAGAAACAGGTCGATTCGGCACAGCCCTACGATCATGATTTGTTTAACGCGTCTCGAGTTGCCTTGCGACTTCCCGCGTCTCGTAAACCTCGATGGTATCGTCCTGCTTGACATCCTGAAACCCGTCGACGGTCAGTCCGCATTCGAACCCGGACTGCACCTCGCGAACATCCTCTTTGAACCTGCGCAAAGAACCGACCTTGCTCTCATAGACTACGATCCCGTCGCGAATGAGACGGATGTTGGCGTTTCGGGTCACGTTGCCGGACTGGACGTAGCAGCCCGCGATCGTTCCAACGCGCGGCGCCTTGAATATCTCTCTCACTTCCACTACGCCTACCACGTCTTCTTCGATATCCGGTTTCAACATGCCTTCCAGGGCGTCCGTAACGTCCTGAATGACCCGGTAGATGATGTCGTATAGACGAATGTCGACTTTCTCGCGCTCGGCCAGGGCCCTCGCCTGCGCGTTGGGCCGTACGTGAAATCCGATAATGATGGCGTTCGAAGCCGTAGCGAGCAGGACGTCGGATTCATTGATGGCCCCGATGCCCGTATGGATGATCCTTATTTTAACTTCGTCGTTCTCAAGGCGCAGCAACGAATCGCTCAGAGCCTCCACGGAACCTCCCACGTCGCCCTTGACGATGACGGGGAGTTCCTGGATCTCGCCTTCCTTGATCTGGTCGTAAATGTCTTCGAGGGTAACGGGCTTGGACTGGCGGAACTCGTGCTCCCTGCGCATCTGGCGGCGCCGGGAACCGATCTCCCGCGCCAGGGACTCCGATTCAACGACCGCGAAGGAGTCGCCGACCTGGGGCATGCCCGAGAATCCCATGATCTGGACGGGCGCCGATGGACCCGCCGATTCAACCCGTGAGCCTCTCTCGTTGAGCAGTGCCCTGACGCGGCCGCTGAACTGGCCCGCCACGAACGGGTCGCCGACCCGCAGCGAGCCCTGCTGGATGAGGACGGTGGCGAGCGTGCCGCGGCCCCTGTCCAGTTCGGCTTCCACGACTACGCCCTGCGCCCGCCTGTTGGGGTTCGCTTTCAAATCGAGCATCTCGGACTGAAGCAGCACCATTTCCAGGATGTGGTCCATGCCCTGTCCGGATATGGCCGATACTTCGCAGGCAATGACGTCGCCGCCCCAGTCCTCCACGAGGAGTCCACGCTGGCTCAACTGTTCCTTGATGCGGTCGGGGCGAGCCGTTTCGAGGTCCATCTTGTTCAGCGCGATGATGATGGGGACTTCGGCGGCCTTGGCGTGATCGATGGCCTCGATGGTCTGGGGCATGACTTCCTCGTCGGCCGCCACCACGAGTATGACAATGTCGGTCACCTGCGTTCCCCGGGCGCGCATGGCGGAGAACGCCTCGTGTCCCGGCGTGTCCAGAAACGTGATCTGCCCGCTTTCGAGTTCGACTTCGTAGGCGCCGATATGCTGGGTGATGCCCCCGGCCTCTCCGGCGATCACGTTACTTTCCCGGATGTAATCGAGGAGCGAAGTCTTGCCGTGGTCCACGTGCCCCATGATAGTAACTACGGGGGGGCGGGGCTCCAGGGCGCCTTCATCTTCCTCTTCTTCCTCGACTTCTTCGATATACTCAAGACCGTATTCGGACTGCTTCTCGACGTCGAAACCAAACTCGGAAGCGACGGTCATCAGGGTATCCATGTCCAGCCGCTGGTTGATCGTAATCATCAGTCCGAGTTGCAGGCATTTCGAGACGATTTCAGTTGGTGAAACGGAAAGGTGCTCGGCCAGTTCACCAGCGGAGATAAACTCCGGAACCCGTATGACGGGCTGCGCCTCGTCGCCGGGTTCGTCTTCTTCCCTTTCGCCCCGACGGCGGCGGCGGCGCGTCCGGGTGCTGTCCATCTGCGCGATGGTCCGGCGCACGCTGGCTTCCACTTCCTTCTGGTCGACCTTCGCCTTCTTCTTCTTGGATCGGCGTCGCCGCCCGCGGGCGTCTCCATCCCCCTTTGCCACCCTGGCCGTGGAGGACTGGTCCTTCTTCTTGGCCGCCGGTTCCGCTTCGGTCTTCGGCTTGCTCCCGCGCGGGGCGTCCTTCACCGCCTTCGGCTTGGCGGACGTCTCCGACGCGGCCATTTTCTTCTTGCGGTCCTGTTCCTTACGCGCCGCCAGTTTCTCCTGCTCGAACCGCATATTGACATCGAGGACCATCTTCTCGTCCATGATGCTCATATGGCTCTTCACCGTGTGGTCCAGGTCACGAAGCATCTGGACGAGCGCGTTGCTGGATATATTGTACTGCTTGGCTACTTCGTATATTCTTTTAGACGCCATATGCGAAAAAGTTTCCTCTGTACGTGCCGGTCGTCCCGGCCGGGGCTCATGCTGGAGATGCCTTCTTCAGCATTCCGCTCGCGAAATGCCGGTCTGATATGGAAATCACCGCTTTGGGCGCCCGGTTCAGACACGCGCCCAGTTCCAGGCTGGTATGACATTCGAGCACGGGTACGCCCCGTGTACCCGCCAGTCTCCTGAACGAGCGTTTCGTTCCCTCGGAGGCATCCGAGGCCAGGATGACAAGCCGGGACTTGCCGCCGTGAATGGACTTCTTAACTGCTTCGGCGCCGCCCTTTACCTGTCCGGCGCGCACGGCAAGGCCCAGCAGGCCGGTTACGGATGGATTATCGCTTTTCTGCAAGACTGCAGATCCTTTACGTTTACTGCACCGCGGTAATGATCTTGCCGGCCGTCACGCCGCCGATCCCTGAAATGGCCTGAAGTTCGTCGGCCGTCGCTTGCTGCAGGGACTCCACCGTCGTGTAACCGGCGTCCTCCAGCTTCTGGGCCAGCTTCTCCGAGATGCCGTCGACTTCGGCAATCGATCCGGCTTCTTCCGATTCGGAGTCATCCGCGCCGAAAGTCTCGGAGATGAGCTGCTTCTCGAGGTCCGAACGCTTGATCAGATCGATATTCCATCCGGTGAGTTTGACTGCGAGCCGGGCATTCTGGCCCGCCTTCCCTATGGCCAGCGAGAGTTGGTCATCCTCGACGACCACGCGCATGTCCTTTTTCTCGATGTCCAGGATCTGGACCTGTGCTACTTCGGCGGGACGCAGCGCCTGGGTCACGAAGGAGGACGGATCGTTGCTCCAGGGCACGATGTCGATACGTTCGTTATTGAGTTCACGGACGACCGCCTGTACTCTGGTGCCCTTCATACCCACGCACGCCCCGACCGCGTCGACCCGTTCATCGTGCGAGAGGACGGCGATCTTGGACCGGTCGCCGGGCTCCCGGGCAGATGCCTTGATTTCCACGATACCCTCGTGTATTTCCGGCACTTCCATTCGGAACAGGAGTTCGAGGAAAGCCTCGCAGCTTCGCGAGAGAATGACCTGGGGACCCTTTATGTCGTTCTGCACGTCCAGAATATAGGCGCGGATGGTCTCGCCCTGCCGGTACCTTTCCCGCCGAATCTGCTCGCGCCACGGAAGCAACGCCTCGGTGCGCTCGATCTTGACGATGATATTGCCCCGGTCCACCTGCTGGACGCTGCCGATTATGATCTCGTTGACCCGGTCTTTGTACATCTCATAGACGTTTTCCCGCTCCGCCTCCCGGACGCGCTGCACGACGACCTGTTTCACCGACTGTATCGCGTTGCGGCCGAACTCTTCGAAGGACAGAGCCTGTTCGACCCTTCCCCCGATTTCCGCCTCCGGATCCATCCCCTTCGCCGTTACGAGGCTGATCTGCGTCTCGGGATCCTCCACCTCGTCCACAACCTCCCAGACCGCAGCCATCTCGATCGTTCCCAGTTGTTCGTCGATCCGCACATCGACGTTGTCGTCGCCCGTGCCGAATCGCTTCTTCGCAGCCGTGATCAGGCCGGTCTTCACCGTGTCCCAGACCACTTCGCGCTCCACGTTCTTCTCACGGATGATCTGTGCCAGCGCCTCGATGACCTCGTAATTCATTACCAGTGGCTCCCTCTCCTAACCGTTCTCCCATCCATGGTCCAGTTCCCGGTGGGCTTTACTGATGCTTGCGACGGAAATACGATGTTTTACGTCGCCACAGACGATTTCAACCGTGCCGTCCTCAATGCCTTCGAGCCGTCCTGTCCGGGTGACCGGTCCGCCGTCGTCGTCCACGGTTACGACCTTTACCCGTTTACCGAGCGCTTTCCGGTAGTCTCTTTCCGTCTTGAACGGCCGGTCCAGGCCAGGTGAAGAGACTTCGAGCGTATAGCGGGATGGAATGGGATCTTCCAGATCGAGCAGGTTGGACAATTCGCGATTGATTGCCACACAGTCGTCTATCGTGACGCCACCCGGCTTATCGATCAGCAGCCTGAGGATGTAATTGCCCTGCCTACCCGCCAGTTCCATTTCCACCCATTCGAATCCGGCTTCGTCGACGATCGGCCTGGCGAGTGACGAGACGTTCCGAAGGATTGAATCACGGTCAGTTTCCATCGCGCATTTTCGAGTTTCAGCACGAAAAACACATAAAAAAAAGCGGGCACTACTTCGCCCACTTCTGCAGCACCGCTCTAATATATGGGGGCATATTAAACCAAGCAAGCAAAAAGTTTTACGTCGATTCCCGCCCCCTTCACTGACGGCTTCGAAAAAGTCCTTGGATCGGGAAAAGACACAAAATATGTTTAGTTATTAAAGAGACATCATAAGGGCATGGTCCAGACGGTCCGGGAGACGCCAGATGAAAAAGGCGGTATGCTATATCAGGGTCGGTCCGATGGAGACCCGGAAGCATCCCTTTCGAAGGGCCGACCAGGAGAAGCGGCTCAGGTCCTACTGCGCGGAAAACGATCTCGATATCATGCTGGTTATACCCGACATCCGAGTCGAGGCGTTCATCCCGCTCGAGGAACGGCTGGGTGGCCGGGACCTGGCCAACACGGTAGAGTCGAAGGGCATCCAGCATATCGTTATCTGGCGACTCGACCGGCTGTTCAGGTCGGCGGCCGAAATGTCGGGTTGCCTCGGGGCCTGGTCCGGCGCGGGCATCGTATGCCACGTGCTCGATCTCGACGGCATGTCCATCCGCACCGACCGGGAACAGGGGAAGGTGGTGCTGAGCACGCTCAACGTGCTGGCCGGGTTGGCCCGCGACCTGCCCGCCGAGCGGACGAAGAACTGGATACGGAAAAAAAAGAACAACCGGTTCGTTTACGGCGCGATCCCTTACGGATACGACCTGTCCGGCAATCAACTGGTGCCCAACTCAAGGGAGCAGGAGATCATCAGGCGGGTGAAGCACTGGCGTGCCGAGGGCCGGAGCCTGCGCAAGATCGCGGATGAACTCAATGAGCAGAGGGTGCCCACCAAACGCGCATCGTCGGTTTCAAGGGAAACCCGTTGGTATGCGTCCACGGTAAGTTATCTGCTGAAAAACGAACTTTACCTTGGCGAAGAAGACGATGATGGCCAGGCAGGAGGGCGGGGCTGATCCGCGGGGGATATACGCCAGCAATGGCTGATCCGCGGGGGATATACGCCAGCAATGGCTGATCCGCGGGGGATATACGCCAGAGAGGATTCGAACCTCTGACCTACGGCTCCGGAGGCCGTCGCTCTATCCAGCTGAGCTACTGGCGCAAGCTTTTCATGCGGCAATATAACGGGCGATGAAGAGCCCTGTCAATCCATTTAAGGGTTGGCGACGGGTTCCGCAAGCCTGCCGGCCGCACCCCGGGCGTCGGTCGACAACACTTCCATTTCGACGAAGGTGTTCACCTGCTCCGACCGCCCATCGAACCAGCATCTGAGACCGTGGTCCGTTCTCCCCGTCATGCCCCGATCGTGCGCGCCGTGCGGGCCAGTCGGACTGTGCGCGCCAGACAGGTCATCCGGAACGTGCGCGCCGACCTGGCCGTCCGGGCCAGGCGGACCAGGCGGTCCAGGCGGACCACTGTATTCATCCTCGACCAATACGGGCAGGACCCTGCCCCTGAAACGGCTGTGGTAGGCCGCTGATTTCCGATCGCTCAACGTCCGAAGCAACTGGCTGCGTTCCCGCGCCGTCGAAGGGGGCACCTGGTCCGGCATGCGTGCCGCCCGGGTATGGTCCCGCCTGGAATAGGAAAACACGTGGAAATAGGCAAAGGGAAGGTGGTCCAACCAGTCGTACATACGTTGGAAGGAGGCGTCGGTCTCGCCCGGGAACCCGACCATGATGTCGGCGCCGATACAGATATCGGGCACCGCGTCCACGAGCCGGCAGACCACGTCCTCGGCCTGACCGGCCGTATACGTCCTGCGCATGGCGCGCAGCAGGCTGTCGTCGCCATGTTGCACGGCCAGGTGCGTGTAACGGCACAGTCTCGGCGCGTGGTTCCCGAGCAGATCGATCAATTCCCGGTTCACCGCCGTGGGCCAGATGGAACTCAACCTCAGGCGGGGCAGTCCGGTCTGCTCCAGGATCTGACGGACGACCGAGTTGAGCGTGACGGGCGTGGGCAGATCGGTACCGTATTCGCCGAGGTGAACGCCAGTGAGTACGATTTCGGCGTAACCTCTGTCTATCAGGGTATGGACCTGGCGCAGCGCGGTGTCCGGAGGCAGGCTGCGGTGACGGCCGCGGGCCCAGGGTATGATGCAGAACGAGCAGAACTGGTCGCAACCGTCCTGGAGCTTCAGCATGGCCCGTGTTCGGTCTTCGAAGGCCGAAACGTCGAGACGCTCGTCGAATCGCGACATCTCCGCCCGCCGCGTCACCTGGGAAACAGGCGGATCGTCCGCGCGCATGCTCAGCACGCGGTCGACGAGCCCGCCCTTCTCCGCGTTGCCGAGGACGAGGTCAACGCCCTCGATTGCCAGAAGCTGGTCTGGATGAGTCTGGGCGTAACAGCCCGTCGCTACGACGATGGACTCGGACCGGCGACGAACGGCCCGGCGAAGCGTCTGCCGGGCCCGCGCGTCGGCCTGGTTCGTCACCGTGCAGGTATTGACGACGTAGACATCCGCGGGCCCGTTGAAGGGCACAACGCGAAAGCCCCGGGAAACGAACTGTTCGCGAATGGCCTCGGTCTCGTACTGATTCAGACGGCAGCCGAGCGTATGCAGGGCCACCGTTGGAGAAGCATCCGCCAAGGCCACGGCCTGATGAGCCACTGAAACCTCTGTCCCGTGGGTCATGCGCCGGCGATCAACCGTCCGTCTCTTCCGAGCTCGCGGCGCTTACTTCCACCGCCGCCACATCGCCGATCACGGTGCTCGCGACGGGGTGTTTGCTCAGATAGTCGTCGATTTCGGCCCGCTCCCGATCGCGGAAGTAAGCCTTGACGCTCAGCACGACCCGGCGGTTCTTCCCATCGAATTCGATGACCTTAAGCGGAATCTCCTCGCCTTCCTTGAAAGCGTCGCCCGGCCGTTTGATTTCAGGATGATTGAGCTGCGAAATGGGGACGAATCCCTCCACTTCGTGCGAAAGCTCCACGACCACACCCCGTTCAAGCAGGCGGATGATGACGCCCGTCGTCTCGGTGTTTACCGGGTATACCTCGGCAAGCGAAAGCCAGGGATCCTCGGTGACCTGCTTGATTCCGAGGGATACGCGCCGGGCATCGGGATCGATGTTGAGGACCATGACGTCGATCTCCTCACCCTTCTTGACGACTTCACTCGGGTGCTTGATGCGTCGCGTCCAGGACATGTCGGAGATATGGACCAACCCGTCTATGCCCTCCTCGATTTCCACGAAAGCGCCGAACGCGGTGATGTTGCGCACGCGCCCCCGGATCATGGTATTCACGGTGTACCGATCGTTGAGCGACTGCCACGGGTCCGGCTGGGTCTGTTTCATACCCAGGGAGATCTTCTCGTTCTGCTGATCCACCTTGAGGACGACGGCGTCCACGTTCTCGTTGACTGTTACCATCTTCGACGGATGGGTCACGTGCTTCGTCCATGACATCTCCGATATGTGAATCAGCCCCTCGACGCCCCGTTCGAGCTCCACGAAGGCGCCGTAGTCGGTGATGCTGACGACCCGCCCGGTAATTTTCGAACCAACAGGGTATTTCTCCTCGACGTTCGCCCACGGATAGGGCTCGAGCTGCTTGAGGCCAAGCGAGATGCGCTCCCGTTCACGGTCGAATTCCAGGATGGCCACGGTAATCTCGCTGCCGATCGTCACCAGTTCGGAAGGGTGGCCGATGCGTCCCCACGAGATATCCGTGATGTGCAGCAGTCCGTCGATGCCGCCCAGATCCACGAAAGCGCCGAAATCCGTGATGTTTTTGACCACGCCCTTGCGTACCTGCCCGCGGTCCAGTTCGGCGATGATGGCCTGCTTCTGGCGCTCCTTCTCCACCTCGAGCACCACGCGGCGCGACACTACGATATTCCTGCGGCTCTTGTTCAGCTTGATGATCTTGAACGGAAGCTTTTCTCCGATAAACTGGTCCAGGTTCGGCGTCTGCTTCAGGGCCACCTGGGAACCGGGCAGGAAAGCGTCCACACCGAACAGGTCGACCACCAGGCCGCCCTTGATGCGCCTCAGGATCTGACCTTCCACCACGGCGCCTTCTTCGTGGGCGTCCTTGATCTTGTCCCACACCTTCATGAAATCGGCTTTTTGTTTCGACAGTACGACCTGCCCTTCCTGGGCTTCGATATCCTCCAGGAAGACCTCGATGTCCTGGCCGACTTCGAGCTCGTCCGGGTCGGTGAACTCGGACAGCGAGATCGCGCCTTCCGACTTGAATCCTACGTCGATAATGACTTCACCGTTCTCAACAGCGATTACGTGGCCGGGAACGATCTCGCCTTCCACGATATCCTTCAGGGTCTCGTCGTACATCTGGAACATCTGCTCGTATTCTTCGAGTTCCTGTTGATTCAGGTCCTGCTCATCCACCCACTTGGGCAGCCTGAAGGGCCGCTTCGGGGGAACGGGTTCGGTTTCGACGGCGGTCTCAGTCGCGACGGCAGTCTCCGATTCGGCGGGAGACTCCGCTGCCGCATCGGCCTCCGGTTCCGGCACGGGTGGTTCCGTGGATACCTCTTTAGCCGCCTCCGCGGACTGGACGGGTGAAGAAGACTCCTCGGTCTCCTCGACCTCGGATGTCTTCGGTGTGTCCTCTGGCATGTCAATCCTCCTTGATGAATGAAAACACGGACCGCCGTCACGCCGGGGCAGGTCCGCCCGAACAAAAACAGTCTTTCAACCGGTCAAACGGCCACCGGCTCCAGATCCTCGATTTCTCCTGGCGTTAAAACGCGCCATTTCCCGGCCGGCAGATCCCGGTCGGCCAGTCCGCCCAGGCGCACCCTGATCAACCGCTTCACGGGATGCCCCACACGGTCGCACATTCTTCGGACCTGACGCTTGCGTCCCTCGTGCAGCACGATCGAGAGCCAGGTGCAGTGCTTCGTGCGCCGAAGCTCCGCCACGCCCGCACTCGCCGTGGTCCGGCCGTCGATCTCGATCCCTTCTCTCAGCCTTCGCAGCGTGCCTTCACCCGGCACGCCCTTAACCAGTACGTGGTATTCCTTTTCGAAACCGAATCGGGGATGCATCAGCCTGTAACCCAAAGAACCGTCGTTGGTTAAGAGCAGAAGACCCTCCGTATCGCGGTCCAGCCGTCCAACGGGAAAGACGCGCTCCGGGATGTCCCGTATCAACGAGGCGACTGTCGGCCGGTTGAAGGGATCGCGCAACGTGGTCAGGTATCCCGCCGGCTTGTTGAGCAGATAACATCTCCGGGTTTCCGACGCCTTCAACGGCCTGTCATCGACCGTCACCACATCGGAATCGGGCTGAACCCGCGTGGCCAGGGAAACTACCTTCTCACCGTTCAGTTTAACCCGGCCGGCCAGGATCATCGATTCGCTGTGTCTCCTGGTGGCGACGCCCGCCCGGGCCATGTATCTATTCAGTCTCATCCCTGGATACGATCTTCCCATCCGTTTCGCCTGCAGTTGGCCCAGGTCCCGGGAACAGCGACGGGTCGGGCTCTTCGTCATCTTCGTCCAGCACGATATCCTGTTCCTTCAACAATTCGTTCAATTCGTCCAGCTTGGGCAGGTCCGAAAGCTTGTTCAGCCCGAAATACCTTAGAAAATCACTCGTTGTCGCATAGAGAATCGGCCGGCCGACGCCTTCCCCACGGCCAGCGATACGAATGAGGTTGCGGTCCAGCAGCGTACGCAATACGCCGTCGACATTCACACCCCTAATCGCCTCCACCTCGGACCGGCTGATGGGTTGCTTGTACGCGACGATCGACAGACATTCCAGGGCCGCCTGCGTCAGGCGGGATGGAATCCTGCCCCGGTAGAGCCGGCGTATCCATTTCGCGTAAGCCACCTTGCTGCTGAACTGGTAACCGTTGGCCACGAGCCGGATTTCGAAACCGTGGCCGCCCTGCGCATACCGCTCGTTCAGGGCTTCGATGCAATCTCCGATCAGTTCCTCGCCCACATCGTCCATGATGCGGCTGAGTTCATTCAGGCCAAGCGGCGCGTCACTCGCGAAAAGCACGGCTTCCGTGATCGCGCGGTATTCGTCGAGCTGTGCCTGGTCCATGATCAGTTTCTTCTGCATCCCGACTGTTTCCTCACGTCGATGGATTAACCGAATCGGACAGGGTCAGCCAGATCTCTCCAAGCGTATCGGTCTGCTCGAAGACCACCCTGTTCTGCCGGATCAGTTCCAGCAGGGCCAGGAATGTAACGATCAGAAAGGAGCGGGAGAGGTCTTCCTGGAACAGCGAGCTGAAAAAGAGGTTCTTCTGTTTCTTCAGATTATCCAGGATGTCGTCCATTCGGTCCTCGATCGATAAGGTCTCCCGCTCCACTGTGCGGTCGAAATCGTCTCTTGCACGGTCGAGCGTGAATCTGAAAGCCTGGAGCAGGTCCCAGAGATTCAGGTTGCCGACCAGACGGGTATCGAGCGTTTCCACTCCGTTCAGGTCTTCGTCCACGTTCTCCGCCGGCGGATGGTAGAACACATCGGCACTGCGGTCCTGATGCTCGTTTAGCACACCGGCCGCTTCCTTGAACTGCCGGTATTCCAGCAAACGCTGCACGAGTTCTTCCCGGGGGTCGACGGTCTCGTCTTCCTCCTCTTCGGACCTGCGGGGCAGGAGCATCTTAGACTTGATGCGCAACAGCGTCGCCGCCATGAGCAGGTACTCGCTGCCCACTTCGAGATCGAGTAATTTGAGCAGCTCGAGGTACTGAAGGTACTGCTGCGTGACCAGCGAGATGGGGATGTCGTAGATATCCACCTCGTGTTCCCTGATCAGGTACAGCAACAGGTCCAGCGGCCCTTCGAAGTGTTCGAGCCTTACCTGGTAGGCCATAGCATTTCTTCCGGCCGGTCGTTCTTGAGAAACAGGTAGGGGCGCCAGGACTGATGGTGAATTCCTATGAAATCCCGGATAAAATGAATCCTGCTGGGCGCCTTGGGCTTGCGTCTGAGCTCCATGTTCGCTTCTTCGGGGAGCCTGTCCCCTTTTTTATTGTTGCACCGCTGGCAGGCGCAGACCATGTTCTCCCAGCTGTCCGATCCTCCCAGGTACCTGGGCAGGACATGATCCACGGTCAGTGGGCCCCGCGTTGTGCTGCAATACTGGCACTGGTGGCCGTCCCGCTTGAGGATGTTCTTGCGGGACAGCATGATACCCTTGCTGGGAATGCGTACGAAGTTCACCAGCCGGACGATACTGGGCCGGTCGAACATCGTGTACACGCCCCGCACCGGTTCCGCGTATTTGTCAATGATCTCCGCCTTGCGCAGAAACACGAGGATTACCGCCCGCCTTGCCGTGCAAACACTCAAGGGCTCGTAGTTCTGGTTCAGAACGAGGACATGCTCGCTTACCATGCCTTGCACGCCTTTCCGGACCCCTTGTTCCTCCCTTGCGCTGTGATCCTGAAACGGTTACGGGATCGATTCCCGTTAAACCTAGACAATGTAGGTTTTTCAAGGGCTTACGTCAATAGTTTTCTTGGTGTGGACACGGGGCGGAAGTAACCGGAGATACGGCCTTTCCGCATTGTTCCGCATAGGTATCAGACCTCGCTTGCCGAACAGGACCGTTTATTGTAGATTAACCCGCCGCCGGAACGAGAACCGGCCGCCGGTGATCGAACCTTCCGCCGAAGCGCGAATCTGCCGCCGGAACCACCGGAGCGGAAAGGGATCCGATGCCGCGCAAGCTCCGATGTCGGACAAACTCCGATGCCGCGCAAGCTCCGATGTCGCGCAATCAATGGATGCCTGGAATGCAACCGACCCCATTCGAAGAACTCGTGGAAATCATGGCGAAACTCAGGTCGGACGGGGGATGTCCCTGGGACAGGGAACAGACCCACCAGACCCTGCGGCCGTACCTGATCGAGGAAGCCTACGAGGTGCTGGATGCGCTGGACAACGGCGGCGACGGCGACTTCCGGGACGAACTGGGCGACCTGCTCCTCCAGGTCGTATTCCATGCGCAAATCGCCGCCGAGGAGCGGCGGTTCGACGTCCACGACGTGGCCCGGGCAATCAACGAAAAGCTCGTGCGCCGCCATCCCCACGTTTTCGGAGACACGCGGGCCGACACGGCTGACGAGGTACTGACCAACTGGGAGAAGATCAAGCGGGAAGAGAAAGGGAGCCAAGACCGGAAGTCGGTGCTCGACGGACTTCCGGCGGGCATGCCGGCCCTGCTCCGAGCCTACCGCATCCAGGAAAAGGTCGCCCGGGTCAACTTCGACTGGGACGACGTGAAGGAGGTGCTTGACAAGGTCGGCGAAGAAATCGACGAGGTGCGACGCGCCCTGGAAAAGGGGGACAGAGCGAAAATCGAGGAGGAGATTGGAGACCTGCTGTTCTCCCTCGTGAACCTGTCCCGTCACCTGAACGTGCCCCCGGAAGACGCCCTTAGAAGGAGCAACGACAAGTTCATCCGGCGTTTCCGGTACATCGAAGCCGCCCTCGAACTCAAGGGAGACAGCCTGGAACGGGCCACCTTCGGGGAACTGGACGCGTTGTGGGACGAGGCCAAGCGAAGGGAATCGGATGATGGCGCCGGCTGAATCGGTACTCCAGTTCGGAAGCGGCCGGTTCCTCCGCGCTTTCGCCGACCTCTTCATCCACGAGGCCAGGCAGTGCGGCCAGTCCATCGGCCGGGTAGTCGTGGTCCAGTCCACGGGAAGCGGTCGTTCCAGGTTATTCAATGAACAGGACGGCCGTTACCACATCCGCGTCAGAGGTATCCGCGACGACAGGCGGATTGATGAAACCATCGAGGTGGGCAGCGTCTCGAGGGCTCTGAGCGCCAGGGACGACTGGGAAGCCGTGTTGGCCGTGGGACGCGATCCTTCCACCGAGTATATCCTCTCCAACGCTTCGGAGACAGGATACGACGTACCGGAATCGGAACGGCCGGACGGTTCGCCGCCGGATTCCTTCCCTGGCAAGTTGCTGCGGGTCCTCAAGGAACGCTACGAAAACGGCGGCGCGCCGGTGACCGTCATCCCCTGCGAACTGATCGACGAAAACGCCGGGGTCCTGCGCCGGCTTGTCCGGACGCTGGGACGCGTATGGAAGCTCGGGGACGGTTTCCTGGACTGGATGGATGGGCGTGTGGTCTGGCTGCATACGCTCGTGGACCGGATCACAGTCGAACCGCCCGCGGATTTTCCCAATCCCCACGGCGACGGGCTTCTGGCGCTGACCGAACCCTTCGCGTTCTGGGCCCTGGAGGACCGGCCGGACGCCGCCCCGTTCATCGAGCATCCGGCACTGGTGCGGACGCGTGACGTCCGTCCGTACGCGCTGCGCAAGATGAGGGTGCTCAACGGCGCCCACACGGCGCTGGTGTGCCGGGCCATGCCGCTGGGCATCTGGACCGTCCGGGAGGCGGTGGATCACGTGGAGACGGGACCCTGGCTGCGGGAACTGATGCTCGAGGAAATCGTGCCGTCGCTGCCGGACGAGGTGGAAGACGCCCGCACTTTCGCGGAAGACTGCATCGAACGGTTCCGAAACCCATTCCTCGACCACCGGCTCGAATCAATCGCCACAGACCATGAAACCAAGGTGAAACTGCGGCTATTGCCGACCTTCGAAGCATACGTCGACAAGTTCCAGCGCAAACCGCCGCTGCTCTCCGCCCTGCTCACCTGAAAAGCGAGTCCTGACCACATGCCGACCATCGTACTCGAAGAACCCGGCCGTTTTGTCCTTGAGCATACCCCCGAGCCCACGCCTCCGGGTCGCGGCGAAGCCCTGGTGCGCATCAGGCGGGTCGGGATCTGCGGGACGGACCTCCATGCCTTCGAGGGAACGCAACCCTTCTTCGACTATCCCCGCATCCTGGGGCACGAACTGGGCGTGGAGATCCTCGCGACGGGTCCGGACGCGTCTCTGGTCCGTCCCGGCGACCACTGCGCCGTCGTACCTTACATGGATTGTGGAGATTGCGTGCCGTGCCGCATGGGCAAGACGAACTGCTGTTCGAATCTGGACGTCCTGGGCGTCCACGTGGACGGCGGCATGCGGGACGTCCTGACACTCCCCGCCGCGAAGCTGCTGCGATCGGATGTCCTGTCCCTGGAACAGCTGGCCCTGGTGGAGACGCTGAGCATCGGCGCCCACGCCGTGGACCGGGCCGCGATCGAGGAAGGCGAAACCGTCCTGCTCATCGGCGCCGGGCCCATCGGCCTATCCGTACTGACGTTCGCGCTGCTGGCCGGGGCGCGGGTGATCCTGCTTGAGATCAGCCCGCGGCGCATCGAATTCTGCAAGCGGCGTTACGACCTCTTCGAGGTGATTTCCAGCACCGCCGACGTGGAGTCGAAGCTGTACCGGTTGCTGGGCGGCGAACTGCCCACGGCCGTCTTCGACGCCACCGGACACGCCGGGTCCATGATGCGGGCCCACGAGTACGTATCCAACGGCGGACGTCTGGTCTACGTAGGAATCACCGGTTCGGAGATCACGTTCGACGGACCCGGTTTTCACCGGCGGGAGATGACCCTGCTCAGCAGCCGGAACGCCCGCGCGTCAGACCTGCAGCGGGTCATCGGCCATATCGAGTCCGGCCGGGTCGACACTTCGCCCTGGATTACCCATACGGCCGGTCCGGAACGCATGCTGGCGGACTTCCCCACGTGGCTCGACCCCGACAACGGCGTGGTCAAGGCCGTGCTCGAAATGGCTTGATCCCGGCATAGGGTCTTTACTGTTCCACCTGCCTCAAGACAGGGCGCGAACTATCGCTTGGTTTATGTTCGACGGATAACGTATCATGAAAACGGGCGAAGGATAGGCCGCCGTCGTTTGTCAAAGAAACATCGATAGATCAAGGAGAAGCACCATGGACAAGCAGACCCTGATTGACAATTTGAACGGAGACCTGGCGGCCGAGCTGGGCGCAATCATACAATTTACCATTTACGCGGCCAAGGCCAGCGGTCCCTACCGTCCCGAACTGTCGAAGTTTTTCCTCGACGAGGTGCCGGACGAACAGCTTCACGCGCAGTATCTCGCCAATAAGATCGTGGTGCTGGGCGGCGAACCCACGACCGTACCCCGGCCTATCAAGGTCAGCGACTCGAACCGGGCCAACCTGGAGACGATGCTCGAAGACGAACTCACGATCGTCAAGCGGTACGTTCAGCGGCGTGCAGAGGCGGAAGCGTACGGAGATTACGGACTCATGGTCCAGCTGGAAGACATGATTCGCGACGAGAGCAGCCACGCCGAAGAGGTTGAGCGCATATTGCGAGACTGGCCCTTGTAACCCCAACCGCGGCTTGTAAATGATCAGATTCATCTGGAAGTGGTTCGTTCGGCTGTCGGTCGCTGTTGCGGCCATTCTCGTCGTGATCCTGTCATACGCCGCGGTGACAAATCGTCCCATGCCCGAGCATTCATTCACACAGACGGACCGTCCCCTGGTGATCGCGCACCGTGGAGGCGCCGCACAGTGGCCTGAAAACACCCTGTACGCCTTCAGAAACGCCATTGAATCCGGTGCGGACGCCCTGGAATTCGACGTGCATGCCACCAGCGACGGCAAACTGGTCGTCATACACGATGCCACGGTGGACCGCACGACCGACGGATCGGGCCGCGTCGACGGGATGACCTGGGCGGCATTGCAGGAACTCGACGCGGGATACCACTGGACGCCGGACGACGGCGCGAGCTTTCCCTACCGGGGCATGGGATTGAAAGTGCCTTCGCTCGCAGAAGCGCTTTCCACGCTCACAGATGCAAGAATGATCATCGAACTGAAGGCCGTATCCAACGCCGCAAGGGAACGCTTCTCGCATGTCATCGGAGCGAGTTCGAATCCGGAACGCAAGGTCATCGCGTCGTTTCAGGGCGAGAGTGTCAAATACATACGGGACAACAACCCGGGAATCGCCACGTCGTCCACGGCCGGAGAAGTGCTCCTGTTCTGGGTGCTGAATACCGCCCGTCTCGGGTTTGCCTTTGTGCCCGAGGGAGAAACGATGCAGGTGCCGCCGAGCTTCCGGGATCTGACCATGGTGAACGAACGGTTCGTTTCGGGCGCTCACCGGCACAATGTGGACGTGTACGTGTGGACCATCAACGAGGAAGCAGACATGAAACGCCTAATCGAACACGGTGTAGATGGTATCATCACGGATTATCCGGACCGTCTCCTGAGCCTGCTGGGAAGAGGTCCCGGGCAGCCAGAAGGGGACCGGACCAGCGAGGAGCCGCCCGGATCATGACTGAACAGCCCATTCTGGCAGTCCGTGGACTGTGCAAGACCTACGCGAGCGGCGGCGGGACGCTGCACGTGTTGCGCGATGTCGATTTCGAGCTGATGCCGGGGGCGTCCCTGGCGATCATCGGGCCATCGGGCAGCGGCAAGACCACGTTGCTCGGACTCTGTGCCGGACTGGACCGGGCGACGACCGGTTCGGTATCGCTGAACGGGATTGTCCTGGACGACCTTGACGAGGACGAAAGGGCTCGCGTGCGGAATCGATGCGTGGGCTTCGTCTTCCAGAATTTCCAGCTCATTCCCACGCTCACGGCCCTCGAGAACGTCATGGTTCCCGCGGAACTGCGCGGCGAAAAGGGCGTAGACGGCCGGGCCATGGAACTGCTCGATCGCGTGGCGCTGTCCGATCGCTCCTCACACTATCCGGTGCAACTGTCCGGCGGCGAACAACAGCGCATCGCCCTGGCCAGGGCGTTCATCAACCGGCCGTCTCTGCTCTTCGTGGACGAGCCGACGGGCAACCTGGACGCGGAGACGAGCGCACGGGTGGAAGACCTGCTATTCGATTTGAACGAAGAATCGGGAACGACCCTCGTGACGGTGACCCACAACCCCGATCTGGCGCGCAGATCGCAGCGGATCATCCGGTTAGACGGGGGCCGTATCGTCGAAGACTACCACACGGAAAACGCGGGTTATCCTGAAATCCATCCCCTTTCTCTCACCTCCGAAACCTAGACATGTCTTCTCCTTCTCCGAACGAACACGCACCGTTGCGCCTGAAGTGGCTGCTGAATATGGCCTGGCGGGACAGCCGGACCTACCGGCGCCGCCTGCTGCTTTACATGTCGTCCATTATCCTGGGCACGGCGGCGCTCGTTTCGATCAGGACCCTCGGCGACAGCATGCGGACCGCGGTCAACCTGGAATCCAGGGCGCTGTTAGGCGCCGACCTCGACATAAACACCCGCCGGGCGTTCTCCGATTCGGCCGAAGTCTTCCTCCGAAGCCTGGGTGGAGCGCAGTCCCGCCAGACAAGTTTTGCTTCCATGGTCGCCTTCCCCCGATCCGCTTCGTCGCGCCTCGTGCAGGTCCGTGCCCTCGAGGGTGATTTCCCCTACTACGGCGAACTGGAGACGTCCCCTCCGGACGCCGCACAACGCTTCAGGACGCAGGGTTCGGCACTCGTGGACGACAACCTGATGATCCAGCACGGCGCGGAGGTCGGCGACTCCATTCGTGTCGGCTTGAGGACCTTCGAGATCGAGGGACGGCTGATTGCCATACCGGGCGAAACGGCGGCCATGAGCACCATCGGTCCCCGCGTCTACATACCCCTGGCGGATCTGGAGTCCACGGCGTTGATCCAGCCCGGAAGCAGAGCGACCTACCGGGCGCTTTTCAGGTTCGACGATAGCGTAGACGTGCAGGCACTGGTGGATTCCCACGGCACGGACACGGCGGCGCGGTGGGGCATGGACTGGGATACCGTGGCCGACCGGCAGGCCGGCCTGGAACGATCCCTGGGCAATCTGTACCGGTTTCTGAACCTGAGCGGTTTCATTGCCCTGATCCTCGGGAGCGTAGGCGTTGCGAGCGCCATCCATACCTACGTGAGACGGAAGCGGGGCACCATCGCCGTACTGCGCTGCCTGGGTGCGGAAGGGCGGCATACCGTCACCATCTACGTCATCCAGGCCGTATCCATCGGTGTAATCGGCTCGTCGATCGGCGCGGCCGCGGGATTTCTTGTACTCGGGGTCCTGCCGGCGCTGATACAGGACTTCGTTCCATTCGAACTGGATATCCGCTATTCATTCCTGCCCGTCCTCCAGGGCATGGGCCTCGGTCTGCTCATGGCCCTGCTTTTCGCCCTCCTCCCGCTCATCGCGGTTAGAGACATCTCACCGTTGCTTACGCTCCGTTCATCGGTCGAAACGCCATCCCGGGGCGCCCGTGATCCGTGGCGCCTGGCGCTGATTGCCGTGCTAGTCACCGGGATCGTGCTTTTCTCCGTCACCCAGTCCCGCCAATGGTATCAGGGCGTGGGATTCGCGGCGGGGCTGATAGTCGCCTTCGCCCTGTTGAGCTTCGTCGCCCGCGGCCTCATAGCGACGGCTCGCCGTCTGTTGCCCGCGCGTTGGCCGTACGTATGGCGGCAGGGCATGGCCAATCTCTTCAGGCCGGACAACCAGACCGTTACGATGGTGGTGGCCCTCGGGCTGGGGGCTTTCCTGCTGACGACCCTCTACCTCCTTCAGTTTTCCCTGGTCGGACACATTTCCCAGGTCGGAGGGGAGAGGCAGTCGAACATGGTCCTGTTCGATATCCAGCCGGATCAGCGGGATGATATCGTCGAATCGCTTGAACGCAACGGGCTCCCGGTCATGCAGCAAACGCCCGTCGTCAGCATGCGCCTGGCCGGTTTGAATGGACGCACGACTGCTGAGATCATGCAGGATTCCACGGGCCGGTCGCCCCGGTGGGCGCTGCGGCGGGAATACCGGTCTACCTATCGGGGCCACCTGGAGGACGCGGAAACGCTCCTGGATGGCACGTTGCAGCCCCGCGTCGACGGAGAGCACGATGCAGTGCTGGTTTCCGTGGAAAAAAGCATAGCGGACCGGCTCGGAGTGGGTATCGGGGACGAGATCGTGTTCGATGTGCAGGGCGTACCGGTCAAGACCACCGTAGGCAGCCTGAGGGCCGTCGACTGGCAGCGCGTTCAACCCAACTTTTTTATGGTTTTTCCCGAGGGTGTGCTGGAAGAAGCGCCCCAGTTCCACGTGATCGTGACGCGTATCGACGATCCGCAGGTTTCCGCCCGTTTTCAGCAGGAAACGGTAAGCAGGTTCCCCAATGTATCCATGATCGACCTCAGCCTCATCCTGGGCACCTTGAACGACATCCTCGGGAAGGTCTCCCTCATCGTCCGTTTCATGGCGCTGTTCAGCGTATTCACCGGCGTGATCGTGCTGGTTGGCGTCGTAACGAACAGCCGGTTGCAGCGGATGCAGGAGAGCGTGCTCCTGAAAACGCTGGGAGGATCCCGAAACCAGATTCTCAAGATCATGTCGATCGAGTACCTGTTCCTGGGGGTGATCGGCGCCGTTACGGGCGTTGTGCTGGCCTATGCCGCGACATGGATTCTTGCCACATTCGTCTTCAATATCTCCTTCATTCCGGCATTCATCCCCGTAGTGGCCGTGATCGGCGGGATATCGGCGATCACCATCACGGTGGGCATGCTCGCCAGCACCGGAATCTACCGTCAGTCCCCGCTGGAAGTGCTTCGCTCGGAGATCTAGCGCACTACGGACTCAGGTCCTCCAGGACCGGTTTGAGAATCTTCCACACGTTCTCCGCCAGAATCGCGTGCCCTTCGGCCGTCGGGTGGATACCGTCGGGCAGATTCAGTTCAGGTATGCCGCCGACGCCCTGGAGCAGGAAGGGAATCAGCGGGGTGTTTTCCGATTCGGCCAGTTCAGGATAGATCGCCTTGAAGGCCGAGGTGAATGCAGTTCCCATGTTCGGCGGCGCCTGCATGCCTGCGAGAATGATCTTCGTATCGGGATACCGGTCTTTTACACGGAGGATGATCGCCCGCAGATTCCGCCGGGTGACACGGGGGTCGACGCCCCTCAGGCCATCGTTGCCGCCGAGTTCCAGCACAAATACGTCCATCCTGTTCTGCAGCACCCAGTCGATTCGGCTCAATCCACCCGCCGTGGTCTCGCCCCCCACCCCGCCGTTAATCACCCGGAACGGCCAGCCGAGCTGGTCGATCTTCTCCTGGATTACCTGAGGATACGCCTTGTCCGGATCGATCCCGAACCCCGTCGTCAAGCTGTCGCCATAAAACAGTACGGTCATGTGAGGACGGCCGTTCACCGGCTCCTGGAAGGCGTCTGGCGACGCGAGGGGGAGCAGCCATATCAACAGGGGTATAAGCATGGTGGAATCACTCCAGTATCGATAAGACAACAACGTGCATTGTGGATAAACTCACGTACAAATCCTGTGTAAGACCATGGTATCCCTGGGTGGGACGTCCTCATTTTAAGAAACCTCTGGGAAATGACACAAAACCAGGGTTAATCGCTTGACGGCATACCCCCCACTCAGGTAGTATGTTAGTATAACCCCAGTCCTTCATTCCATAAAGACCATTTCCCGCCAAAACGTCTGATACGATGCGAAGCAAACCTGCTTATCGCCATCTGCTGGTTTTGACCAAATTCCTTGCGGCGCTGGCCGCGATCGGTCTCTTCGCAACCCTGTTGAACGACCTCTCCATCACCCGCAACGCATCCGCCCGGTTATACTACCTGGCCGACGAAACACCCGAATGCCAGGTGGCCCTCGTGCTGGGCACCTCCAAGTACGCCGAGGGGAACGTCAATCGATATTATCGCACGCGCATCGAGGCAGCCGCCGAACTGTTTCACGCCGGCCGGGTCCGCGCCATCCTCGTCAGCGGCGACGCTTCCACGAAGTACTATGACGAGACGACGACCATGCAGCGTGACCTGATCGAACTGGGCGTGCCGGAAGACTACATTCTGCTCGACTACGCCGGGGTCAGGACCCTGGACTCCGTGTTTAGGGCGAAGCAGGTGTTCGGCCTGGACCGCGTCACGGTCGTTTCGCAGCAGTTTCACTGCGAACGGGCGTTATACCTCGCGGACGGCGTCGGTCTCGCCGCGACGGGTTTCTGCGCGGAAGACACTCCTCACTCCAGTTCCCTGCTGATGCGGGGACGCGAAACGCTGGCCAGGGTGATGGCATTCGCCGACCTGAACATCCTCGATACCCAGCCCCGTTCCATGGAACCTGGCGAACGGGCGAGCAGATGAGCATCGGCCGCGCGACGTGACGTCGAAGCGCGACGTGACGCCGAAGCATGACGTGACGCCGAAGCATGACGTGACCTCGACGCGCGACGTGACGCCGAAGCACGACGTGACGCCGAAGCACGACGTGACGCCGACATTCCACTTGTCCTGACCTCCCTCCACGTATACATTTCGATTTTCTTTTTTGCGTCCCTTCGACTCCCATTCCCGCCACGGAATGAAACGTGGAGGTGTGTGTTTGGATTTCGACACGTCGTTCGAACAGGCACGAGCATTGGACCGCCACGATCAACTGGGCAAGTTCCGGGAACGATTCCTGATCGACGACCCCGGCCTGATATACCTGGATGGCAATTCCCTTGGACGGGTTCCGAAAGACTCCGTCGCCCTGATGGACCGGCTGGTCCGGCATCAGTGGGGAAACCGCCTGATCCGTGCCTGGAATGACGAATGGATGGGGCTTTCCAGGCGTATCGGCGCAAAGCTGGCCGGACTGATCGGCGCTTTGCCGGACGAAGTAATCATCGCCGACTCCACTTCGGTCAACCTGTTCAAGCTGATTGCCGGCGCGCTCAAGGAACGGCAGGGACGGCGTAAGATCGTGACCGACCGCGTTAATTTCCCATCCGACATCTATATCCTGAAGGCCGTGGCGGACCTGCTCGATCCCGCGTACGAACTGGTTGTTCTCCCGGTGGACAACGGCTTTGCCGTATCCGATGAGGCCCTGGAACGGGCCATCGACGACGATACCGCCCTGGTGCTCCTTTCTCACGTCATGTACAAGTCCAGTTACATGTACGACCTTGCGCGGATAACCGAAATCGCACATAGGCGGGACGCGATGATCCTGTGGGACCTGAGCCATTCCGCCGGCGTCGTACCCATGGCGTGTCACGACCTGGGTATCGACCTGGCGGTGGGTTCCACGTACAAGTACCTGAACGGCGGCCCGGGCGCGCCGGCGTTTCTTTATGTCCGGGACGACCTGCAGTCCCGGCTGATCAACCCGGTTTCAGGCTGGTTCGGCCACCGGAAGCAATTCTATTTCGATACCGAATTCGAACCGGCGGCGGGCATAGACCGCTATCTCACGGGCACGCCGTCCGTCCTGTCGCTTGCCATGATCGAACCCGGTGTGGATCTCACGCTCGAAGCCGGCATCGGTCCCATTCGTACCAAGTCGATCGATCAGTCGGAGTACCTGGTATCCCTCTGGGAATCCGTGCTGAAGCCACTCGGGTTCAGACTGAACTCTCCGCGGAACGGCGACCGCAGGGGGTCGCACGTCTCATTCGGCCATGACGAGGGATACCGCATCGACCAGGCCATCCGGGAAGAGAAAAAGGTCATTTCAGATTTCCGAATGCCGGACAACATCAGGCTGGGCATCGCGCCGCTTTACACGACTTACGAGGAACTGAACAACGCCGTGCAGGCGCTGGCCGAGGTCGTGACCTCCGGCTCCTTCAGGCAATACAGCGACGTGATCGAGGGAGTGACGTGAGGATGTCCGGCCCCGTACAGATCAATATACCTTCCATTATCTTCACCGGCGCCGGCGCTTTCGATGAAGCCGTCCCACAGGCCAAACGCAGCGGACTTAAGAACGTCCTGGTGGTCTCAGATCCCTATCTGGTCGAACAGGGCCTGCCCGCGCGAATCGTGGAACAATGCCGCCAGGCGGACCTTGCTGCCCATGTATACGGGGGCGTGACACCGGAACCCACGGATGTGAACGTGGAGGAAGGATTGGCCGTATTCCGGTCAAACGGCTGCGACGCCGTCATCGCGATCGGCGGCGGAAGCAGCATCGACGCCGGCAAGGGTATCGCGGTCATGGCCACCAATGACGGGCCCCTGTCCGAATACGCCGGCTATCACCGCATACCCCGCCCCGGCGTACCGCTGTTCGCTATTCCCACTACCGCAGGCACCGGAAGCGAAATGACCCGCGTGACCGTCATTTCGGATACACTTCGCAACGTGAAGATGATGATGCTGGATGCGCACCTGCTGCCCACCGCGGCCTTCGTCGACTACACCCTGACCCTGTCCATGCCCCCGTCGCTCACGGCCAACGTGGGCGTGGATACCCTGACGCACGGGATCGAAGCGTTCGTCTCCCGCAAGGCGGGCACGATGACGGACCCGCTCGCCCTCGCCTGCGTCGGCCTCGTCGGCAGGCACCTCGAGCGGGCCTGGCGCCAACCCGGCGATCACGCCGCCCGTAAGGGCATGATGGAAGCGGCCTCCCTGGGCGGAATGGCCTTCGCCAACAGCTCCGTCTGTCTCGTGCACGGTATGAGCAGGCCGCTCGGAGCGGTATTTCATCTTCCCCACGGCCTGAGCAACTCGGTCCTCCTGCCGGGCGTCACCCGGTTCAGCGTATCCTCGGCGCCCGAACGCTACGCCATCCTGGCACGGAAGCTCGGGTGGGCGGGGGAAGAGCACAATGCGTCCGAAGCCTGCGATATGCTTGTCGACGGTCTGCAGAAACTCAATGATGCCGTCGAAATCCCCGGGCTGCGGGACTGTGGCATATCTGAAGAGGCCCTGTCCGGCGCGCTGGACAAGATGGCCGAGGACGCGCTCTCATCGGGAAGTCCGCAAAACAACCCGCGTGTTCCCACGGCGGACGAAATCAAATCGCTCTATATGGAAGCCTATTGAGGGGAATCGTATGGCTTTTAACACGTTGCTCATCGGCGGCAGGGGGACGATCGGATCCGGACTGCGCCGGTACTTGCCGGAGATGGACGAAAGATACCGATTCTGTTCCATCGACCTGCCCGGAGCCCCCGACAGGGCCGAGGGCCGCGCTGAAGGCCGGTTCATCTATATGGATATCACCGAAGAACCGGACCGGTTCAGGGATCTGCTGCCCGGTTTCGATCTCGTCGTCTACCTGGCCCGGAAGGGCGATCTCGCCGTCATGAACCATATGACGGACCTGGTGTTCGAATCGGTGCTGGCCCTGGACCGCAGACCGATGATCGTGGGTTCGAGCTCCGTGCACGCGGTGGACGACGCTTACCGCTTTTTCGAGTCGGGCACGTACGCGCTGATCGCCGAGCGGAAGTTCGATGAGATCGTAGACTGGCCCCCGCCGCTCTCCGCGCATTCGCCGCCCTGTCCGATAAACGACTACGGCCGGGAGAAGGCCTACGTCGAGGCCTGGGTGAAACGGGCGTCTGAACGGGGTTGTGGCGCGCTGGCGACGCGCTGGGGAGGTGTAAACCCCGGGAATACGCCCATCATGGAAGAACGGGGGTACTTCGCGGTATGGTGTCACCAGCGGGACGCGGCGTCCATGGTGCACGCGGCCTATACGGCCCATCGCAACGGCAGCCTGCCCTCCGCGCGGCATTACTTCGTCATTTCGGACAACACCTACAACATCTTCGACATTGAGACCCCGATGGAAGAGATCGGCTACGCGCCCCGGCACAACGCCGAGTCCTGCTTCCCGCAATCATCCGACCGGAGAGCATAGAGACCATGCGATATGATCCCTACGAATACCGAGCCTCGCGACGCTCGGTCGTCATGGCGCCCAGGGGCATGGTGGCCACGAGCCAGCCGCTGGCGGCCCAGGCGGGCATTGACATCCTCAAAGCGGGCGGCAACGCCATCGATGCCGCCATCGCCGTCAACGCGGTACTCGGCGTGGTGGAACCCATGTCCTGCGGCATCGGCGGCGATCTTTTCGCCATCGTCAGCGAGGCGGGAAGCGATAGGCTGACCGGACTCAACGCGAGCGGCAGGGCACCCCACGGGGCGTCGATCGCGTACTACCGGGACCGGGGACACGAGTACATCCCGGGTTCCGGTCCACTGAGCTGGTCCGTACCCGGTTGCGTGGACGGCTGGAACTGCCTCCTCGATCGCTTCGGCACGATGTCCCTCGGTCAGGTACTGGAACCTGCTATCTGGTACGCGGAGAACGGGTTCCCGGTTTCGGACATCATCGCGCGGGACTGGACTGGAACCACGCTGCTGCTGAGCCCCTGGCCCGAGTCCGCAAGGGTCTACCTGCCCGGGGGAAAGGCGACCGAACCCGGCGCCGTTTTCAGGAACCCGGACCTGGGCCGGTCCTACCGCATCCTGGCCGAAGGCGGACGCGACGCGTTCTACCACGGCGAGATCGCCGAAGCCATCGTGGCCTGTTCACAGGACGTCGGAGGACTGTTCAGCCTCGAGGACTTCAGGGATCACGCGTCGACCTGGGACGATCCCGTGTGCGCCGAGTACCGGGGCCACACCGTCTGGGAATTGCCGCCGAGCGGGCAGGGTATCGCGGCCCTGCAGATGCTCAATATCCTGGAAGGTTACGACCTCGCCGAAACGGGATGCCTTTCGGCGGAAACACTGCACCTGCAGATCGAGGCCAAGAAACTCGCCTACGCGGACCGTGCTAAGTATTATGCCGATCCATCCTTCGCGGATGTACCCGTCGAGGCCCTGCTTTCAAAGGCCTACGCCGACAAGCAGCGCGAACGCATCGATCCCAGCCGCGCTGCGATCGACGTGCCGGCCGGAGATCCCGTGCTGCAGCACGGGGATACGGCCTACATGACGGTCGTAGACAAGGACCGCAACGCCGTCTCTTTCATCCAGAGCATATTCCACGGATTCGGATCGGGCA